>Ga0302320_10006741_pt1 | contig 25422 bp, 16 predicted proteins | sample Bog_T0_3_FD_202130 | JGI IMG/M metagenome (GOLD analysis project Ga0302320, IMG submission 202130) | Peat permafrost microbial communities from Stordalen Mire near Abisko, Sweden - Bog_T0_3 | ecosystem: Environmental > Terrestrial > Soil > Wetlands > Peat | place: Sweden: Abisko, Stordalen Mire... | reverse complement strand
AGTCTTTACCATTTTAACGGATGTATCTATCACGGATATAATAGCCGAGAACTGATTTCTGTCAAACGGTATTTTGAGGCCTTGGTCATTCACCCGTCATTCGTCATTTTTAATTCGTCATTTTTCGCGCCACCGCGCTAACATCGTCTGAAATGATCATGCCATGAGCCTGTTCGCCGTCAGCGCGGAAAAAGAAAGCCAGCTCGCCCTGCGCATGGCCGCGCTGGGCGTGCGCGAGGCGGACCTCGAGGAAAGCTTCGTGCGCTCCGGTGGGCACGGCGGCCAGAACGTGAACAAGGTGGCCACGTGCGTGGTGTTGCTGCACCGGCCCACCGGCTTGCAGGTGAAATGCCAGGCCACCCGCCAGCAGGGGCTCAACCGTTTTCTCGCGCGCCGGCTGTTGCTCGACAAAATTGAGGAGAAGCAAACCGGTGTCGTCGCCGCGCAGCGCGCTGAGATCGAAAAAATCCGCCGCCAGAAACGCCGCCGTTCCCGCCGCGCCCGGAATAAAATGCTGGATGACAAATCACGCCACGCTGGCAAGAAAGCCGCGCGCCGGGCGGCTGTGCCGGAATAAAGGGCAATGCGGAATAGGGATTTCGGCGCGCGGAATCCGCCCGAAGCATGCGCGTATTGTATCCCTGAATCGGAGCGCAACCGGGTCGGAGACCGCCCGCGGCAGGCTCCAGTCGGCTGCGGCCGGCCCTTGACGCGCCGCGGGCTGGCTGACTGGCCAAAGACAAAGACAATCAAAAATCCCCCTTGTCATTCAGCCATTACCTGATAAGGTTGCTGTCCTTTTTATGAAGACGGCCATACATCCGAAATATGTGGACGCGGAGATCCGTTGCGCCTGCGGCAACGTGATCAAAACCCGCTCGACCCGCTCGACCATCATCGTGGGCATCTGCAACGTTTGCCACCCGTTCTACACGGGCCAGCAGAAGTTCGTGGACACGGCAGGCCGCGTGGACAAATTCCAGCAGCGCCTGGCCAAAACGCAGGCCGCCCAGGCCGAGCACGCCACCAAGAAAAAGAAAAAGGTCTAGCTTTTGAACCAACGCCGCCCGCAACCCTGGATATTTCCAGGGTTGCGGGCGGCTTGTTTTTCCACCCGGCCACTGAGGGCGCGCGCGCATGGACTATCGGATGAATGGGTAGGGAGCCGCTGGATTCCCTTCCAATTATCCGTCAATCCAATTTTGTCCGTGTCCAGCTGTGGTCGTGAGGATGAGTTGACGTGAATTTGCTGCCGCACATCGAAAGATTCCGCAAGCGCTTTGCCGAGGTCGAGGCCTGGCTGAGCGATGCCCGGGTTTTTGACCATCCGCAAAACGCGCAGGAATTGTCGCGCGAATACGCCCGGCTCAAGGAACTGGTGGCTGCTGGCGCGCGGTACCTGAAATCGCTGGCCGACCTGGAGGAAAACCGCGCGTTGCTCAAGACCGAACCCGCGGAATCCGAACTGGCACTGATGGCCAAGGATGAAATTGCGCGGCTGGAAGCGGAGGCGAAAAGTCTCGCGCAACAAATCCAGTTCGGGCTGGTGCCGCCGGATCCCACCGATTCGCGCAACACGATTGTGGAGGTCCGCGCCGGCGCGGGCGGCAACGAGTCCGCCCTATTTGCGGCTGATTTGTATCGCATGTATTGCCGCTATGCCGAAACGCGCGGCTGGAAGATCGAGGCGCTGGATTCGAATCCGTCGGACCTCGGTGGTTTCAAAGAGGTCGTTTTTCAAATCAACGGCGCGGACGTGTTCAAGCGGCTTAAATACGAGAGCGGCGTCCATCGGGTGCAGCGCGTGCCGGCCACCGAGGCGCAGGGGCGCATCCATACCAGCACGTGTACCGTGGCGGTTTTGCCCGAGGCGCAGGAGGTGGACGTGGAAATCAAGCCGGAGGACATCGAGGTGACCGTCTGCCGCGCGTCTGGGAAGGGCGGGCAGGGCGTGAACACCACGGACTCGGCGGTGCAAATCCAGCACCGGCCCAGCGGACTGGTCGTGCGCATTGCCGATGAACGTTCGCAGATCAAAAACCGCGCGAAGGCGATGACCGTCCTGCGCTCGCGACTGCTGGAGGCGAAGATCGCCGAGGAAAACGCGAAATACGCCGCGCACCGCAAACAGCAGGTCGGCACGGGCGAGCGCAATGAGAAGATCCGCACCTACAATTTCCCGCAGAACCGCGTCACCGACCACCGCATCGAACTGACGCTCTACAACTTGTCCACGGTCATTGACGGCGATTTGGACGGGCTGATTGGACCGCTGATGACGCATGACATGGAGGAGAAACTGGCGGCCATCCAAACCTGATTGCTCCCTCTCAAAAATATAAAAATGAACGAAATTAAAGGACTGATTTTTGACTGCGACGGCACGCTGGCCGATACCATGCCGCTGCATTGGCGCGCGTGGCAGATGATCGCGCGCCGCCACAATTTGCATTTCCCCGTGGACCGTTTTTACGCGCTCGGAGGCGTGCCTTCGCGTGACATTTTAAAGCTGCTGGCGGCGGAGCAAGGGCGCTCGCTCGACCACATCGCCGTCGCGCACGAGAAGGAAAACGCCTACCTGCCGCTCATGGCCGGGATCGAGCCGATTCAGGCGGTCGTCGAAATCGCGCAGGCCCATTTCGGGAAGATTCCGTTGGCGGTCGCTTCTGGCGGCACGCAGGCGATCATTGTGCAAGTGCTCGAACAATTGAAGATCCGACGGCTGTTTAACGCCGTCGTGACCAGCGAAATGGTGACCAACCAGAAACCCGCGCCGGATATTTTTCTGGAAGCCGCGCGGCGTATCGGCGTGGAGCCGCAATACTGCCGCGCGTATGAGGACACCGACCTCGGCCTGCAGGCCATCCGCGCCGCCGGCATGGACGCGGTGGATGTGCGGACGATGCGGACATGAAGGCGGCTTTTTGGAGCGCGGATTATCCCCAGCCGCGGCGCGGGCGAAGGCGTTGGAATACAGTGGAATCGCCTTGGAGTCCGGATATTGCCGGGGCTCACAGAGCCGCGCTCCAGCCAGGCCAGAACCCCGCCAATTTTTCTGGCGACTTGGCGGATACCCCTGATTTGCGGGCATGAAATCGTCTCGGTCGCATCGTATGATCCTGTTTGGGCTGCTACTAGTGTGGGGCACGGCGGGATGCGGGACTTTCATGGCGCACCGGATGGTCCAGGCCCCGAACACGTATCCCACATGGTTCGCGCCGGAAGCACCAGTCTGGCTGGCGTTCCATCCCAATGTCTTCACGAATTTCGCCCGGCAATCTGCCGCCGTTGGCCCGCCGATCGCGCAACTCTCTTATCGCGTCATCGAACCGGCGGATTATCACCTGATCGTGGTTTCCACGAACTGGATGGAACATGGCGACAAACGAACCGAGTTTGATTTTCGTACCAGTTTGCCCGCCAAGCCGAATGCCTGGACCGGGCAACCCCGTGGCACGGTGGTGTTGCTGCACGGTTACGCGCTGGCGCAGTTTTCGATGATGCCGTGGGCGCTGCAACTGGCGCAGTCGGGCTGGCGATGCGTACTGGTGGACTTGCGCGGACACGGCAAATCCAGCGGCAAGCGGATTTATTACGGCCTCCAGGAACCGCATGATTTGAGCCAGTTGCTGGATCAACTGGCACAGGACGGCCAATTGCGGGAACCCGTGGCGGCCTTGGGCGAATCTTACGGCGCAGTGATGGCGCTGCGCTGGCAGGCAGTCGAGCCGCGCTTGCGCACGGTGGTGGCCATCACACCCTACGCGGGCTTGTCGAACACTGTACTGAATCTCCGCTCCCAATACGCCGGTTGGCTGCCGAAATGGCTCACCCGGGCCGGGTTGAAACAATTGCCGCACCTTTTGGGAACCCCCGCGGCTGAACTCGATACCACCACCGTTCTGTCCCGCCATCCAATCCGCGCGTTATTCGTGGCTGCTGACGGTGACAAACTCGCGCCGGCAGACGACGTGAAACAGTTGCATGCCTTGGCGGCGCCCGGAAGTCAATTGCTGGTGGTGCGGGACAGCACGCACGAAACTGTGACGTATCATTTTGCGGATCTGGTTGCGCCAGTGTCGGCTTGGCTGTTGACCGAAACCGGGTCGGAACCTTTCACGCCTGGGCCGCCACGAACCAGTCCGTAGAATTGAGGTCATTCGTCATTGATGGCTCTTCTTGCCCATTCCAAACGGCGAAGAACCAGATGAATTCTGTTTCCAAAAAATACCGTCCGTGGTTAAATCGCTATGGTATTAACCGAGAGTGATCCACTTATTCAGGCATGGCGCCAGTGAGTCGGGCTGGGAGAATTCGGCATCGTAATGGATACGGCCACGTCAATGGCGCTCGAAGTACCGTTCGCATGTGATTTCTTGCGTTCGCTTTTGATGCAAATGCCCGGCCGGGCCGGGCGGGGATCCGGCAAATGAATTTATGGCGACATGAAAACATTCATCATCACCCTTTCGGTGCTCGCATCTGCCCTGGGCGGCAACCAAGCCTTGGCGACGGAATCGGTTTTGTCGCCGGATCTGGCGCCAGTGAGCGTTGCGATCGCAACCAACCTGGTGGCATTCTATCCACCGAGTCCACAGTCGCCAACCGTTTCTGTGACCTGCGTCGTAACCAACGAGGGGCCGGTCGCGGCCGTGGGAGTCTGGGATGATGTGATTTCGATATCAACGAATGGGACCACGAATGGAATTATCGGCTATCAAGAGTTCTGGAGTTATTACTGGGACTGGTCCGGCGTTCCATCCGGCGGAACCTACGACGAGACGGATTCTGTGTCGCTGCCGGAGCAGAGTGGGACGTACTGGCTCATTTTTCAGGTAAATGCTGGCGGCGACCTCTTCGAGGCGGACACGAACAACAACACGATGATGGCATCTGTGCCGGTGACCGTCTCGTACCAGGTGGTGGCGCCGGATTTGGCGCCTCTGAGCGTTGCGGTCGCCACCAACCGCGTGGCGTTCTATCCGCCCAGTCCGCAGGCGCCAACCGTTTCTGTGACCTGCATCGTAACCAACGAAGGGATGAGCGCGGCGGTGGGATACTGGTATGACACGATTTCGATATCAACAAATGGGGCGGCAAGCGGAATTATCAGCTCGCAAGCGTTCTGGAATTATTTCTGGAATTCGCCCGGCGTTCCCACCGGTGGAACCTACGATGAAACGGATTCTGTGTCGCTGCCGGAGCAGAGCGGGACCTACTGGCTGATCTTCCAGGCCAATGCCAACGGCTACATTTATGAAGCGGACACGAACAACAACACGATGGTCGCATCGGTGCCGGTGACGGTGTCGTACCAAGTGGTGCCGCCAGATCTGGCGCCGCTGAGTGTTGAGGCCGCCAGCAACCACGTGTCGTTCTATCCATCCAGTCCGCAGGCGCCGACCGTGCCAGTAACATGTGTGGTGGCCAACAAGGGGCGGGGCACGGCTGCGGGATATTGGTCTGACAGGATTTCCGTTTCAACGAACGCGACCACCAACGGCATCATTAGTTCGCAATACTTCGGGCAATACCAGAATGCCCCAGGAGTGCCGCCCGGCGGAGCCTATCGGGAAACGGACACCGTATCGCTGCCACAGCAAAGCGGGAGATACTGGCTCATTTTCCAGGCCAATGCCGAAAGTGGGCTTTACGAGACCAACACCGGCAACAACACAATGATTGCACCGCTACAGGTGCAGGTGTCGTTTCAGGTGGTCCCGCCGGATTTGGCGCCGCTGAGTGTTGTGGCCGCGACCAACCGCGTGGCGTTCTATCCGCCCAGTCCGCAACCGCCAACCGTTTCTGTGACCTGCGTGGCGAGCAACCAGGGGCGTGGCGCAGCCGTAGGATTCTGGTATGACATGATTTCGATATCAACGAACGCGACCTCAAACGGAATCATCGGCTCACAAGAGTTCTGGCAAGACGAGGAGTCACCGGGCGTGCCCTTCGGCGAAACCTACCATGAAACGAACGTTGTGTCGCTGCCACAGCAAAGCGGGAGATACTGGCTCATTTTCCAGGCCAATGCCTACGGCTACCTTTACGAGGCGGATGCAACCAACAACACGATTACGGGCTCCACACCGGTGACGGTGACGTACCAAGTGGTGCCGCCGGACTTGGCGCCAGTGAGCGTGGCGCCGGCGAGCAACAACGTGGCGTGGTATCCCGCCAGCCCGCAGAGTCCAAGCATTCCGGTCGTGTGTACGATCACGAACGAAGGCCTCGGAGCCGCAAGCGGCAATTGGATGGACTCCGTTTACGTATCCACAGATGGGACCCTGAATGGCGTGATTAGTTCCGCGTTTTTCTACGAATATTGGTCTGCGCCCGGCGTGTTGCCCGGTGGCGCATATCAGGAAACCAATTATGTGACGCTGCCGCAGCAAAGTGGAGCGTATTGGCTGATTTTTCAAGCCAATGTGGACGGTGACCTTTACGAAGCGGACACAACCAACAACACACTGATTGGGTCCGTCCCGGTGAACGTGACCTATGCGGTGGTGCCGCCTGACCTGACACCCTTGAGCGTCACATTCATGAGCAATAGTGTGACCTTTGATCCAACCGGACCCCAATCACCAAACGTGCCAGTGGTTTGTCTGGTCACAAACGAGGGGTTGGGCGCGGCTATGGGGTACTGGAATGACCTGATTTCGGTGTCCACGAATCGATCGCTGAGCGGCATTGTCAGTTCGGAGAACATTTGGGAGGATGGGTACGATCAGGCGCTGCCGCCAGGAGGAGCGTATCAGCAAACGAACTATGTCTCGTTGCCGCAGCAAAGCGGAACGTATTGGGTGATTTACCAAGCCAATGCCGACAATGGGCTTTACGAACCGAACACGAACAACAACACGATGATCGGGTCCGCACCTGTGACACTCTCGTATCAGGTTATCCCGCCAGATTTGGCGCCCGTGAGCGTGACGACGGCCAGCAATTATGTGAACTTCGATCCGGCCAGTCCCCAGGCGCCGACCGTTCCAGTGACCTGCGTGGTGACCAACGAGGGGCTCGGCACGGCTGCGGGAGACTGTTATGACATGATTTCGATATCAACGAATGGGACCACGAACGGAATTATCAGTTCGCAAGGATTCTGGCAATACTTTGACTCTCCCGGCATATCCTCCGGCGGAACCTACGATGAGACGAATGTGGTGTCGCTGCCGGAGCAAAGTGGAACGTATTGGCTGATTTTCCAGGCCAATGCCTACGGCGACCTCTACGAGACGGACACGACCAACAACACGGTGGTGGCTTCCGTGCCGGTGACAGTGTCGTACCAGGTCATACCGCCGGATTTGGCGCCGGTGCGCGTGACGGCGGCCAGCAACCATGTGAACTTCGATCCGGCCAGTCCGCAGCCGCCGACCATTCCAGTGATTTGTGTGGTGACAAACCAGGGGCCGGGTCCGGCTTCGGGAGGCTGGGAGGACGTGATTTCCATATCAACGAATGGGGCCACGAGCGGAATTATCAGCTCGCAAGGATTCTGGCAATATCAGTATTCGCCGGGCGTATTCCCCGACGGCACGTACGCTGAAACGAATGTTGTGTCGCTGCCGGAACAGAGTGGAACCTACTGGCTGATTCTCCAGGCCAACGCTGGCGGCGACCTCTACGAAGCGGACACGACCAACAACACGATGGTCGGACCTGCCCCGGTGACGGTGTCGTATCAGGTGATCCCGCCGGATTTGGCGACGGTCAGCGTGACCGCAGCGAGCAACCAGGTGGCGTTCTATCCACCCAGTCCCCAGGCGCCGACCGTTCCAGTGACCTGCGTGGTGGCCAACCGGGGGCGGGGCACGGCAGCGGGAGGCTGGAATGACATGATTTCGATATCAACAGATCGGACCACAAATGGAATTATCAGCTCACAAGAGTTCTGGCAAGAACCGCGTAATCCCGGCGTGCCCTTCGGCGGCACTTACCGGGAAACGAATGATGTAACCCTGCCGGAGCAAAGCGGGAAGTATTGGCTGATCTTCAAAGCCAACGCGGACGATGGTCTTTATGAAACTAATTTGGCCAACAATGTCATGATTGGTTCCGTGCCGATCAAGGTAACGTACCAGGTCGTTCCCCCGGACTTGATTCCACTGAGCATTGCGGCCGCAAGCAATCACGTGTCATTTTCCGCTTCCAGTCCGCAGTCCCTGCCGTCGGTGCCGGTGGTGTGCGCGGTCAAAAATCAAGGCTTGGGAGCAGCGTCGGGATACTGGTATGACACAGTATCGGTTTCGACCAACGCAACCACCAACGGCATTGTCAGTTCGCAGGACTTGTATGTGGACTGGAGTTCACCGCCATTGCCGCCAGACGGAGTGTACCAGGAAACGAACTATGTCACACTGCCGGAGCAAAGCGGAACCTTTTGGCTGATCCTGCAAGTCAACAACTACAACTATCTGTACGAGGCCAGCGCCGCCAACAACATCCTGATCGCGCCGACGCCCGTGACGGTGACCAGCCGGTTGACGCCGCCGGATTTGGCGCCGGTCAGCGTCGTGGCCCGGAGCAACAACCTGGCATTTTACCCCTCCAATCCGCAGGCATCGCCGACGGTGTCTGTGGTGTACACGGTAACAAACCAGGGACCCGGGACGGCCCTCGGCGCTTGGACTGACACGATTTGGGTGTCAACCAATGGCACGGTGGACGGCGTGGTCGGCTCGCAAGATTTCTATGAATATTGGGAGCCGGCCGGCCTGCCGTCGGGAGGAACTTATCAGCGCACCAACACGGTGACGTTGCCGGCGCAGAACGGCGCGTATTGGCTCATCGTTCAAGCCAACGATTACAATGACCTCTATGAAGCGGATACCACGAATAACACGATGACCTCGTCCGTCCCGATTTCCGTAACCCTGTATCCAGTGACGCCGCCAGACTTGGCGCCGGTCAATCTGACACCTTTAACCAATATCCTGGCTTTTTATCCACCTTACCTGGTATTTAATCCACCCGACAACCCATGGGCTCTGCCGGAGATTTCGGTGACGTACACGGTAACGAACCAAGGATTGGGAGCAGCGGTGGATGGGTGGTTTGACACGATATGGGTGTCAACCAATGGCACGGCGGACGGCATTGTGGCTTCACAAAGTTATGATGAATATTGGAACCCGCCCGGCTTGCCGCCCGGAGAAACTTATCAACGCACCAATACGGTGAGGTTGCCGGCGCAAAACGGGACATATTGGCTCATCCTTCAAGTCAACGATGACAGCTTCCTTTACGAAACGGACACCAACAACAACACGCTGACCTCGTCCGTCCCGGTTTCGCTGACCGTGTACCCGGCGACGCCGCCCGATTTGACGCCGTTGAAACTCGCGGCCTTGAGCAACCATGTGGTATTTCATCCGCCGAGTCCGCAATCCCTGCCCATCCTCCCGGTCGTATATGCGGTAACCAACGAGGGCGGAACGGCTTTGGGGAACTGGGCTGACGTTATCTCGGTATCCACGAATGCCAGCATGAGCGGCATCGTCAGTTCCCAAGGCGTTTCTGAATCGTGGGGGCCGCCAGGCTTGCCGCCGGGTGGAACGTACCAGCGGACCAATGTTGTGACGCTGCCGACCCAAAGTGGAAAGTATTGGCTGATTTTCCATGCCGATGCCAACAACAGGTTATATGGAGACGATACAACCAATAACACTCTGATCGCCTCCGTGCCTGTCACCCTGACGTACACTATTCAGCCGCCCGATTTGGCCCCGGTGAGCGTGGCGCCGCTCACCGCCAATTTATCGTTTCATCCGCTCCTGCCAGAGTCAACGGGAGTGGCGGTGCGGTGCGTGGTGACCAACCAGGGAGCGGGGTTGGCCTCGGGGGCCTGGTTCGACTGCGTTTACGTTTCGACAAACAGCACGATCAGCGGTGCCGTCAGCTCGCAACTTTTCGAATTCCAACCGGCCGGCCCGGGCCTTCCGCACGGCGGCATGTATCAGGAAACAAATTACGTGTGGCTGCCCGAGCGCACCGGGAAGTATTGGCTGATTTTCCAAGCCAATGATTACGCCCAGCTCTACGAGCCGGACACGGCCAACAATACCCTGGCCGCCTCGACGCCAATAACTCTGACATACGGCCTGATGGCAGCGCCTGGACCAGTCACCAGAATATTGCTGTCCCCTTCAAACGTTGTCCTCCAGATCGTGCCGGGCAGCCTGCCGGCGCAAGGCGTACAACTCCAGGTGAGTGGATTACCGGCCTACCAGTACATTGTGCTTTCGGCAACGGACCTGACCGCAAACTCGACCTGGGTCCCCATTGCCACCAACACTGCAGCGGCGGACGGAACTTGTTTCTTTACCGATACAAACAACTTCATTCAACCGGCGCGCTTTTATCGCGCAATGGTCAACTTGCCATAATGCCTCTGCCTTATGTGGCTAGAGCAGGCCAGCAAGCGTGGCGGATCGGAGGCGCATCACGCTCGAATCCGGTCATACAACCCGCCGTGCAGAAAATCCCGCACAAACGGACGTTCCAGAAAATCCGTCGGGAAACCCGGCTCGATCCGGCTTGCCTCGTCCAATTGGGCGAGTTGCTTCGAGCTCAGCGACCACCTGAGACAATTCAGATTGTCCGCGAATTGCTCCCGCTTGCGCGCCCCGAGAATGGGGATGGTGCGTTTGGCCCGCAGCCAGTTCAGGGCCACTTGGGCCGGTGATTTGCCGGCGGCCCGCGCCAGTTTGACCACTGTCGCCGCGATGGCCTTGTTCCGTTCGGTCCGGCGCGCGAATTGCGGGGTTTTGTCCAGCCGGCGTTCTTCCCTGGCCTTGCCCGCGTATTTGCCCGTAAGCCAACCGCTCGCCAGCGGCGACCACGGCATGACGGTCAGCCCCAGCGCCTGGGCCATGGGCAGCAGCTCCCGCTCCGGCGTGCGCTCGATGAGATTGTACTCGATTTGCAGCCCAACGAAGGACGTCCACCCGCGCAATTCCGCCAGCGTGTTCGCGCGCGCCACCCACCACGCCGGCGCATCAGAAACGCCGATGTACAGCACCTTTCCCGCGCGCACGAAATCGTCAAACGCCCGCATGACCTCCTCGATGGGGGTGAATTCATCCCACGCATGCATCCAATACAGGTCAATATAATCCGTGCCGAGGCGTTTCAGGCTGCCGTGCAGCGCCTGGGCCATGTTTTTGCGGTGATTGCCCCCCGCGTTCGGGTCGCCCCGCCGCTGGTTGAAGGAATATTTTGTGGCCACCACAAAACTCGCCCGTTCGGCGCGGATGAATTCGCCCACCATTTTTTCGCTCGTGCCGTTCGTATAACCGTCGGCCGTGTCAATGAAGTTGCCGCCGGCTTTGGCGAACGCGTCAAAGATCGCCCCTGCTTCGTCCTGATTTGAGCCCCAGCCCCATTCCTCGCCCAAGGTCATGGTGCCCAGGCACAGTTCCGAAACGCGGAGGCCGGATTTGCCAAGCAGTTTGTAATTCATAAATTCCTTATCCTTGTAACGAGAAGAACTTCCCCCAAATTCCAAAAATTTCAAGCCCGGGCGCCAATTTGACTTCCACAACCTTGCACCGGGCTGGCCGGGCGGAAAGCCTTGCCGAACCGCCAAATACGGATTATCCCGCGCGATTGCGTTTTCGCACCTCGCGAAGCGTGTGGAGTGCGGCGTGTTCACCGCCGCTTTTGTACGGGCTGCGCCAACGGAGCAACAAAATCCTTCGCCAGTTTAAAAGCGCCAGAGGGCTGGCCGCAATCCAAGACGCTGGCGTGAAGGGCGGCGATCACCGCGCGCGGAGCGTCTTGGACTGCGTGTCCCGAATTTATCGGGACCGCTTTCCCACGCGCGGGACGCCAACAAACTACGGAGAATCTTCGCCTGCCCGAAAGCGGTGCTGAAGACACCGCACTCCACACGCTGGCGCGATCCCAGAATCCCACCACCCACTGTTTCCCGCATCACCTACCTGTCCCGCCGTAGCCAGGCGGCGGCGGATTCCCAACCATCCACCCAACTTGCCTTGCCGAAATCGAATGAAGGCAGGTCCAAAAATCCATCAATCCGCCCCGGGGTGTTAGCGGTTAACCAACAATCGTCCAAAAACCGCATTTCGTGTTAGCTGCTAACACGCGCCTTTCCAAACCTGTGCCATGCTCGCTGCGTGACTGCGACAGCCATGCAGCGCTTGCGCTGGACTACAGCACTACGGAGTACGGGACCACAGGAGTTGCGGTCTCCAGGCCTCGTCGTCCGTCGTCACGTGGCGTGTCGCGCCAAAGCGCAGCGGCAGCGGATCTCGTGGTCTTTTCCCTGTGGTCGTCTCTTCCCACGACTGCGTCCCTTTCGCTCACATCCCCTCCGGATTTCAATTTTCTGCTTTCCCAATTTCAGCTTTTGCCAAAAATGCCCGCAGAACACAGAAGAACAGCTCCGCACTCCCGCTTATCCGCCTGAGCATCCGCCCACCTCCGGCCATAGAAAATATCTCGCCATGAAAAAACCGCCGATCCTCGAACTTCGCCGCCCTGCCCTCCGTAGTATTGGCGTCGGAGGGTCGCGCATCACGCATCACGCATCACCTCGGTTTCCCCTTTCCGCCCCGCGCCGCCGCGTTATACTTGGCCGCATGTATCGCACGCAGGATTTACACGTCAAAGAAATCGTCCCGCTGCTGTCGCCCCGCGCCCTGAAGGCGCTGTCGCCCACCCCCGCGGCGGTGAACGACTCCGTGGCGCAAGCGCGCGAGCGCGTCATCCGCATTTTGCGGCGCGAAGACCCGCGGCTGCTCGTGGTCATCGGGCCCTGCTCGATTCACGATCAAGCGGGCGCTTTGGAATACGCCGCCCGGCTGAGCCGCCTGCGACAGGAGCTGTCTGACCGCCTGGAAATTGTCATGCGCGTTTATTTTGAGAAGCCGCGCACCACCATTGGCTGGAAGGGGCTGATCAATGATCCGCACCTGGACGGTTCGCAGGACATCGAAACGGGATTGAAAATCGCGCGCAAGCTGCTGCTGGAAATCTCCAGCCTGGGGCTGCCGGCGGCCACGGAATTTCTCGACCCCATCGTGCCGCAATACACCGCCGACCTCATCACCTGGGCGGCGATTGGCGCGCGCACCACGGAGTCGCAGACGCATCGCGAGATGGCCAGCGGTCTTTCCATGCCCGTCGGCATGAAAAACGCGACCGACGGCAGCCTGCAAGTGGCGATCGACGCCATGGGCGCCACGCAGCATCCGCACAGTTTTCTGGGCATCAACGACGACGGCGTGACGAGCATCGTGCGCACCAACGGCAATCCGGATGTGCATGTGGTGCTGCGCGGCGGCCGCGCGCTGACCAATTACGACGCGGCCAGCATTCAGGCGGCGGAGGAAAAATTGCGGGCCGAGAAATTGCCGCCGGTCCTGATGGTGGATTGCAGCCATGCCAATTCGGAAAAGAAATTCGCCCGGCAGGAAGAGGTCTGGCGCAGCGTGATCGAGCAGCGCGCGGCCGGCACCCAGTCGCTCATCGGCCTCATGGTCGAAAGCCATTTGCACGAAGGCAACCAGCCGATTCCAAAATCGCTGAAGGAGCTGCGCCACGGCGTGAGCATCACCGATTCCTGCATCGGCTGGGAGGCCACCGAGCGGATGCTGCGCTGGGGCTACGCGACGTTGAAAGCGTAAAGTCGGGTGAACTCGGCATAAAACCTGCGCGAGGTGGGCGTGCGGAAGAAAAAACACATTGCCATGCCCGGAAAACAAGACAGTTACTGTCCCAAGTTTGGTGTTGGAGCATTCGAAGCGAGTTTTTTCGATTTATGAAAATCAAACCTGGCGATGTGGTTTTGCTTACCGGCGCTTCCGGGGGAATAGGTGTGCATTTTGTGAGGTCCCTGGCGCGCCTCAAAGCCCGGCTCGTGCTGGCGGCGTTTCCGGGAAACCTTTTGGAAGAACTGCGGCGGGAGATCGAGCAAGGGGGATGCGAATCAGTGGATTTGGTCTGCGATTTGCGGGAGCCGGAACAAAGGGCGAAGCTGGTGGGCCTGGCACTTGCCCGATTTGGCCGGGTGGATGTCTTGATAAACAATGCCGGGGTTGAATTTAACTCTTATTATCACGAACTGAGCGAGACGCAGATTGGCGAGGTTCTGGCCGTCAATTTGGCGGCTCCCATGATGTTGACGCGGCTGGTCTTGCCAGCCATGCTGGCGCAAAAACGCGGGCATATTATTAATATCGCCTCGCTGGCGGGCAAATCCGGACCCGCTTTTCAAGAACCTTATGCCGCGACCAAAGCAGGTTTGATCGCTTTTGCGGCTTCTTTGCGCGCGACCTATCGCGCAGATGGGGTCAGCGCTTCAGCCGTTGTCCCGGGATTTGTCGAAGCGGGCATCTACGCCCGGCTCAAAGCCAAAGCCGGCATTTCGGCTCCCGCTTTGGTTGGTGTTTCAACCCCGGAATCGGTGGTCCGGGCGGTGATTCGCGCCATTGAGCACGATCATCCCGAGATCATTGTCAATCCGACGCCCATTCGGCCCCTGCTGGCGCTCACGGCCCTGTTTCCCCGCGCCGGCGAATGGCTGGCCGACAAGATCGGGACCAACGATTTTTTTCGCCGGGCGGTGGCCGCGGAAAAAAAGGCCGGCAAATGAAGTTGCAGACTTGCCAAACCGGACGGCTTCGTGTTTCCTTGAACTAAACCCATACTCAACCATAATCTATCCAAACCATATCCAAACTTATGATTCATTTCTTCCGTCTCCAGCCAACCCTCATCCTGGGCCTGGCCGCATTTGGCGGCGCGGAAGCGCTTCACGGCGCTGCCACCCGGCTGCCAGACCAGGATGCCTTTGCCACCGGCCGCGGTGAAGCCTTTGTGGCCACGGCCGATAATTCTTCGGCGATCTACTACAACCCCGCCGGCATCACCCAGCTTGACGACAGCGATGTTCGCCTGGGGGTCTATGGCATAGATTTGGGCGCCAGCTACCAGGCGCCGGGAAGTTCCACGACTTACGACAACGAGAATACGCTCCATGCCGTCCCGCAATTGTTCTATACCTACAGCCTGAAAGATTACCCGTTCAGCTTTGGTCTGGGCATGTATTCGCCTTTTGGACTGAGCGACAAATGGCCGCAAGACAGCGGCCTTCGCACCGCAGGCACCGAAGCCACCCTGGAGTATTATACCATTAACCCGGTGGTGGCGGCCAAGCTGCCTTGGGGCCTTTCCGTTGCCGCCGGGCTCATGGTGAATTACTCCAGCATTGACCTGCAACAGGGTTTGACGCCGGTGCCAAACAATGACTTGTTTGAATTCAAAGGCGACTCCTGGGCCGTCGGCTACAATCTTGGGTTGCGATGGCAACCGCTCCAGAAACTTGCTTTCGGCCTCACTTATCGCAGTTCCACCCAGATGGATTATTCCGGCCATACCGCGGCTCTAAGCAACGGCGGCCCCTTGCCGGTGGTGCCGGAAACCTACAGTCCCGCCAGCATGAGCTACCGGTATCCGTTGGACATAGACGGCGGCATTTCCTTCCGCCCGACGGAAAAATGGAATTTGGAATTCGACGCTGACTATAACGACTGGAGCGAGTTGGGCAATTTGAGCGTTCATCAATCCGCTCCCAGCGCGTTGGTCCCGCTGAGCACGATTCCGCTGGACTTCGAGTGGCAATCAAGCTGGTATTTTGAATGGGGCGCCACCCGCTATTTTGACAACGGCTGGCATGTCAGCGCCGGCTATATTTTCAATGAAAATACCACGCCGAGTGCCCATTATACACCGCTTGTGCCTGACCAGGACCGCCATTTTTTCAGTCTCGGGGTCGGCTACAAAGGCAAGCACCTAAGCGCGGACCTCGCCTACCAGCTGGGCTATGGGCCGGATCGCACGGTGACTGACAGTGCGGCGCCCTTGGGTTATCCAGCCTCCTATCACCCGGCGGACGGGACCTACTCATTTCTCAGCAATGCCTTGTTCCTCACGTTGGGCTGGCATTTTTGAAGGGGCTGGCAGCTTCTTGGATCGCCTGGGGTTGGCAGGGCTGTTGCCCAAACGCAACCCAAATGCCGGGCGAAAGATTTTGTATTGGTTGGAAAAATGTTCTATCCATGCGGTATGAGCCAAGCTTCAAATGGCAAAGGCAACCTTGCCGGCAGTCTGGCGCCTGCGCGCGCCGCGGTCAAGGCCACCCAAGTCACGTTCCGCACGGCGGAAGGGGTTCAACTGCGGGGCACGCTGGTGCGGCTGGCGCGGCACGCGGTTTTTTTTGAACTCCACAGCCCGGATTATGCGCCGCTCCTGTCGCAAGCGCTGGAGAATTTCGAGATCGTTTTTCAGGATAAAGCGATCTATGCCGGTCATGCCATTGTGCGCAGCCTGGTCAACACCGGCCTGGCGGTCACCTGCGAAGTGACCTTGAACGAGGCGCAGTGGGCCGATTTGAATCCGGAACTCGCCCTCCGCCAGAACGGCCAGCTCGCCAATGAATTCAAAACATTCCTGAATGAATGGCAGAATACTTACAAACTGTTGCCCGAGTTCAAAATCATCGTCGCGGACATGCATACGTTCCTTTCCGATGCCCGGCTGTGGCTGGAGCGGGCGGAGGTGGGCATTCGCCACCTCCCGGCGGCCGGCCAGGCCGAGCAGCAGCGCGAGATCGCAGCGCAATTGGAACCCGTCATCGTTTCGGCCATCCAAAACCTGTTTGAACGGTTTGAAGAGGTTTCTAACCGCGTGGACAGTGATTTGGTTGAGCCGCACAACGCTTTCGGCAAGCGCCTGGTGCTGCCGCTCCTGATGGGGTCGCCCTTTGTTCATCGCACACTGACCAAGCCGCTGGGTTACGCGGGCGATTACGAGATGGTGAACATGATGTTTCGCAACCCGTTTGAAGGCCCTTCGCTCTTTGCCAAAATGGTTAACCGGTACGCTCTGCAATTGCCGCCCATTGTCGCTCATCGCAACCGGATTGATTATTTGGAGGGGAAGCTGGAAAAAGAAGCGTTGCGGGCGATGGCGCGGAAGCGCGATCTCCAGGTATTCAACCTGGGCTGCGGGCCGGCCCAGGAAGTTCAGCGTTTCATGGCCAATAACATATTATCCAACCGCGCCCGCTTTACGCTGGTGGATTTCAACGACGAAACCCTGGCCTACACCTGCCGGCTGCTGGGCGATTTGAAACGCCGGCATGCGCGCCGGACGGTGATTCAACCGGTCAAGAAAGCCGTTCACCTGCTGGTCAAGTCGGCGGCGCGCGGCGACGATTACTTGCTCCCCAATCAATATGACCTGATTTACTGCGCCGGCCTGTTTGATTATCTGAACGACGTGCTCTGCCAGCAGACGATGGACGTATTTTACGAGATCCTCGCGCCGGGCGGCCTGCTGGTGGCTACCAATGTGGACAATCACCCGGCAAAAAACCAGATGGAGTGCTTTCTGGAATGGAATTTGATCTATCGGGACAATGACCGGTTGCGCGCGGTCGCCCCGCACAGGGCGAAAGAGCAAGAAATTGCCATCAAGCGGGACCCTAGCGGGGTCAATTTGTTTCTTGAGGTGCGCAAGCCTGAAAGTGAAAAGTGATTTTCTCAGCAATCGCGAGGCCATGCAGGCCTACAGCGACTACGAGCGCCGGATTTATGTCCGGCATCTCGAAGTGGGCTCCTATTTGGTCATGGTGCTGATGCCGGCTGGGGTCGTGCTGGACTATTTCGTTTACCGGGAACACTTGCTTTACTTCTCAATCCTGCGGCTGGCGTCGGCGGCGCTCGGCGGCTGTGTCTGGCTCGTGCTCCGCACGAAGCTGCGGGATAAAATCCACCGGTATCTGAGCCTGGAGCTGGCGCTCATGCCGGCTTTTTTCATCTGCTGGATGATTTACGCCAGCGACGGCGCGGCTTCGACTTATTATGCGGGCCTCAATTTGGTTTTGTTGTCGGTGGCGCTGGTGATGCGCTGGTCGGCGGACTTGAGCATTGTGGCATCACTGTGCGTCATTCTGATGTATCTAGCCGCCTGTTCTTTCCACGGCACCACCAAGCTGGGGATCTTGGTCAACAATTTGTATTTCCTGTCGCTCACGGGCATCATAGTGGCCATCAGCGGCTGGATTCATCAAACGCTGCGGATCCGTGAATTCGCCCTCAATTACGAGCTGGACTTGAGCAAGCGCGAACTCGAAACCACCAACAACAAACTTTCTGACCAGAACCTGGCGCTGGAAAAAGCCAACCGCGAAATCAAGGAAACGCAAATGCAGCTCGTCCAGTCGGAAAAAATGTCCTCGCTCGGACGGTTCAGCGCCGGCCTCATGCACGATATTCTCAACCCGTTGAACTATGCCCGCACCGGCCTGTTCGTGCTGCGCAAAAAAAACCGCAAGCTGCCCCCGGAGTCGCAGGCTGAGGCCGACACCATCATCAACGATGTCGAGGACGGGCTCCGGCGCGTGAACGAAATTGTTTCGGGCCTCCGCACCTTCTCGCATCCCGGCGGCCAGGCGCCCGAGGAGGTGGACGTGGCGGAGCTCTTCGATGTGGCGCTGCGGTTTGTTTCCAATGCGTTGAACCAGAGACACATTACGCTTAAACTGGCCCTGGCGCCGGGCCAGAAAGTCTGGGCTGGCCGCAATAATTTCATCACCGTGATCGTCAACTTGCTGGAAAACTCCTTTGACGCGCTGGGGGATAAAAAATTCTCCGAGGGCGACGGGCCGCGCATTGAAATATCCAGCCGGAGCGAGGGCGGTCGCTCCTTGCTGTCCATCCGCGACAACGGACCGGGCATTGCCCCGCAAAACCTGCCGAAAGTGTTTGACCCGTTTTTCACGACCAAAGAGATTGGCAAAGGCACCGGGCTGGGCCTGAGCATTTCCTTTGGCATCGTAAAAGGCTACGGAGGCGCCATCACCGCCGCGAGCGAGCCCGGCCAGTTTTGTGAATTCACCCTGGACCTGCCAGCCACCGCCGCCGCCGCGGCCGAAACCACACCCGAACATGCCGAACCATTACGACTATAAAAAATTTGCCGTCCTGTACGTGGACGATGAGGAAAAATCGCTGGTCAATTTCACGCGCGCTTTTGGCGACGATCTTAAAATCCTCACCGCCAGCAACGCCGCCGACGCCTATCGGTTGGTCGAAAAACACGCCGGGGAAATCGGCGTGCTCATGACGGACCAGCAAATGCCCGTCGAAAAGGGCGTCCGGCTGCTGGAGCGCGTGCGCCTGTTCCGTCCTCAGATCATCCGCATCCTCGTCACCGCCTATACCGACATGGACGCCGCCATTGCGGCGGTGAACAGCGGCTCGATCTACAAATACGTGACCAAGCCGTGGGATCCGGCGCAGTTGGAATTGACGCTGAAGCATTCCCTGGAATTTTTCCTGGTGCAGGACGAGCGCGATCAGTTGCTGCGGGAAAAAATAACCGTCCTTCGCAACATGATGATGGCCGACCGCATCGTCAGCCTCGGCCTGCTCGCCGCCGGCTTGAGCCACCACATCCGCAATTCCATGGTGTCGGTCAAAACCTTCCTGGAATTCGCGCCCCTGAAACTGGCCGAGGAAAAAGGCAGCGATAAAAGCCTGCGCAACCCCGATTTCTGGCAGGATTATCATCAAAACGTGCAAGGCGAGATTGAAAAAATCAACCATCTGCTCGGCGATTTGCGAGCGGCCTTGGAAAGCCAGTCGAGCCAGCCCCATACCACAGAAACCCGGCTTCAGCTGGTCATCAGCCGAGCGCTGGGCCGGTTGCAGGAAGGGCTGACCGCGCGCCGGATCACCGTGGACAATCAAATTCCTGATTCCCTGCCGGCCCTGCACGTGGACCTGCCCAAGTTCGACCGGTTGTTCGATCTGCTGCTCCGCGATGAACTGGCCATGCTCCCCGCCGGCAGCCGCATCACCCTGGCTGCCGATTTGCAAGGTCACGAAGTGGCCGTGTCGCTGACCGACAATGGTCCCGCCCTGCCCGAGGACGCCTTGCACGTGGTGCTGGACCCGTTTGTGATCACCCGCGGCACCCCTTCCGAGTACGGCATCAATTTGATGATGTGTTTTTTCATTGTGCATCATCACGGCGGCCGCATGGAGGCGCAAAATCTGCCCGGCGGCGGCAATCGTTTCATCCTGCACCTGCCCCTTCACCCGGAGCCTGCCGCCGTGGTAACGGAGGAAGCTGATTTCCTGAAAAAAGCGATGCTGAACGAAAAACTGTGGCAAAAGCTCCTGTCCACCGGTTAAAAAGATGCGCCTTTCGCATAAGTTTAAATTGACCCTCCGGGCATTATCGTTGACTATGAGTGGCAAGTGACCGCATCTGTTCAAAATCATCAGCCCATGGTATGAAGACCATCCTGGTTTTGTCCGCACATCCTGATTTCGCCGAAGCCATCCGTGTCAGCTTGAATGCCGAGCAATACCGGGTGGTTCATCGGCAGACGGTTGATGAAGGCGAACCGCTGCTGGTGCATGGCCTCATCGCCGCCTGCGTGCTCGACGCCGACCTGATGGGTGTGGAATGCGTCTGGGTCATTGAACGTCTCCGTCGCCGTGACGCCCGCACCCCCATCATCGCCTATACCGAATTGCCGCAGTCGGATTGGGAGGAAGAAGCATTTTTGCGGGGCGTAACCCACATCCTGACCAAGCCGGTCCGGCCCCGTCTCTTCAACTCGATACTCGACCGCCTCTGGGGCCAGCCCGCCGTCAGCCCACCCGCGGCGGCTGTGGCATCGTCCGGCAATACCACCGTCTTTACCCGCGCCGTCCCCGATCCCGCCGCCGCCGCGCGCCAGGTTAATGCCGCGCAGACCCTCACCGTCCTGCGCGATTTTTCCTCCATCCTGACGTACTCGCTCGACGCCGAGGCCATGCTGAAGAAGTTTCTCCAGTTCCTCCGCGAAATCCTGAGCGTCAATCGCGCCGCCATTTTTCTCAACCGCCCTTGCGCGCCCCTGGCCGAATTTGTTTTGCCGGACGACGCCCGGCGGTTGCGCGCCGCCGCGGCCATCGGCCTTTCCTCCGGCCTGCTCCAGCATTTTGAGCTCTCGCTCGACTCCGGCATTGGCGCGCAAGTCAACCGGCTGGGGCGGATACTGCGCCGCGACAGCGACGAGGCCCGCGTGGACGGCGAGGTGCAAAAGGAATTTGATCTGCTCGGGGCCCAGGTGGCCGTGCCGATTCCCGACCGCGAAAACATCATGGGGCTGGCCGTCTTTGACGGGCGCGTCACGGGCGAACCCCTCGTGAATGTGGAGTTGGAAATGATTTTCCACCTGCTCGAACAGGTCGGGCTGGCGCTCCGCAACATCTGGTTGCACGACCAGTTGGCAGACAACCACGAAATGATAACCGAGGTGCTGCGCGAATTGAGCAGCGCCTGCATTGTGTTTGGGCGCGACCTCAAAGTGCTGCATGCCAACAAGGCGGCCCGCCGGCATTTTGGCCGCAAGAACGAACGCACCGGCGGATTGGAATTCAGCGACCTGCCGCAACTGCTTGGCGCCAAGGTCTATCAGGTGCTGAAGACCGGCGCGGCCATGGAGCCGTTCCGCTATGAGCCGGAAAACTCGCCGGGCACCATTTACCGCGTGACCGTGGTGCCCTTTCAACGCGGCAAGGCGGCCATGCCCAGCTCGGTGCTGCTGACCGCGGACGATTTGACCCAAAGTGAACAGTTGAGCAAACTGGAGATCGAAACCGCCAATTTGCGTCTGGTCCGCACGATGGCCGACCGGCTCGCGCATGAAATTGGCAACGCCATGGTGCCGCTCTCCACCCACCAGCAGTTGCTGGCTGAGAAATTCAGCGACCCCGAGTTCCGCGAATCGCTCGACCACGCGCTCGCCGGCGGCGTCAAACGCGTTACCCGCCTGCTCAATCAGATGCGGTTTTTGGCCAGCGAAGGCCAGCTCCAGACGGAAGCGTTCGGGGTCGAAAAATTAATCGAGGACGCGTATCAGGAGGCCACGCAGCAGCAGCCCGTCGAGGGGGCGCAATTGGCGTTTGAAGGCAATGACAAGCCGCTGGTGGTCTCCGGCGACCGCGCCGCCCTGAAACACGCGCTGGCGGAAATCCTGCTTAACGCTCTTCAGGCCAATCCCAAAAAACCCCACATCGGCGTGAAACTGCAAGGGGCTGTCGGCGGCAGCCATGCGGTGACCATTGAAGTGCAGGACAATGGCGGGGGATTTTCGCCCGAAGCCGCCCGCAAAGTCCCATCCCCGTTCTATACCACACGCAACGTCGGCCTCGGCTTGGGTCTGGCCGTCAGCCAGAAGATCATCGAAACCCACCACGGAACACTGGAAATCGTCCCTTCACCGTCCGGCTTGGTGCGGGTCTCCCTGCCGGCTGAATCCGCGCCGACAGTCAAAGGCTGAGTAAACGGACATTCTGAACTTCGAGTTTCCGGGTGAACGCCTTGGAAACAGGGCGGTGAAAAACCCCACTGGCTCACGCCGGCGGGGTTGCGGTTCAAAATTTTGGGACGGACTACTCGCCGTTATCGCCGATGGCTTCCACCGGGCAGGCTTCCTTGGCTTCCTTGCAGCGCGCCTCTTCGTCGGGCGAGGCCGGCTGCTTGAAAACGAAGGAATAACCGCCATCCTCGTTGCGTTTGAAATTGTCCGGCGCGGTTTCGCGGCACAGGTCACAGTCAATGCACTGGTTGTCCACGTAATATTTGCCCGGGATGTTTTCGGCGTATTTATTTGCTGCGTCAGCCATAAAATTTGATTTCGTTGTTAATTTAAACCGGGAATATGTCCGGCGCGCCCGGTTTTGGCAAGCCTGTTTTGTGGTCTAAAAGACTTTTGTTCGCCGCCTCCGTGACTATGATGCACCCATGCAAAGAAGCACTCTGCGCCGCACTAAAATAGTTTCCACCCTGGGCCCGGCCACGGATTCCGCCGCGATGATCGCCCGGCTGGTGGACGCGGGCGTCAATGTTTTCCGGCTCAACATGTCGCACGCGCCGCATGATTGGATCCGCCGCGTGGTCCGGGACATCCGCGCGGCGGCGGCCGCCCGCAAGGAACATATCGGCATCATGATGGACACGCAGGGGCCGGCCATCCGCACCGGCGACATCGGCGTGCCGCTCGATCTTCAGCCGGGCCAGAAATTCACCCTGACCGTCCGCGGCGAGCATGACCTCGAAGAACATTCGGTGGATGTGAACTATGAGAATTTCGTCAATGACATCAGCGTGGGGGACGTGGTGCTCATTGACAACGGCACCATCGAAATGAAGGTGCTCACCAAATCCGGCAACAAGGTCGAGTGCGAAGTGCTGACCGCCGGGACCCTCGGCAGCCGTCGGCACATCAACCTGCCCGGCGTCAAGGTGAGCCTGCCCGCGCTCACGGCCAAGGACATCCAGGACGTGAAGCTCGGCCTCGAAGTGGGTGTGGATTTCATCGCGCTTTCGTTTGTCCGCGAGGCGGGCGATTTGTTGCAGCTGCGGAAGCTGTTTGAGGAGGGCAAACCGCGGCCTTTTGTCATCGCCAAGATCGAGGACCAGGAGGCCATAAAAAATCTGGAGGCCATCGTGCAGGAAGCCGACGGCATCATGGTGGCGCGCGGGGACTTGGGCATTGAAATCCCGTATGAGGAGCTGCCCATTGTCCAGCGGCGCATCGTCAAGACCTGTTTGCGCATCGGCCGTCCGGTCATCGTGGCCACGCACATGCTCGAGAGCATGATCAATGCGCCCATGCCCACGCGCGCCGAGGTCACGGATGTGTCCAACGCCGTCTTCGAGGAGGCCGACGCGATCATGTTGAGCGGCGAGACTACCGTCGGCAAGTATCCGCTCAAGTGCATTGAGGTATTTGACCGCATTGCCCGGCGCACCGAGCGCAGCGGCAGCGCCCTGTTTCACGAAGCGGCCGAACTGACCAGCACGCGCCAAAAGCTGGTGAAGAGCGCCGTCGTGCTGGCCAATGAATTGAAGGCGGCGGCGATCTTGAGCTTCACGCGGCACGGTCACATGGCCAGTTACGCCGCTTGGATGCGCCCGCGTTATTCCCCGGTCTATGCGCTCTGCGACAACGAAAAAGCCGCCAACGAACTCACCTTGAGCTGGGGCGTCACGCCGTTCGTAATGGAATTCGATTTCATTGATCCGCAAAACACCATTGAGAACAGCTTGAAGCGACTCACCGAGCAGGGCTTGCTGCACCCGGGGGAAACCGTGGTTATCATCGGCGCCATTTCCGTCGGCACGGAAATCGTGGATGCGGTGCAGATGCGGACGATTTAGGTATCCTGCGACCAGCGGGAGCCTGACTTCTGGTTCTCTCGGGAGTTTACGGCGGCGGGAACGGAGCGGAGCGTTTGAACTGGACGCCCGCGTAGGGGAATGGCCGGCTGCCAAAAGCCGACGGCTTACGATGGCTGTGCCGCCAAAAAACCATACCCCGCCAAAATCCAGGCCTTACGATGGCAGTGTGGAAAGACCGCCGCTTGCGACCGCAGCGCAGTCAAGAAGCCCTGAAACCCGGCAACCAATCAAAAACGCCCAATCAGGTCGTAGCCTTACGATCACGACCAAAGCATGGCTATTCGGCCACAAAATACGATGCCTGGGTGGTCAAATCGCCAAAAACCTTGCGACGCCAATTCCGCCATTCTTACGATGTCAAAAAAGTTCGTAACAGTTAATGATCAATCCTTTCAATCCCATTCTTCTCTGGCGATATTATCACTTTACCACTTTTGTCGTAAATCCAAAGAGTTGTCCCATCATCTGTAATGGCCATCGCTCCAGGACTGTGAATGCGTTCGGATCTGACAGCAAACCTGCAACGTAATACTTGGCCATTGTCATGAACTTCATTTGTAAAAGAATAATAACGCTCGGTTGACGACCAAACGACACCACTCGGGTTAAACGTGTTTGTCTTTCCTTGCTTTTCCCAAACGTGTAATACTTCATCAAGACCAACAGCCATATAAACAATCGGCACGTGGCTCTCCTCGTCTTTGCAACCACAGAGACAACAGCAGAATAACGCCGGAAGGAAGGCAATGGATATTCGAAACACCATCCTCATAAACCAAATGCGGATATAGAGCCAATATCAATTGAAATTCATCGGCCTTTTGGCGGAAGCCAAAGGCGACAAGCTTGAGTGCCGCGCAGCCAAAAAGAACCCCACGGCACGATTAATATGGCGGATTAAATCGGCAATTTCGGCCCCGCATTTTACCGCCTTGTCGCGGCGTGAGGGTTTGGACAACTGAGAAAAACGCTGGCGCTGGATATGGACAATTGAGAAAAACCGGGGAAAAGGTTTGGACTGGAGAGTGGTACGTTCATGCCGCTTTCTCCAGTCCGAGGATAGCGGCGTAACCGCAGCGGACAAGGCTGATTTTGGAGGCGAGGAATTTCTTGAGCGTAAGGCTTTCGGGTGAAGCAGAGAGA
>Ga0302320_10006740_pt1 | contig 25423 bp, 23 predicted proteins | sample Bog_T0_3_FD_202130 | JGI IMG/M metagenome (GOLD analysis project Ga0302320, IMG submission 202130) | Peat permafrost microbial communities from Stordalen Mire near Abisko, Sweden - Bog_T0_3 | ecosystem: Environmental > Terrestrial > Soil > Wetlands > Peat | place: Sweden: Abisko, Stordalen Mire... | reverse complement strand
ATCTTGCCGTCGCGGTCCTTCATGATGGCGACGGCGAGCCGCACGGGCAGATGCGTGGCGTCCGGGCTGTCCACCTTTTCGCCAAACGTGAACTGGTCGAGCGTGATGACGTTTTTCGAGGCCAGTTTCTTACCGACAATTTGATATTCGAGATCCACGTTTAATTTGCCGCGCGCGATGCGGTAGCCGGCGAACTTGCCGGAATATGGACTGGTCGGCGTCAGGTCCACGTCCTTCACAGAAACCTTGATCTCGTTGGTCTGCGTGTCGCTGAACGGGTTGATGTGGCCGGTGATTTCCGCCGGGCCGACGTTGTCTATGAGCGCGTGCAGATTGATGTCGGCGTGCTGCAATTCCTCGGAGGAAATCCCGTCAATCGTTCCGCCCGCCTGCTGGATGGCCAGATTGACGTTCGGCTTCACCGAAAGGTCGGTGAAGCGGAAGGCGGCGTTGGAGATCACGATGCTGCCGATGGAAACCTTCGGGGCCGTGGTCAGGTCGAGATTGTTGGTCGCGAGCGCGGTCATTTTGGTTGCGACGACGGCCGCGTTGGTTCCCATCACCGGCGCTGCGTTTGTGTTGGCCGGATGCAGGGCGGTGAGCAGATTGATGGCCTTGTTCGTTTCAATCACGACACGGGCGTAGGCGTTGTCCAGGGCGATTTCCTTGACAGAAACGATTTGTGGATTCAAGTTCGCGTCAATGCCGCTGAACCGGAGCGAATCCCATTTCAACAAATCCTCGCCCTGCGCGCCGTCCACGGTGTGAAAATCGTCCAGCCGCGCGTCGCCGCTGAAGGTGACCTGCGGCAACTGGCCCCGGGGCGTGCGCAGATGAATCGTGCCGGTCAGCCCCAGTTTGCTGTCAAGGATGAGCAGGTTGACCATCGGTTCGAGATACGGGTCGAGCGTGCCGAGATCGAGGTTCGTGAGCGCGAGATTGATGTCGGCCGTCGGCGGCGAGAACGACGCGGCGAAGGCGGTATTGATGGTGCCGTTGGTGTTCCAGCGCAACGAGAGCGCGGCGGTCAGGTTCGTCGTGGGAACATTGGAAATATTTTTGGCCGAAAGCGCGAAGTCGGTCAGGTCAAGCTTTGCCGGGCGTGCATTGACATAATCTTCAAGGTGCAGCGCGCAATTCGACACATCCACGTTGTGCATCGTGCCGGTCCATTGGTTCGTGCTTTCGAGCAGCATGGCGACGGCGTTGGTGACGGAGCGCAGGAGAAACAGAATGCCGCCCGGTGCATTGGCTGAGGTGTCGGCGGGCTTGGAGATTTCCACGATGTTGAAGGCCTGGTCCTTACCGCGCTTGAGAAAAAGATTTGCGCCCCGGGCATAAACCGAACCGATTTCGGCCTGACGGCCTTCGAGGTCCACGCTGATGCCATTCATGCCGGCAAGTGCCAGGTCAACGATGTTGTTGCTGTCGCCGGGTGCGCCGAGCTTGAAATCGCGCAGCGCGAACGACGTGTTCGTGACGGCCATGACGTGGTTGGTCGGGTCGAATTCAAAACGATATTCCGCATGAGCGCCAATGGAACCGCTACGGATTTCAAATTTCACGAAGTCCTGATACAGCGCCGCGTATTTGTTCAGCGAGATTTTGTCCAGCGACAGTTCGCCCTGCGAGCGCAACGGGTCGAGGGAAAAAAAACCGCTCCACGCGAAGTTTTCGCCGGCGTCCGTTGTGCCGGCAAAGGCGTAGGGATTTTTATTGTCCGGGTCGGTGCGGAAATCGTTCAGCGTCATGTCGAGCGGGCCGATGATGCGCGTGAACGGCGTGCGCGTGGTCAAATCCGAGATCGCCGCCGCCGCGCCGCCGATGTGCAGCCGGTCAATGTGCAACACAAGTGGCTTGGATGGTGCGGGCTTCGCGGGCGCAGCGTTGGTGGAAAACTTGGCGATGATGTCGGAGAAATTGAATGTGCCGTCCTGGTTCATCACCGCGCGGACAAACGGTTTGGATGTGCTGATTTCCTTGAACACCCACGCCTTGCCGAAAAACGACGAGAGCTGGAAGTTCACATAAACTTCATCCCATGAAATAAACGGCTGGCCGTCCTTGTCCTTGATTAGCAGGCCGTCCACAGTGACCGAGAGCACGAACGGATTCAGTTTTACCTTTTGGATAGAAACCCCGCGGTCGAGCTGCTTGGTGAGCTGTTTGGCGGCGACGCTGCGGATGATCGGCGGCAAAATGAGAAAACCGGCGATGGCGTAAAGCGTCACGAGACCCAAGAGCCAGGCGATGACTTTGCGCCGGCGCGGCGAAAGGGAATTCCAGATGGGCGGCTTCATAAATCCATTGCCGTGATTTTTGGCGCAAAGACCGCCGACGTCAACTGTTTCGCGTCAAATCGCGAAGTCGGAATACTCCGGCTTCACGGCTTCCAGCGGTGGCGCGAGCATTCCGGCGCCAACGGTCAGGTTCGTGCCCTGCTCGATCAGGATGAACGAGCCGGTCAGCCGGTTGGACTGGTAGCCATCGAACACGAGCGGCTTGGCGGTCTTGAGCCGGATACCGCCGATGTCGTTCATCGCGAGCGTGCCGGGCGCTTCCACCGGTTCCAGCGTTTCGAAGTTGATTTTGTTTTCCACCGCCGTGATGACAGCCTGCACGGTCTGCGTGGTGTGCTTGAGAAAATATTTTTTGCCCGTCTGCAACGGCCGCTGGTTCATCCAGCAGACGCGCGCTGAAAAATCCGAGCTGCGGCCCGGCAAATTTTCGAGGCCGACAATCATATCGCCGCGGCTGATGTCAATGTCGTGCTCCAAACAGAGCGTCGCCGACTGCGGACAGAACGCCTCGGCCAGCGAGCCGTCGTAAGTCCAAATGTCTTTGACGGTGGTCTTGATGCCGGCGGGCAGCACGACGACCTGCTGGCCTTTGCGCACGATGCCGCTGGCGATCTGGCCGCTCAAGCCGCGAAAATCGTGGAGCGACTTGTCGGTGGGATTGTTCGGGCGGTTGACCCATTGCACGGGAAAACGGAACGTGCCGAAATTCCAGTCGCTCGCGATGTGAACGGTTTCGAGATGATGCAGCAGGCACGGGCCGCCATACCACGGTGTGTGTTTGGAGGTGTCCACCACGTTGTCGCCATTAAGCGCGCTCATGGGGATGAACTTCACGTCGTGGAACGCGCCGAGCTTAGGCAGAAAATCCTCGATCTCGTCGCGGATTTCCTGAAAGCGCTCTTCCTTCCAGTCCACCAAATCCATTTTGTTGATGGCAAAAACCATGTGCGGAATGCCGAGCAGCGCCGCAATATAAGTATGGCGGCGCGTCTGCTCAATGACACCGAGCCGCGCGTCCACGAGGACGATGGAAAGGTTCGCCGAACTCGCGCCTGTGACCATGTTGCGGGTGTATTGCACATGGCCGGGCGTGTCGGCGACGATGAACTTACGTTTCGGCGTGGCAAAATAGCGATACGCCACGTCAATCGTGATGCCCTGCTCGCGTTCGGCGCGAAGGCCGTCGGTGAGGTTGGCGAGATTGATCTGGCCGCCGCCGGTGATGTCGGCGGATTTTTCGAGCGCCTCCACCTGGTCTTCCATCAGCGACTTGGAATCGTAAAGCAGCCGGCCGATGAGCGTGGACTTGCCGTCGTCAACACTGCCGCAAGTATTGAAGCGCAAAAGTTCGATGGGATGTTGCGTGTGTGGCATGGCGAATCAAAAATATCCAGCTTTCTTGCGGTCTTCCATCGCGGCTTCGGAAGCCTTGTCATCCGCGCGGGTGCCGCGCTCTGTGACGCGAGCCGCAGAAACTTCGCCGATGATGTCGTCAATCGTTTCCGTTTTGGATTCGATCATGCCGGTGCTGATCATATCGGCGATCGTGCGGACGCGGACGACCATTTTCTTGACCGGCTCGTTCGCCTTCGGGCGTGCGCCGGCGTAGGGATCGGGCTTGGTTGCGTCGGAATGCGGTGGCGGAACAGGCAGCCATTGGCCGCCTTTGCGATAACATTCGCGCTCGTGGCTAAAATAGATGTTCGGCACTTCGAGCTTTTCTTTCTTGATGTATTCCCAGACATCCATCTCCGTCCAGTTGGAAAGCGGAAACACGCGCATGTTTTCGCCTGGATTCACGCGGGCGTTGTAGAGGTTCCAGATCTCTGGTCGTTGGTTTTTCGGATCCCACTGGCCGAAACTGTCGCGGAAGCTAAAAAAACGTTCCTTGGCGCGGGCCTTTTCCTCGTCGCGCCGCGCGCCGCCTATGGCGCAGTCGAATTGAAATTCCTCAATCGCCGCGAGCAAGACGGGAATTTGAAGCTGGTTGCGGCTGACCTGCCCGGGCGTCGGGTGCGCGATGCCTTTGGCAAACGCCTCATCCACCGTGCGGACGATGAGCTTGGCACCGAGCTGCTTTGCGCGGCGGTCGCGGAACTCAATCAGCTCGGGAAATTCGTGGCCGGTCTCGACGTTCAGGAACGGCATCGGGATGTCGGACGGACGGAACGCCTTTTCCGCGAGGCGCAGCAGGCAGATGGAATCCTTGCCGCCGGAAAAAAGCAGGGCGGGACGCTCAAACTCGGCGGCAACCTCACGCATGACGTGAATCGCCTCGGTCTCCAGATACTGCAAATGGTCTAAATGGTAACTGCTCATGAATCAAGAGCCACAGATTAAATACGGATTGAACACGGAAGAAAATTCTAATCTGTGTTCAATCCGTGTTTCATCTGTGGCTAAAGTTAAATCCCTGCGCCGCCGGAAACCGCCGCGCCGCCCCAGCTTGCGTGCAAACCGCATTCGCGCTTCTCATCCGCCTTCGCCGGATCAAAATAATCCCACTCGTTCGGCAAATTGTGGTCGGCGAGATATTTCTCCATGTCGGCATCGCTCCAATAAAACAGCGGGCTGACTTTCAGCGAATTGAAATTCTTGTCCTCGCTCACAATGTCGAGACCGGCACGATTTGGATTCTGCACCTTGCGCAGCGCGGTGAGCCAGACGGTCGGCGCGAGTTCCTTCATGCCGCGCTGGAACGGCTCCAGTTTCATCGCGGTGCTGAACGCCTTGATGCGCTCCTCGTTTTCCGGCGTCGGTTCCGGCATCCCACCAAACGCGGCGTCGTAATGTGCGGCGGTCATCTTCGGCACAAAGGCTTTAATGTTCAGCTTGAGCAATTTCTTCACCTGCTCGGCATGAACATAAGTTGCGGGACGATTGTAACCGTGATCCACCCACAACACCGGAATATCCGGCTGCACCTGCGTGACGAGATGGAGAATCACCGCCTCGTAAGGCCGATAATTCGTCGAGACAATCGCGCGACCGTTCGCCTGCGCGATGGCCCAGCGGATGATTTCCAGCGGTGAATGATGGCGCAACTCAACGTTGGCCCTGGCAATTTTTTCAGGAGTCATCGGTGCAAATTCAGTTGGTTGCGGATTGCTCCTTGAGTAACACGCGCGAACACCAGTCGCCGAAGCGTTCACCGGCGTTGCGCTCCTTCGCAAAGCGCGTGAACACCGGACGGAATTCCGTCTCCAGATCGGCTTCCTTGAGGACGTCTTTCCAGACTTTGTTCAGCCGCGTGCCGGCCGTGTCGCCGCCGAGCCAGACTTGATAGCGTCCCGGCGCCTTGCCGACGAAACCGATTTCCGCCATGTAGGGCCGCGCGCAGCCGTTCGGGCAACCGGTCGAGCGGATGATGATCTCTTCGCCGGCCAAACCGACTTCGGCCAGAAGTTTTTCAATGCGATCAATGAAGCCGGGCAGCATCCGCTCGGATTCGGCAAGGCCGAGGCCGCAGGTCGGCAGCGACGGACACGCCATCGCCGCCGTGTGCAGTACGGTGGCTTGATTTTCCGTCTTCAAACCGTGCGCAACAAACACGGCGCTGATGCCGGCTTTGTCGGCGTCGGTGACGTTGGCGAGAATCACGTTTTGATTTGCCGTCAACCGGAATTCGATTTTTGGAAACTTGTCCGCAACCTCGCGCAATGCAATTTTCTGCGCGCCTTTCACGCGGCCGGACTCGACGAACACGCCGAGAAAATTGCTTCCGTCCACTGCCTTGCGCCAGCCGAGCAAATCGCTCGTCGTGGTGAAACTGTAAGCCTTCGCGGGCGCTAGCGTAATGCCGGCGCGCGAATTCACTTCGTCCTGCATGAATTTTACGCCGCGCTCGGCCACGACATATTTCAAGCGCGCGTGTTTGCGGTCGGTGCGGTCGCCGAAATCGCGATGAATCGTCAGCACAGCTTTCGCCACATCCACGATTTTGTCCGGTGTGAAAAAGCCGATGACATCCGCCATGCGCGGATAAGTTTGCTCGTTGCCGTGGCTCCGGCCCATGCCGCCGCCGACCGCCAAATTGTAGCCGACCAGCCTGTCCTTCTCGACAATGGCGATGAGGCCGAGGCAATTTGTGAAAACGTCGAGGTCGTTTACCGGCGGGATGACGAAGGCGATTTTAAATTTGCGCGGCAGATAGGTTTTGCCGTAGAGCGGATCAACGAAATTTTTATTTTCCGCGTCGTCGAGTTTGAGCTGCACGCCGTCAATCCAGATGGCGTGATATGCCTTGGTCTGCGGCGCGAGCGCCAACGCGACCTTGTGCGCGTCCGCGTAAACCTGTTCGCGCGCCTTGGTGAAGGCGGGCGTGGGCGGCGCGAGTACGTTGCGGTTCACGTCGCCGCAGGCGGCGAGCGTGGAGAGAAGCGACTCGTTGATCTTCGCGATGAGCGGACGCAATCCCGATTTGACGACGCCGTGGAACTGGATGCTCTGGCGCGTTGTGATTCGGAGCGTGTTGTTGCCGTAAGTCGTGGCGAGCAAATCGAAGACGGCGTATTGCTGCGCGGTCATGACGCCGCCGGGAATGCGGCCACGGATCATCATGATGTATTTCTTGCCGGTCTTGCGCAGGTCGCGGTCGTCCTGCTGGTAGGAGCCGTGAAATTTAAGGAACTGGTTGTCGTCCTCGGAGAAATGGTCGGCGGCCGGATCGGCGATGGTCGCGGCGATGGTGCCAGCCAAGGTCGGGATGGCGGACTTGATCTCTTCGTTGTGCGTTAATTTGACTGGTGCTTCAGCGCTCATAAGCGAATTGATATAATAACCTGCCGTGGTTCACTGTTCAAGCGCAGCTTAAAGTGGACTTTTTCGCCCCGCAGGAAAACATTCTACGTGGCGGGCACGAATTTTTGAAGCAATATCGTCAGGCCGAACAGCGCCAGGAAAACAATGCCGCTGGTGGTGTGTGAAATTTGCGGTGCGACCGCCAGCCAGTCCACAAAAACGATGCCTGCCAGCAGGCCGGACACGATGCGCCCGACGTTTTTTTCTCCTGCCTGAAAAACGGTCCGCACGCAGCGCGCGATCCACAAGACCAAGATCACCGAAACCAGCACGGCCGGTTTGCGCGCTTCACCGGTGTTCAGCAGCATGGCAAAAACAATTGGCGCGGCCAGCAACAACAGCGGCCAATACGGAACCGGTCCGCGAAAGCTTTCGCGCTTGGCGACGTAGCTCAAGCCGACCACATAAAACGCCAGCGCCGCGCCGCACCAAATTGACCAGCCGTTCAATCCTTCCGCGCCCGTCGTGCCGGCGATGACATAAATCCAGAACCGGCACAACCCCATCAGCCACGGCGAGGCGGTGATGAATTTGTGCGCCGCGTTGTAAATCAAAATGCATGCGGCCAGCAGGACGGCGAGCACGCTGGCAATTTTTCCCAGGAAGAGCAGGCACAAAATTCCAAGCGCCAGCCACGCCCAGCCACAAAGCCAGACGGTATCCGGTGAAATTGCGCCGGAGGGAATCGGCCGTGAAGCCCGGCGTTGCCGGTCGAAATCTTCGTCAAACGCATCATTCAAGAACATACCGCCGGTGTAGAGCGCGCTGACGCCGAGTAGTAAAAACAACAATTTCCAACCATCTCCGCCCCATCCGAGTAACCAAGTTGATAACTTTGCTCCACCGCCGAGCCACCAGCCCGCGAGGCAGTTCGACCACACGGTCGGCAGGTTCGACACGCGGCCCAAAATGAGCAGCGTGCGAAGCAGCGGTGGAAACTTCCGGTTCATGGGCGCGGAGCAAAGCAGAAAGTCCGGTGGTTGGCGAGTCTGCGCTTGCGGTCGCGTCTTTGCTTAGCGCGTCAACGCATTCGTGCCGGTGGATTCAAACCGCACGACGGTTTCGTCCGGGCGCGCGTAGCCGAGTTTTTCCCGCGTCAGGCGTTCGACGGTTTTCGGGTCGTGGAGCAATGCGTCCAATTGCGCCTGAAGTTCCTTGGAACGCGCTTCCTCTTTTTGAATCTGGTCCTGAAAAATCATGATCTGGCGGCGCATCCGCTCGTTTTCCTTGATTACCGGTAGATAACACATGCCGATGAGCAGCAGCACGGCAAGCACGACAAGACCGACGACCACTTTCGTCAGTTTGCTCCAGATGCCGAGGTCAACATTCACCCGGCGAGTAAAACACGCGCCTGCTTCCGGTGAAAGCGGATTTTCACTGCGCGTATTTCTTCCACTCGGTCAGCTTGCCGTCCGCGCCGAAGGTCAGCCGAAGATAAAAGGTCGGCGAATAACCCTGCGTGTAGCTCGGCACAATCACGGTCCCCGGATAGCCGCCATAAGCGACGGCCCCGCCGGTGGAGTAACTGTAGCCGTGGCGGGTGATCCAGTTGGCGACGACAATGCCGTTGTCCAGCTTGGCAACCTTGTCGGGCGGGCCGAGTTCTAGCACGGCCTGATCGTAGGTGTAATGGCCGATGCGCGCCGTCCAATCAATTTTCGGCCCGGTGGCGCAACCGGCGAACATGAGTGCGGCGAGCAGGGCGAGCAAAAATATTTTCATATCGTTAAATTAGCGCGGTGTTTTGAAAACGCAATGGCGCGGACGCGCGGATTTGATTGTCAGGACATCGCCAAACCGGTATCACTTCGGTTGGATGTTCAAAGCGATGTTTCTAATTTTAAGGCCGGATCCGACGTGGGAGCATTTGGCGGAAGCTGGACGCGGGATGGGCCTTATTTTTGTTTTCTATCTGCTGCCGATGTTGTTAATTGTGGCGGTGGCGGAAGGTTTCGGTCTGGTGCATTGGGGCGTTGCGCAGATGAATTCCGGCCTGATAAAAAAAATGTCTGTCAACGAGGCGGTGATTTATGAGGCGGCACAATCGCTCCTGACGCTTTTGGTCATCTTTCTTGGTGCCGCCTTGATCAAGATGCAAGGCGAAACCTTTCACAGCCGCGCCAATTACAAGCAGGCGTTCACCGTCGTGGCCTACGGCTTGAGTCCGCTGTTTTTGATCCAGTCGCTCAATTTGTTTCCTATGCCCGTCTGGCTGGTCTGGTCGGTCGGCATCGTGCTCGCGCTTTCGACCCTGTATCATGGCATTCCGTGCGTGATGAAAATTGACCCGACGCATGCGCTCGGACTTTATTTTATGAGTTCGCTCGTGGTGCTCGCACTCGCGGCCACGGAACGCTTTTTCACGGCGTGGTATTTGAGCGGCCATTTTGTGCTGCTCACGCACGCCGTCTCCCAAATCGCGGCCCGGCTGCCCTTCTAAAATGAAAACCTCGCCCGCCGAAAACCTGCTCAACGCTCTCGTGGAACTGGATCGCGTCGTGAAGATGATGCCGGCGGCGAATTCCAAGCCGAACCTGTTGCCGCTGTTCGCGCGCATTGACGAACTGACGAAACAACTGCCGCGCGACACCGATCCGACACTGCTGCATTACCTGCACAAGAAAAGTTACGAGAAGGCGCGGTTTTTTTTGCAGGACCGCGACGCGGAGAATCAGGTCGGCAACTGTCGGCATGTCTGAAATGGTCGAAGTGAGAAGTGTAAAGTGCTAATTCTGACTTCTCACTTCGCTGTTCACACTTCACACTTCAATCATGTTCGACGACACCATCGCCGCCATCGCCACGCCGCTCGGAGAAGGCGGGTTGGCCGTCGTCCGAGTTTCCGGCGCGGAAGCTTTGGCCGTCGCGGACAAGGTTTTTCTGCCGGGCGGAAAAAGTTCGCTGAAACCTTCTGCTGCGCCGACGCACACAATTCATTACGGGAAAATTGTCCGGCAGGGCGAAACCGTGGATGAAGTTTTGCTTTCCGTTTTGCGTGCGCCGCGCACTTTCACGCGCGAGGACACCGTCGAGATTTCCTGTCACGGCGGCCTTTTGCCCGCAAAGCTTGTGCTGGACGCAATTCTGGAAAACGGCGCGCGGCTGGCCGAACCGGGCGAGTTTACGCGCCGCGCGTTTCTCAACGGACGGCTTGACCTTGCGCAGGCCGAGGCCGTCGCCGATCTGATTCATTCACGCACGGAACTCGCGCTGGCCGCCGCCAACGAGCAACTCGCCGGCAAACTCTCGCAGCGCATCAACCAACTGCGCGAAGAAATGATGAAGACGCTCGCGCACGTCGCGGCGCACATTGATTTTCCCGACGAAGATATTTCGCCGGACACGAAAGACCAGTTGCTCAAGCGTCTGGAGAATGGTGTCGCGTTCATGGACGAACTGCTGCGCACGGCAAATGAAGGGCAAATTCTCCGTCGTGGCATTCGCGCGGCAATCATTGGCCGGCCAAATGCCGGCAAGTCGAGCCTCCTCAATCAACTGCTCGGCCACGACCGCGCCATCGTCTCGCACATCGCCGGCACTACGCGCGACACGATTGAAGAGACGGCCAACATCCGCGGCCTGCCGGTTGTGTTCATTGACACCGCCGGCCTGCGCGACGGCCGCGACGAGATTGAAGTCGAAGGCATCCGCCGCAGCCGCGAATCACTCGCCAGGGCGGAATTAATTTTGCACGTTCTCGACGCCAGCGAACCGCTCACAGGTGCGGATGAAAATTATCTCGCCGAGTTCGCCGCAAAGAAACGGATTCTTGTCCGCAACAAAACCGACTTGCCGGTGAAACTGGAATTGCCGCCAGAGTTTCATGTCACTCATCACTCGTCACCTGTCACTGATGTCTCCTGCTTGAGCGGGCAGGGGATGGAAGAACTAAAGGACGCGATCAAAAATCTGGTATGGGCCGGCAAGATCGAGGCCGGCATGTTGCAGGTGATGATCAATTCGCGGCATCAGGAGGCGCTGGGCCGCGCCCGCGAGGCGACGCTGCGGACGATCGAGGCGCTGCGCGCGGATCTGCCGCTCGAACTGGCGGCGCTGGATTTGCACATCGCCATCAATGCCATCGGCGAAATCGTCGGCAAGACGACGACGGAGGATTTGCTCGACTCGATCTTCAGCCAGTTTTGCCTCGGCAAATGAAAGTCATTGGAATCCGGCTGGGCTTGCCGTAATAATTCTCGTATGAACAAAAAGGAAATTGCGGAAAGCTTGCGGACCGAAGTCGGGCATTTGGAACTGGAGATCAAAAAACTCCACGCCCGCTGCGAACGGTTGAAGCGGTTCGTGCTCGACCTGGAAGATGAAATCGCCGGCCCGGTCATGGAAAAAACCGCGCCGGACAGCCAGTTCAGAAAAGTGATTGACACGGTTTTTGGGGAAAAACCGAAGCAGCCAAAACGCTGAAGCAGTTCAACACCACTGCTTGCCCATGCCGTCGATGCCACTGCGCTTCAAATCGTCCGGCGTCATGCAGGGATGAAGCTGCACATCCGCCTCAAAGGTCAGGAACCACGGCTCGGCCAGCGCCGGAATCTTCGCGGCGTCCGGCAAATCCACCACGATGAAGGCGGTGCGCTTACCGCAGATTTCCGTGAAATGGACCGATTCCGGCTTGATGGCCTTCAGGATTTTGCCGAGTTTTGCGCGGCGGAGCCGTCCTTCACGGCGGTGTTGAACTTGTGGTGGGGCATAGTGACGATCATGAGCATTCGCATAATAAATCCTTTGGTTAAGTGTTTGTGTTGGACGGTCGTGTCAAAATAGGCGGGAGCGAAGCGGAACGGCAAGTTCTAAACGGTGACGGAAGATTTGCTAGACAAATGTCAGTCAAAGAAATAAAACCCGCCAATGTGTTCGCGTCGGGTTGAGGCGGGCTCGGCTTCACGCATGAAGGACGCGATCATCGGCGGCTGGCGGAAACGCGGCAGCAGTTCGCCATGTTCATCCACGAATTGCTGCCGCCAGCGGATGTAATTTTCCAGAATCTCGCCGAACTGCGCCTTGGTCGTAACTTGGCCGCCATTCAATCCACTTTTAGGACGAAATACAAATAAATCGGGACAGTCATTGGCTGATGGCCGTGCGCTGCCCACGGCCTCTCATTCAATATTTTTATGTTTAGGCTGGCTTAATTATTGCTGCCAATTGGTTTAACTGAGTGATTAATAAGAACGCAATCGGATTGAAGTCAGATTATTTACCCAATCAAAGGCCAAATGAAAACCACTTCGAGAATCCTCAACGTCTTGATCCAGATCCAGATATTTGCCGTCGGTCTGACGGTATCGGCGCAGACCAATCTGCCTGCATTGTTTCAAGGCTACGCTCCGGGGGCGAGCGTCCAGGTTCGTTCGGAAAATCCGGTGGTTATCCTGAATCGTGCCACGTTGCAGGAGATCGCCGAGAGCAATGTCGTTGTGGCGGCCAATGGCGAGCGGTTTGTGCTCGCCAAAGCGTTCACGGTTTTGAGTGATCTGCCGGGAAGCGCGGCACCGATGTCAGCACCGGTTCAGGTGATTTCTGGAAACAATCCGGCTTCACCGGTTACTGCACCGGACAAAATTTCCACACAGGCGGAAGTGCAGCAGTTGATTTTTGGGAAATATGCCAACGATCCGGGTTACGCCAAAGCCACGGCGCAATATCAGTCCATGATGAACGACTATCGCAGCGGAAAGGTGACGTTGGCGGACATCACCGCGAAGGCGGAGAATGTGCTTGCCCAAGCAGACAAATATCAACCCGAACGGGCGAAAGATTTGCAATATGAGGAGCAAATCGCAACGCTGCGTGATTTCGTGAAGCGCGCCAAGGCTGGCGAAACGGTGACACCGCCTGGCGCCAACTGACTATGCGAACCAAATCATCACCCTAAATCGTCACCAATTTTAATGTGTTCGCCCGCTTAATTATTTTATGGCTGGTGTTATTGCTGCGGGCGCAAGCTGCCACGCAATCGGTCATCGTCAACTACGATGATCATTCCTCGCAGACCTTTCAATATCTTGCCGAGACCAAGTCCAATCTGATCGTGGAAATTGCGGGTCAGCCGGTATTCCTGCCTTGGACCAACATCGTCTCGTTGCAGTTTTATTCTGCAGCCGCGCGATCCGCCGCCGAAGCGCCGGTCCGTTCCAAGCCGGAGAAACCAGTTGCTCACGAAAGCCCGGCGAACCAAATCAATGCGGCCATCGAACGCTGGGGATTGGTCTGTCTGGCGGTGTTGTTTTTCCTGCGGGCGTTGTGGCGCTTCCGCACGGAAGGCGAATTCTATGAGCATCGCATCGCCTTGGTCGTCTATCTTGGAATGCTGGCGGTGCTGGTGGCCGGCGGGATTGCCGGCTGGGGCAATGGTTGTCTGCAAATGGTCGCCCTGGCATTGGTGCTTTTTTTTGGCAAGTTTTACACCAACCAGGATTTGGTCGAACGGCGATCCGGGCTTTTTTTCTGGCTGGTGGTGCTGGTGCTGGCCGTCTTGGCAGGTGCGGGCATGGGCTTTTTAATCTGGAGTCAATCCGAAAAATTGATTCGTCCTGGCACGGCCATGATCCTTGGCGCGATCGCGGCTTCGTTGTGGCCGCTTTACCAACTGGCCAAATATTTGGATGTTTCGGTGGGTGACTTTATCGGCGGTCTGCGGGCGGACATGATTTTTTCCGAGGGCGCATTTGCGGAGAAATCGAAAACCAAAGTCCATCTGCCCAGTGATCTCTTGCTGCAGCATTGGCGGGAAAATGGCATGACGAAGAAAGCCTGGCAGACAGCGCGCAAACATTTGCTGGATGATCCGGCGGCTTTGCCCATCTGGCTGTTCGCCATGGAAACGGCGGCGCTGCATCTGAAAAAACCAGACGAGGCCGTGGCCATTCTTCGCCGGTTGTGGCTCTGCAAAAACATTTCTGCCGACCAGCAAAATATCGTCCTGATAAAAATGCAAGAACTGGCCATGAAGGCCGGCTTTCAGTTTAATGGGAAGGATTTTCACCTGCAGCCCGTCGCAAAGAAGGAAAAACTGCTGAGCAAGATAGTGGAACTCCGGAAGCTGGGGCGATTTTCCGAGGCTGAATCGCTGTTGCTCGCCCTGAATGAGAAAGAACCCGACAATCCTGCCGTCGTCACTCAACTAGTCCGGCTCTATGCCGAGGATTTGAAGTTAAGAGGCAAAGCGCAATCTTGGATCAGCAAGGCTGAAGAACATTTGCCTTCCTACCATGTGGATTTCCTGCGCAATTCACTCGAGGAATGGATTTGTTCCGATCCCGCCGCATCTGGCAAATCCACCGCCAGCACGCCGGGAGAATTGAAAGCGGAACCTTCCGGCAAACTGGTTTTGAAAAGTTACAACACCACTTCCGAGCCGGCGGAAAATTCGGTGGAGGACTGCCTCCAACGGCGGCAAATACAAGCAAAGCCAAAAATAACCAACGAACGCTACAGCCCGCCGCGCGATAAAATAGATGAGATGGTGGCGGATCGCCGTTATGGCACCGCCGAGGAGATGCTTAAAATGGAATTAAAGGCCAAGCCGGAAGACTTCGACTTGTGGTTGCGTTATGCCGAGGTTCATGGCTTGCACTGCGGCAACATCAGGGCGGCCGAAAAAGTCATCGAACAAATGTTCCAGCTCCGGGTGTTTAGCGAGAAACAAATGCTGGCGGCCCGCGCCAAACTCAAGGAATGGCGGATTAAACATCCGGTCCGCTTGAGCGGTTGGTGACGGAGCGACCCGGCAATGTCACCACACCTCCACCGGCCCTTTCGGCACGGGAATGTGCGCGCGCCGGGTTGAGGCGGGCTCGGCTTCGCGCATGAAGGACGCGACCATCGGCGGCTGGCGGAATCGCGGCAGCAGTTCGCCGTACTCGTCCACGAATTGCTGGCGCCAGCGGATGTAATTTTCCAGAATCTCGTCGAACTGCGCCTTGGTCGCGACCTGCACGACCTTTTTATTGAACTCATGGCACGGGCCGAACCGCTTGGCATACCACGGCGCGACTTTGCGGAACATCCGGCAGCCGAGTTCCTCGCCAAAAACTTCGATCATCAAATCCAGATGCCGGCGCAGGATGCAGACGCGCTCGGAAAAAGTTGGTTCGGGCGGAAGTTCACCGTTGGAAATGAATTGCCGCGTGCGCTTGAAAATCCACGGGTCGTAAAACGCGCCGCGGCCGATGCTCACGCCGGCACAACCGGTTTCGTCGAACATCTTCTTCGCCGCCTGCGGCGTGATGATGTCGCCGTTGCCGATGACGGGAATGGTTTTCACGGCTTCGACGACTTTGCGGATGCCGGCCAGATTCACCGTTCCGCCAAAACCCTGTTCGCGCGTGCGGCCGTGGACAAAAATCGCGGCGATGCCGACGTCCTCCAGCGTGCGCGCCAAATCCGGTGCGGTCAGATTGTCGTCGTCCCAGCCGAGCCGCATTTTTGCCGTGACGGGAATTTTCACGGCGTTAATCATGCCTTTGACGAGCTCGGCGGTCTTGTCGAGTTCGGTCATCATCGCGGAGCCGCCACCGACTTTCACCACTTTCTTCACGGGACAACCCATGTTGATGTCAATGGCATGGACACCGCGATTTTCGAGTATCACGGCGGCGTCGCGCATTTCTTCCGGCACGGAGCCGAAGAGTTGGACGGCGAGCGGCCAATCGGCGGGCGAGGTCTCAATCAGCTTGAACGCCCGGGGATTTTTTTCGAGGAGCGAGCGCGCGTTGACGAGGTCGGTCGTGCAGAGACCGACGCCGCCGACTTCGCGCACAACGAGCCGGAAGGGCAGGTTGGTGTAACCGGCCAGCGGCGAGAGAAACAGATTGGATTTAAGCATCAACGAACCAAATTGCATCGCAGCCAGCATAACGGAATTAGCTGATTGCGAAAGCGCCAATGCCATGTTAGATTTTTTACCAAGGCACGAATCATGGCTGACGAAGATAAAAGCAAAAAAAACGGCGACGGCGATAAAAAGCCGCCGGGCAATTTCCAGTTCCAGACGAGCACCTGGCTCGTGTGGATTCTCATCATCGGCAGCATCATCGCGCTGGTGGCGGTGAACCAAAAATATCGGACGCCCACCAACCCGATCACCAGCGACGAATTTTCCCAGAAATTTGAAACCGGGCTGATTGCGCACGCGACGATTGAATACAATCCGCAATCGGCTTATCCCAACGTGACGTTCAATGACATCAACGGCACCTATTTCAAAACCGACAAAGATGGCGTTATCATCAAGGAAAACGGCAAGCCGGTCGAGGTTCCGTTCACTGCTTTGCAGGTGCCGGTGACCACCGCGTTGCTGGAAAAATATCTGGCCTCCCACAAATTCACTACGGTCCAGCAAAGCACGGTCTTGTTCAACTTGCTGATCAACATCGCGCCGTTTCTGCTGATGGGCGTGCTGATTTGGTTTTTCTTCATCCGGCAGATCAAGATGGCCGGCAAGGGCGCGTTGAGCTTCGGCAAGAGCAAGGCACGGATGCTTGCCAAGGAACGGAACAAAACCACGTTCAAGGACGTGGCGGGCATTGAAGAAGCCATTGAGGAAGTTTCCGAACTGGTGGAGTTTTTGAAGGATCCTAAAAAGTTCCAGCGGCTCGGCGGCAGAATTCCCAAAGGCGTGCTGATGGTTGGTTCACCGGGCACCGGCAAAACACTTTTGGCCAAGGCCATCGCCGGCGAGGCCGACGCATCGTTCTTCAGCATCAGTGGCTCGGATTTCGTGGAAATGTTCGTCGGCGTCGGCGCGAGCCGCGTGCGCGACATGTTCGACCAGGCGCGCAAAAACGTGCCGTGCCTCATTTTCATTGATGAAATTGACGCCGTCGGCCGGAGCCGCGGCGTCGGTCTCGGCGGCGGCAACGACGAACGCGAGCAAACGCTAAATGCGCTGCTCGTCGAGATGGACGGCTTTGACACGCAGGAAGGCATCATCATCATCGCGGCGACGAACCGCGCGGATGTGCTGGACCCGGCGCTGTTGCGGCCGGGACGTTTCGACCGCCGCATCACGGTGAATTTGCCGGACGTGCGCGGACGCGAGGCGATTTTGAAAGTTCATGCGCGCAACGTGAAGCTGGATCCGGCCGTTGATTTGTCGGTGACGGCGCGCGGCACGCCCGGCTATTCCGGCGCGGAGCTGGCGAATTTGCTGAACGAAGCGGCATTGCTCGCGGCGCGCACCGGCAAAAAATTTGTCGGCCAGGCGGAACTGGAAGAAGCCCGCGACAAGGTTCGTTGGGGCCGCGAACGCCGCAGCCTGGCGATGACCGACGAGAACAAGAAACTCACCGCGTGGCACGAAGCCGGTCACGCGTTGGTGAACGTGCTGTTGGAACACACGCATCCGCTGCACAAGGTCACGATCATTCCGCGCGGGCCGTCGCTCGGCTCGACCATGTCGCTGCCGAAGGAGGACATTTTGAATTACCGCAAGAAGGAACTGCTCGCGACCATAACGATGACGATGGCTGGACGCATCGCGGAAGAAATCACTTCAGGCGACATTTCAACCGGGGCGGGTGGCGACATCCAGCAGGCGACCAACATGGCGCGCGCGATGGTCTGCCAATACGGCATGAGCGAAAAGCTCGGCATGGTGCAATATGTCGAGGATGACGAATTTTTCCTTGGACGCGACATGATGCGCCGCAAGACCTACAGCGAATCCATCGCGCAGGAAATTGACGCCGAGGTTCACGCGATCATTGACAGCTGCTACAACCACGCGCGCGAAATCATTTTTGCGAACCGCGACAAGCTGGAGATGATTGCCAACGCCCTGCTCGAATACGAAACGCTCGACGGCACGCAGGTGCAGGACATCGTGCATCTGGGAAAATTCACCCCGCCGACGCCGACGCCAAAAGTGGATCCGCCCTCCGGCGCGCAGGCGGCGACTTCACTGCCCGAAGTGCCGCCCAAACCGACACCGCCAAAATTGCCCGGACTTGGCACGCCCGCACCGGCGGCGGCTTGAAGTCTATTTTGCCGGGCCGGAAAGAATCACGCGAAAGCCGAAGGAGTTCTTGGCTTCTTCCGGCTTGGCATACCACCGGAAATCAGATCGCGCGTTAACGGGCAGAAATGTATCCCACGCGCCGCCACGCAGCACGCGAAACGGCTTGTCCTGCGGGTCAAGGCACCATTCCATCACGTTGCCGCGTGTGTCGTAAAGGCCGAGGCTGTTCGCGCCTAGGCTGCCCACCGTCGCCGTCGAGGAGCAATTGCCATTGTTCAGTTTCATGACGGCATCGGACAATGAAGCGTTGCCCATGAGTGTCAGCCATTGATCCTGCGTCGGCAGCGTGTAGCTGAATCCGTCCGGCAGTTCGGTTTGTTCTTTCGCGGTGAGTTTCGTGCAAAAAGCCATCGCACCATTCCAGCTTACGGAATCCACCGGCCGGTCCGCGCCTTTGAAGGCGCTGGGATTGCTGTGCATCGCCTGCTGGTAGGCACCCTGGGTGGTTTCAAATTTTCCCGCCCACAAACCGGGGGAAATCTTTACGAGGACGATGCCGACGGTGTTGGTGATGACGCTGTTGGTCGCCATCAATTCCTTGAGCGTCGGAACTTCATTGGTCGGGCTGGTGGCGTCCTGTGCCTGGCTTTGGAAAACAGGCAGGGCAATCAGGGCAGTTGCGAGTAAAAAACAAATCCTCCACTTGATTTTCATGCCATCAACAAAACCCATCCTGGCAAATTGTCAAGTGCCGTCGTGCCGGCTAACTCACTGGCACTTTTGGATATTGGCCAGATCTTCGGCCAGAAACTGGGTCACGTCCTTGAACCGCGCCACGTTTTCGGGATTCATCCCCATCAGCGCCTGATGCGCTTCCAGGCTGGTGCGGGCGATTTGTTCGTGGGTCGGCTGGATGGATTCCGGCGTGCAGGTCTTTACGTCGTCCGGCAGTTCGAGCTTGCCGGACTTGGCGGTGAACAGATGCAACGTGCCCAGGTTTTCCAGCAGCTCGGTCACGCGCGGATTGGCATTCAGCAGTTCAATGCCCGGCGATTTGTCGGCATTGGCAGAATTCAGCTTCAAGCCGAATTGCGCCAGCGTGCCCAGAAACGTGCTGTCCATCAGCACGCATTCGGTCAGATCAATGATGAAATGCGCATAACCCTTTTGCGACAGTTCGCCGAGGAGTGTTTTGAAATCGGGGCTGGAAGAAAAATTCGCGCGCCCGGCGATTTTGATGCAGGCGAAGTTTTTCCCCACAAGCACCGATAAATTTGCCGGTAACGTAGCCATTTCAATAAAATAATAATTTTCGGTTCAAACCGCAACCGATTGCGGAGCGACAATCTGCACTAACATTTGCTGCAAGACCAGCGCTTCGTCAAGTCCGCTCGACACGAGCCGCCGGTTGCCGTCCAGCAGCAGGTTCATGGCGCGCACCAGTTCCGCGCGCGAATAATTTTTGGACTGCCCCAAGGCGCGGTGCAGCATCCACGGATGCATGGTCAGCGGATTGAACTTTTTTTCCGCCGGAAACGCGTCTTTCGGCACCCGCTCGAGCTGTGATTTGAAACGGTTGTAGTCTGCATCCGCCTTTACCCAGCCTTCGCGAACCATCTCCTTCAGCAGCAGCATCTGGCGCACTTTGCTGATGAGGCCGTAGAGCAGGCCAATTTCCGATTTGTCCCGGTCCACCTTGAGCCGGATTTCCCAGAGCTCCTCGTCCAGGCAGCGGAGCAGGGCGGGCAGGTCGCGGTCGCCCAGCGCGTCGCCGAGCGCGAACGCCCGCGACATTTTATTTCGGGAACAAATGGCGGCGACATCGCGCACGGTGATGGATTGGCAGTCGCCGACCGACAGGCAAAGTTTTTCAACTTCGCTTTCCAGTTGGCGCGGATTCGGGCCGACGCGGTTGACCAACTCCGCCACCGCGGTTTCGGCAATTTCCTTGTCTCGCGACTGGATAATTTTACGGGCAAGCATTCCCGCTTGAACGACCCAGTCCTTGTCCGACCAGCCATCATGGCTTTCCACCGTGCCGATTTTGTCGAGCGTTTTGAAAAAGGTTTTCCGCTTGTCCACCTTGCCGGCGCTGATGAGCAGCCGGACGTTTTGCCAGGTGAAATTTTTCAGCTCCTCCGCCAGTTCGCCCAGCGTTTCCGTGACGGCCTGCGACGAAGCGGTGCGCTCGTCGCCAAGAAAATTGCAGTCGCGCAGCCAGACGGCCTTGCCGGCGCCGAAGAACGGAAGCGTGTTCAATGCTTCGCGCAGCTTGGCGATAGCGGAAAGTGCATCGCCGCTGTTGGTGACGGCGGCCTCGATGATTTCGTGATCCATGCCGCCGAGTTCTTCGGACCATTGCAGGTAAATCTGCTTGGCGCGCTGTTTGACGGCGAATTCATCATCGCCGCATACGAGCGCCGGGGATGGAGCTTTGGCGGCGGGCATGTTATTCGGCGGACGCACCGCCGGACTCGTTGATCCGGTCCAGCACCTCGCTCATGTCCTCGACCTGCTCAAAGAGCGGCGTCGCGACAAAAATCGGCTTCTTCTGCGCGGCGGCGATGGCGAGGCAGTCGCTCGGGCGCGCGTCAATTTCCACGATTTTGCGGGCGACCTCGTTTTGCTGCTGCAAAATCAGCCGCGCGAAGTAGGTGGAATTTTTCAAATCGGTGATGACCACGCGCTCGACGGTGATGTTGAAGCCCTGAAAAATCCGCTGCATCAAATCGTGCGTCAGCGGCCGTTCCTTCGGTTCGTTGCGCAGAAAATCGCCGATGACCCGTCCCATCTGCGGCTCGACGTTGATGACAAAAACCTTGTCTTCATTGCCGACGAACAGCGCGCAGCCGCTGGGGGCGGGCAGAATTCCGCGGATTTGAACGGGAACAACTTCGTTCTTCATGAAAACAATCTATGCGGAAACCAATGAAAAACAAGCCTTGTTGAAGCGGCCAGGAATCTCCGCCAAAGAAGTGGGTTGGGAAATTGCGCGGTCACGGTTGAACGATCCGTGCGAAAAACGGTTTGAAGCTGTCAGGTTCCGGGTCATTTTCAGTTTATATCGGTTTGTTTGCGCCATCCGGTTAGAAATTTCACACGGGCTTCGCCCTGTCCGGATTTCATTTCCACCGCGCCTGGCTTGAATTATCTAAACGCATTGGACAAATTGCCGAAGTAGTAGCATTATGAAACAAGTATGAGCGATGAGTCCATGAGTAATTTTACGCCACGCGCGCAGCAGGTGCTCGCGCTGGCACGCAAGGAAGCCGACCGGTTCAACCACAACTTCCTCGGCACGGAACATTTGCTGCTCGGCCTGATCAAGCTGGGCCAGGGCGTGGCGGTGAACGTGATCCAGAAAATGGGTCTCGACCTCGAAACCGTCCGCATGGAGGTCGAGAAGCAGGTCGGCACCGGCCCCGACCAGAAAATGATCGGCAACATTCCCTACACGCCGCGCGTTAAAAAAGTGCTCGCGCTCGCGTCCAAGGAGGCCAAGGCGCTCAATCACACTTATGTCGGCACCGAACACATTTTGCTCGGCCTGTTGCGCGAGGGCGACGGCGTGGCGGCGAAGGTTTTGAAAAATCTCGACGTGGATATCGAGCAATGCCGCCAGGAAATTTTGAAGGAGCTGGATCCGAATTTTGCCGGCGAGGAATCGGCAACTCCGCCGGAAGCATCGTCGGGTGAAAAAACCGCGCCCGGTGCGGAGAAAAAGGGCGACGTCAAAACACCCGCGCTCAAAGCGTTTGGTCGCGATCTGACGGAGATCGCGCGCAAAGGCGAAATGGATCCCGTCATCGGTCGCAAAAACGAAATCGAGCGCGTCATTCAGATCCTCTGTCGCCGCACGAAAAACAATCCGGTTCTGCTCGGCGAAGCGGGCGTGGGCAAGACCGCCATCGTCGAAGGTCTCGCGCAGGAAATCGCGGCGGGCAACGTGCCGGAAATTTTGCGCGGCAAGCGCGTCATCACGCTCGACCTCGCGCTGATGGTCGCGGGCACGAAATATCGCGGCCAGTTCGAGGAACGCATCAAAGCGGTCATGGACGAAATCCGCCGCGCGAAAAATGTCATTCTGTTCATTGACGAATTGCACACTATCGTCGGCGCGGGTTCGGCGGAAGGCACGATGGATGCGAGCAACATCATCAAGCCCGCGCTCTCGCGCGGTGAGATGCAGTGTGTCGGCGCAACCACGCTGAACGAATATCGCAAATACATCGAGAAGGACGCCGCGCTCGAACGCCGCTTCCAGTCGGTGAAAGTGGAGGCGCCTTCGGTTGAGGACGCCATCACGATTCTCAAGGGCGTGCGTCATAAATACGAGGAGCATCACAAGGCCGAGTTCACCGACAAGGCCGTGGAGGCTTCCGTGAAGCTTTCTGACCGTTACATTACCGACCGGTTTTTGCCGGACAAGGCGATCGACGTTTTGGACGAGGCCGGTTCGCGCGCGCGCATCAGCACGATGACGCGTCCGCCAGAAAGCAAAACGATGGAAGCCGAGATCGAGGAAATCAAAGGCAAGAAGGAAAAGGCGATCAAGAACCAGGATTTCGAGGGCGCGGCGCAGATGCGCGACCAGGAAAAACAGGCGAAGGAAAAACTGGAAACGCTGCTGACCAACTGGCGCAGGGCCGGCGAGGAAAAACGCATCGTCGTGGACGAGGACGATATTTTGCACATCGTCGCCAAATGGACCGGCATTCCGCTCAAGCGCATGGGCCAGGACGAAACCACGCGGCTGCTCACGGTCGAGACCGAGATGGAAAAAATCGTCGTCGGCCAGCGCGAGGGTGTTTCCGCGCTGTGCAAGGCGTTGCGCCGTTCGCGCGCGGATCTCAAAGACCCGAAGCGCCCGATTGGAACTTTCCTTTTGCTCGGCCCGACTGGCGTCGGAAAAACTTTGCTCGCCAAGACGCTCGCGGAACAGATGTTCGGCGACGCGAAATCGCTCATCCATCTCGACATGAGCGAATACATGGAGAAGTTCAACGTGTCGCGGCTCATCGGTTCGCCGCCGGGCTATGTCGGCTACGAGGAAGGCGGTCAACTCACGGAAAAAGTCCGGCGTAATCCGTATTCCGTCGTGCTGTTCGACGAAATCGAAAAGGCGCACCCGGATGTCTGGAATCTGCTGCTCCAAATTTTGGAAGACGGCAAGCTGACCGACAACACCGGCCACGTGGTGAATTTCCGCAACACGATCATTTTGATGACCTCGAATGTCGGTTCGGACACAATCAAGAAGCAGTCCACGCTCGGCTTCTCGCCGATCACGGACGAAAGCAGCTACGAGAAGATGCGCGAACGGATTTTGGACGAGGCCAAGCGGACGTTCCGCCCGGAATTTTTAAACCGGCTTGACGACGTGGTGGTGTTCCGCTCATTCACCAAGCCCGACCTCATCCAGATTCTCACACTGGAGGCGAACAAGGTGGTTGAACGCTTGCGCCACAAAAACATCCGGCTGGAGCTCGACGACAAGGCGAAGGATTTTCTGGTGGAGAAAGGCTACGACCCGCAATACGGCGCGCGGCCGATGCGCCGGGCGGTGGAGCGTTTTCTGGAAGACCCGCTCGCCGAGGAAATCCTCAAGGGCAGCCTGCAGCCGGGCGAACCCATCCTCGTCACGAGCGACAAGGAAAAACTGGTGTTCAACCAGAAGGCGGCGGCGACCGGCGCAGTGGCAAGCTGAATTAAGTAACTACCAAGGCTCGAAGAGCACCATGATAATTTCCTTCGTGCCTTGGTGTCTTTGTGGTTGAACAGTTTCGGATTTCTTTTTCTGCTGGAATCAATATAATTTCCGCAAATGAAAGGCATCATCCTCGCCGGCGGCGCCGGCTCGCGGCTGTATCCGCTCACACTCGTGGCGAGCAAACAGCTCCAGCCGGTTTATGACAAACCGATGGTTTATTATCCGCTCACGACGCTGATCGAGAGCGGCATCCGCGAATTTTGCCTGATTTCCACGCCGCACGATCTGCCGCGCTTCAAGCAGTTGCTCGGCGACGGCAATGCGTGGGGCTTGAGCATCGAATATCGCGAACAGGCTAAACCCGCCGGCATCGCGCAGGCGTTTCTCATCGCGGAAAGTTTCATCGGCGCGGACGCGGTGACGCTGATTCTGGGCGACAATATTTTCTACGGCGGTGACGCGTTCCAGCGCGCGTTCGCCGACTTCAAATCCGGCGCGACGATTTTTGGTTATCACGTCCACGATCCGGAACGCTACGGCGTGGTGGATTTTGACGCCGAGGGCAAGGCGGTTTCCATCGAGGAAAAACCCAAGACGCCCAAGAGCAATTACGCCGTGCCGGGACTTTACATTTACGACAACGAAGTCGTCGCCATCTCGAAAGCGCTGAAACCTTCCGCGCGAGGCGAGCTGGAAATCACCGCCGTCAATGTGGAATATCTGCGACGCGGTGTGTTGCGCGTGCACCGGTTGAGCCGCGGGTTCGCGTGGCTGGACGCCGGCACGAGCAGCAGCCTGCACGACGCGTCGGCCTATGTGCAGACGATTGAAAAGCGCGTCGGCGTCAAGATCGGTTGCCCCGAGGAATCCGCGTTCCGGCAAGGTTTCGTCTCGCTGGCGCAACTGGATGAACTCGTCGGCAAAATCCCCAACTGCGAATACCGTGATTACCTCGCCGAAGTTGTGGCCGAGGCCAAACGCTTGAAATAAATTATGATCCTGCTTCTTGGTGCCACTGGATACATCGGCAAGGCGTTCGCCGGCGAACTGGCGCGGCGCAAAAAAGATTTTACGCCGCTGTCACGCGGGCAAGTCGATTACACGCGCTTCGACGCGCTGCTGGAATTTCTCAAAGCAAAGAAGCCGGCGTTCGTTGTTAACGCCGCCGGTTACACCGGCAAGCCGAACGTGGACGCCTGCGAACTGCACAAGGCGGACACGTTGCAGGGTAACACGCTGTTTCCGCAGACGGTCGCGCAAGCGTGCGCGGCAGCAGGAATTCCGTGGGGCCACGTTTCATCCGGCTGTATTTATTCCGGCGCGAAAATTGTCGAGAACGGAAAAACGCGCTCGGAAAAGGATTTCACCAAGCCGGAGCTGCGCGCGCTCGTCGAAAAATCTTCACAATCCATCCACGGCTTTACTGAAACCGACACGCCGAATTTTTCCTTCCGTGACGGTCCGTGCAGTTTTTACAGCGGCACCAAGGCGCTGGGCGAGGAGGCGATTGCCGGCATCGGCCGGAGCTACATCTGGCGGCTGCGGATTCCGTTCGACGAGTTCGACAACGCGCGGAATTATTTGAGCAAAGTGCAGCGTTACTCAAAAGTTTACGACAACGTAAACTCCATT
>Ga0302320_10006739_pt1 | contig 25423 bp, 18 predicted proteins | sample Bog_T0_3_FD_202130 | JGI IMG/M metagenome (GOLD analysis project Ga0302320, IMG submission 202130) | Peat permafrost microbial communities from Stordalen Mire near Abisko, Sweden - Bog_T0_3 | ecosystem: Environmental > Terrestrial > Soil > Wetlands > Peat | place: Sweden: Abisko, Stordalen Mire... | reverse complement strand
ACCGCCGTGCCTGCCTTCTCCGCGGCGTTGATCGCTTTCAAAGAGGTGATACCCGAACTGCCGTCCTGCGCCGGCCATTCGCTGGGGCTAAGCACTAGCACGGGGATGACCTGCCACCAGATCGCATTGACATTGATGTCTTGATTGATCACAACGTGGCTGTGATTTGGCGTCGGCAAAAACACGTTCGACGTCGGCGGAGGAATGAATCCCAATGCCGCCAGCACCGGGCCCAAATCCAGTCGTGATGCATGCATGGTGCATGTGCCCGGCTGCGATCCGGGATCGGGACATTGTGTGTACACCAGCGGCTTTTGCTTAAATCCTTCGGGAATCGCCCCGAATAGCGCCAGTAGCGTATTGCCCAACGCAGGACCGCACAAAGTTCCCTGCACTACGTTCGCACACGAAATTGCATCATTCGGATTCTGATCATTGTCAGCCGAGAACATCGGGACCAGTACATAAAGCGGCTCCGTAGTGATAAATGGATTGCCAATCTTGCCGGGCGGATTAATCGTCGGCTGTGTCCCCACCACGCAGATCGGAGTCTGCAGTTCGCCCGGATCCGATTCCGCCGGGATACCGTTGTAATTCAGGTCATCCTGTGGCTGGTCGATGCAGTCGAAATTCTGCGTATAGGTAAATTTCAGCACCTCGCCGTCGCCGAAACCTTGGGTCTGATTCGGTTTGAGCTGCGCGTACATCGTTCCCGCCAGCATCGAGACGGCTGCAGTCATCACCAGCCGTGAGATTGTCGAACTCATCCTAATTTTCATTGGTTTTCTCCGCGGCCTTGGAGGCCGTCGCGTGAAGTACGGAGGAGCGGATGAATCGGATTGCAATGCCGATGAAGGTTTGCCGGGAGTGAAAAACTTTTCGCCGCGTATCGACCAACGTGTATTGACGATTGAGCTCAGTTAAGAGCCCGCGGAAACTAGAGCGAGCCCTTAGCGCGCTTCCGCGACGCCACTCGCAACATGGTTGTCGAAGCCAATTCGACCCGATTGCGACCGTTATCCTTCGCCCGATAAAGCGCCTGGTCCGCCGCCTGAATCACCTGTTCCGGCTGGCGATTCCGAGTACTGGGCTCGGCAACTCCGATACTCACCGTCACTGAGAGACGGTCGGATGCCGGATCCAGCGCTCGCTGAGGCCTCTCTACGGCTGCTTTCTTTTTTGCCGATTTTCTCCGATCCGACTCCCGCCCTCGCCGTTCGTTGTCTTTCCCGGCAGCTTCCTTAGCCCGCCGGTCCGAGCCACGAAGCTGAAACGTTGATTTCTCAATCGTCTGTCGTAATGCCTCCAGATGCTCGTATGCCTCCTTCGACGAAGCATTTCGAAAGACGATGGCGAATTCCTCACCTCCGCACCGGAACGCCTGCCCATCGCCTCCCACATGCGTCAGACGCGACGCGACCATGCACAAGACCTGGTCACCGACGTCGTGCCCGTAGCTATCATTAAATTTCTTGAAATGGTCGATGTCGACAATGGCGATTGCGTACTGCTGGTCGAGCGACAGCAGCGACTCGTTGAAAGCCCGGCGGCCGCGGATGCCCGTCAGTTCATCGTGATACGCCAGCACGTACGAAGTCTCGATCAGCGAAGCACCGAGGATGAGTGCCGCAGTAGCCACGTACGCGTCCGATATTTTGCCGACAGGAGCGAACTCCAACCACAGGAAAATTGCGGCCACCGACCACACAAATCCCGGCTCGATGGGCTTGCGCGTCTGAATGAACCTCCACACAAAGACTCCAGCCGCCGCGACAAAGCTCAATACAATCCATAGGGGAATTACCTTGCCACTGGTTCCGTTTGACCCCGAAGTATTTTCGGGACGGCACATCACGGCGAAAATCACCGATTCCACGAAAAGCAATCCAAAGCGTGGCGCGATTCCGGCAAAGACGAACCCGCGCTCTCGCATCGATGCAAACACGATGAAATTGAGCGGGACGAGCAGTGCGGCAAGCGCGACCGCCATGCGCGCCGGTCCCGCGTGTACCGCGGTGTTTTGGCCGTTAGAAAAAAAGTCGACTGCCCGATGCGCCAGCAATACGGCCAGCAACGAAAACAAGACGCGGCTTGAGTTGAAACGCCATGCCAGCAGCAAGCCTGCCGCGAACACTGCCAGGTAGTAGAAAGAAAGCGAGGACGCGATCTGCTGAAAAAGCGGACTGTTGACGAGCGCTGCCGCCAACCCCAACAACAGGCCGCCCGGCACCAGCCATGCTTTCCACGTCCTAGCGTTCACCCATACCCTCACCCGAGCCCCGAGCCCACAACCTTACCAATCAAGGATACGGCACACGACCAGAACGAGCCGTTTTAAAGTTTCACACAGGTTCATTACTATGCAGGTGGAAACTCCGTGGTGATAATCTTCCCTGTCCATGGCCCGCACATCGAAAACCGAATTACGTGCAAAAAATAACTCTCGACTTCATTCCAACCATGATTCGGAACTGCGTATCGCCATCGACACTGGCGGCACCTTCACCGATTGCGTCTGGACGGAAGCAGGCAGCCTCAAGACCCTGAAACTATTCTCCACGCCTGACGATCCGTCACGCGCCATCGCGGAGGCCTTGGAGAAAATCATAGCCTCCGCCAAAACGAATTCCGCGCGGCTAACGCTTCTACACGGCACTACCGTTGGCACCAATGCCCTCCTGCAACGAAAAGGCGCTCGCGTCGCGCTTATCACCACATCGGGTTTCGAAGATGTCATCGAGATTGGAAGACAAGCTCGTCCCCGCCTCTATGACTTTTTCTTTGATCGCATCGTTCCACTCGTTCCACCGGAACTTCGATTCGGCGTGCAGGAACGAACTGATACCGAAGGCAACATCTTAGAGCGCCCGTCTGACGCGGAGTTGGCCCGATTGAGTCGGGGGCTTAAGAACGCCGACATAGCTGCAATCGCGGTCTCTTTACTTTTTTCCTTCGCGAATCCTGCGAACGAAATTGCCCTCGCGGCTGCCCTCGCCGAACTCGGAAAGCCCGTCTCCCTATCGCACCGCATCCTGCCCGAATTTCGCGAATATGAGCGCACCAGCACCGTGGTCGTGAACGCCTATCTGCAGCCCCTCATGCAGACCTACCTGCAAAAACTGTCGGATCGGGTTCAGATCAAAGATCACCCCTACGAAATCAACTCTCGCACTCACGGCAAATTGACGCTGAAGAAGAACGCCGGCCAGACGCAGGCGAACAACGCACCACGCATCTTCGTTATGCAATCGAGTGGAGGAATCGCGTCCCTGGAAGCGGCGGCGCGCGAACCCGTCCGCACCATACTCTCCGGTCCGGCGGGCGGATTGGTGGGCGCAGCGGCCATGGCCGCCCGTAGCGGCTTTCGAAAGATTCTCTCCTTCGACATGGGTGGAACGTCTACCGACGTCGCCGCCGTGCAGGACGACGTTCGCACCGGCGGTCAATCCGAGGTCGCCGGATTTCCCGTTGGCGTCCCGATGTTAGAGATTCACACCGTCGGAGCTGGCGGCGGTTCGTTTGCCCGCTTCGACGCCGGCCAATCGCTGCGCGTGGGGCCGGAATCCGCCGGCGCCGATCCCGGCCCGATTTGCTATGGCCGCGGAACCCAACCCACCGTAACCGACGCCAATTTGCTTCTTGGGCGTCTGCGTCCCACGCACTTTCTAGGCGGAGAGTTCACGCTTGACCTCGAACGGGCGCGGCGTGTCACCTCAGAGTGGCTTAAGAAGCAAAGCTCTCGCCTGAGTGTTCAACAATTTTCCGCCGGCGTCGTGCGCGTGGTGAATGCAAACATGGAGCGCGCCCTCCGTGTCGTCTCCATCGAACGCGGCTTCGATCCGCGTGACTTTGTGCTGGTGGCATTCGGAGGCGCTGGTGGCCTGCACGCCTGCGAGCTAGCCGAATCGCTGGCCATTCCAATCGTGATGATTCCCGCTCGCCCCGGTGCTCTATCGGCCTTCGGGATTCTCGCCAGTGATGTGGTCAAAGACTTTTCGCGTACCCTGCTCTGGAGAATCACCGGCAGCTTACCGAAAGCAAAACTCGAAAGCGAGTTCCGCAGGCTCGAATTGGCGGCGCAACAAGAATTTCGCGCCGAGCAATGGCAACACCAATACCAAAGATCACTTCAACACGAGCGGAGCCTTGACCTTCGCTATCGTAGCCAGGGCTACGAACTCAACGTGCCAGCCGCCGGAAACATCATGGCTCGCTTCCATCAAGCGCATCAGCGCCGCTACGGATACCATCACCCCGGTCGCGAGATCGAACTCGTTACCATCCGCCTGCGTTCTCGTTTGCCAATACCAGCACTCAGTATTCGGTCTAAATCGCTGCCTCACCGCATGGCCGCGAAGTCCTCCACCCAATCATCCCCACTCGAGTCCTCGCAGATTTTTTTTAATGGCGAAAACATAATGACGCCCGTCTTTGAACGAGCTGAATTGCTTCCTGGCCAAAAGATGAAGGGTCCGGCCGTAATCACCGAGTACAGCGCGACCACAGTGATTCCGCCGCTGAAGAAATTCTGGGTGGATGCTTCGGAAAATCTGGTAATTAAAATCGATTCATCAACAAGACATCACGCGGAAACGTAAGCCGCAACTCGGAAACGCCTCAGCTGGCCGCCTCGTCTTCTTCGATTTCTTTCTTTGCCTCGATCGCCATGTCCTTTAACTCGCTCGACTCGAAAACGTCGCCGCATTCCTTGCACTCCACATATTCGGAGTCTTCATCGCGCGACACAATCTGCACCCGCGGATGCTTGCATGGTTCGGGAACGACTTTCTTTGGGGACGACTGCGAGGGCTGGCTGGGTATCATAAACTTATCGAGGCTCGAGTCTTGCGCGGAAGCGGGTGAATTCCCAAATTTTCGATATTTTGCGGCGATTGCATGACGGATGTCAAGTACTGGCCTTACTTAAATTTGCTGCCTCCAGAAACTATCGCAGCCGTCGACCCGCGCCTTTTCTCGTATCTCCCCTCCGACCCGGTGCCTTACTACTTCACCAGGTGTGCCGGAGACGCCCTGTTCAGAATCGTCCGCAGTCGTTTCGACGACGCCGGCGGCGCCACTTTTCCTTCACGCACAATTTCCCGCGCGCTCAACTCTTTCCCATAAAGCGCTTTGTTGGCGCCATCGTCCGAACGCATCGTGGAGCCCTCAAGCGAAACCCCAGCAAATAGTCCCTTCGATCGCGAGTACGACAGAATTTCCGCCTTCAACACAACGTCCGTTTCCGCGGAAGCCGCGCGGCCCACAGGTCCCGCCGCAACCGATGCGTCCGCTCCCAGTTTCACTTTGCTGGACATCACCGAGTTTGCGCCCGACTCATTCATGATCAGCAACACAAAATCCGTCGCCTGCGCCCCGATCTGGAAGCCGAAACTTCCACCCTCCAGCGCAAACATTGCCGGAGCGCTCCAGGGACCCGAAAAATCCATCCCCTTGCGGCAGATAATCACTCCCCGCCCGTAGCTGCCCCCCACTACAAACGCCGCTTTCTTTACCGAGGGATAAATCACCAGGCAATCCGCCTTATTCAGCAAGTCTTTAGGAATTCCGTCCGGCATGCCAAGAATCTCCCTGATCACCACCGCTGATTCACCGATACGCTCGTTTTCTTTTTCCTGCGCCCACGCAGGCAACAAGGAACTCATCATCAGAGCCGCCAGCAACAGTCCGCTTTTCATAATCGCCTCCTCTACACAATGATCTACGAACAACCAGCAAAGTTTGATTTGTTCAAAAGTTCTTGCGCCAAAGTTATTGCGCTAAAAAAAATACCACGACTACCCGAATCCCTAACTCTACCCAGCCATCCCTCAAAGCGAAATTCTACTTCTTTTCCGCCTCCGGAGAAGCCAGATCCCGCGGAAAACTCTTGAGCGCCACCTCAAGTGAACGTGACGATGTCTTTTTCACTTCATCCGTCCTCTTTTCGACGAGAGTTCCCTTCAGCACGTAGTACTCTTCGTCGCCTGGATTTACGCCAGCCCCGCGCTCTACGGTCCCGCGAAAATCGAACGACATACCATGCACCGCGTCGGTCGAGAATGTCAGTTGATTGCCGTCGAGTTTTCCTTCCTTGAAAAAATGTTCGAGAAATGAGCCCCGATCGCTTTCAGAATCGCCGTAGCGTGAAACGAAGCCGGTCACTCGGCCCTGCTCTTCTACCGATACCTGGACGAACTCTCCATCCTTCAAAAAGCTGTACATCCCCGAATATTCCGCGCCCGGTGAACGCTTCGCAGGCGCGGCCTCGCTGGGCCGGTCCTTATTACTATTATTACTACTATTATTCTGACCGCTTAGTTTCCCTGCCACACCAGCCAGCATCAAAAATACTAAAAGAAGAAGCCGGCCAATTTGCGCTCTGCCCGAGGGGCTCGCGGATATCACCATTTTTACCTCAGGATAGCCAGTATAGCGGTCATGAAACCAGATCGAACTCTCACCACTTACGCAAAAGCGTATTCCGGGGAAAATAACCCCTGGCGGTCGGTTATAATCCTGCTACAGAGTACCGTCCGCGGCAACGCAAACGAAAGCCCTGGATCCCGCCTTTCGGGGGCACCGTCGCAAGTGAGCATTCAGGAGTTGGCCGGAATCTAACTTGGAGCCTTGATTGGAATCCCCGGAGAAAAATCTGTCGAATTTTTTGGCTGAACGCGACCCCGCGACTCCTGCATTTTGGAGGAAATTTCGCGCATCTCATCACCCCTCCGACCTCCCTACCGGCCCAAACGACCTCTGGAGCGACGTCTTCGTTCAACAGCAACTCCCTTGGGGACGCTTCCTGCAATCCGTCTTACTGCATGGCGCCGCACTCGCTCTCATCTGGACCCTATCTCTCTCCTGGATCCGGCAGCAGAAAATTCTTGATCACGCCGCCTTCGACCGGGCATCCCTTGTAACCTATACGCCCCAGGAATATATGCCGCCTCTCGATACCGGAGCGTCCGACGCGCCTAAAACGCAAAAGGGAGATCCCTCCTTCGCGAAGCAGCCCATTCTTTCCGTTCCGCGCGAAGCCGACAACCGCTCGCAGACGATCGTTGCGCCACCTAACCTCAAACTTGACCACGATGTCGCCATGCCCAACATCGTCGCCACCGGCGCCGTGGTCCCAGCGGTTCCCCTGGATGCCACCCGCGCACCCTTATCTCGCGTCGTCGCTCCCGATACGCAAATTGTCGCGCCAGCGCCCGACGTTCAGTTCGATCCGAATCACGTCGTTCGTACCGCGCTGAAATCAGACATCATAGCGCCGCCTCCCGAAGTCACAAACCATCAAACCCGCGGACTGACTGGGCCCGAGACTGCCGTCGTTGAGCCACCTCCCGAACTGACTCAGTCGACGAAACGTGGCCAGATCAATATTGGCGCCAGTCAAGTCGTTGCACCAGCTCCCCAACTTGCTCTCTCCGAACAGCATTCCTTGGCGGCACGCGGTCGAGGACATCTGCCCGGCGGCGGTGCGCAGCCCGTCGGCCCTCCGCCCAGTGTCGCGTCCGGAAGCGGCACAAGTTCCGGCGGACGTCTCGTCGCTTTGGGCATTCATCCCGTTGCACCCAACGGACCGGTCTCGGTTCCGGGGGGCAGTCGCAACGGAACTTTTGCCGCCAATCCGAAGGGCAGGCCTGGTGCCTCCGGAACTCCCGATTTTAATGGCTCGAAGGCGGATGCAAAAGGTTTGGGAACTCACGGAAACTCTGGCACCGGCATCAACGCCCGGAACGGCTCGCTGCCGGCGGGCCTGCATGTCGGCGCAGCCAGCGATGCCTCCAACGCCACTGCTGGCGACGGACGCGAACTAGCCAGCCTCTCTTCGACGGGTGGGCGCCCTGGCGCACATTCTAGTCCCCGCGCCGCCGCTGCAATTTCTGAAGATAAAATTACCGATGTCGACCGGCAGGTTTTTGGCGGGAAGCGCGTCTACGGCCGCACTCTCAATATGCCAAACCTGAATTCTTCTACGGGAAGCTGGGTGATCAAGTTTGCCGAACTCGACGGTGGCCACAAGGAAGGCGAACTGTTAGAGCCCGTCGCTATGGAAAAGCCCGACCCGGGTTACCCGCTCGAACTGATGCGCGCAAATGTACATGGAGTGGTTACTCTCTACGCAGTCATACATTCTGACGGCAAAGTCAGCGACATTCGCGTCCTGAATAGTCCGGATGAACGGCTCGACACCTACGCCGCAAGGGCCTTGGCAGGATGGAAATTCTTGCCCGCGGAACGGTCCGGGAAAGCAGTCGCGCTCGAAGCCGTGGTAGAAATCCCGTTCCGAGTACGGCGCAATTTCTAAGATCGGGATTCTCTTAAAGTTGGTGTCAGAATATCGCTTGGGGTTTATCCCCTAACCTGCGCCGACTTTTCTTTTTCCAACTCCATATACACTGCGGGATTCGCGCAGACCTCATAATAATAGCGATCAGTCCATCGCAAGATCGATAAGTCTCGAACGTCCACCTGCGCGATCCGGCTGCGGCGCAGCGCGATCTTGCGAAACACTCCATTCCCGATGGGCACCGTCCCCACAAAAAACTCTCTTCCCTGATCGACCCAGGTCCCCGAGAAGCCCGGCGTCCGCGGATCAACCGGCCACGCCGACAGCGAAATCTCCTGCCGCAACTTTTCAAATGCCTCTTCGCTCAGGCAGATTCCACCCACGTTATAGTTCAACCGCATCTCTTCCACGCCGTTCTCGGCGTTGTCGCTAGTTTTGGCGTCATGATCCGCGTCCCCGCCGATTTGCACCGAATACACCTGAAAAACTCCGGCATCGGGCGCGATCTTCTTGCGCACTCGCTTGTTACAGGACGAGAGCCTGTCGCTCACATTGATCGCATCCGAAATCATGATGCGATGGTCGCCGTCCATCAAGTACAGCGGCGGCGAATCCTGATACGTAATCCCCAAGCCCACCTCAATCGGAGGCAGTCCGGACCGCTCCAGCAACTCGTTGTACCCGCTCAGCAGGTTCACGATCTCCCACGCCAGCACGCAAGTGCGGCCTACGCTCAGCATGGTTTCGCCTTCGCGTTCGAGCAGCGCAACGATAATCGCGTCACCCTCGAGAAAAACTTTGATCGCGCCGTATTTCGCCAGCAACTTATTCACGGGATCGTAAAAGTTCAGGCTGAAATACGATGCCGCGTTCATTCCTTTTTCCATCAGCGAGCGCGTCAGCCGCGACGAATCCCGCACGTCCGCCTTCAGAATCACATGATGGGCCACTCGATCCTCGGCTGCTTTCTGTTCTTCCGGCAGCAGGAACTCGTATAGCATCCCGTTCAGAGCCGAAAGTTGCCGGATCTTATCGTCACTCACCAGATTGATACTGTCGAAACCCACGGTCAGAGCTTCGAGTCCGCGCAGATCGCGGTGATAACAGAAAAGATCATGCAGAAGGCGCGCTGCAAAACGGCTGCGCTCCGAACCGCGGCAGGACCCCACTCGCCCGATCGCAGCAAAGAGCCGATCGGAACTCAGACGGCTCTCCCCGATGATCTTCTCCACACGTTCCGCTTCTTCTCGAAAAATCAAAGCATTCTTGATCTGTTGCGGATTCACTCGCGGCGCATATTCGGCCAGCAGCGGAACCGCTTCGTAAGAAGCAATCACATGCGACAGAATCCCCTCGCGTTGCAACAAACGCGTCCAAACGTCGAGCCGGTCCCGGCGCTGGCGATCCTGCGGATTTGAGTCTTCGCCGTTGCCGCTCCCCACTAGCGTGCCCGCGTTCTCTGGAACATTCAGTGCCTGCTCCAGATGTGTATCGTCGGTTGCCTCGCCGTACCCCAGTTCCCGCAGAAAATTCAGCGCAAACTGCCGCAGACTCGGAAACCGGTCCGGATCCTTGTCGAAATTGCCGAACATGTAATAGTGTTCGGCACAAAGGTAATCGTCGCGCCCATCTTCGGTCAGGATTAACGGATTCAAGAAGAGACGATAACCGTCCGCAGGCAACTCTCCCAGCAGCGACCGGCGCGTTCGGGCCACAGTTTCTTTCTCAATTTCACGCAGCAGGCGAAACATCTCCTGTCCCGCTCGCCGCAAGATGATCTTCTTACCCACTTGAAATGAAGAGACCAGCCCTTGCGCCTGAACCATGGTTGCTTGCCGCACGCCCTCCAGCGACTTCGACTTCATGCGGCACTGCTCGAGAATCCGTGCGTATTGCGTCTGCAGTTCCGTTCGTATGAACTTCAAAACCGCCAGACGCCCCAGAAGATCGATCGAAGGATTCCCCTCTGCCTTCGCCCGGTTCAGAATCGCAAGATGAATCGAAACCAGCAGCCTTTTTAAGTCGGTCGGGGCGACCTTTTTCAGTTTCGTCGTACCCTCGGCCGCCCGTATGAACTTCGATTGCGTCTCCGAAGGAACGTCCATCTCCAGGAGAGACTCCACCTCGCCAAAACGGCAAAGATAACGCCCGATGTGGAAGCTCAAGTCCGCGGTAATCCGCGCACTCAGAAAAACGTCGTAGCGAAGATTGTCGACTCCCAATTGCAAATTGCTGAAAGCGAGCCCCGGCCCGTGGTATTGCAAGTCTGGCCTGCTCGTGGGTTCAGAAGTTCGTAGCCGGAAGATGGGGAGTTTGGGCATCGTTGCTTAATTTGCAGTCTGAATTGCAGCCACCAAAGCGCCTGCAAATCGCTGAAAGTGGGGTACTAAGCAGCAGGCTAGCATGCCTGATCGATCGCCCCAAAGTTACGCTAGTGCAGTCGAACCACGATCGCAGTAACTTGAATTTCGAACCATGCAGATAACTGTTGGGGAGCGGACACTCCTGTCCGCTGCATTTGAACTTGCTTTTGCTTTTTATTCTTAAGACATTATTAGTCTGGAGGTTTTCAATACAGTTTACTGGCTCGTGCGTCGCGTTCTTTCGAACTCATCGCCTTTCTTCCATCCGATCAGGCTCGGTTGATTCGCAGCCTCCCACCCTAGCGCAAACCCAAACCGCGCCATCGCCGCATCGGACGTGTAATCCATCCCCGGATGGTATTCATCGCTCGGCTGGTGATAGTGATTCTTTACGTAGTCCTCATCCTGAGCCAGGCCCCAAGCCTCATCATGCCCTTTGAACTTCGGACCCTCATTGATCGAAAAACTCGGGATCCCTACTCGCGCCAAACTGAAATGATCCGAGCGGTAGTAATGCCCAGCCTCGGGATGCGCATCTGCTCGAATCTTGAAGCGGAAATCCTGGGCCGTCGCCTGCACCGCCGCATAAAACGTCGTTCGTTCCGCTCCTGAAACCTCAACTTCTTCCGCCGCGCCGAGTGGCCTCACATCGTCGTAATTCAGATCAAGCGAAATCTTTCCCGCCGCAATGGGAGGATGTTGGCCCAGGTATTGTGATCCCAACAGCCCCTGTTCCTCTGCGGTCACCGCGGAAAAAAACATCGACCGTCGCGGCCTCTGTCCCGCCTGCGCGTACACCCGCGCAATCTCTAGAACGATCCCGCATCCGGTTGCATTGTCCATCGCCCCATTGAAAATGTTGTCGCCCTTCATGTCAGGACGAATGCCGAAGTGGTCGTAATGCGCCGTATAAAACACACCTTCATTTTTCAGTACCGCATCCGAGCCCGGCAACTCCCCAATTACGTTGTTCGATTCGAACGGACGAACCTTACTCATCAAATGCGCCGACAATCGCATCTTCATCGGAACCGGCCTGAAGTCGCGGGACTGCGCCTCCGTCATCATCTTGTCTAGATTCATCCCCGCGTCCGCCGCCAGCCTTCGCGCCACATCGAGATGAATCCAAGCTGCAGCCTTGAGTTTCGGAGTGCCATCCAGCTTCAGAAATGACTTTTCCCCCGAAAATGAATTCCGCACCACCTCCCACGGATAACTCGCCATGTCCTCGCGATGTATGAGGATCGCCCCTACTGCTCCTCTCCGCGCTGCTTCTTCGTACTTATAAGTCCAGCGCCCGTAGTAGGTCAGTGCCTTCCCGCCGAAGAACTTCGGATCGTCCGACGGTGGTTCGTTCACCAGCATCAGCAAGACCTTGCCCTTGACGTCGACTCCCTTGTAGTCATCCCAGTTAAATTCAGGAGCCTCAATGCCGTACCCGACATACACAATCTCCGCATCCACCGTCGATTCCGGTTGCTGCGTCTGATCGTATGCCACGTATTCGTCGAGGGGCTTCAATTCCCGAGCCGCGCCCCCTTGCGCGGGTACCAGCGTGAATCGCGTGTCGGCTCCCGGCGCAATTCCAACCATCGGCACCTTCTGCAAATACGACCCGTTGTCGCCCGCTGGCTTTAATCCATAGAGCGCGAATTGCGTAGCAATGTACTCCGCCGCGATGTCGCCACCACGTTGACCCGTCCCTCGCCCTTCCAACAAATCATGGGAGAGAAAACGCACCTGCTGTTCAATATTCTCTGGACGAATGCTCTGCATCGCAGCGATGGCCGCTGGAGGAAGGTGCGAACCAAAACGCGCTTCCGCTCGTGGCTTCGGCGGCGCCGTTTGCCCGAATACACCAGCGACACACAGCAGGACCGTTGCGAACAGGGTGAGTTTGCGAATCAACAAGCCGGGCACCTCGAAGATTGTGGTGATTGAATGTGTCCCCGATTGTAAAGGAAACCCCGCATCCTCCACCGTTACCTGAGGAGTAGCGCGCCCGTGTCAGCCCCTTCCAAGCAGAACTTGGACGGGGCAGCCTTGAGAGTTGGAATTATTCGGGCCTGGGTGAACCCCACCGTTTTCAGAAGGGATCGAAATTGGACACCACTGTGATATCCCAATCTCGAAAAGTGCGAGACCTGGGGGACCCGGCCTAACCCTAAATATTTAGTCCGTGACAGTAAGGGTAGCCGAGATCGTATTGGTTGCTCCTGGATAAGTCATCGTTAGCGTATAGGCTCCGAGGGCCGTGCTGGAATCTGCCGAACACACCTCGGTGCCCCCCGAAGGAGTGCACGTTAGGTCAGTGGAGGCCGGGGTGATCGTCAGCGTGCCACCATTGTCGGTCGTTATATCGACCACGACACTGCCTGCGGTCGCAGTAAATGTGAATGGCGCGGCGGTGCCACTAAGAGCAACCGTTTCGGTCGTGGGCGTTACAGCGAGGGTAGCGCCGGTCAGTACGACGGTGGCTGATGCGCTGGCGCTAAGCGCCTGGGCGCTCGCAGTTATGCCCGCGCTGCCTGGAGCCACTCCAGCGAGGACGCCTGTTGAAGCTCCTACCGTCGCCACTGTTGGGGTGTCGCTCGACCAAGAAACGCCGCTACTCAGCACACTTCGCGATCCGTCGTCGTAGGTTCCGTATACGCTAAGCGTTTCCTGCTGACCTACATCCACCGATGGGGCTGTCGGATTGATAGCGAGGGACGTTAACGTGGGCTGGACGAAGAATCCCTTGCAACTGACGCCAGTGGCCAGTGCAACCAGCACGGTGAAGGCAACGGACAACGCCAGTTTTCGTCCAGTAAACATAGATGATGGCCTCAGATAGCGTAATTTTAGCAGAACGCACACGCGGCGCTCGACCTCCGGTAGTGCATGGCAGGGGTCGGGCTCTGGCTCTACTGCAAGCGCTCCGTTCTCAAAGGTTAGGAACGGGGAGTGGCCGGGAACTTGCGCGCAGTTTTTGATTCGCAGCGAGATTGGCGCGCACCCGGGTCGCATAGCTGCTTCGCTTCTCTCCGGATGACAGTAATAAAGATGACAGCAATAAATAATGACAATAACAATTCAGAGAAAGCCCGCCCCATCCCTACGGTATCAGCAGCAACTTCCCTGTCGTCTTTCGCCCCTCCAACTCGCGATGCGCCCGCTGCGCCTCCGCCAGCGGATACACGTGCTCGATCCTCAACTTCAGCTTCCCATGCCGGATCATCCCAAACACATCCGCCGCTCGCGACCGCAACTCCTGCGTCGTAAGAATATAATGCGCGAGCGATGGCCGTGTCAGAAACAATGACCCTTTCGCCGTCAGCGTCAGCGGGTCCAAAGGTGCCACCGCTCCGCTCGACCCTCCAAACAGCACCATCATCCCCCGCGGACGCAGCACGTTCAGCCCCTTCTCAAACGTCGTCTTCCCCACCGAGTCGTACACTACATCCACACCCTTGCCGCCCATAATTCGCTTGGTCTCAGCCTCAAAATCCGTCTGCGTATAAAAGATGATCTCGTCGGCCCCCGCCCCACGCGCCAGCTCCGCTTTCTCTTCGGTCGACACCGTGGCAATCACACGCGCCCCGATGTTGTGCGCCATCTGTACCAGCAACAAACCGACACCGCCCGCCGCCGCATGAATCAACGTCGTCTCACCCTTCTTCAAGTGGTACGTATCGTGACACAAATAATGCGCCGTCATCCCCTGCAGCATCGCTGCAGCCGCCTCGCGCTCACCCACTCCCGACGGAATCTTCACCAGCCGTTCCGCCGGAACCGCCGCATACTCGGCATAGCTCCCCAGGATCGACGTGTAAGCCACCGCATCCCCCACCGCAAAATCGCTTTTCCCCTCCAGCAGATCGGCACCCAGCGCCAGCACCACCCCTGCGCCCTCCTGCCCCAATATCAAGGGCAGCGGAGCCTTATACCGTCCCTCGCGGTTGTAAACGTCAATAAAATTGACTCCCGCCGCCGCAATCTTCACTACCACCTCGTTGGACTTCGGCTGCGGCGCAGCAACCTCCGCCAACTCCATCACCTCCGGACCACCGGTCCGCTCAATCTGTATCGCCTTCATAAGTCCTCTCATCTTCGCCTAGCCTTGGCGCGCTTTAGCCTGAAACACGATTCCTGTTTGCCATTCTGTCTCCGCTCGGGTAACATCCCACCCGGTTCCGGAAGTAACCCGAAAGAGGTGTCTTCCGTGGCGTTGACCCAACGAATTTTGCGATAGTACCATCTCAATACTAACTAACAGTCAGAGAGATCCCGCTTTCCAAGGAGCTACCGCAAGCTTTCAAAATCATGAGATCTCCCTTCAACTCGACTAGAACGCTTGCCACTGCCGCCCTGGCGGCCATTCTGGCGGCGACCGTAGCCTGCCAAAGCGCTCAGAAATCCTCGTTCCTGCCACCCTCCCAAGCGGAGGCCCCAGCACTCTTAGCCAGGAATTCCGCCACCAGCACTCCACCGGACCAGCACCAGCAAAAGTCTTCCACGACGGCCGCCGCCGAACCCCAATCCAAAAAAGACGTTCCCCAAGAACTCCAGGTCGATCCCGTTGCCGAACTCATCTCCCGCGTAGAAAAAGAATTTCAGGCTGGTCAGGATAACTACCACGCCGGACACCTCGAAGCCGCCAAACAAAGTTTCGACTCCGCCTTCAACCAGCTTCTGGGCAGCGGATTCGACCTGCGCAGCGACGATCGCCTCGAAAACGAACTCGACCGTATCCTCGACGGCATCAACGGACTCGAAATCGCCGCGCTCCAACAAGGTGATGGATTCGCCGAACAAAAGTCCGAGCCCGCGCCCATCGACGAAGCTAATGAAGCGACGCCTTCCGTCGATCTCAACGTCAAAGCCAAAGCCGAAGCCGAACTGAAGAACACGCACTCCGACTTGCCGCTCGTCATGACCGACCAGGTCGCCGGATACATCAATTACTTTTCCAATCGCGGACGCGGCACCCTGGAACGCGCCTTGGCCCGCTCCGGCCGCTACGAAGATATGATCCGCCGCATCCTTCGCCAAGAAGGCGTTCCCCAGGAACTCATCTATCTCGCTCAGGCTGAGTCCGGATTCCATTCCTTGGCCGTCTCGCGCGCTGGCGCTCGCGGCATGTGGCAGTTCATGGGCAGCCGCGCCTCAGGCTACGGTCTGCAACGCAGCTGGTGGCAGGATGATCGCCAGGACCCAGAGAAAGCCACTCGCGCCGCCGCTCACCACCTCCACGACCTCTACAACGAGTTCGGAGACTGGTATCTCGCCATGGCCGCCTACAACTCCGGCCCCGGCACCGTCCAGTCCGCCGTCAAGCGCACCGGATACGCCGATTTCTGGGAACTCTACCGCCGCAACGTTTTGCCCAAAGAGACTCGCAACTACGTTCCTATCATCGTCGCCGTCACCATCATGGCCAAGAATCCCGCCCAGTACGGGCTGGATTCCATCATCAAAGACAAGCCCGTTCCCTACGACACGGTTAAGATCGACTATCCCATCGACCTCCGCCTCGCCGCCGAATGCGTCGATGCCACCGCCGAAGATCTATCCGACTTGAATCCCAGCCTCCTGCGCATGACCACGCCAAAGGATACCGGCAAAGGTCAGCCCTTCGAACTGCATCTCCCCGCCGGAACAGCCGCAAAATTTGAAAGCGCCGTCGCCGTCATCCCCGCCGACAAGCGCGTCTGGTGGCGTTACCACAAAGTGCAGCCGGGAGAAACTTTAGCCTCCATCGCGCACACCTATCACACCACGCCCAGAGCCATCGCCGAGGCCAATGATCTTGAGCCGCACGATCTGGAGTCAAACGATCTCGGAGCTGCTTCGAAGCCCAGCTCTCGGGTCGAAGCCGTCGCCCCCGAAACCCGCCTCATCATTCCAATCGCACCGGGCAAGCAGATCGATACCAGTACCTACGCCCGCGTCACCACGCATTACAAAATCCGTAAAGGCGACACAGTCGCATCCGTAGCCGAAAATTTCGGAGTTTCTCCAAAAATGCTCCGCAGCTGGAACCACCTCAAAGGCGATAGCCTCGCCGGACACAAAGTGCTCGCTCTCCACCTGCCCGTCACCCACACCGCCGCCGAAACCGAGTCGGCCAGCAAGCGCTCCAACCCAAAGCACCGCGCTGGATTGCAATCGACCTCCACCACCAAACCGACCTCTGGCGCGGGAGCCGGCGTCATCCACCACCGCGTCAAAGCCGGAGAAACTCTCTACTCCATTGCCACTTCTTACAACACCACCGTCACCGCCCTAAAGCACGACAACCGCGACGTAGCCACCCTCCGCCCCGGAATGATCCTCGTAGTCCACAACCTCCGCTAAAACCCGATTCTCGCCAACCTCCGCCGCGAACTCCCCCGCATCCCCTTCGCCTCCACCACCACTCTCAATCATTGTCATCCTGAGCGAAGTCGAGCCATGCGCGAAAGCGAATGGCTCGGCGCAGTCGAAGGACCCCTACCCAACCAAAACTCTGTGCGGGGAATAGGGTTCCCTCGCTCCGCTCGGGATGACAAATCCCACGAAGTCGCCGCGAACTCAGAGCCTCCCCTGAGCGAAGCCGAAGGGTCCTCTGCGGTTAAAGCTCTTGACGTTTTCCGCGTTCTAGCAAAAGCCGGCCAGCGCCTAACAGAAATCCACGTCCACTACGAACGGCAACCCGAATACAAACTGAAAAAGACAGAAAAAGCAGGCGAAAAACTAAACTGGCGCGTAACCAAAATGCGCCTCAGCAAAGACAAATCCACGCTGACCTACAACGAATTTCTAACCCTCTCCGACATTCCGAAAGAAACCGACGACTACCGCCTCGGCAACCGCTCCGCCCTCGAATGGATCATCGATCAATATCAGGTCTCTACCGACAAACGCAGCGGCATCACCAACGACCCTAATCGAGCCGACGATCCGCAATACATTCTGCGCTTGATCGGCCAGGTGATCACCGTCAGCCTAGAAACTGTAAGTATCGTCAATTCCCTGCCCGTCCTAGGAATTCCATAAGCTCCTTTCATCACATCCGCCCAGTGATCACCGTCACAGACCCTAGCCTCTCACGGCGCAATACTTAGTGATGACTTGTTGCAGGGCCGACGTGTCTCCATTCCACGGACGCAACTAGAACCTGCTCCAGTCCCATTGCCTTCGTGGCTTTGCACCAATCTTCTTTGAAAATTGACGCCCCAAACGGAAGCGGGCACCAGCCCGTACCGCGCCTCCAGATTCCCAAAATGGTCCGTAATCGCAGCTAAGTCCTTATTCCAGAATACTTTGATGTAACTCTTTTCGATTCAAAGACCAAACCGGAAGTTTCTCCGTAAACCCATGATTCCAGAAGACCGGGGGGGAGGGGGGTAGGAGTACCAATCAGTAAACATTCGCATACTGGGTTTTCTTTTGGGGGGAAATACTGAGAGCCCATTACGGCAAGACGGCGGGCGAGGCCCCGCCCCCCATACCTCATCCCATCAACAACCCGCCGTTCACATTGAGCACGTGTCCGGTGATGTAGGAGGCTTCGTCCGAAGCCAGAAAGCGCACCGCGTTGGCTACGTCTTCGGGAGATCCCACGCGCCCGAGCGGAATCGACTTTACGGCGGTCTGCCTGAATTCCTCGCTGAGAACGGCTGTCATATTGGTATCGATAAATCCCGGAGCGACGGCGTTGCATGTGATATTGCGCGATGCGACTTCGCGGGCCATCGCCATGGTCAGGCCGATCAGTCCCGCCTTCGACGCCGCGTAATTCGCCTGACCGGCTTGTCCCATCTGTCCGAAGACGCTGGTGACGTTGACGATTCGTCCCCAGCGTTGTTTCAGCATCGACGGAATCACCTGCTGGATGCAGAGAAAGGCGGAGGTAAGATTCGTGTTTAACACCGCGTCCCAATCAGCGCGCTTCATGCGCAGGACGAGTTGGTCGCGCGTAATGCCCGCGTTGTTGACCAGGATGTCGATCTTGCCAAACTGCGCCAGCACCGCCTTAATCGTCGACCTGACCTGTTCTTCGTCGGCAACATCCATCACGAAGGCCGCAGCTTTGCCGCTCGAGCCCGCCGATCCATTCGAACTGGTAATCGCCGCCACCAGTTCGTCGAGTTTCTCTCGATTGCGCGCCGCCACCGCCACGCACGCCCCTTGCCGCGCCAGCGCCAGCGCGCAAGCGTGCCCGATCCCCTGCGACGCTCCCGTAACCAGCGCAACTCGTCCCTCGAATCCCATCGATGCTCCTTGGTAATCAAACTCGGTGAATCAAACTCGGCGACCTAAATTCTGTGAATCAAATTCGGTAAATTGAATGCGCCGACTTGAACACGAATACCTTGTTCCAGAACGGCCCACAACGCCGAACTTCAAACCCGTAGTCAAGAACTGAGGATTATAGAGGAAATAGTGGACACGAGGGATTGGCCGAGCCGTAACACCCAACCCTAACCCAGATGGGATATTACATAGCGTATCGCGACGGACCGCTGAAAGTCTCTAACGACGACGCTAAGTCATTATGTTAGCGCATCTTGCCGATCTCGAGCCCCTGACGTTTCGCCCTGCATCTCACAGTTTGGCCGTCGTCGTCGACTGCTATTCAGCGGCGAGACATTTTCCAGGATTCATTTTCTCTTATCCCGCTTGCATTGCGCTGTGTGCGAGCGCAGACGCCGCGAGGATCTTTTCGATTTTTTCGATCAGCGTTCGTCGCGAATAAGGCTTGGCCAGAAAATACGTTCGCAACGCCGGATCTTCGATCTCTTCTGCGAGGCTCGTATAGCCCGATGTGATCAGCACTGCGGTCGCAGGCGAACGCTCCTGAATCTTGCGCCCCAGTTGCTGCCCCGTATGTCCGGGAAGAATCATATCGGCCATGACCAAAACAATCGTGTGCTCGCGCGCCGTGTAGATCAGCATTGCGGTCTGTGCATCGATCGCCTGCAAAACTTCAAAACCTGCGCGCTCCAGAATCCCACTTGTCGCTTCCCGCACGAAGGGTTCGTCCTCGACCAAAAGTAGCGTTCGCCTCCGTAACCGGTCGTTCGAGATCACGCCCACAACGGAATTCGGAACACCGTCTGCGGCTGAGACCGACAACGAAACTGTAACGAGCTGCGGCAGAAGAGTCATATCCAGTACTCCAATTCGTTCGGTGACAACTCTTCTTATGCAATCGCATGGCCTCCCAGCCCGAATACACTTCACCCTCCTCTGCACCAATGTCTATAGCTTCAGATTGCCTCCAGGAATTTCGCTTCTCACTTGATCGCGGTGAGAATCGTCTGCTTCGGATCAAGCTCAATCTTGCGTAACTGCCCCTCCGTAATCGTCGGCGCAACCAGACGAAAGCTGGTCTCAGCACCGTCCGCCAGCACTTCGCCCAGGAAAATCAGCGCATTGGCCGAAGTCGTCGCATACACAGGAACGGCCGTCACTAAATCTTCGGGCGCGTCCTTTTGTACGATCACGCCCGTAACCGTGGTCAATCCGGCCTTCTCGCCGATGTGAATTTCGCGAGCTTCGAGCTCTGGAACCGCAGTGCCATTGATCCATCCTTCCAAGAACCAGTCGAGTTTGTGACGATTCTCGTACCAAAGTGGGCGCGGCAGTTCCTCTTCGAAAATTCGCACAAGTTCTTCGGTGCTGATTTTCTTCTCCCCGTAGCGATCTCTAATTTTTCGCAGAGCACGAAAAAAGAGTTCGTCGGGATTTGCCCGGTCAGCCCGCGCCTTCCGGGAACTGGAAACCGCTTCCGAATCGCGCCGTCTCGCATCCTCCAGCGCCGCATCCCGCAACATACAGCGCAGCATATGAAACAACCACGTACCGCGCTCATAGCTGATCGCTTCATATCCCGCTGGAAAATGCGAAGACTCCAGCCGCAAGCCGAGCGTCACGGGCCCGGCGTCGCGCAATCGCTCTCCATCCTTATTGCTGGTCAAAAGATCGCGCCGGTATTTTTCGAGCACTTCCCGGAATTGCGCCGGATTCTTTTGCTCGAGCATCAGAAGCGAGGCGTAGTCGGCAAGTCCTTCCGCAATCCACTGATCGCGATAGGTCTTCCACTGCACTAGGTCGCCCCACCATTGGTGTGCCGTTTCGTGGACCAGCACCTGCGTGTCGAGCGACCGCGTCACCGGATCGAGCCGCAGATCCGTTTGCTCCTGCGAATTCAAAAACGCGAAGCTCGATAGAAATACCAGTCCCGGCCATCCCTGGCTCAAGTCGCCCGGCATCTGTGTCAGTGCCAGCGAATCGTAGGGATACGGCCCAAACCATTGCGAGAAGTTTGTAATCGCCTTGGCCGCACGGTCGGCGACCGCCTGCACATCGCGAGCCGGCGAAGGCGGCGGTGGAATCATCACCATCGGCAAATTCGTCTGGGACTGAAGACGTCCGGGAAAATTCGGCCGTTGCGTCACCTCAGCCTGAGCTTTGGGAAACGAATTTTCCACGCCCCGTGTGCTATAGGCCTCAACCAGGACCTTGCCCGCCTTCGCCTCGGCGCGAACATATTTTCCGAGATTAAATCCGGCCACGGGAATGGGTCGCTCGGAAATCCAGCGCGAAACTCTTTCCATCGCCGCGTCGGGATCTGCATCAGCCGAGCGCGGCGCCGGTTTGCCGGTTGCCACCAAGGTGTATCCAACGGGATAGCGGAATTCCATATCGAATCGCGCCGGGTTCAGACCGAAACTGGGGAACCAGGTGCCACGCGCGCCCACGTAAAGCAATCCGTTTCCGGCATCCGCCAATACATCTCCTGCGTACCGAAAATTTAATTTCAACTCCTGTCCGGTCGTCAGTCGCGCAGGAAACACGACCGCGACCAGATCGTTTCCCCGCCTCTGCAAGTGCGATCCCTCAATCGCGGGATTCTGTACAAAGTCGACAGCATGGCCGTCCACCTCAACCGCATCCACCTTCAAGTAGCGCGACAACTCGAACAGCAAAGTACGCTCGCCTCCGCTGCGAATTCGTATGCGGACATCCGCAGAAGCGCGGAGGACAGTCGGAGGCAGTACGGTCGCACGAATCTTGAACTCCGAGATCGAGACATCGGCCGGGCTGGCGGCTGCTACGGTCGGCCCAAAGGATGTCCAAACATCGAAAAACAAGACACCGTTTTTCATGCGCGGCTGACCCGCCCACAGCGGTTCAGCGTTTGCCCCATCCCAAAGCACTTCGAAGGCCCCTAACTTCTTGCCTAATAAATGAGCGTGCAGCAAGGGAGGAAATTTTTGATCCAGGTCTTCTGCGCTCCCCGTAGGAAGACTCGGATCACTCGGAAGAAAATGGCTGAAATCGAGTAGCAAACGGAGGCCATCGAAGTCGGCAAAGTTGCGGCTGGCATCGCTCCATTGCTTGATGAAGTCCGAGCTGTCAGCCACCGGGATAAGGAAAGGTTGCAAGGCTGCGGCGGTATCATCGTTAAAGCGCAAATAGGCCGAAGCAAATTGCTCTTCCAGAATCGCCATCCCCGTAAACAGCGCCAACGACCCACGCTCCACGCGATTCGGAGGTCGCAGCCGAATCTCGCCGTCGCCTTCGAAGAAGGCTCCCGTAATCCGTCCGCAAATATCTTCGGTGAACGCCAGCGTGCCAGCGTCGAAATCGAGATGCAAATTGGGCCGATCGATGGCGGCCTCGCGCACGCGATACACTCGCTTGGGATCGAGCCCAATCGAACGGATTCTCGCGTAGAGTGCACTCGTTGTCTCTGGACAGTCGGCGTTGGGAATCTCCGCCGCTTGGGGCTGAGCCCAGACCGTCGCAGCCAATAGGCAGCATGAGACTCCGATTCCCACCCGCAGCCGAAATGGCAATGGAGTCCTGAACCGTAGCTCCGACCGTAGCAATAATCGAAACAGCACTTTGGTCACCTTACCGCCGCTCAGAACGGTTGCTAGAATCAGCCGAGTGCGAGCTTTCGTCCTCATTTTAGTGCTACTCGCGGCGCTTCCTGCGGCGGCCGATGTTATCCATCTCAAGAATGGACGCACCATCTGGGCCGACCAGGTCCGCGAAATCAAAGATCACGTCGAATACGACATCGGCGAGGATACCTATGCCATCCCTAAAACTTCCGTCGACCACATCGACGCAGGCGGGACCGCTCCAAGTCGAAGCGGATCGGGAGTTTCAGTTGGCGCACCCGACATCAATCCCCCCGCCCCGACGTTCAATCACGAAGCGGATGTTGCGCTAAAGGTAATCCGCGACGGCAAAGTTGATGCCGACGCCCTCGCCTCATTCGGACAAGCCTCCAATCCCGAAATCGCCGCGACCGCATTTTTCCTGGCGGGCAAGCAGGAATCCGATCACGGAAACTTTCCGCAAGCGAAGCGTTACTACGAATCGGCACTGCGCTTCGAGCCCGATAACTCGACCCTTCTGATCTACTATGCGGCCACGCTCCTGCGCACCGGCCATGCCTCCGAGGCTCTGAGCTACGCCCAACACGCCGCGAACCTTACACCCGACTCGTCCGACGCGATCGCCATGCTCGGATTCGTTCAGTTTGCCAGCGATCATACGCCCGATGCGATTCGTTCGTGGAAAAAGTCTTTGGCGTTGCGTCCCGACGCCACTGTCAGTCAGTATCTGGTCAAGGCCGAACGTGAATCGGCCGCCGAATCCAATTTCTCGCAACGGGAGAGCAGCCACTTCAATTTGCACTTCCAAGGCAAAGATACGTCCGAAGCTTTTCAGCGAGACCTGCTCGCGACCCTCGATTCCGAATACGACGATCTGGTCCGCGACCTTGGATATTCGCCGCACAACAACATTGCAGTAACGCTCTATACCCAGCAGACATTTTTCGACGTAACCCGCGCTCCTTCTTGGACGGGCGCCGTCAACGACGGTAAGCTGCGCATTCCGATCAGCGGTGTCCAGAGCGTCACGCCTGACCTGGCCCGCATCCTGAAACATGAACTGACGCACTCCTTCGTCTCCCAGATGTCCAGCAACCGCTGCCCCACCTGGCTAAATGAAGGCGTAGCGCAGATCGAGGAAGGCCGATCCTCCGCCTCGAACGGTAAGCAGTTGGCACACCTCTTTGCCACCAATAACGAGATCCCGTTCAACACCCTCGAAGGCAGCTTCATGAACTTCTCGGCACCTCAGGCCATGCTCGCTTACGCCGAATCGCTCGCGGGAGCGGAATACATCCGCGATGCTTATGGAATGAGCGAGATCGCCCGCGTCCTCGAACTACTCTCGCAAGGCAGTTCAACGGAAGCGGCTCTGCGCAACACGATCCACGCGGATTACCGCCAGCTGCGCGACGATATGACCCTCCAACTGAAGGAAAGGTACGGCGACTAACCTGTGTGGCGCGGGCGCCCTCGCCCGCGGGCTGCGAGAGTCCAAGACGCCTGCCGATCAAGGATCGGCGAGGGTTTGGCGAGGTGCATGCCATAGGCCTGGCGCGCCCGCCTCGCCCACTTCTCACCCCCACTTTCCGCTCATTGCCTCGCCTCCAACTTTGTGGTAACTTCGCCGCTCATGGTAGGCCTGCTCTCCAAGCTCGGATTCGGCTCATCCACCGACGATTCCGCAGAAATCGTCCAGGGAGAGATTCCTCCGCTGCAGGGGGCGAACATGTCGGTCGCCTACTTTTCCTCCCGCGCCGGAGGCGATCTGCATGATTTTCGGCGGGCCAGCCCGACCCGTTTTCTCTTCGGACTGCTCGACGTCGCCGGTAAACGCGAAACCTGCGCTCCTGTAATCCAGGCAGCCCAGGCGAGCTTCCGTTCCTCTGCCGAAGAACTCTTCGCCGGGGATGAACTCAACGAATCGGACGCCATGATCGAACTCTCGCGCCGCCTGAATCTCGAGATCATGCGCGCCGCCGGAGGCGTTCGCAGCTGTCCAGCCTTCGCCGGCTGTTACAACGAAGAACTGGGCACCGTCTGCTACGTGAATGCTGGCCATACGCCTGGCCTGTTGCGCGATGACGAAGGGCTCGTCGAACTCCCTGCCACTGGGTTGCCGCTCGGCCTCTTTTCGCTCGCTCCGACCGATGCTCGCATTGTTGGCCTGGGATCGAACGGCTCCCTGGCCGTCGTCTCCCGTGGAGTGGTCGAGGCCGAGTCCAAGAAAACAGAGTTTGGCTTAAACGGCGTCAAGAGCCTCATGCAAGGCGGAACGTATTCGGCGAAAGATCTTTCGCGCAACATCCTGCAAGGCGTACAGGATTTCATGCGCATGGCTCCCAAACACAACGATGTCACCGCGCTAACCTTGACCCGCGGAAATTAAACCGCATTACGGTTCAAGTCGTAATGGCTACAACCCTGTCGCCCGATTTGGCCTTCCAACCAGTGACAGCGTAAAATAGGCACACAATTTTCCCTCGGGGTTACCCCAGGTTTTCGAGAGCCCTAATGAAGAAGGTCACAATCCCCTTGCTGTTGGCGGTTGGATCCGCCCTGTTGCTTCCCACCCTTGCCCCGGCCGATACGGTCGTTGAAGAGATCATCGCCCGCGTGAATAACGAGATCGTCACCCGCTCGGAATACGTTCGCAGTCGTGACCAACTCAAGCAGGAAGTCACGCAGCAGGATCCGGCGAACGCCGACCGCGAGTTTGCCGAGAAGCAACGAGACGTCCTGCGGGACTTGATCGACCAGCAACTCCTTCTGCAAAAGGGGAAAGACCTTGGCATCACGGGCGACACGGAACTGATTAAGCGCCTCGACGAAATGCGCAAGCAGATGAACCTCGGAAGCATGGAAGAACTGGAAAAAGCAGC
>Ga0302320_10006737_pt1 | contig 25429 bp, 18 predicted proteins | sample Bog_T0_3_FD_202130 | JGI IMG/M metagenome (GOLD analysis project Ga0302320, IMG submission 202130) | Peat permafrost microbial communities from Stordalen Mire near Abisko, Sweden - Bog_T0_3 | ecosystem: Environmental > Terrestrial > Soil > Wetlands > Peat | place: Sweden: Abisko, Stordalen Mire... | reverse complement strand
CCTTTTCCGTGACAGCGTCCGCGAAAGCTATCGTCGTGTCCGCGGTGCAATCGCCCGTATCAACAGCTTCACCCAGGAACACATCTCCGGCATGGCCGTCGTCCAGCTCTTCAACCGCGAGCAGCGCGCCTACGACGACTTCGAAGCGGTCAACAAGCTCCACATGATCGCCTTCAAAGACACCATCTTCGCCTACGCCCTCTACTATCCCGCCGTCGAAATCCTCTCCGCCATCGCCATCGCTCTCGTCATCTGGCGCGGCGGCTTCGGCGTCCTCAATGGCACGGTGCTCCTTGGCACGCTGGCCATGTTCGTGCAGTATTCGCAGCGTTTCTGGCGGCCCATCCAGGATCTCAGCGATAAGTTCAACATCCTTCAATCCGCCATGGCAGCCTGCGAACGCATCTTCAAGCTCATGGACACGCCGCCTGAGATCGTAAGCCCGGCCCATCCCATAGCCGGCGACGGAAGCAATCGCATCGAGTTCCAACACGTCTGGTTTACCTACCAGACCCTAACGGATGATCAGAGAGCCATAGTGGCCGAAGCGGTCGAGTCGACTGATACAGCACTGAAGCTCGGCGCAATCAAAGACATTGAATGGATTCTGAAAGATGTTTCATTCACTGTTGAGCCCGGCCAGACAGTTGCCATCGTGGGCCATACCGGCGCGGGGAAAACCACGCTCACCAGCCTCATGATGCGCTTCTACGACGTCACTGCCGGCCAAATCCTCCTCGACGGTGTAGACCTGCGACTGCAGGATCTCAACGCGCTGCGCAAACATTTTGCCGTCGTCCTGCAGGATCCATTCCTCTTTACCGGCACGCTCGCTGAAAACATTCGCCTTGGTAATGAAGACATCACAGCTGAGGGCTTGAGCCAGGCCGCCCGCGACGTCAACGTGCTCGACTTCATCGAGACGCTGCCCAACCAATTCGATGAACCCGTTCAGGAGCGCGGCAACTCGCTCTCCACCGGCCAGAAGCAGCTCATCAACTTCGCCCGCGCCCTTGCCTATAATCCGCGTATCTTGATTCTCGACGAGGCCACGTCCAGCGTGGATACCGACACCGAACTGCGCATTCGCGGCGCGCTAGAGCGCATGGTCGAGGGCCGCACCAGCGTCCTCATCGCCCATCGCCTCTCCACCGTGCAGCGGGCCGATACCATCCTCGTGATGCACAAGGCCCAGTTGCGCGAGATGGGTACCCACCAGCAACTGCTGGGCAACCGCGGCCTCTACTGGAAGCTCTACCAACTGCAATATCAGGACCAGGAGCAACACGTTCTCGCCCCTGCCTCACCTGAACCGTCCATCGCTCCCGCAATCTAGCCAGGCGTATTCGCTTCCGAGATGCCGTCCAAAATGCAAAAATGCAGCTCAACTTGAGCTGCATTCTGCCGTTTCATACATGCGCATTCGTTCCCAGGGAGACAGCCTAGTTCCTCCGCGCGCGAACCGCCTCTTTCGCTTCCGCCGGGCCTGTTGCGGGCACCTCGGGTACATCGGCTTTCACCGCTCCAATGTTCAATTTCTTTCTCAGCTCGGCATCCATCTTTGCAAAAATGTCCTTGTTTTCCTTCAGGAAGCCCCGTGTATTCTCGCGTCCCTGCCCAATCCGTTCGCCGGAGTAGCTATACCACGCGCCCGACTTTTCAACGATGTTGTTCGCAACGGCCAGATCCAGAACGTCGCCCTCGCGGCTGATGCCTTCCCCATAAAGAATGTCGAACTCGGCCTCGCGGAACGGAGCAGCAACCTTGTTCTTGACGATCTTCACTTTGGTCCGCGATCCCGTCACCACATCGCCTTCTTTTACAGCCGCAATGCGTCGAATATCCACACGAACCGACGAGTAAAACTTCAAAGCACGCCCGCCCGTCGTCGTCTCAGGATTTCCGAACATGACTCCGATTTTTTCGCGAATCTGGTTGATAAAAATCAGCGCCGTCCGCGACTTCGAAACCGAGCCGGTTAGCTTGCGCAGGGCTTGCGACATGAGCCGCGCCTGCAGGCCCATGTGCGAGTCACCCATTTCGCCGTCCAGTTCGGCCTTGGGCACCAGCGCGGCCACCGAATCCACCACCAGTACATCGATCGCGCCAGACTTTACCAGCGCTTCGGTAATCTCCAGTGCCTGTTCACCGCTATCCGGTTGAGAAACCAGCAGGTTATCCACGTCTACGCCAAGCTTCTTCGCGTAGCCGGGGTCAAGCGCGTGCTCCGCGTCGACAAACGCCGCCAGACCGCCGAGTCGCTGCGCTTCCGCGATGATCTGCAGGGTGATAGTCGTCTTGCCCGAAGACTCCGGCCCGAATACTTCAGTCACGCGGCCGCGGGGAACTCCACCCACGCCGAGGGCGGCATCGAAGCTGATTGAACCCGTTGAAATAACAGCAATTGGAAGCAAAGCTTCCTTCGACCCGAGGCGAACAATCGACCCCTTGCCAAACTGTTTTTCGATCTGCGCGAGGGCTAGTTCTACTGCTTTCGTGCGGTCATCTGCGATGGCCATTCGGGAGGGCTCCTTGAAAGGCTCACTTTAAGCGGGTTTTCCGGTTTCTCTACAGGAAATACGCGGCGAGCTGAAATGGTTTTCGATGGGATTGTAGCAGGCTGAAGGTGACATTGACAGTGGAAAATGGCGAAGAAATGGAGAAAGTTCAGTGACCCCGGGTACACCTGTGATTCTCATGGGTTTGGCGGGTCAACAATAAATGCGCCGATCCGGGTTTCGCGACTGGTAAGGGAATCACACGCACGATCCAGAGCTTCGTATTCTGGATCGTGTTCTCTTCGAAACGCACGGAAATCCTCTTCGCTGGCCCAGCGGTCGATTGTCAGGTAGTTGCCGGGAATGTATGCGTCTCGCAGCAGTTCCGTGCCGAGATATTGGGACGAAGTCCGGAAGAGCTCGGCCCAGGCCCCGGCGGGACCGTAAGAAGCCTCAAAAGCAGCGATCTTCTCTTCCGCAATCTCGAACTGCCACACGACGACGAACATGAAAAGGCCCCGATTCTTTGTCTTTATGGTAGCGCAGGCTGAAGGGATTTGAGGCCGCATGACGGTAAAGAAGAAAGTCGCGTGACTTCTTTGCCTGCGGCTGTCACAAACTTCCATCGCACGACACATATTCGCAGAGAATCTCGGGCATCTGGGAGTCTGAAGCGATGATCTCGAACCACCGGGCAACGATTTGGCGTTAAGTTGCATCCGAGAAATCATCCATCGGAATCCCAGGGCTCAACAGGAGCGGAATTACACCGGCCTATGAATGAGCATTCCCAACTAGTTCCGAGCGTACATACCAACGCTGAGCCGGGGTTTGGACTTTTCGACCTTGTGGCGTTCATCCTGGCCCACGCCGTTGTGCCAGTGGTCAGTCCGACATCAAAAAAAGGCCATCATGTATCAGAATTGGACATTGAATGCGTCAACTCAAGCACATGGACTAAGCAATCGAAGCCGGATCGCTTAGTCGCCCAAAGAGTTCTTTGTGGCGTGCAGAGCCGATTCCAGAGCTTGTGGTCACTCCCGCCTGTGAGCGGTCTTCAATTCTCTCGCAAAGACGCCGCTTACCAAGCCAACGATTGGGGAGCCCAGGGCTGACTACCGCTGTAACAGGTCGATAGGCTGGGTAAAGTCGGTCACCCGGATATGTTTGGCAAGGATCGGGTGCTGGCGCTCAAGTGCCAGGAACATCTCCCATGCCACGCGCCTGTAGCTGAAGTGGCCAGCAGGACCGGAACGAAGCTCAGAGATGTACTGGGCTTCGGCAAGATCCATTTTAAAGAGACTTCGGATCCTGGTGGCAAGGGGCAGCAGATAGAGGGCTGATTGCGAAGCCTCTGGTGCGCTGCCGGCCGCGATTTGAAGGCTCGCGCGGTGAGCCCCATCAATTGCGCCTCGATAGTCGTCGACGAGATTGGCTTCGGCCAAGAGATCAACGTCAGCCTCCAGATCGCAATTTGTTGGAACCTCGTATCCGTGCAGCGCCGTAAATGACTGGATAATCTGGGTGCATCGCCGATGCCGATGCATATCCCGAAAGCCCCCGATGTCCATGAGGATGTCGAACCGGAGAGCAGCGCCTGCATGGAATGCTCGCAACGCTTCGTCGTGTCGGCCGCGATGGCGCAGACCCAGCTCGATGATCTCGGTGACGCGCGACTCGGGGAAACCGGCGACCAGGTCCCGGATCTGCCGGTAGGGGTGGTGCGAGGCGGAATAGAGAAGCGTGGCGGCAAGTTCGACTTCAAGAGATTCAGTCCGCTCGACCAGATCGACCAGCGGAGCTTTCGCAATGGGTTGGTTCGCGAGGATTTCGGCGGCGGCCTGGGTGAGTTCGGCCTGGCTTTGAAGCAGATAGTCATTCGTCTTCGCGTACTTTACCAGCGTGGGAGCAGTTCGAATTTCTCGGGTAAGGAGTTGGGCTGCTTCTGCCGCAAGGGCTGAACTGGCGCCCCCATCAAGGGCCGACAGCTTATCTACAAATGCAGCCGCGGATTCTGCGTTGATGTTCCAGGCGGGCCCAGTGGCCGCCTCGCGCAATTTCAGGCCCAGGTCGCGGATCTCCGCCATCGGGTGCGAGAGCAGCCGGGAAACCTGCGTCTCAAGTGTGCGGGCGTTCACGATCTGGCCGAGTGAGGTATTTGTGGCCAGAGGCAGCAGATAGCGCGCCACATCGAAGGCGCGAGCCTTAAGGGTGCGTTCGTATGCGTCGGGCTTCAAGGACTCTGGGCAGGGTACGCGACCGCGGAGCACTTCAAGAATACCGGCGGTCGTCCGCTGATAACTCTCGAAGAGCTTCCCTATGGTGTTGGAAAAGATCTGTTCGGAGCTCGAGTCAGACCCGAAATCAGGCAAATACCAGCCCGATTTGAGGAAGTTTTGATAGCGGGTCGAACGCTCCTGACCATCCCAGCGTTGCTCGTCCACCAGCACAATGGCGGCAAGAAGAGAAAGCCGCTCAACTGCGAAGGCGATATGGGCGAGGTCGGCAATGGAGCGGTGCCCGTATTGGAAGTAAAAAGTATTCAGGAACTGCTCTGCGCGCTGAGCGCTGATTTCAGTCAGGGACTGCCGCATGGAAAGAGCGGAGCGTGAGTACTTGGCCATTGCGTAAGCCAGAACCTCAGGATCGGCTCCGTGGACGGCATAGACATCGGTCTGGTTCCGGGCGCTGGGAGAGATAAAAGTTTCGCTGGACATGAAAGAGGGCTCGCGAACAGAATACGGCATAAGGGTGATGATGCGATTGTGCATCCCGGAAGGGGTACCGCACGTCGAAATGTCAGCGGGCTCACTCAAAGGCCGTTCGAGGATCTGGCCATGCAAGAGTATCTGGTAAGAACGTCGCACCGACCGCGGCCATTGCCTTCAGGGCGTTGGGCAATGACCCAGCGGTGGAACGATCTGCTGTTTGCGCACTGGCCCGTTCCAACTGCGCAGGTGGCGGCACTGCTGCCGGGAGGTTTGCAGGTTGACACCTTTCAGGGATCGGCGTGGCTGGGGCTAGTTCCTTTCTGGTTAGATCGAATCAAGATTCGTGGGATCCCACCCATACCAGGAGCACGGAGCTTCCCGGAATTAAACCTGCGCACGTATGTTGTCGACCCCAAAACCCGAACTCGCGGGGTGTATTTCTTCTCGCTGGACGCAAGTAACCTGCTGGCAGTCGCGGTGGCACGTACCTTCTATAACCTGCCTTACTTCTGGGCGGAGATGCGGCTGAAACAGCGATCGGAGCGGGAGTTTGCGTTCTACAGCCGGCGGCTTTTTAGCGAAAAGCCAGTGATCTTCAAGGCCAGATACCGAGGGTTGGGTCCAACGCGCAAACTGGCGGAGAGTAAGAACGGCACACTTGAATATTTTTTGACGGAGCGCTATTGCCTCTTCACTCAGAACCGGGCCGGAGAGACGGTGCGCGCAAATATCCACCACGTTCCCTGGCCCCTTGAAGAGGCCGAGGCGGAGATCGAGTGCAGTGGTCTCACCGAGGCAATCGGACTCAAATTGCCGGATATCGAACCGGTGCTGCATTACTCTCGCCGTCTCGCGGTGTATGTCTGGCCGGCGGAATTGGTGAGGCCGTTAATGGCCAGAAGACCGGTCGCCGCCACGGTCACCACGTTCGGATCTTGACCGCCAACGATTTATAAATGCAAGCTCAGGCCCTTCGAGCGGGAAACGCGGCTTGGGATGGTCGATATAAGCTTGAAGTGAGCATGGATCCCCTTCCCCAACCACCGCCAAAGCGCGGGATGGAGGCTTTTGCCTCTCGTGACTTCAAGCGCTACCAATTGGCGCGGGTGACCGCGATTCTGGGCGCCGAAGCTCAGACAGTGGCAGTGGCATGGCAGGTATATTCCATAACCCACCGCCCTCTGGACCTCGGATTTACGGGCCTTGCTCTTTTCTTACCCGGGCTCGTGTTCCTCCTGCCTGCAGGCCACGTAGCCGACCGCTTTGATCGCCGGGAAATTATCCTGGTTTGCTATGGATTGCAGGTGTTGGCTACAACGGCTCTGCTGGTATTAACGCACTTCGGCCCGAGCGGTGTATTCCCCATCTACCTGGTTCTGTTTTTCATTGGCACGGCCAGAGCTTTCTCGGGACCGGCGAGTTCGGCGCTGATTCCGCACCTGGTTCCAGAGAAGCATTTTGTGAATGCGGTCACCTGGGGCGGCGCTATTTGGCAGTTCAGCAACATCGCTGGCCCGGCCCTCGGCGGCCTGCTCTTCACCCTTCCGCTTCTCAGTTGGCTACCAGACACGAAGTTGCAAGGCGCCGGGATCGTCTACGTCTTCAACCTGGGGACCTTGGGATGGTTTATTGTGCTGCTTGCAAGCCTGCACGTTCGCCCCGGCCGAATGGAGCATCGCGCTGCTTCCATCAAGGTAGTGCTGGCTGGGTTTCACTACATGCTTCGTTCGTCGCTTCTTCTAGGAGCCAGTTCGCTGGACCTGTTTGTGGTGCTTTTGGGCGGCGCAACGGCACTGATGCCCATTTTTGCGCACGAGATTCTGCATCAGGGGCCACGAGGATTGGGCATGCTGCGGGCAGCGCCGGCAGCCGGTGCACTGATAGTCAGCCTCATGATGGCGCGATTTCCTTTCAAGCGACACGCGGGTCTGCGGCTGTTTGTTTGCGTAGCGATTTTTGGCGCTGCCACCGTTATTTTCGGGCTCTCGCACAACCTATGGCTCTCGTTGGCCGCATTGGTGCTTGCCGGCGGCGCTGACGCCATCAGCGTGATCATTCGCGGATCCCTGTTGCAATTGGGAACGCCCCCAGAGATGCGCGGACGGGTGAGCGCGGTGAATTCGCTTTTTATTGGAGCGTCGAACGAATTGGGTGAATTTGAAAGCGGCTTGACCGCGCAGTGGTGGGGAGCAGTGCGGGCCACCGTTGTTGGCGGCGTCGGTGCGCTGGCAGTCGCAGGCGTGTGGGCAGCACTATTTCCCGGTCTGCGCCAGGCGGACGAATTGACCGCGGAAGCTTTGCGCTCGCAAGCGCCGCAGAATGAAACTCCGCCCACTCCAACCGGCGGATAGTCGCCACTCTGTGCATCCAACCAGTTTGGGATTTGCCCGATTGTTTTTGACGAATATGTTTTGTGACCGACTTGCAAGTAAATGCCGCACTCAATCGCGGAAGGAGAATTGATGAAGACCCTGAAGTTAATTTTGATCATGACCGTGATCACACTGGCCATCGGCGGCATTTATCTGTACGTCGTGTTCAAGCATCGTCAGGATCCCGGCGTCGCCCGGAAAACCGATCCCAGCGACTCGCTGACCAAAGACGACCTGGCCGTTGTCCGCACCATGTTCCCTGCTCACTTTGAGGACACGCAGCGTATTGAAGGCACCAGCGTTTGGATGAAGAACGGGTACACGATTCCCTACTACCCGTATGCGGGCGGAAAAGTAGATTTTTCCAAACGAATTGGCCTCATCCCGGCCGATGCGCAACTCGATGTCAAGAAGATTGTGAAGGCCGACGTGCCCGCCAAGTTAGACGACGGTATCGAACACGGCAGCCGCCAGGCATTGGCAGTCTTCACGCTGCCTGGAGGCAAAGATCAGTTTGCCACCCCAATTGGCTTCATGGAAGGCGATCAGGAAGCGTACTACACCGACCTGCTCTTCTATTACGACGACCCGCACAAGATCTACGACTATTGGCCTGCGGACGTGTGGGCCGCTATTGATGCGCACCAGGTAAAACAGGGTATGAGCGAGTTGGAAACCCGAACGTCGATTGGCCAGAAAATGCATCCGGACGGCGAAAAAGAGGGCGACCGCACCGTGATTTATGACCAGAACGGAGAACAATACACGATCGCATATGTAAAGAATCGAGCGACAAACATATCGACCTCGCCAGAAAATCCCGGCTCCGCCAAGGCTTCCAAATAAGTCGGCGGCCGCTCGATGAGAGCTCATGAATCCGTCGCACCAAAAGAAATCGGGCGGCGCCAGTGGCGCCGCCCGGAAGTGAATCTAAAACCTTAAATCAGGAGACCATTCAGGAGGTCACACTCAGAGTATCGCCAGGTCAGTCGTGCGTCTTGGGCCAATGGAGTGAGCCTGATATCCATCAAACGGTGGAGATTCGGCTTCGGCTGAGTGCGTTAGTCTGTTCGCACCACCGTGCATACTCTGAAATTCGCGCTTAAAGTTGTGTTGTGCGGCTTTCACGCACTCTGATCTCTGTCTAAGGGAAGTTGCCCACGCTTCAGTGGACCACGTTCATGCCAATTCGAACGACGCGGGAGAGCCAGGCCTCCGGCACGTAACCATGCGCCGTGAAGCCGCGACTCTATTTCCTTCCCTTCGCGGCGCACTTGCGGCATTGCTATTCAGTTGCGCAATCACGGCCTCGGCAGTGGAGCCGACCACCCCGCTCGCCAACTATAGCCGCCAGGCTTGGGGGCTGGAGAACGGCCTTCCGCAAAACACCGTTCAGGCCCTCGTGCAAACGCAGGATGGCTTTGTGTGGCTGGGCACCGAAGTTGGGTTGGTTCGGTTCGACGGAAATAGCTTTCAGGTTTTCGACAAGAACTCGAAGCCGGCGTTGCCGGGGAATGATGTGCGCTGTTTGCTGGCGACCAAAGATGGATCGCTGTGGATTGGAACCAGCGAAGGCCTGGCGCAATTGAAAGATGGGGTCGCTACTTATTTCACGGACAAGGAAGGTCTTCCGGGAAATAACATCGAGCGACTTCTGGATACTGGCGAGGAGGAACTTTGGGCTGAAACCGACCAAGGATTAGCGCGTTTCAACGGAAGTCATTTCGTCCGCGGAGAAGGCCTGCCCGATGGACCAATTTCAGCAATCTCTCTTGACGCTGGAACGCTCTGGGTGGACGGCCCGCACGGTATGTTCATCCGCTCGAAGGGAGCTTGGATCATTCCTTCTGTCGCGGGGCTCCCCCCCGTTGGACCCAAATTTCATTTGAGAGTGGGGTCTGGTTGGGCTGCGGCAAACAACAGTGAAGTCCTCATTCAGGAGAGCGCGGTTCTCAAAGAGCTTAAAGTCGGCAAGGAGCTTCCCGGCAGCAAGATCCAGGCCCTGTTCGCGGACCGCGAAGAAAGTCTTTGGATCGGCACCAACGTCGGCCTCGCCCGCTGGGCCGACGGCAAGCTGCAAACCCTACCCGTCACCGACCCCCTAGCCCATGCCTCCGTCCTCACCATCATGGAAGATCATGAGGGCGATCTCTGGGTAGGCACCGAAGCGGATGGCCTCCACATTCTGCGTGACCAGCGGTTCAAGACCATTGGCATCCGCGAAGGGCTGAGTACCGATGCGACCACCACCGTGGTGGAGGATGGCGCCCGAAAGCTATGGGTCGGTACCAGCGGGAGCGGCCTGAATGTTGTAAGGCGCTTTGGAGTCGCGCCGGGTACCGCGAGCACCTACGCGGTCCCCGACGTGCTGTTGAGCAATGTGATCTTGTCTCTGGCCGCAGCTCCGAACGGCGACCTCTGGGTGGGCACACCCGACGGCCTCAACCGCATTCGCGGCAGCGCCGTGGACTCATTTACCTCCGCCGATGGTTTGCCCGACGACTTCATCCGGTCGCTGCTGGTAGATGCGGATGGATCTCTGTGGGTTGGTACGCGGCGAGGCCTCGCGCATGGGAAATTCCCCAAAGGAAAAATGGGCGCGGTCCCTTCCGCGGGACATGTTGAAACCTTTACGCAAGCCAATGGGCTGGGCAGCGATCTGGTAGGCGCTATGACGCGGGACAAAAACGGCGACCTGTGGGTGGCTACCTTTGCCGGGTTATCGCGCCTGCACGCCGGCAAGATTCAGAACTACACGACGGCCAACGGGCTCTCGAGCAATGTAGTAACAGCGTTGTTGGCGCAAAGCAATGGGACCCTGCTGATTGGGACGCAGGATCACGGATGGAATGCATGGGACGGAAAGAAGTTCTCCGCATTCAATGGCGATGGGCTGGGCCGGGCTGCCATTCACGCAATTCTTGAGGATGGCTTGGGGCATTTGTGGTTCGCGACAGGCAATGGGATCGCGCGGTGTGACTGCGACATGGCCGGCGGCTGCTCCCATTGGATCGACTTTGGTGCTGGTGACGGCTTGCGGGGCCGCGAGACAGCTACCAACAGCCACCCGTCCGCATGGCGTTCGCAGGATGGCCACCTGTGGTTTGCTACGCCGAAGGGCTTGGTTGAGATTGATCCGGCACACTTCCCTGTCAACTCTGTTCCACCTCCCGTCTCATTGGAGCGGGTAACTGTGGACGACGTGCCTCAGGCTCTGCGTGGGGCGGCCGCTGCGGAAAAAATTCCTGCCGGCCATGTTCACTTTGAATTCGACTATGCGGGATTAAGCTTTGTTGCTCCTCAGAAAATCCGCTACCGCTATAAGCTCGATGGCTTCGATCACGATTGGACCGACGCCGGGGCGCGCCGCACCGCGTACTACACCAACATTCCGCCGGGGCATTACACGTTCAGAGTGCAGGCTGCAAATAACGACGGAGATTGGAATACGGAAGGCGCGCAGCTCGCCTTCGAGCTGAGTCCCCATTTCTATCAGACAATCTGGTTCTATGCGCTGCTGGTCGCATTCGCGGTCGGAATGATCGTGCTGGTTCAGAAGCGGCGGCTGTTGCGTGCTGAGCGAGAATTCAATGCAGTACTGGGCGAGCGCAATCGCATAGCGCGTGAGATTCACGACACGCTGGCGCAGGGCTACGTTGGAATCAGCGTCCAGCTCGAGGTGCTTTCCGAGTTACTTCGGCTGAACAAAGCGGAGGCCGCGGCCAAGCATCTTGATCTTACGCGCGGGTTCGTACGCGAAGGCCTCGCTGATGCGCGGCAATCTATCTGGGCGCTGCGATCGCAGGACTCCGGCGAGACGACATTGCCAGTGCGCCTGCGCAGGATCGTCGAAGCCGAAAATCAAAACGGGCTCGAAGCCAGCTTCAGCATCTTTGGAGCCTACAGGTCGCTGTCGCCCGGCATAGAACAGGAAATCCTTCGAATAGCCCAGGAGGCCATCCAGAATGTGAAGAAGCACGCCGGCGCGACGCACCTGTTCGTCCAGTTGGAATATCGACCAAATGCGATTGCACTCGATGTACGCGACGATGGGCGCGGGTTTGTGCAATCTGCCGTATCGACCACCGGTCATTATGGATTGACCGGCATGCGCGAACGCGCTGCTGCAATTGGGGGCACAATTGAAGTGACGAGCGAGCCGGGAGTTGGAACGACGGTACGCCTGCGCGCAGAACCTCGTGAGGCAAAAAAAGCTTGAACTGTGAATTCTCATTCATTTGGAAAAGATCGCGGAATAATACGCAACATGGCATTGTCAGACAAAGATGGCGTACTGCCCGGACAGGAGAGCAATGATGACGAAAGATTCGATTCGCGTCTTGGTTGTTGAGGACCATCACGTGGTAAGGCAGGGACTGGTGGCGTTGCTGAACGTAGCGGAGGGCCTTGAGGTTGTCGGCGAAGCTGCAGACGGCGTAGAGGCTATCACCCAGTTCAGGAAACACTTGCCGGATATTACGCTGGTGGATTTGCGCCTGCCCCGGATGGGTGGGGTGGACGTGATTCAGCGCCTCAGAATGGAGACGCCGCACGCGCGCTTTATTGTGTTAACCACCTATGACGGCGATGAAGATATCTTTCGCGCTCTGCAGGCGGGCGCACGAGCCTACCTGCTAAAGGGTATGACCAGCGAGGAACTGATCTCGACCATCCGTGCCGTTCATGCAGGCAAATCGCATATCCCCCCCGCGATTGCCCAAAAGCTGGCCGAGCGCATGGGCACCGAAGAGCTCACACCTCGCGAGTTCGATGTGCTTGAGCAGATTGTGCACGGCAAGAGCAACAAGGAAATTGGGACGGAACTTGAAATCTCAGAGGCTACCGTAAAGACGCACATAAACAGTTTGCTCGGTAAATTGGGCGTGACCGACAGGACACAGGCTGCAACAGCGGCAATACAACGCGGAATTGTTCCGCTCGAATCGTTAAGGAAGCCGAATCAATGAAACTTTTGACTGGTCTTGCAGTTGCCATGTTAATGGCATCGACCATCACGCATGCGCAAAAGGCTGCATGGCGGCAGGCAACGGATGCGGAACTCGCCTCCCTGCTGCCGGCACGCGCCCCGGTAGAAAAAGAACATATCGAAACCGAAATGCGAACTGCCTCGGGTGTCGTCAACGGCCACGGCCGCTTTATCGCCGGCGTTGTGCTGCTCACGGCAGGGTATTCAGCGGATGGCAAGTATTCGCACTATCTGCTCGTACAGGTTCCCGTGAAAATTGGCGGAATCGCTCTGAAGCCAGGTGAATACGTGTTTGGGTGGACTCGAGTGCAAATGAATGAGGCGCTCAGCGTGCATATCCATGTTGCGTCGACAGGTGAGCTGATCGGCACCACCGATGCGCATCTGATCTCGGGATCGAACCGAATAACAAGCTTGCACATCTGGCCGCCGGAGAATAAGGGAATCATTCAGATTGGAAGGTTCGGCATTCCATACGAGATTCGCGAAGAATAAAAAGACGGGGATTCGCAATTCAAAGGTTATCGCATCTGGGGTTTTTCCGAGGTAGCCGCCTGAAATGAGCTCCCGCCCGGCGAACTCGTCGAAGTTATAAAACTGGCATATAGTAAGGGTCAAGACCCAGGCACGGTTGACGCCCGGTGCCTTGGCGCCTGGGCGCCGCCCAGGAGATCGCCATGAAATTCGCTTGGAGACTGGTTGCCGGAATCATCTTCGTCGTACTTGTTGCCCACTCTTTGGACGCGGCCATGAAAATCGACGGGCTCTGGTACTACTACCCAACCCCAGAGAAACAAAGCGTCTTCATTCGGAATTACTCACCTGAACCTGTGATAGAGATGTTCAAATTCAGGAACTCCAATTCAGCGTCAGCGGGTGACATCGGCTCTGGCGCTGGTCGTCGGTTTGTAACCAGTGAGCGCAAATTCCAAGGATTCATCGCGCTTGATTCCAAGAATGGTCTCCCGCTCATGGCTGCGATGGGTGATGATATTTCGGTGCAGCTTATCCAAGACGGGGCAACAATCCTGAGCAGGAGCGGTAGTGCCAGCAGCGGGTTTCACTTCACCTACAGGCTCGGGAAGAGTGTCGGCTCTGCCACGGTTTTTCCCTTGAAGATGAATGGGTTCGTTAGGCGCAACAGCCCCCTGCCGGAAGGGATACAAGACATGACCGCAACCGTCGCGATTTCCGAAAAGTGGTTTCCCAAGGAAGAATCGTCAATCCAGGCGAGCTTGGTAAATCGCTGAATCCAGCACGCTGCCCGCTGCCACTACAGTTCTCCCCCAATCCGAAAATCAAGGTGTGTCCGCTCGGCATCCGGCCTGCGAAGAGCAACCCAACAAGGCCCGCGCGATGCGGGCCTTGTTGGGGAGGGAGGGGCTGTACGAAGGGATTATTTCTGCGCGGTCAACATAGGTTTCGCGGCTTGCGGGTTGACCTGCGCATTCAGGAAATTGGTCAGATCCTCGACATCCTGTTTGGTGCCGACCATAGGCGGCATGAAGCGCCGGTACGGAGAGTAGGTCTGGTTTTCATGCAGCATGTTAATGAAGTTGCCGATGTTGGCGCGATCACGGCCTGCAAGCAGATTATTGAGAGCGCGGTATCCCTGCAGCGTATGGCAGGAGCCGCACTCTCCGCGAAAAATCGCTTCGCCGCGAGAGTAACTCGAAGCTGGCAGAAGGCCGGCGGCGCCGGATTCATGCCAGACCCATTCGGACTTTGTGAGGTACCCCTGCTCGTTCAGATTTGCCACGTTGTTAATGCGTACTCCATTCGAATACATCCAGCGGCCGATGACATACGGCTTGCGGAGCATCTCACGCGCATATTCGCCCGACCCAGTAGCAATCAAGGCCAGCAACAGCACAGCAACAGCGTGCGACAGATTGAAGTCTCTCGGGCTCCGGTAAGCCAGAAAATAAGCGACTCCAACGATCGTCGCCGAAGTCACAATGATGATCAGAGCAATGCGCGTGATGATGGAAAATGTGCCGGCGCCAATCGTATCGATGCCCAGTGAAAGCAACGCGCGCTGCGACTCGGGAACCATCCAGAGATACCAGATCATCAGGAACGGTATGGCCACGAAGGATGGAACCAGCCACTTGACACTCCACTTGACCAGCGAAGTCTTGAGAGCCGGCAGCTTGTCGCCATCGATGCGGCTCGCAGTGATCAGCGCCCAGATTCCGGCCAGAGACGTGCAAACACATGTCCGCAAAAGCAGGCTCGGCCAATACGTAGGATTGAAGAAAGCAAACCAGAACTTGCTCGCTTCATTGCCTGTGCCCGCAACGGCAAGCCATGTGTCGCCGGGGGTCAGCATGAAGGTCAGAATTCCGTTGATGATGATGAGCGTGCAAATGGAAGCGCCGGCGTAGACCCAGCCCACAACCAGGTGAAGCTTCTCGTCGATTTTGTTCCAGGTGTAATAGTAAACCGCGGCCGTTGAGAGCTCCACCATGAAGAAGACCCACTCAATCGCCCAGCCAAAAACAAAATTGTGAATCAGCGTGCTGGTCGCCTCCGGATGGGTAAGCCCAATGGCAAACCAAATACCGACGCCGGAGACCGTGCCGAAGACTCCCGTAAGAATCAGGAAGAACTTCGAGTGCTTTACCAACTGTTCAAACCAGACGAAGCGCATCTTCGGGTCCGTCATGTGCAGTGCCTTGCGCTCGGCGAGCGGCAGATAAAAACCCCCACCCACAGCAAACTGCGAAATCATCACGTGGAAGATCGCGATGAGTCCGATCACCCAACCCGACCCGAGATAGGGAATGTTCCAGAATGGATAGTTCATCGTTTTTCTCTCTCTCGCTTCTTATCGGATCGTCCAATACCCGATGACGGTTGTAGCCAGAAGCGCAAAAATCGCCAGCAAGCCAAAGTAGTGCGCGGCGCGCGCGCGCTGCCCCGATTCCCTCTTGATGTCGTAGAAAGGAATCAAAACCCAGAGCCCGATGCCGAGCGTGAATAGCAGGATTCCCGCAATCTCACCGGACTCCCCAGGCAAAACATTCCCCAACAGCTTGAGCATCTCGAACGGGCTCATGAAATACCATTCAGGATGGATTCCCGGCGGTGCCGGCACCAGAGAATCTGCCTGCTTGCCCAGTGCCCACGGAAACACAGATGCCAGAAGGGCGAGAACATTGAGCGAGATCAGCCACATGGCCAGATCTTTGCGCAGGAAATTCGGCATGAAGGGAATGCTCTTGCGTTCCCAGTTCGGCTTCGCTTCTTCGCTCGGCGGCACGGCGTTGCCATAACGCTGAACAAGCCAAAGATGGAAGCCAAGCAACGGCAGGAAGAGAGCCGGAAGTACCACCACGTGCAGAGCGAAAAATCTCTGCACCGTAAACTCACTTACTTCAGGCCCGCCGCGGAGCATACTGGCGACGATCGGCCCAATCACCGGAATCGCATTGGGGATCTCCAGCCCTACCTTCGTGGCGAAATAGCTCAGCTCGTCCATCGGCAGTAGATAGCCTGAAAAGCCGAATACCGAGGCGATCCCAAGCAACGCCATCCCGCTGAGCCATCCAAGTTCGCGCGGCTTTCTATACGCCTTCATGAAGTAAACCGAGAACATGTGCACCATGATGGCGAAGATCATCAGGTTAGCGGACCAGGCATGAGCCGAGCGGATGAGCCAGCCGAAGTGCATCACGAACGTGATCTGGCGGACCGACTCGTAAGCTTCCACACCGGGCCGGTAATAAACCAGCAGCAAAACGCCGGTGAAGCACTGCACAAGGAAGAGGAACAGAGAAATTCCGCCCCAGTAATACCAGAACGACTGGGAGTGAACAGGAACCTTCTTGTGGCGCGCAAATGCGGCCAACTCGCTCAGTCCCAGGCGCTCATCGACCCAATCATAAACAGCACCGGCGGCGGTTTTCGGGGCGGCGGGAATGGTTTTCGTGGTCATTCGGCAATCCTTTTCGGGATGACAACTCAGAAGTAAAAGCTCGTTATCAGGCGCGCGACACTTGCACACCGGTATCGTTGACTGCAACCTTGTACAAAGTCAGTGGCTTCGGTGGAGGCCCGCTGACATTGGCGCCCGTGTAAGCGTTGTAGACTCCGCCGTGGCAAGCACAATGAATACGGTCAGCCTGCGACTCGTATTGCACTGTGCAGCCCAGGTGCGTGCACACCGCGCTCAGTCCAACCCATCGGCCATCCGCATGATGAATAAGCATCGCCGGAGCTGGTCCAAAACGGAACATCAGCACCGATCCCAGCGGAAGCTTCTGCGCATCCTTGAGCGTCACCTCGGTGATCGCTGTTGCGCTCAGCGCCATTTCTTCCGGCGAAGCAAGGTAACGATAAATGGGATAGGCGAGGGCCGCCGTATACAAAAGACCCGCTGCTCCAGCCGCTGCCAGGAAAGCGCGACGAGTGTTTCTCTCCCCAGCGCTTTCAGTCAAGGGTGCGATTTTGCTTTCATCGACTAAAACCACCTGGTCGCTCATTGCAGGTTCTCCACGGGACATTGTGTTGCACCTTCCATTGTTTTTTGTGCGCGCGCCACGACGGATATGAGCCATCCCACCACGCCCAGGCCTGCAACAAACAGGACCAGGAAGATCCCAACCACGCTCCAATTGGTCACCACTACGCGATCCCAAACGTCGTAGCCCTTGCTCAGCATGGTCAGGTCGCGCACCCCATCCCGGTAAATGGTGAACATGATCTCAACCAGCACGCCGAGTAAAACTGCGGACCAGGAAAGGAGTGCCGACAGGCGCGCGGACACTCTGGCGAAGCCCGCGATTGCAGCCAGCAGCACGCCAATCAGCACCAGGACTCCCCAGCCGTAGCCGGCGAACCCGGCGAACTTATAAAGCGGATGCGCGGCGAGACCGGCTTTCACCGCGTCCGGTTGAACAGAGGATGCCCAGAACCCGGCGGCCAGATAGACAAGCCCAAACCCGGCCGCGACCTTTCCACCCAGTCCCGCAACAAACTGCTTTTCATCCGCCGTGAAGGTGCTGCGTCCGGAGAGATAGACGAGCCAAAGCCCGCCAATGAACAGGCCCCCGGCCATCATCAGAAGCCAGCGCGGAGTCAGCGTGGGATCGCCCGTAGGCAGATACGCGCCCATCGACGAGGCGGAGTACATATCGCGCCAGACTTCAGGGCGAAGCATCAGTGTCATGTTGGTTGAAAGCAGGCGCGCTACGCTGCCCGCCAGGAGCCAAGCGATCAGCCCCACCCACCAGGCCGATTTGCCGTCCTCAAGCCGTGCGGAGAACCGGTAAAGCAGCCAGTAGGCAAGCGTCAGGATGCCGATAATCGAAATCCAGTAAACCCCGATCAGAATGCTGCTTGTGTAGAGCGCGCGGCCGTAAAGCACCTGGGCAAACAGCAGCGGCGGAACCCCAAGATTGATCACATAGGTCATCACCACGGTGAGCCGCCGAGCCAATGCCCGCGCAGTGACGGTTGCCAGCGGCGACTTGCTGAACAGACTCAGCAGAACCGCCAGAAGCAACCCGCCCAAAAGCATTTCAACTGCGACAAAATGCAATGCCAGCGTAACGATATGCAGCAGCTTGAAAAGCCAGATCGGGGCCGGCAGTGGAATTGGATCGACAGCAGGATAAAGATGCATGGCGCTCTAAGAGTTCCTTTCGCTCTCCGGGCGAACCACGGGCGACGGAGGCATTTTGGACTGTTTTTCTCCAATTTCGATTTGAAGAAAAAGTTATCGTTTTAGCCAGTTGGCGGTCTGTGACGGAAAGCACATTCGTTCGTGACACTCTCGGCTACTCTGCTGGCAAACGTAAGTGTTTTCTCAGCAGAGCCAGCTCATGAAAAGAACCAACTCGTCCATGCAACTCACTCGTGCCGCCGACTACGCGGTCCGGGTGATGATTCATCTGGCAACGCTGCCCGCCCATGAACGCGCTTCTCTCCCAGCGCTCGCCGCGGCCACCCGAACTCCGGAAAGCTTTCTGTCAAAGGTCTTGCAGGCCTTGTCACGGGCCGGCCTGATTACTTCCCTGCGAGGTCAGGCGGGAGGTTTTGAAATCTTGCCCAGCGGCCGTCGCGCCTCCATGCGCCAAGTGATTGAAGCCATCGATGGTCCAATCCATCTCAATGTCTGCCTCATTTCGGAACGGGCCTGCGGCCGGGCTAGAGGTTGCCCGGCGCATCATGTCTGGGTAGAGGCTCAACGAGCGATGCTCGATGTTCTCTCCAGGGCAGTAATTGCCGAAATGGCGCTTCTCACTCCGGACCAGTTCGCGGCCTGCATGTCCTCACCATTTCAGCAACTCAAGATCACAAGCAGTCCATGCCATCCCTAACCTCGCTTGCTCTAAGCTCCATCTTTCGGCCTATACCTGGACCAACGCTGCCCCGTATACTGCTGCCTATGTTTCAGGTGCTGCGTACCACCATTTTTCTTGGACTGCTTTCGGCGGGAATGTCAGCCTTCGTTTCCGCACAGACCCCAGGTCCAGGAACTCTTCCTTCAGTCGGGCAAGCCGACAAACCCAGCAGCAGCCCGGAGTCCGGCGCACAGCATCTTCCGCTCTTCGACGCGCAGCACAGGCCCATTACGGCGGGCGGCTTTGTAAAGACCGGCCCGATTGTCTTTGCAGACGTAAGCGAGAAGGCAGGACTGACCCGCTGGACCCACAAAATGGGTACGCCGACTAAGAGCTACATCGTGGAGACCAAGGGCTCAGGCGTGGGCCTCATCGACTACGACCACAGCGGCTGGCTCTCCATCTACATGGTCAGCGGCTCCACTGTGGACGCGCTCACGGGCAAAGCCACACCGCCGCATGCAGCACTGTTTCGCAACAACCACGATGGAACATTTACCGACGTTGCAGCGCAGGCTGGTGTCACGAACGATCGCTGGGGCACCGGTGTGGCTATCGCCGATTATGACAATGACGGCTGGCCCGACATTTTTGTGTCGAACGTAGGTAAGAACCGCTTGTACCACAACAATCACAACGGTACGTTTACCGATACGGCCGAGAAGGCCGGCGTTGCACTCGGCAACTGGTCCAGCGGAGCAACCTGGGGCGATTACGATGGCGACGGGCATCTCGATCTTTTTGTCGCCGGCTACCTTCACTGGGATTGGAACAACCTTCCGGACAGCAAGGAAAGCGGCGGCAACAATGCCTTCTGCACCTTTCGTGGGGAGTCCGTTGCCTGCGGACCAAGGGGATTGAAAGGCGAGCCGGATCACCTGTTTCGCAACAATGGGGACGGAACGTTTACCGATGTGAGTGTCAAGGCAGGTGTAGATGATAAGCCCGGCTACTATGGCCTCGGCGCGGTCTTCGTCGACATCAACAACGACGGCAAAATCGATCTGCTCGTTGGCAATGACTCAACGCCGAATTACATGTACATCAACAAAGGCGATGGAACCTTCGAGGATGTGAGCTACGCCTCCGGATTCGCGCTGAATCAAGCGGGACGAGAGACAGCTTCAATGGGCATTGCGGTTGGCGATTACCAGAACAATGGCCAACTCGCCGTCTTCGATACCACTTTTTCTGACGACTACAAGCCGTTCTACCGCAATGAAGGCGACGGCAATCTTACCGATATAAGTTACGAGTTGGGCATCGCTGAGGTCTCCGTACCCTTCCTCAGTTGGGGCGATGCATTTATCGACTATGACAACGACGGCTGGAAAGATCTGATCATGTCAGACGGGCATGTCTACCCTGAGGCGGACAAATATAACTGGGGCACAAGCTGGGCCCAGCGGCCCATGCTCTTCCACAACATCGAGGGCAAAAAGTTTGAGGCAGTTCCGGCAGTTGAGGGTTCGGGGCTGGCGGATGTAATTGCCGGCCGCGGCATGGCCGCAGGCGACCTCTTCAATGACGGCAAGCTCGACGCGGTGATCAACGTGATCGACGGCCACCCGGTCCTGTTGCGGAATGTTGACGCCAACAAGAACCACTGGCTTGAGCTTAAACTTGTTGGCGGCCCAAAGAGCCCCAGGGATGCGGTTGGAACGACGGTGTATGTAACCGCTAACGGTATGAAGCAGCGCGGAGATGTAATCAGTGGAGGAAGTTATCTTTCCACCAACGATCCACGGCCTCACTTCGGTTTGGGACAGGCGGCAAAGGTGGATGCGATCGAAGTGCACTGGCCCAGCGGCAAGGTAGAAAGCTTTACCGTGCCCGGTGTGGATCGGATAGTGGCGCTCACCGAAGGAACCGGCAAGTAAGGATAGAGTCTGGGAGCTGCCTCAGACGCCGCCTTTGCAGATAATTTCCCATCACGGGCGCATGATCGGATCAGGAGAACCCATGTTTACCCATCTCGTCAAACTGTGCGGAGAACAGCATTTTGGCCAGATTAAAGAGTCAAAAATAACAAATACCCACCCCCCTCCCCCTCAAAAACGCCCCTTCCCCTCGCAGAAATTCGCCCCGGCTATCCGGATAACGGACACATAATCAATGGTTTATCGCCAAAATCTAAAGAACACCCTGTTATCCATTCGGTAAACAAAACCCCTCGAAATTAGAGGGTTTTCCGCACAAAAAGGGCGTTTTTAAGCCGGTTTTGGCATCAATTCAAGCTAAAAATTGATGCGTCCGGTGAGTTCCAGGCTTCGTGGCCCAGCGCCTTCCGCCGTTTGCAACGCGGTGATCGAGCCGAACGCAGAAGAGTCAACCTGCATGTTCGGCGGTTCGTAGTTCCTGTGGTTGAAGACATTCGCCGCTTCAAGGCCGAATTCAAATTTGCTTTTCTCCGAGATCGATAGATTCTTCAACAGAGAGAGCGAGAAATTTGCAGTTCCGGGTCCAACAACTCCGCCCACAGGCGCATTGCCGAACCGCCCAATCCCGTTACCGCTGGGCGCCTGCAGATTCATATAAGGGAATGCGTTTGGGTTGAGCCACTGTGTCGTGTTGCGTTGCGACGCGTACGGTGAAACGGTGTTCAACTGGTCGGGCCGCGCCTGGCCGATGGTTGTAAGAATGTTGGTGTTGGCTGGATCGACACTCTGCTCATACGGGGTAAGGAACGGACCACTCTGCAGAATAGTCACGCCGGCCAGTTGCCAGTCGCCAACAAGGCGGTTAAGCGCCGAGCCATCATTCAGCCATGCCTGTCCATGGCCGAACGGGAGATTGCAGAGATATGTCGCCAGGAAGCGGTGACGACGGTCGTAGATCACATTGCCGTAGTCGAGGCTGGGTTGGAAGCGGTTGGTCAGAAAGCTGCCACCTGCAACGGCGAATGCGTTCGGCGTGGCGCCACCCGCGTTCGAAAGGTCGCGCGTGTAGGTGTAGCTGGCGTCGAACGTGATGTACTTGCCGCTGTGGCGCGATACTTCAACAGAGGCGCTGTTGTAATTGCTTTCGGCCAGGTTTGACACACTCTGGATGACGCTCCAGCATGGATACGGCCGCTGGTCGGAGACCAGGGTTCCGTCATCGCTGATACAAGCTCCGGTGGCGGCCTGAGCCGATTCATCGGTGTTTGAATACCCGTAGGGGTTGGGCTGCACCTGGTTGAGGTCGACCATGGTTTCGAGATTCTGTCCATGACTGCCTATGTACGAGAAGCGCGCACCGAGAGAGTGACCGAAGTCCTGCTCCAGGGTCAGGTTCCACTGCTGCACGTTAGGGTCGTGGTAATGGACGGGAAATGCGTAGTAGAAGCCGGCGGTTCCGGTTGAGCTTCCGGCAGAAGTGTTGAACGGGTTGGCGAATGAGAGCAGCGGAGTAACTCCGTCATCCGCGTAGCCCTGGTTGTAGGTGCCCACATAGCTTGAGTGAACAGCCCACCCGGAGACGAGGGCGAAACCGAGGGGCGACTCGATGAAGCGCCCCCACCCCCCACGCACCACCGTTTTTCCGCTGTGATAAGGCTGCCAGGCAAAACCGAGGCGTGGGCCCCAATCGGTTTTGTCTGTGTAACGAAGGCCGCTGGGAATTCCGACTTCTGAAGCAGTGAGTAAGGGCGTTGGTGCAATGGCGCCGAGGAGCGCCGACGAAGCAGCGGCCTCGGCCTGGGCATTTGAAACGACAACTGCGCCGCTGACAGCCTGGCCGTCGACCGAAGCAGAATAGCTCGGCAGGAATGTTGCGGTGTTGTAGTGCGTCTCCTTGAGCGGCGGATGCAACTCGTAGCGAATCCCAAGGTTGAGGGTAAGGCTGGGCGTGATCTTCCAGTCGTCCTGGGCAAAGGCGGAATAGGCGTACCCCAGGCCGTTCATGGTGGGGTTGTTGGTGGAGCTGGCTTCGGTGTAGTCGGGATAGCCGAGCAGAAATCCTGCATAGGGTTCACCCGCAAAATTGACCTGATCTGCGGATCCCTGAACGATCGAGGACGACCCGTCGAAGACATACCAGCCGGAGCGGAGATTGCCGAAGACGTTGTCGTCATGGTCGGTGATGCGCTTAAAATCTGCACCGAACTTGAAGGAGTGCTTTGCAGGCGACCAACTCACATTATCTAGAGCCTCGACGATCTGTCCGCGCTGCACACCCGGGTTACCCGCACCCGTAGACATAAAGCCGTTGATGAGCACCTGTGGCGCTTCAGACCATTCGAGATCGGGCTGCAGGACAGTTAGGCCGGTCTGGCTCAAAATATTGGTGGTGGAGTAGCTCTGCGTCTCAGAAGTGTGCTGCGCGTTATAGCCGCCACGGAACTCATTGAGCAACTTGGGCGTGAAGACGAAGTTGTGCGCGAACGTCATTCCTTCGTCAATTTCAGGCGTGTTATAGGCGCCCTGCAAAGGGCTGCCGGCCTCAGCACAATAAGTAAAGGTGCAGGCAGCAGATGGCGCAGTTGTGACCTGCCGGTTCTTGTAGGAGAAGCGGGCGAAGACTGTCTGCCTCGACGAAAAAGTGTGATCGAGGCGCACGTCACCCTGGTTGGAAGAGATGGGAGAGGGGAAATTGATCTGGTAGTTGTTGGCGAAGGCGCCCGGCGCGCCGAGGTTGGGAGCGGGCATCAACACATTCAGTAGGTTGGTGGTGATGGCACTGGGCGTAACCGTCGGTCCGTTATTCGAGTTAGTGAGTACAGAGCCATCGGGGTTGTAGACTGTGTAACCGTTGGGGCACTGGTCGGCTGGATCGGGCTCGCAGTAAGTCTGGTCAAGATAATAGTTGATATTGCCATTACGCATGTCCATCGATGGAACTGAGAGCACGATGGGCGTCTCGCGCGGCAACCGCAGTCCCTCGTAACTGACGAAGAAGAACGTACTATCGTGTCCGTTGAATACATGCGTAATCTGTACGGGGCCACCCAGCGTTCCACCAAAGTCATTCATGATGATCTTTGGCTTCGAGAGCGCAAAGGTATCGTTCGAATTGAAAACGGTGTTTTCGTGATTCTCAAAGAGGCCGCCGTGGTAGTGGTTGGTCCCGGCCTTTGAGACAGTCGTAATATCGGCCACGCCGCCGAATTCGGCGCTGTTATTTGACTCGGAAACACGAATCTCTTCGATGGAATTGAACGAAGGGAACATTTCGTTCACGGGTCCCGAGTATTCCACCCCAACAGACGAAATGCCGTCGACGGTCACCGAGAGCAGTGCCGCAGTGGCGCCAGCCACTGCCAGTTCACCGCTGTCGTCAGTCTGCACGCCAGCCTCGGTTGTCAGCGTGGAGATGGGGCTTGTCGATCCGGTAGAACGCGAGTAGATGGCCACCGGCAGGTCGACGAGCTCGGCGCCGCTCTTGGTTTCCGCGAGGTTCGAAACGTCCGTAGTGATTACCGGCAGCGGGTTGTCCAGCACCATCACGGTCTGATTCTCCGAGCCAGGCTTTAGCACCACATCCAGGCGTCGTGTCTCGCGCGCAGTTAGTTCGATCTCAGGAAGGGACTCTTTCTCAAAGCCGGTCGCCCCAACGGTTAGCGTATATGAACCTACATCGATGTTCTTAAAGCCGAAGCTTCCAGTCGAATCGGAGACAAGAATGCGCGAACTTGACGTGCCTGCATTCACAAGCGTCACCTGCGCGCCCTCGACCACCGCGCCGCTGGAGTCATGTACGGTGCCGAGGATGGAGCCGAATGTCGATTGCGCAATAGCCGAGGTAGCCGCAATCAGAAGAAGAAAACAGGCAAGGATCAAGCGCGCCGCGACAAGACAGCGGACACGGCTAGGGGAAAAGAAAGGACGCATGAGATTCCCTTTCAACAAGAATTTAAGGTAGTAACGATCTTTCTTCGCCTATCAATTGTTTTCTTTACAAATGTAAGGCCTGCTGAAGGGCTCACGAGCTTCTTTTTTTACAGAATATTTTTGCGGGGTTTGACGAGGCGCCGCTGGCCGGTTAATCGAGAATTGAACCAGGTTTTCGACGTCCTTCCTTATTCTGCAAAAGGGCTCACTCGGTCTTGGTTTGCAAATTCCCGCCGTGAGTGTGTCAAGCTGATTATTGAATGTCAAGGAAATTCAGTTTTGACCCTATATCTATTGGACTTTAGCGGTGTCCTTATTATTTCTGGACACTTGCGCGGTGTCCGGGTGGACACAACACCTTCGTAACATTGTATTGGTGTCCAGTGCCCTTGACGTGAGCTATTTTGCTCATGTCCTAAAACGCTACAGTTTGTGATGGGTGGCACAGTTTGCGCGGCGCGTCAGCGCCGCGCACCCGGGCTTTCCTTTCGGGGCGCATGAGGCAGGCCCGCGATGGGCACGCCGCGACGAAAACCCTCCCTCCCCTTTTTCGTTGGCGTGGGGTCCTATCGCGGGCCGGTTGGGTGCGCTGTTGCTGTTGCCTTTGCGGTTGCTGTTGTCTTTTCGCGGCGGGCGTGAGGGCGCGGGGTGTTGCGGGCGGTTGGTGTTTCACCCGCGCCCGAACGACCCGGTGACGGGCG
>Ga0302320_10006735_pt1 | contig 25430 bp, 12 predicted proteins | sample Bog_T0_3_FD_202130 | JGI IMG/M metagenome (GOLD analysis project Ga0302320, IMG submission 202130) | Peat permafrost microbial communities from Stordalen Mire near Abisko, Sweden - Bog_T0_3 | ecosystem: Environmental > Terrestrial > Soil > Wetlands > Peat | place: Sweden: Abisko, Stordalen Mire... | reverse complement strand
CGCGACCGGGACCGCTTTTTGCACCTCACCCATAGAGTGAGCCACCACCAAACCGTTTTCAGCATCCATCCCCAATATCCACGCCACTTTCCATCAAATTGCAAGTTCTTTAACTCACGTTTTTAGGATCACCGTGCCGTCGCTGGATGATTGGGAGAAGGATTGGCAGGAGAATCCGCGACGCAGCGCGCAACCGAAGTTACTGGCGGGAAATTTCCGGTCGCCGTTGGCCTCAGTCGCACGATCGAATTAGCCAGAATTCATACTTTTATCGGTCATCTGCGATGGCTCGATTGACCGCAAGCTGGAGGCTGGCATCCACGAGAAAAAGGATGCCGCCGAACTGGTGTTGGACTGCCACTTGCTCGGCTAGATTTCCGAGGTAGTGAACCTCGCCGAATTGTTCCGTATCGCGCAACGCGACTTCAAGGAGGTCAAAACGATTGTCGAGGAAGAGTTGGAACAGGGCTGGCCGCGCCTGCGCGCTGCGCTGGGCAAGGCGTTCCTCAATTGGCGCAAGTGGTGCAAATAAGGTCATTCAGCCAACTGGAACGCCAATTATTCAATCCAAAGCGCTTCCATTTTGGCGGCAGCGATTCACCCGGAGAGAACGAAATAGCAAATAAATTTCGCGAAGCTTTGCGCCAGTCAAGAAATGGAAAAAATGTTAGTGTTGGTAACACTAGCTGCCACGAGCCTGGTGCAGGTAGGCACCGCAGCTCTCCCGAACGATGAGACGCGGGGTCAAAACCAGCGTGCGCGGCGGAAGCGTCGAGTCGGTCATGCGCTCACGGAGTGCGCTAAAGGCAGTGATGGCGATGTCACGAACTGGTTGTTCCACGGTGGTAAGCGGAGTGGAAAGCAGACTCGCAAAGCGCACATTGTCGAAGCCAGCGAGCCGAATGTCATTGGGAACGCGAATACCGATGCGAGTCAGGGTCTGAAGGATCTCAGCCGCAAGGTGGTCATTGGTGCAGAGGATGGCGTCAACCTTTTGATTTTTCGCGAACGAATTGACGAACTTAATGTCAGTGGGGTCGCCCGTATAAACAAAGGGTTGTGGTGTCTGCAAACCATTGTCGAGCATGGCCTTTTGTGCGCCAATGATTCGGAAATCAACAGTCGGCGCCGTGAGCGGGCGTTTTACAAAGATCATCCGGCGATTTCCCAGTTTGATGAGGTGGTCGGCGAGTAAATAACCGCCAGCAACGTTGTCAACGCCGACAATGTCGAATTCACTGCGATTGGGAAAGACACCGATGTCGCGATCAATAAGGACAAGTGGGATGCCAGCTTTTTTCAGGCGTTCGGTAATGCGCAGGTTCGCGGCCTCCCGGTCTGTCTGGTGTTCGAAGGAGACGAAAAAGACGCCCACAACCCCGCGCTCGATGAATTGTTCACAGAGAGCTTCTGCTTCGGCAGCCATCACTTGTGTTTCGGCGGTTGAGGACATGTTGGCCCCCCACCAAAGGCCGTAATCGTGGACGCGGGCGAGACTGGCAAGTTCGCCGCAGATGGGCTCAAAGATCTCCGTATGGAACAGGTTGGGCATGATCAGACCGATTTGCGGAATGACGGGATGCGCGGAATTACCGCGGTCCTTTTCCGGGCGAACATAAGTGCCGGAACCGGCGCGACGTTCGATAAGTCCTTGCTCCTGGAGTTCCCGCATGGCCCGCCCGACAGTGGGGCGTGAAACGCCAAATCGTTTTACCAGTTGCGCCTCGCTGGGCAAGCGCGCGTTTTTGCTGTACTTTCCGGCGACGATTTCGGTGGTCAGTTGCCTTGAAATGGTGCGGTGTTTAAGTAGAGGTTCCATGTTCAATGTGGTCAGTTGCCGTTTCAAAGCTGACCTTACAGCTTTGTTGGCAAATGTCAAGTTTTGCCTTGCCCTCCAATACGGCTCAGTTCCAAACTCGCCGGCAAATCATGGCCATCACCAATATGCTCTCACCCTTGAAAAAGGCACCCAATGAAAATGCCACCGGGGAGCCGTTAAGGATCAACTCCAGATTGCTCGGGGCCACGCTGGTAGCCGCTCTCGGCGGTCTGCTCTTCGGCTTCGACACAATAGTGATTTCGGGCTGCCAGAACCAGCTGAAGGCATTGTTCCAGCTCGATAGTTTTCAGCAGGGTTTCATGACGGCATCGGCCATAATTGGCACTGTGATCGGCGCGCTGAGTGCCGGCCGGCCGGGTGACCGGTTTGGGCGGCGGGACTCGCTCAAGGCAGCCGGAGCGCTCTATTTTATCTGTGCGCTGGGATGCGCCCTGGCCTGGGGTTTCTGGCCGTTGATCGTCTTCCGCATCATCGGTGGAGTCGCGGTGGGGGCCTCGTCGGTCTTGGGACCACTTTACCTGGCCGAGATTTCGCCCGCCCAGTGGCGCGGGCGGCTGGTGGCGTTTTTTCAGTTTAATATTGTGGTTGGGGTGCTGCTCGCGTTTGTCTCGAATTTCGGTCTTGGCACGTTGGGCCTGGGTGATACGGAGTGGCGCTGGAAGCTTGGTGTTCAGGCTTTGCCGGCGGCGGCGTTCTTTGTCTTGTTATTTTTCATCCCTCGCAGCCCGCGCTGGCTGATGATGAAGGGAGTGGAAGGGGAAGCGGCAGAGGTGTTGCACAGCTTGGGCACATTGAACGTGCCGGCGCAGATCGCCGCGATTCGGGAGTCGCTGCATCAGGAATTACGCGGGAAGGCGGAACCGCTGTTTTGCCGCGCCCACGCCAAGCCCATATTCCTTGCCATCACCGTGGCCATGTTCAATCAACTGGATGGGATCAACGCCCTGATGTATTACTTAAACCCCATCTTCTCGATGGCCGGGTTCACCAAAGTCTCCGGCGACATGCAGTCAGTCGTCGTTGGACTCGCCAACCTGCTGGCGACGATGGCAGGCATGTTGATCATTGATTGTGGCGGCCGGAAACCGTTGCTAATATGGGGCGCGGTGGGAACGGGGGTGACCCTCGCCGGGATTGCCTGGGTTTTCAACGGCACCGAGAATCACGGCATGCTTCTCTGGCTGCTTGTGGGTTACATCATTTGTCATGCGTTCGGGCAGGGAGCCGTCATCTGGGTCTATATCAGCGAGGTGTTTCCGAACGCGGTCCGTGCCAAAGGACAGACCTTGGGCAGTTCCACGCACTGGTTCATGGCCATGATCATATCTTGGACTTTTCCCATCTTCGCCAGGGACGCAGGGCAACCGCACGCGGGCGCTCCATTCATGTTCTTTGCGGTGATGATGATTGTTCAGGTCGCGGTGGTTTGGTGGTTCTATCCGGAAACCAAGCGGATTGCCCTGGAAGACATGGAAAATAAGATCGAAAAAACACACCAATGACAGGTCTTTTCACTGTGCTCATTGCGTCGTTGGGCTTTAGTTCACACGATCAGCCGAAATCGGTCCATCAAGTTGAGGCAAGACCAGTTTGGTATTCGTACGTGGACTTGGTTGACAGATTGACCAATTTGGAACAGTTGGCCGAGTTGCCGACGGCGGGTGAAACTTCAGGCGAATGGACCTCTCGCGACCGGGCATCCACCTACGATTCAGTCACTGGCCATTGCTTGAACTGGGGAGCCAACAACGATGGCGACGCCGTTATTTGTATCCAGCCGGATGGCGGAGCGGTGCTGGCGGAAATGAGCGGCCCCGGATGCATCTGGCGCATTTGGGCCGGCACGCCCGCAGATGGTCACGTGCGAATATTTCTGGATGGGGCGAATGCGCCGGCAATAGATTTGGCATTCCAGGATTATTTCAACTCCAATTACCATGCGCCTCCCCTTGATTTAGAAACATAAGCAGAGAATATCATGATAACTTACCATAAGAACACGAACGGCTTCAACTGGTTGGTTTTTTCGATCAATCTGGCCATCGTCGCCAACTGCGGCGCAGACGAGCTGACAATCGGCCGCTTCGGAAGCACGAACTACGGGGACTGGAAGCTGGCAGGAACGGCGTTCAATTCGGGGCCGGCGCCCGGCGCCCAGTTTGCCAAATTAGGAATTGAAAACGCCCGCGACAATCAAGTAGTCAGCAGCCAGATTGATGGTGAGGGGCCAACGGGCACGCTCACCTCGCCAGAGTTCAAGATCAAGCGGAGATATATTTCGTTTCGCATCAGTGGCGGCGATTACGAGCACGACACCTGCATCAACCTCCTCATTCACGGCAAAATCGTGCGCAGCGCGACGGGCTGGCGAAGTGACCGCTTGGTGCCGGCCAGTTGGGACGTGCGCCCATTCCTTGGCCAAAAGGCACAAGTGCAAATCGTGGACGAGGCAACCGGTGATTGGGGACACATCAACGTGGAGCATATTGTTCAGACCGATGCACCGGAACGGTTGCCGGTCGTAATCGGGCCGCTCTACCGGGAGTCATTGCGCCCGCAGTTTCATTTCACCGCCCGTCAATGGACGATGAACCGACTGAATCCGGGGCCGAAGGAGGAAGGGTGGCTTAATGACCTGAATGGCCTGATTTATTACGACGGTGAATATCACCTGTTCGCGCAGCGCTGGTGGAAATGCTGGCTCCATGCAGTGAGCCGCGATCTGGTTCACTGGACGGAACTGGGGCCCGCATTCTGGGAGGAGAAGTCGGAGACCGGTGATCAATCCGGAACGTGCGTGGTGGATTACAACAACACCTCCGGCTTGTCCCCCGACAAAGCAAACCCGCCGATGGTCGCCTTCTGGACGCGCAACGACCAGCGCACGCACTGTATTTGCTACAGCTTGGATCACGGTCGCACCTGGAAGCGTTATGAGAAGAATCCAATACTCGTTTACCCCGAACGCGATCCCAAAGTCTTCTGGTATGCGCCAGGCAATCACTGGGTCATGATGATGTATGGAAACAACCAATATCACATCTTTACCTCCACGAATCTTCTGGCATGGAAAGACGCGCAACACCCCATTCCGGATAGCTATGAGTGCCCTGATTTTTTTGAACTGCCGGTGGATGGAAACCGCGACAACATGAAATGGGTATTGATCCAAGGCAATGGCAAATACTCGCTCGGCACGTTTGACGGCACCCATTTCAAGGAAGAGACCGCCCGCTTTTGCTGCGACATCGGCCCGAATTTCTACGCCACGCAAACCTGGGGCAATACGGATACGGGCGATGGACGGAGAATTCAGGCCGCATGGATGCGAGACTCCACGTTTCCGGAGATGCCGTTCAACCAGCAGGTTTCCTTCCCGTGCGAACTAACGCTACGCAGTACGCCGAATGGTCCCAGGATCTTCCGCGAGCCAATCAAAGAAATTGGCTTGCTTCACGATGGCGAGGATTCATGGACAAATCGCACATTGCGAGCCGACGAGGTCCTGCCGTTGGAGCCGTCGGGACGCTTGTTTCACGTCCGGGCGGAAGTGAGCATCCCTGCGGGAGCCAGATTGATATTCAACATCCGTGGCATCCCGGTCATCCTCACTTCCAAAACCATTGAGTCCGGCACCGACCCCGCGTCCGTCTCAGACCGAATCAAGACGGTGGAAATTTTGGTGGACCGTACCTCCATTGAGGTATTTGTGAACCATGGCGAGATTTCATCCACCAGATTCGTCCTGCCGCATGAAAACGGCCTTGCAACAAAGGCGGCGGGCGGTTCTGTCACCATTCAGTCGCTCATGGTTTCCCCGCTCACCCCGGCTTGGACGAACGCAAGTGGAAGCTTAGCTGACTGAAGGACCTCAGTTGGGCGGGAGGACTTTTGAAGTTGTTGTGCCAAGCGTCCGCGCATCGGAATCCAAGGGTGCGCATCATCCAGGTAGTCATGTCAGTTAAACTCCGCATTCCACGGACTGAAACTAACAGGCTTTGCGTTGGCACGTGGTGCATGCGGATGTTTGGCATGATTAATTGGAACTAGTTGGACTTCTAAAAATAGCCAGTGGCTACTGACAGTGTTTATAGCTGACACGACAGCTATTTATCGCGTTGTCAGCAATTCATTTGTCATGAGCGGCGAGAACATCATAATTGCTGGCATGTATTAATTCGCGCAGGCACCTGTTCATGCCGCACATCGGGTGACTTGTGTCCAGGCAAACCGAACTTAAACAAATTTGATTGCGACAAATGAAAACAGTTAACCAGCGGCCATTCCTTAAAGCGTGGCTGAATCAAGCAGCCGGACAGGAAAGTGATTGTGTGAAAACCACAATACTTTATTGCTATTGATGATATGGAATCCCGCTCTCTTCAGCCCTTTCAGATTTTGAGCAGCGCAGAGATGGTTTCGACCCTGGATAATCTGTCCCAGGTTTCGGTGGCTGTGATTGGCGATTTTTGCCTGGATGTTTACTGGACGATTGATCGTTCAGCGTCGGAGATCTCATTGGAAACCGGACTTAAAACCGAACCGGTCCGGCTCCAACGTTATGCGCCCGGTGGTGCGGGAAACGTGGTTATGAATTTGGCAGCCCTTGGGGTTCAGCAAGTTTACCCGGTCGGAGTGCTGGGAAACGATCCCTTCGGCGACGAGCTAAGGCGGTTGTTGAAGAGCTCGCGGACCAACTGCGGGGGCTTAATTTCGCAGGGTGCAGACTGGGCAACGCCGACCTATATCAAGCCATGCGTGAACGAGCAGGAATTGAACCGCATTGACTTTGGGAATTTCAATCGTCTGTCAGATATGGCCGAGCAGGAATTGTTCACGAAGTTGGAAGACATTCTGGACAAGGTTTCCGTGGTGCTGATTAATCATCAAGTCACCGGGAGCATGCATGATTCCCCGTCCTTTCGGAAGCACTTGCAGCAGGTGATGAGCCGACATCCAAAATCAACCTTCATTATCGATTCCCGCGGATATCATGAGTCCTATCGGAAAGCCATTCACAAGTTGAATGGGCGCGAAGTCATGAAGGCGTGTGGCAAGACGGTTGGGGCCGGCGACGACATTTTCCTCGAAGACCTCGTGCAGCAAGCCCAACATCTGTCCGAGCGCTGGGAATCACCGCTGGTCGTCACTCGCGGCGAACGCGGTTGTCTGGTTTTCTCCGGTGATGTGCCCGGGCGAATTTTTGGCCTCCAATTACCCGGCCGAACGGATCCAGTGGGAGCGGGTGACACTTTTTCTTCGGCGCTGGCTGCCACCCTCTCCACCGGCACGAACCTGACCGCCGCGGCCTTTATCGCGAACATTGCGGCTGCCGTGACCTCCCAGAAACTTTTCCAAACCGGGACGGCGACTCCTGATGAAATCTTGGAATTGGGGAGGAATGCGGATTACGCGTTCCATCCGGAACTCGCCGAAGGTCATCATCGAGCACGGCATGTTGATGGGTCCGAGATCGAAATCATTACTGAACCGTTGCCGAGGCTGAACATCCGGCACGCCATCTTCGATCATGACGGCACTATCTCCACCTTGCGCGAAGGCTGGGAGAAGATAATGGAGCCCATGATGACGAAATCCATTTTGGGGACTCAAAACGGAAAGGCGGACGAAGCCTTGTTTAACCGGGTGCAAAACCGGGTGTGGGAGTTTATCGAGCGCACCACCGGCGTGCAGACCATTTCGCAGATGCACGGACTGGTGGATCTGGTCCATGAATTCGGCATTGTGCCGAAGGACCAAATTCTCCCTGCGGCAAAATACAAAGACATTTTCAATGAGGAACTCATGGCGCTGGTTAATTTGCGGCTCGGCAAGCTGGCCGCGGGCGAACTCAATATCAGTGACTTCACGCTGAAAGGAGCGCTGCCTTTTTTACGCGCGCTGCAAGGTGCCGGGCTGCGCCTTTACTTGGCGAGTGGAACCGACGACGAGGACGTCAAACGAGAAGCTGCTTGCTTGGGTTATGCCGACGTCTTCAACGGGGGAATCTACGGATCAATAGGCCAGGTTGCCAAGGATGCCAAAAAGATCGTCATCGAGCGGATCCTCAACGAGGTGAATGGCGCGTTCAACCAACTAGTAGCCTTCGGTGATGGACCGGTGGAAATTCGCGAGGCCAAGCGGCGTGGCGCGGTTGGGATTGGTGTTGCCAGCGACGAATTGCGGCGCTTTGGGTTGAATCTCGAAAAGCGCAGGCGACTGATCCGCGCCGGAGCCGACGCGCTGGTTCCAGACTATTCGCAATGGCAAAGACTTTGGGGATTGCTTCACCTTCCCCCCCGCTAAATATGCCACATCCACAACTTGACCGTTCCCGTCTGCGGATTTGCGGATTGAAGGCCCGTTCCAACAAGGTCGAAATCGTGAGAGACGCGGTTTCCCCGGACGCAGAGCCGCGACCGATTTCCCTCGTTGCTATGGAGGCAGTGATGGAATGCGCCACCAAAATTCGTGCTGCCAGAAACGCCGGCCGGCCGGTAATGCTTGCGTTTGGCGCGCACACCATCAAAAACGGCCTCGCTCCCGTGCTTGTCCAACTTATCGAACAGGGATGGGTTACGCTTTTAGCCACCAACGGGGCGGGAATCATTCACGACTGGGAGTTCGCCTTCCAAGGGGAAAGCAGTGAGGATGTACGGGCAAATGTGGATCAGGGACAATTTGGCATCTGGGAGGAAACCGGATTTAACCTGAATCTTGCGCTCGTAGTCGGAGCCTACGAGGGAACTGGCTATGGAGAGGCCGTGGGCAAAATGATTGCCATGGATGGATTGGACATTCCCTCTCGTGAGCAGTTGTTGGAAACGGTCAGGGATTCCGCAGAACAGAATCCCGCTTTAGCCGGGGCAGCTCTCGATTTACTGGCCACCATTCAAAATTTTTGTCTCCAGCAGGGTTTTCTGTCCATTTCGCATCCTTACAAGAGCTACAGCGCCCAGGCTGCGGCCTATCGGTTGAACATTCCCTTCACGGCTCATCCGATGATCGGGCATGACATTATCTATAACCATCCGGTTAATCACGGCGCGGCCATTGGCCGCGTCGCGCTGCGGGATTTTCTCACCTTCGCGGAGCAGGTTCATCAGTTGGAGGGCGGCGTCTATCTCTCGGTCGGATCGGCCGTGATGTCCCCGATGGTTTTTGAGAAATCCCTTTCCATGTCCCAAAACCTCGAATTGCAGGAGGGACGCAAAATCGCGAATCACCACATGGTGATTGTGGATTTGGCGGAGAGCTCGTGGGACTGGCAACAGAACGGTGAACCGCCCATGGACAACCCGGCCTATTATCTGCGTTACTGCAAAACCTTCAGCCGCATGGGTGGAACGATGCGCTATGTATGCGCCCATAACCGGGATTTCCTGCTCACTCTCCTGCAAGAACTGCAATAGAAATCATGTCGCCTCACCTCAAAAATCTGCTGATGCGTTATTCCGCTCTCCAAGAGTGCCGGCCTGATATCCAACGGGCGTTTGACTTGCTGGCGGCCGCGTTCCGGAACGATCAAAAGCTCCTGCTTTGTGGAAACGGCGGCAGCGCGGCGGATTCCGAACATTGGGCCGGCGAAATGCTCAAGGGTTTTGCCCATGCCAGGCCGCTCTCCTCCTTAATGTGCCGGGGGTTGCCGGCGGAAACAGCCGTCCGGTTGCAATGGGCGTTTCCAGTCATTCCGCTGACGGGGTTTCCTGCGCTGACTACCGCATTCGGCAATGATGTTGATCCCGAATATGTCTTCGCACAGTTGTTGCTCGCTTTGGGCAAGGCAGGCGACGTATTGGGTGTATTCAGTACGTCCGGAAATTCCGCCAATGTTTGCCGGGCTGCAGAAGTCGCCCGCGCCCGAAGCCTTCCCGTACTGGCCATGACCGGGGCGTCGGGCGGAAAGCTAAGGGAACTGGCGGACGTATGCATTTGTGCGCCAGCCACGCAGACTCCGCACGTTCAGGAATTTCACCTTCCTATTTACCACTGCCTCTCGCTGATGCTGGAGGAGGATTTTGCCGCCGATTGGCAATAAACTCACATTCAACCTGTCTATTATGAAAAACTCAAAACTACAGAGCCCATTATTCTTCGAACGCAACCGTGTCTTTCGCGTTTATGAAGGCGGCAAACTATTTCACGATTTCTTTGGGGACGAGGCCGTGGATGGCAACTTCCCCGAGGAGTGGATTGCCTCAAAGGTAAAGGCCTTGAACAAAGAGACGAGGCATCCCGACGAAGGACTTTCAAGAATCCGGGGAGGCGAAGAAACTTTTGCTTCCCTGCTCACCAAATACCCCGAGGAAATGACGGGAGGCAACGGATTCGACATTTTGGTGAAGATCCTCGACAGCGCCGTCCGCTTGCCCGCACAAACCCACCCTGACCCAGCCTTTTCGCGGAAACACTTCGCCAGTAATCATGGAAAAACGGAGTGTTGGGTCATTCTCGCGACGCGACCTGGTGCGAAGCTTTTCTACGGCTTCAAGGAGGGCGTAACCGAGGCCGAGCTGCGTCAAGCCGTGGAAAAGAGTGAGCTGCCGGGGGATGCGTTTTCCGGCCTCCTGCAAGAGGTGGAAGCCAGGGCGGGCGATGTCTGGCTGATTCCCGCGCGGGTCGCGCACGCCATCGGGGCAGGTTGCCTGATTTTGGAAGTTCAGGAGCCAACCGATTTCACGATCCAGCCTGAACGGTGGTGCGACCGCTATCAGCTTTCCGACCAGGAGATGTATCTGGGCCTCGACAAGGAGGTTGCTCTCAGTTGTTTCGATCTGCAGAAGGCCGGCCCGTCGGTTCTCACCAGGGGGAAAATGTTGCCCCAGGCCAATGGGGAGAACAACGGCTGCAAGCGGGAAGTTCTCATTGCGTTTAGCGACACCCCGTGTTTCGCGGTGAATCGGTATACGCTCAAGTCAGCGTGCGTCTTGCGGAATCTTGCTGTCTATGTTGTCACCAAAGGCGAGGGCGAATTGGTGAGTCTGGCAGGCAGATGTTCATTAAGCAAAGGCACGTACTTCTTCGTTCCGTTTGCGGCAAAAAAGGTGATAGTCAGCACCCAATCGGAGCTGGAGATGATTGAGTGTCTCCCTCCGGTTTCCGAACAGACTCACTTAAGGTTCATTCCTTTTCATCCCGCCGCCCGCCAGAGCGTACAGTTCACAAACAGCGGACGCTGAATTGCCGGCGGCGCATCCACAACTGCGATTCATCGCGTGGGCAGAAGACTGCAAGCTGTCATATCAGGCCACATTATCTGCGGGCGCAAAGATGTGCATATTTACCTCACATTGAAAAGCCGCAGCATGAATGTGGTGCCAAATATAAGGAAATATTGGCACCTTTGGGTATTGTTAAAGCGGTTACTTACAGCGTTCATAGCTGTCACGTCAGGAATGTTTCGTAACCTGGTGAATCTGATTGGCTGAGGTGACTGTCATATGATAGGTTTAGACGTGACCCAAATGAGTTCAAATCTGAAACCCAGCGAATGCTGCAAGTTGTTTGCCGCTGTTTCGATAAGGAGAACCCATGCGTCCAAAAATGATCCCCGGAGTGCTGCAACCATCCCAAGGCAGGTGTTTTTCCGGTTGAGCAGGGCATTTACCTTGATCGAACTGCTCGTGGTGATTGCCATCATTGCCATTTTGGCGGCGTTGCTTTTGCCGGCGTTGGCCGCTGCCAAACAAAAAGCTAATCGCATTTCCTGCCTCAACAACCTGCGGCAGCTCGGCTTTTTAATGCAATTGTATACCGATGACAACCATGACGTGTTTCCGCCGCATCGGGACATGTTGGCGAATAATAATCCGTCGGCGGGTATTAATCCAGAGAATGATTGGTGGGGTGTTTATATTTTTCCTAACAGCGGGAACAATACAAATACAACGGTGTTTCATTGTCCGGCGATCAATGGCGTGCAGAAAGAGACCGACGGTGTTACTTGGAGTTGGGCGTTTACTCGAGATTTGGTCGGTTATGGTTACAACGCCTATTTTCTGGGGGCCTCGCCATATACCGTCGCAGACAATATTGATCCGGTCACAGTTGGTGGATTTAGTTACACCGCCAACATATCGTTCAAGCGCACTAGCATTGTTAAGCCGACCGAAACCCTTCTAATTGGCGATTCTGATCCGAATCCCGCTGGCGTAAACAGTTTTTCTCTTTGGTGGCCGAAGTCATGTCAAGATCCTGCCAATGGCTCGGATTTAGAGGGCATCTGTGTGCAGCGTCACCCGCCGCTGGGAATCGTGGTGTTCGCGGATGGCCACTCGGCGGTGCGCAAGGACTCACAAATCAATCCGCCCCGTGATCCGAAGTTTGCCGACAGTGCAAAATGCCTGATTAACTCCCAGTATTGGGATCCGCTCCAGCGGGCGGGCACCCAATAAAATGTGTGCGGTGCGCCTTTAATAATTTTCCACCAGAAAATCTTCTCCCAAAATCAAACAACAAACTCAACGCAACAAAAAGCATATGAACAAAAAAACAATCAGCCAAAACGGCAGGCCAATGACGAGCCTGCCTTGCCAGCCGGCGCGGATTGAGGCAAGCAAGACTATGAGAAAAAACCTGACGGCCTTGGCCGTGATGCTCGGTTTGGTGGCGTCCGCCAGCGCCCAGACCGTGGCTTGTGTCGCAAATAATGGCGCCAATGAAATAAATTTTTCAGGCCCCCTGATCTTTGGGCATGTTTTTCAAGTCAACAATGCTGGCATTGAGGTTTCTCAGCTTGGTTTTTTTGATGGTAATAATGAGCCGCTGACCTATTCACATGCGGTCACGCTTTTCAACGGTGAAAACCCCCTAGCCACGGTGACGATTCAGTCTGGATCAGCCACCAATTTTATCAGCGGCTTTGCTTATGCGGCGCTGCCCACGCCGATCTATTTGCCGGCCGGTCAATATACGGTTCTTGCTTATGGGATGTGTGTCGGTGGCGCTGATCTGGAAGGTGACGATGGTGCCAACATTAGTTTTAACAATTCCGCAAACATGACCGTCGGAGGAGGTTGTTACGACTTCACCAGCCAAGGAAGCCCGGATTACCCGGGTGGTATTGGTGACATAAGTAGTGGTTGGAACGCCGGCGGCTGGGACTATAATTCTGCCAGCGCCTCGTTCATTTATACCGATGTTGTAGGTGGCGCAGCCGCGACTTGGACGGGTGGCGGTGGAGACAATAATTGGAGCACCAGCGGCAACTGGAATGTGCCTTTGGTTTCGCCGGCACCATTGACCTTTGCCGGCTCCACGAGGTTGGTGAACACCAACGACCTTTCGGGCTTCGCGGCTGAGAGCATCACGTTTGATGCCGCCGCCGGAGCCTTCACGCTGCACGGCAACGCCATCACACTGGGTGGCAACATCAATTTCAGCGGAAATCCGACCACCCTCGTCACCCAGACCGTCAATTTGAGTATGGGCTGGAGCGCCACTGAAACCATCGATACTCCGGCCAATGGCAATCTGACCCTTGGCGGCGACATCACCTCCTCCGTTGACACGAGTTTGATCAAGATTGACGCCGGCACCCTGACTCTGGGCGGCACCAACGCGATCACGAGTTTTGATTTTGATGGTGGCACCAACACCATCAGTGGAAATACGACGGTTAACGGGGATGGCTCCAGTCGCATCTATGTTGGCGACGGCGATTATCTCAACGGTTGCAATGGCACGCTGGTCATCCAGCCCGGGGCGGTGCTCGACGTCACCGGCAGCTTTGGTGACCAATTTGTGATTGGCCGCGATAGCGGGAGCGGGACGGTGATCCAAAATGGCGGCACGTTTACCTTCAATCCGAGCAGCATGCCCGGCGGCAACCGGCGTATGCTTCTGGGCGCGACAGGCGACTCCCGCACGCAGACGGCTTATGACATGAACGGCGGCCTGTTGGACATGGGCGGCTGTAATCTGTCGGTTGGCTGGGGCAATCAGACGGGCACCACGGGCACGGTGAACCAGGTCGGTGGCGTCATTACCAATGTGAACGAAATCCGAATCCCGACTACAGGAGGAGGAAGTGGCGTGGGTGTTTACACGCTCAGCGGCGGGAATGTCTATCTTCTCGGAGGCGGCATCGTCACTGACGGTTCCATTTATAAAATCAACCTGGGCGGCGGGACGGTCGGGGCGGAGGCGAGCTGGTCATCGTCGTTGAACATGAATCTGACGAACCTCAACGGTTCCGTCACGTTCAACCCCGGTGGCAATAACATCATGCTTTCGGGCGTGCTTTCTGGAAACGGCGGCTTGACCTTGGCGGGCGCCGGCACGCTGGAACTCTCCGGAGCAAACACCTACACCGGTGACACGGTTGTCAATGCCGGCACCTTGCAGTTGGATGTTACCGGCAGCAGCCTCGGTGCGTTTCGTCTGGCCAACGGTTCGACTCTGAATTTGAACTTTAGCGGCAACTACGCCGTGGCCCACTTTTATACCAACGGGGTGGCCCTGCCGGTCGGAACCTATAACAACGGCAACCTTTCAGCATTTATTGCCGGCTCAGGTAATCTGGTGGTATCAAGCAGCATCAGCACCGGCCACTGGACCGGTCTCGGTGGGGACAATAATTGGAGCACGGGCGGCAACTGGGATCAGAACGCGGTGCCGATCTTCCCCATCGCCGTAACCTTCGCCGGCTCCACGCGGCTGACAAACACCAACGACCTCTCAAGCATCACGGCCAGCAGCATCACGTTCGATGCCGCTGCGGGAGCGTTCAACCTGAACGGCAACGCCATCACACTGGGTGGCTCCATTGGTTTCAACGGAAATCCAACCGCGCCGATCACCCAGACCGCAAATTTGGGCATGACCTTTACCGCCAATGAAACCATTGATACGCCAACCAACGGCAACCTCTCTTTGGGCGGCAATATCACCTCCGCAAACAATCTGTCCAAAATTGACGCCGGCACCCTGACGCTGGGCGGCGTGGATGCCTTTTCCGGCTATAGCCTCAATGGCGGCACCAACGTCATCACGGGCAGCACCTCGATCAACGGCACGACGGGGTATCGCATTTATTTGGGCGATGGCGACACCCTCCCCGGCTGCAACGGGATACTTATCATCCAGCCCGGAGCGGCGTTCGACATCACCGGCACCTTTGATGACAGCTTCGTGATCGGCCGCGACAGCGGGAGCGGCACGGTGATCCAGAATGGCGGCACCCTTAGCTACAACTGCAATCAAACGGCATTCGTCGTCGGTGCGTCGAGCAACCCCGGCACCCGGGCGGAATATGATATGAACGGTGGGCTGTTGGACCTGAATGGCGCTAATCTGTGGATCGGACTTGGCGATAATGGGGTGATGGATACCGGGGTGGTGAATCAGGTTAGTGGCCTCATTAACAATGTTTACAGCCTGCAGGTCGGCGCGTTCCGGTCGTTTGGCTACGGCGTTTACACGCTCAGTGGCGGGAGCATCTATATTGGCGCGAACGGAATCGGCACCACCAGCGGCAAATATGCCATCAACCTGGGAGGTGGAACGGTCGGGGCTCAGGCGAACTGGTCATCGTCGTTGAACATGAACCTGACGAACCTCAACGGTTCCGTCACGTTCGACACGGCAAACTACACCATCACACTCTCGGGCGTGCTCTCCGGGAACGGCGGACTGATTGTGACTAACGGCGGCACGCTGGATCTCTCCGGAACAAACAGCTATACGGGCGATACAACCGTCAATGCCGCAACCTTGGAACTGGATGTGGCCGGCAGCAGTCCGGGCGCATTTCACCTGGCTAACGGTGCAACGCTGAATTTGACTTATAGCGGCACCTACGTTGTTTCCGCCTGTTACACCAACGGGGTGGCCTTGGCCCTCGGGCTTTACAATTCCGGCAACCTCCCCGGATTCATTAGCGGCGGCAGCAGTGGTTCATTGACGGTCGCCGGCAATGTCAGCACTGGCCTATGGACCGGTCTTGGTGCGAATAATAATTGGAGCACGGGCAACAACTGGGATCATTATGCGGTGCCGGTCTTCCCGATCGGCCTGACCTTTGCCGGCTCCACGCGGCTGGTGAATACAAACGATCTGTCGAGCATCACGGCGAGCAGCATCACGTTCGATGCCGCCGCCGGAACATTCACGCTGGGTGGCAACAGCATCGGGCTGAACGGCAACCTTGGCTTCAACGGGAATCCGTCCGCGCCCGTCACCCAGACCGTCAATCTGAATATGGGCTGGAATGCCAGTGAAACCATTAATACGCCAACCAACGGCAATCTCAGCCTTGGAGGCAACGTCACCTCCTCCACCGATACCAGTTTAATCAAGCTTGGCGCGGGTACGCTGACCTTGGGTGGCACCAACGCGATCACGAGTTTTGATTTTGACGGCGGCACCAACATCATCACTGGAAATACGACGGTTAATGGGGACGGTGGCAGCCGCATTTATGTGGGTGATGGCGACACCCTCGCCGGCTGCAACGGGACACTTATTATCCAGCCTGGAGCGGCGTTCGACGTCACCGGCAGCTTTGGTGACCAATTTGTGATTGGCCGCGATAGCGGGAGCGGGACGGTGATCCAAAATGGCGGCACGTTTACCTTCAATCCGAGCAGCATGCCCGGCGGCAATCGGCGTATGCTTCTGGGCGCGACAGGCGACTCCCGCACGCAGACGGCTTATGACATGAACGGCGGCCTGTTGGACATGGGCGGCTGTAATCTGTCGGTTGGCTGGGGCAATCAGACGGGCACCACGGGCACGTTGAATCAGGTGCGTGGCGTCATTACCAATCTAAACGAGATGGAAATCCCGACTACAGGAGGAGCAAGTGGCATGGGTGTTTACACGCTCAGCGGCGGGAGTGTCTATCTTCTTGGTGGCGGCATCATCAACGACAGTTCCAGTTATAGAATCAACCTAGGCGGCGGGACGGTCGGGGCGGAGGCGAGCTGGTCATCGTCGTTGAACATGAATCTGACGAACCTCAATGGTTCCGTCACCTTCAACCCCGGTGGCAACACCATCACGCTCTCGGGCGCGCTTTCCGGCAATGGCGGCTTGACCGTGGCCGGCACCGGCACGCTGAAACTCGCCGGGGCGAACACTACTTACACGGGTGACACGGTCGTCAATACGGGGAGCACCTTGGAGTTGGACGCGAACTGGAGCGCCCCGACCACCCTTCGCCTTGCCAATAGCTCGACGCTAAACTTGAACTTTTCTGGCAATTACACTGTTCTCGGCTGCTACACCAACGGGGTTGCCCTGCCGGTGGGGACTTACAACAACGGCAACCTCCCCACCTTTATTACCGGCTCCGGTAATTTGGTGGTGGGAGCGTCAGTCATCACCCAGACCGTAGGCTTTACCGCTGATACTACTCAAGAACAATACGGCACTTACCAAAACGCCAATGGCGGCCTCTTGAACATCGGGCGGCAAATGACAGTTACGGGAAGTGGCATTGAAGTTTTCCAGCTTGGTATTTTTGACTATCAGAGTGACGGACTTGCGACAGCGCACACGGTCACGCTCTTCAATTCCGCCGCAACACCCATCGCCTCGGTGACGGTTCCGAGCGGAACTGCCGCACCATTGATCAACGCTTTTCGTTTTGCGCCCCTGGGCACGCCGCTCTATTTGCCGGCCGGCAATTACTCGATTTTAGCCTATCAAATGAATTCGAGTGATCCGTATGGCAATGGTAATGCACCTGGTTTTAATGGCGGCGAAAACGTAAGCCCCGGAGCCGGTGTTTACCATTTCACCTCCAATCCAAGCCCGGATTATTGGACGGATACATCAGGCGAAGATTTTGCCTCCGTCTCGTTCACTTATGTCAATACGGTGGCAACGCTGCCGGTGGTCAATCACCCGGTCGTTTCAGGTGGCAACCTGAATCTGACGGGCAGCGGCGGCACGCCGGGTGCCGGCTATACTTGGCTGACCTCGACGAATGTGGCGACCCCGATTGCGTTCTGGACAACAAACACGGTTGGAAACTTTGACGGCAGCGGAAATTTCTCCAATGCCATCCCGGTCACCAAATCCACACCGGCGCAGTTCTTCCGGTTGCGGACACCGTAATTAAGCGCAGCCTTACCAAACATCAGGCCTTGAGTGTGTTGGTGGGTTTGGTGTGGAACATGGAAGTTGCCGAAGCAGCCGCTCCGGCAACTTTTCATTAAATAGATGAAGATTTTAAGATTTATAAAAACGCATTAAAAAAACTGCTGTAGTGGCAATAGGTTTGCCCGTTCTGTTTTCATGATCTTAAGTCGGAAAGAGTAAATAATTATGTTGCGAAAAATGTTATTGCCGGTGTGTGTCATGCTTGGCCTGTTCCTGATGGCCGCTGGCCCGCAACGCGCCTCTGCCGCCAACGTTATGAACTACGGAGCCGATGGCATGGACTACTTTCAGTTCACCACCCCCTCCATGGCCTTCGACAAGGCTTCAGGCTTCACGACGTTGATCACCTTCGCCATGCATGTCAACGCTGATGGAACTCTTTTAATCGGCGGCGTGGCCTGCACCAATGGCGTCTATGTCGGCCCCACCAACTGGAATTCGCTGATCACCACGTTGAAGACACCGCCCACGACCGTCACTCGCTATGAGGTGTGCATCGGCGGATGGACGGACACCAGTTTTGATAATATCAAAAGCTTGGTCGTTTCGCAGGGTGTCGGTACCACGAGCATCCTCTACAAGAATTTCCAGGCGTTGAAAAACGCGGTGCCGGGAATTGACGCGATTAACGATGATGAAGAACAAACCTACGATCTGGGTTCTGCCACGAACTTCGCCAATATGTTGAGTGGTTTGGGCTATAAGTTCACCATGGTTCCCTACCAGAACCAAACCTTCTGGGTGAATCTCAATAACGCCATTACCAATTGCGATTACATTTACCTTCAATGCTATGAAGGTGGTGCGGGCAACGATCCGGGGCAGTGGAATACCGCCTTCGGTCACGGGGTCGTGGTGATCCCCGGCCAGGAAAGCAACACGGCGCAGGCGGCGACAAATCGCCTCTGGTATCTCGAAACCGGGGTTCAGGGCGGCTTTTACTATCCCGACGTGGTTTTTAACAGCACCTATTGGAGTGCGGCCATCATCGAAGCCAACGGCGCCGTTCCCGCAGCGCCGATCGGAGTAGCGGTCGTTCAGGGGAGCAGACAGATAGGTGTGTCTTGGAATACGGTTCCCGGAGCCATTTCTTACAACGTGAAACGTTCGATGAGCAGCGGCGGCGAAACTACGATCGCCAATGTGTCCACGGCCAACAATAACTGGCCCGCCTCCAACCAATACGCCGACACCGGGCTGACCACCGGCACTACCTATTACTATAAAGTGTCGGCCGTCAATAACAACGGGGAAAGTGTTAATTCAGCAGAGGTCAGCGCCAAGCCGCTGGCTGCGTCCGTCTGGACCGGTCTCGGTTCAGATAATAATTGGGGCACGGGCGGCAACTGGAATTCGACACCCAGCTTTCCCACCGGGTTGACCTTTGCCGGCTCGACGCGGCTGACGAACAGTAACAACCTCAGTGCCATCACGGTAAACGGCATCACGTTCGATGCTGCTGCTGGAGCCTTCGTGCTTGACGGCAATGACATCACGCTGGGCGGCAACATGGCTTTCAGCGGGAATCCGGCCAGCCGCATCACCCAGACCGTGAATCTTAACATGGTCTGGAGCATCAGCTCCTTGGACATTGATACTCCAGCCAACGGTAATCTTGTTCTTGGCGGCGCGAATACTTCCACTGCGGACTACAGCTTGAACAAGACCAGTGCCGGCACACTTACCCTGAACGGCACCAACTTCATCGCGGGCATGGGCGTCAACGGAGGCACCAACATCATTACGGGAAACACCACGATCAACGGGAATGGAGATGGCAATGATCGCATTTATGTGGGCGATGGCGATTTTCTCAACGACTGCATAGGCACACTGGTCATCCAGCCCGGTGCGACGCTCGCTGTGACCGGAGCCTTCGGTGACCAATTCGTGATTGGTCGTGATAGTGGGAGCGGGACGGTGATCCAGAACGGCGGCACGTTTACCTTCAATCCAAGCACCATGCCCAGCGGCAACCTTCGAATGCTCGTGGGCGCGACCGGCAGCAGCGCCACGCGGGCGGAATATGACATGAACGCCGGCCTGTTAAACATGAGCGGCCGCAATCTGTCGGTTGGCTGGGGCAATCAGACGGGCACCACGGGCACGTTGAACCAGGTCGGTGGCGTCATTACCAATCTAAACGAGATGGAAATACCGACTACAGGAGGAGCAAGTGGCATGGGTGTTTACACGCTCAGCGGCGGGAGTGTCTATCTTCTTGGTGGCGGCATCATCAACGACAGTTCCAGTTATAGAATCAACCTAGGCGGCGGGACGGTTGGGGCTGAGGCGAGCTGGTCATCGTCGTTAAACATGAACCTCACGAACCTGAATGGTTCGGTCACATTCGACACGATGGCCAATACCATCACACTTTCCGGCGCGCTGTCCGGCAACGGCGGTTTGACCAAGGTCGGCTCCGGCACACTGATCCTTTCCGGGACAAACACTTACACGGGCAACACGACCGTCAATGCCGGCACCTTGCAGTTGAATCTGGCCGGCACCAGCCCGGGTTCGTTATACATTGCCAACGGTGCGAAACTGAACTTGGACTTCACCGGCAACTACGTTGCTGCCCACTTCTACACCAACAATGTTGTCCTTCCCAACGGGATTTACACTTCCAGCAGCCTCCCCGGATTTATTTCCGGGCCCGGTTCGTTGCAGCTGGTGGGCGCTTTCAGCACCGGCCTCTGGACCGGTCTTGGTGCAAATAATAATTGGAGCGCGAGCGGCAACTGGGATCACAACACGGTGCCCGTCTTCCCCATTGGTCTGACCTTTGCCGGCAGCAAGCGGCTGGTTAACAACAACGATCTCACCAGCATCACGGCCAGCAGCATCACGTTTGATGCCGCCGCCGGAGCGTTCACGCTGGGTGGCAACAGCATTGGGCTGAACGGCAACCTTGGCTTCAACGGGAATCCGGCCGCGCCAGTCACCCAAGCCGTCAATTTGAACATGGCTTGGGGTGCCGATAAAACCATTGATACCCCGACCAACGGCAATCTGGCCCTTGGCGGTGCCATCACTTCCGGGAACAATTTATTCAAGATTGATGCCGGCACACTGACCCTGGGCGGTGTCAATACGATTGAAAGCATGGACGTCAATGGCGGCACGAACATCATCGCGGGAAACACCACGCTCAATGGAAATTATGCTGGCTACGATCGCAGCTATGTGGGCGATGGTGATACGATTGCGAATTGTAGTGGCACGCTTATCATCCAGCCCGGGGCGGTGTTCAGCGTCACCGGCAGCTTTAATGACTCCTTCGTGATTGGCCGTGACAGCGGGAGCGGAACGGTGATCCAGAATGGCGGTATATTTACGTTCAATGGCAACCAACAGGACTTGTGGGTGGGCGCGACGAGCAACCCCGGCACGCAGTCGGAATATGACATGAACGGCGGACTGTTGAACATTAGCGGCAATACTTTAGGGATCGCCCTTGGCAACGGGGTGTTGACTACCGGGGTAGTGAATCAGGTCAGTGGTTTCATTACCAATGTTAACAACCTGTGGGTCGGTTGGGGGAGCGGCCAGGGCGTTTACACGCTCAGCGGCGGGAGCATCTATATTGGCGCACTGGGCATCACCACCACCAGCGGCAACTATGCCATCAACCTGGGTGGCGGGACGGTCGGGGCTTATCAGAGTTGGGCGTCGTCGTTGAACATGACTTTGACAGGATCTAACGGTCCCGTTACATTCGACACGGCGGGGAATAACATCACGCTCTCGGGCGTGCTTTCCGGCAACGGCGGCTTGATCAAGGCCAGCAACGGCACGCTGGAACTCTCCGGGGCAAACAGCTACGCGGGCGACACGACCGTCAATGTCGGCACACTGCGATTGGATATGGCCGGCAGCAGCCACGGTGCGCTTCACCTGGCCAACGGCGCAGTGCTGAACTTGAACTTTGGCGGCACAAACATCGTTGCCGGTTTATACACCAACAATGTTGCCCTGCCCACCGGGATTTACAATGCCGGCAATCTCCCCGGATTTATTACCGGCTCCGGTTCGGTGCAGGTGGCGGGACTGATCAGCGCTGGCATGTGGACCGGTGGCGGTGTGAATGATAATTGGAGCGCGGGCGGCAACTGGGATCACAATGTGGTGCCCATCTTCCCCATCGGGCTGACCTTCGCCGGCAGCACGCGGCTGGCGAACACCAACGACCTCGCGGGCATTACGGTGCACAGCCTCACGTTTGATGCCGCCGCCGGAGCCTTCGTGCTGGGTGGCAATGGCATCACGCTGGGCGGCACCATTGGTTTCAACGGAAATCCGGCCCCGACCGTCACCCAGACCATCAATCTGAATATGGCTTTCAGTGCCAGCCAAACCATCAATACGCCAATCAACGGCAACTTGATGCTTGGCGGTGCCGTGACTTCCGCGAACGACTTAACCAAGATTGGTGCCGGCACGCTGACACTGGGCGGCACCAACATGCTCGAGAGCATCGATGTGGACGGCGGAACCAACATCATCACGGGAAACTGCACGATTAATGGGAATAGCGGGGGCGGGAATTATGGTCGCCTCTATGTGGGCGATGGTGATTCCTATGCCGATTGCAACGGCACGCTCGACATCCAGCCTGGGGCAGTGCTCAACATCACCGGCAACTTTAACGACACTTGCGTGATTGGCCGCGATGGCGGAAGCGGAACGGTAATTCAAAATGGTGGGACGTTTGTCTTTAATCCGGCCAACATATCGCTAATGCTGATATGCGCAACGGACGTGGCCGGCACGGAGGCGGCTTATGACCTGAACGGTGGCCTGTTGGATATGAGTGGCAATTCTCTGGGTGTCGGTTATGCGGTCGCCAGCGCGGTGACTACCGGCATCGTCAACCAGGTCGGTGGCATTATTACCAACCTTAATGCCTTCGAACTCGGGCCGCAAGAATCTGGTGGTCTTGGCATTTACACGCTCACCGGGGGCGGCCTTTATCTAGGCACGGGCGGCATCACCACCGCTGGCGGCAATTATGCCATCAATCTGGGCGGCGGGACCGTCGGGGCTTACGCAAGCTGGGCATCATCATTGAGCATGAACCTGACGGGCTCCAACGGTCCCGTCACGTTCGACACGGCGGCCAACACCATCACGCTTTCGGGCTTGCTATACGGCTACGGTGGCTTGACCAAGATCGGTTCCGGCACGTTGATCCTCTCCGGTGCAACCAGCTACCTGGGCAACACAACCGTCAAGGCTGGCACCTTGCAGTTGAATCTGGCCGGCACCAGCCCGGGTGCGTTTTACCTTACCAACGGTGCGTCGCTGTATTTGAACTCTGGCGGAACCTACGCGGTAGGCGCGCTCTACACCAACAATATCGCCATTCCTAACGGAATATACACGTCCAGCAACCTGCCGGGATTTATTACTGGAACAAATGCCTTGCAGGTGGTAAGCATCACGATCAGCTATAGCTTGAGTGGCAGCAATCTGACACTAAGCTGGCCGGCAAACTATCTGGGCTGGATTTTGCAGGAACAGACCAACAGCCTCAACGTAGGACTAAACGCCAACTGGGTGGCTCTTGCTGGTTCGTCAAATGTGACTTCCACCAATATATTTATCAGCCTCGCAACCCCGACGGCCTTCTTTCGCCTGAGCCCGCCGCCGCTGCCTTCGGCCCCGCCCTTGGCGCGTCAGATGTTCATCACCAACAATCTGCTTAATCTGCCGGTCAACAATAATGGACCATCGCGGCGCGTGACCTTCGTGGTTGGCGGAATTCCCGTGCGCGATTTTGACATTAACCTGGCCGATGGCGCCCCGGACTGGTGGGCCTTTGTGGACGTATCCGCCTTTCAGGGGCAGACCGCCACTGTGAACGTGGATAATCTGGCTGTGGGTTCGACTGGCTTGAGTTCAATTGTTGAAAGCAATGGCATCGTGGGCGCAACAAACCTTTATAGCGAATCATTGCGGCCACAGGTTCACTATACCAGCCGACGCGGCCTTATTAATGACGTGAATGGAATGATTTATTACCAAGGTCAATATAATCTCTACTACCAGCATAATCCTTATAGCCTGAACTTTGGCGCCAACGGAGCCGAGCGGAATTGGGGGCACGCCGTCAGCACGGACATGGTGCATTGGCAGGAACTGCCGGAGGCGATCTATCCCCATGCTTATGGAGACTGGGTTTGGTCCGGCAGCGCTGTCATTGATACGGCGAACACTGGTGGATTCAGAACCGGCACGAATAACGTGATAGTGGATTCCTTCTACAGCACCGCCCGCGGTCAATGCATAGCTTACAGCAATGACGGCGGCCTGACGTTCATTGATTACACCAACAATCCGGTGGTCACGGTCCCTGGCCGCGATCCGCACATGCTGTGGTATGCGCCGTCGAATTATTGGGTGATGGCCGTGTATGATTCAAACCTGGGCGGCATTGACTTTTTCACAACGCCTGATTTCCACATCTGGACCTATCGCAGCGGCATCGCCGGTTTTGCCGAATGTCCCGATATTTTCCAACTTCCGGTGGATGGCAATACGAACAACATGCTGTGGGAAATTAACGGTGGCAGCGCTTCCTACATGCTGGGAAACTTCAATGGGGCAGTATTTACCCCAACGACTGCCATGCTGCCGGGCAACCTTGGCACGGGCTTCTACGCCTCGCAAACATTTACGGTGATGCCAACCGGAGACACGCGCCGCGTTCGGATGGGTTGGGCGCAAGTGAATATGGCCGGCATGCCGTTCACGGGAATGCATTTCTTTCCGACGGTGCTTACTTTGCAAACCCTGCCGGCAGGAGTCAAGCTTTGCGCGGCACCGATTGCGGAAATCACCAATGCGATCCAAAACAACTATACATGGACGAATTTAACCGTGATTCCGGGATACAACCCCCTGTCTGGAATTGATGGCCAGCTTTTCGACTTGCAAGCGCAGTTTACACCAGGATCCGCGTCGGCGATTATCTTTAATCTATGTGGAGTTCCCATCAGCTATACTCCGGCAACCGAGCAAATCACCTGCAACGGAGACACTCAAACCTTGGCCCCTCTGAACGGGACCGTCACGCTTGAAATCATTACGGATTGTCAGTCAGTGGAAATTTTCGGCAACTCCGGCCAGCTTTACATGCCGATAGTGACCACGCCTTACTCGCCAACAAACAATGTTTTGTCGTTAACGAGCCAGGGAGCATCAAGTGTGTTTAATTCTCTGACTATTAATAAGCTTAATTCAATATGGTAATTTGGCTTGGGCACCAAAACGAGGACCGAGGTTGATACTATTTTGGCAATGACTAAAACCACTTCGCTGAAACAGCAATTGGATTTTTGTGGCAGGTTTTACTCCTTTACATCCAATGCCTTATGTCATTTACTGGAGAGTGGTACGTTCATGCCGCTTTCTCCAGTCCGAGGATAGCGGCGTAACCGCAGCGGACAAGGCTGATTTTGGAGGCGAGGAATTTCTT
>Ga0302320_10006734_pt1 | contig 25430 bp, 25 predicted proteins | sample Bog_T0_3_FD_202130 | JGI IMG/M metagenome (GOLD analysis project Ga0302320, IMG submission 202130) | Peat permafrost microbial communities from Stordalen Mire near Abisko, Sweden - Bog_T0_3 | ecosystem: Environmental > Terrestrial > Soil > Wetlands > Peat | place: Sweden: Abisko, Stordalen Mire... | reverse complement strand
GCCGGACCGGGGGAAATTCTTGCCGGGGGTGAATTGCGAGGAGTGCCGCTGCCACTCGCGGATCGAGCCGTCATTGTAGCAGGCATAGCCGGCGATGACCTGCGGCACCTCCTGGCGGGTGACGTGCCGGCAGCTTCGGCCGATGACCACTGCCAGTTCGCCCTCGAAGTCGAAGGTCTCCGAGGCTTTCGGCCGGATCATCGGCTGGCCGTGGCCGACCTGGGCGCTGGCGAACCGGGTGAAGATGATTGGCTTCGCCGGCGGCTCGCGGCCGCCTTCCCGAATGTGGGTGACGTAGTTCAGGCCGACGCACAGGATCTTGTCGGGGTCGGGGATCGGCGGGAGGAAGGTGATGTCCTCCAGGCGGAAGTCCGGTGCCCGCTGGGCTTCTTCCCGCAGCGAGGCGGTGGCCCAGAGCGCATGGCGCAGCGATGGCGCGTAGGCGCCCATGTCGACGACGCCGTCGTCCTTGGCGATGCCCCAGCTTGCGGTGCCGTCCGGGCGACGGAAGCTCAGTAGCTTCATGGCGCGGTCCTTCCTTTGCGCGGGTACCGATACGGCGGGGCTGGCGGGGCGGCAAGGCGGTGGTTTTTCAGGCCGACGAGCCGCTGCATAATGTTGTCATGCGCTGCTTCATCGATGACGCCGATGCGGCGTAGGTCTTCGGCCGTCTCCTGCAGCGCGTCCGCCAGCCTGCCTGAATGTGTTTGCTTCTTCGTCCGATGGGTTCCTGTGAAGTCCGCGCGTCAGGCCTCGATCGGCACCCACTCGTCGCCGAGCTTCCGATACCGACGCTTCACCGCCGCCCAGGCAATTCGGTGGGGGATCGCTTCATCACCAGCATGGTGTTCCCAGGCGCTGTTGAATGCCGCGCGGTAGATGTCCTGGGCATGGGGCGGCAAGTGGTTGCGCACCGACGGCGGCAGGTCTTCGTTGCTGGCGTAGGGCATGGGGGGCGACTTTAGCGCGCTATGACCGATCGTTCACGAGGAACTCCCATGCCTTCCGGCAGGCCTCGACAATCGCCTCGTAGCTGTCCCAGACCAGGGCACAGAGCTTGTTGGCGCGGAGATATTCCCAAACGTTCTCCATCGGGTTCAGCTCCGGCGCATAGAAAGGCAGCGGCAGCAACGTGATGTTGTCTGGCACCTTCAGCTTCTTGCCGGCCTGATGCCAGCCAGCACCGTCACAGATCAACAAACAATGGGCCTCGGGGTTGACCTGACGCCCACCTCCTTGAGGTGCTCGCTCATCCCCTCAGCATTGGCTGCGGGCATGATGATGCCGGCGCCAACGCCGCGGGCGGGACAAATCGCGCCGAAGACGTAAGCGGAATCATGGCGATTGTCTCGCACCATGGCGGGACAAGAGCCAACCGGCGCCCAGACATAAGCGTGCGTGCCCTTTTGGCCCACGCGGGCTTCATCTTGAAACCATATTTCGATCGGCTTGCCAGCGGCCGTGGTGCTGGCCAGCAGGGCATTCTTCACCAGGCTGGCAAAGTTTTTTTAAATGTCTCCTGCGCTTCAGCATCCTTCTTCGGGTGGCACGGTCTCGGTTGCAACCTCAGCTTGCTTGGGAACCCCCCGAGAGTCAGGGATTCGGCCGGTTGGTATTACGTCAGCAACTTGCCGGTCCAGCGGTCGCGGCCGGCCCAGAACGCGCAGGGCGGACAGGTCGGACACTCGTAGTCGATCCCTTCCTCATGCGGACAGCCGATGATGCGATCCATCATTGCGACGATCGGCGTATTCCGTCCGGCAATAAAGTCGAGCGCCTCGTCGGCGATCGCTCGGTCGGTGCGCACGTCAGCGGTTACCCCGCAACCGCCATCTCGCCAAGATAAGCCTCCCGGATCATCGGCGTCCGCCGCAGCTCCTCGGCTGTACCAGTCAGCACCACCTGGCCAGTCTGCAGCACATAGGCGCGGTGCGCGATCGACAGTGCCATGTTCGCGTTCTGCTCCACCATGAAGATCGTGGTGCCCTGACGGTTGATCGTCTGGATGATGTCGAACACCTGTTCGACGAAGATCGGCGACAGTCCCATCGAGGGCTCGTCCATGCACAGCAGCCGCGGGCGCGCCATCAGCGCGCGGCCCATCGCCACCATCTGCTGCTCGCCGCCGGACAGCGTGCCGGCGATCTGGTTGCGCCGCTCCTGCACGCGCGGGAACAACGCGTAGACGCGGTCTAAATCCTGCGCGAAGTCCGGCCCGCGTTTGCGGAGATAGGCGCCCATCTCCAGGTTCTCGAACACTGTCATGCGCGGGAACAGGCGGCGCGCCTCCAGCACCGGTGCGATGCCGCGCCGCACGCGCTCCGCCGTGGGCAGCGTTCCGATCGACTGGCCATCGAACAACACCTGGCCGCGGGCGGGGCGGACCACGCCCATGATCGTCTTCATCGAGGTGGACTTGCCGGACGCATTGCCGCCAAGCAACGAGACGATTTCGCCTTCGCGGATCGCGTAGTTCACCTGCTTCAGCACATGCAGGTCGCCGTAGTACGTGTCCACATCGCGAAACTCAAGCAACATGGGCGTCATCCGGAGCAGCGGCCTGCCACGCCGCACGGCCAAGATAAGCGCGGATCACCGCTTCGTTGCGGCGCACCTCATGCGGTTTGCCGGCAGCGATGACCTCGCCATGGTCGAGCACATAGACCGTGTCGGCAAGCGTCGTCACGACATCCAGCTTGTGCTCAATCAGCAGCACGGTCAGGCCGAGCCCGTTCAGGCTCTTGATCTGCTCGGCCAGTTCCAGAGTCTCGGCCGGGTTCATACCAGCGGTCGGCTCGTCGAGCAGCAGCAGACGCGGCCGCGAGGCCAGCGCACGGGCGATCTCAACGCGCCGGCGATTGGCGTAGGACAGCCCGCTCACCGTCTGGTCCACGCGAGGCAGCAGCCGGTTGCCGAAGATCGCGATGATGTCGATCGCCCATGCGCGGGCCGCTTTCTCCTCGGCGCGTGTGCCGGGCGGGCGCAGGATCGCGGCAATGCTGCCGGTCTTCAGCCGTGCGTGCTGACCGACCAACACGTTGTCTATCACCGACAGGTTGGGAAACAGCCGCAGGTTCTGGAACGTGCGGGCGATGCCCCGCGACAGGATCTTGAAAGGCGGTAGGCGCAGAATATCGGCGCCATGAAAACGGATGCTGCCGGCCTCGGCATGCACCAGGCCAGTAATGACGTTGAACAGCGTCGATTTGCCGGAGCCATTTGGCCCGATGATCGCCACCACCCCGCCGTCCGGCACCACAAGATCGACATTGCTCAGCGCGAGCAGCCCGCCGAAACGGACCGTCACGCCCCTGATATCCAGCGCAACGGCACCGGTGCGCCCAGGACCACCAAGCCCGTGCAATCCGCGATCAAACCCGCCGCGCCGCAGTTCCGCGCTCTGCTGCTCGAACGTCAGCGCCGCAGCCGGGCGCACCGCCGGAATAAGCCCCTGGCGGCGGAACAGCATCATCGCCACCAGGATCAAGCCGAAGATCAGCTCGATCGACGGCACAAGATCGACACGCTGCAACCAGCCATTATCCACCAGGCGCCCGAGCGCATGCAGCCACCCGGTCAAATCCTCCAGCCACCACGACTGCAACAGTTGCAGCACGAACGCACCCAGCACCACGCCCCAGACGCTGCCAACCCCGCCCAACACGACCATGACCAGAATCATTACCGACACCGAGAAGCCGAACATCTCCGGCGTCGCGGTTTGCAGCTTGGCGACATAGAATGTGCCGGTCATGCCGCCGAACGCGGCCCCCATGGCAAAGGCGAGCAGCTTGTAGCGCGTCAGGTTGATGCCCATCGCGGCGGCGGCGATCTCGTCTTCGCGGATCGCCATCCAGGCCCGTCCGATACGCGAATCCCGCAGCCGGCCACTGACGAAGATCAGCAGTGCCACCATCGCGATCGCGACGTAGTAATATGGCGTGGCGGAAACGCCGAAGCTGAAGCCGTCGATCCGCGGCGGGGCCACGCCGTTCAGACCGGCGGCGCCGCCGGTCAAGCCCGAGCAGTTGCGCACCACGATTGGCACAATCTCGCCGAAGCCGAGCGTCACGATGGCCAGGTAGTCGCCCTTCAGCCGCAGCGTCGGCGCGCCAAACACCACGCCGAACAGCGCCGCCACCGCAGCCGAGAATGGCAGCGCCAGCCAGAACGACAGCGTGAAATGCACGACGTCTGCGCCACCGGACTCGCCAGGCATCCTGGCGACCAGCCCCAGCGTCTGCAGCGGCTCCCAGAACGCGCCCCATGGCGGCATAAGTTGGTACGAACTGAGAATACCGTACGTGTAGGCGCCAATTGCGAAGAACGCCGCGTAGCCCAGGTCCAGCAGCCCCGCGAAGCCCACAACGATGTTCAGGCCGAGCGCCAGCGTCGCATAGGCCGCCGCATTCGCCATGCTGTCGATGTCGGCATCGTTGGCGTGCAACACCGGGAACAGCAGCGCCGCGATCAACACCAGGCCGGTCAATCCCTGTCTGCGCCGCGCCGGCGAAATCTGCGACAGGGCCGAAACCAACCCGGCAGGCGACATGCGGCTCAGGACTTGACCGGGGCCAGGCGGCCGAACAGCCCGGTCGGACGGAACACCAGCACCAGCACGAGGATGGAAAAGATGATCACGTCGGTCCAGGCGGTGGCGATGAACTGCCCGCTCATCGCCTCGATCATGCCGATGATGACGCCGCCCGCCATCGCACCTGGCACGCTGCCGATACCGCCCAACACCGCGGCTGTGAAGGCCCGCAGCCCGGTGGTGAAGCCGATCAGAAAGCTGGTGTAGTTGTAATACAGCCCGAAGATCAAACCGCCGGCGCCGGCCAGCGCGGAGCCCGCAAAGAAAGCGATCACGATCACCCGGTCCACGTCCACGCCCATCATGCGCGCCGCCTCCGGGTCCTGCGCGGTGGCGCGCATTGCCTTGCCAAGACGCGAGCGCTGCACGAACAGCCACAGGCCTGCCATCAGCGCCAACGCGACGATCCAGATCAGGATGACGCGCAGGTCCAGCACCGCGCCGGCAAGCTGAAACCGGACGGTCGGCAGCGGATTGGGATAGTTCTTCTGATCCGCGCCCACCGACAGCAGGATCACGTTGAACAGGATGTAGGAGACGCCGATGGTGGTGATCATCGCCGCCGGCCCCTTCACGTCGCGCAGCGGCCGCAAGCACAGCCGTTCGATCGCCACGCCCAGCGCGCCGGTGGCCAGCATCGTCACGGCGAACGCCACCAGCAGCACGCCGGCCAACGGAAGCCCGGTCAGGATCACGTCCTGGCCGGACAGGCCGAAGCTTTGCAACGTCCACAGGCCGACGAAGGAGCCGACCATGAACACGTTGAAATGCGAGAAATTGATCAGCTCCAGGATGCCGTAGACCAGGGTGAACCCCAGCGCGAGCAGCGCGTACATCGCACCGAGGCTCAGCCCGTTGATCGTCTGCTGCAACAGCAGATCGAAAGTCGTCATCGAGTCATGCGGCGCGCGCCTGTCCTGCCGGCTAGCTCGCCGGCGCGACGCCGATATACATGTATTGGTGCACCATGTCGTCGGACGGAAAATTCGGGTCCCGCTTGATCCGGAACACGCTGACCGTGCGATCCTTCAGATCGCCATTCGCGTCGAACGACACCTCGCCTTGCAGCGTCGGCACGCTGGCGTCCTGGATCGCATCGCGCACCGCGTCGCGCGTCACCGGCTTGCCGGTGGCGGCGACGCGCTTGATCGCGTCAATGATCACCAGCGCGGCGTCATAAGCGGTGACGGCGTAGTCGTCCGGCGCGAAACCGAACTTCGCCTTGTACTCCTTCATCCAGTCCGCGAGCTTGACGTCCTCGGTAAGATGCGGCGAGGCGATCGTCGCATACCAGCCCTCGGCGGCAGGGAAGCCGGCCGCGGTCAGCATCTCCGGTCCCACAATGCCATCCCCGCCGCCCTTGATGGCCTTCGGCAGGATGTCATGGCCCTGCTTGGCGAGTTTCACGCCGCCTTGCATAACGCCACCGTAATACAGGGCGTCCGGGTTGAGTGGCTTGATCTTGGTCAGAATGGTTGCGTAGTCTGGGGCCTTCGGGTCCAGCCGGTCGCGGCCGAGCACCTTGATGCCCTTCTGCTCAGCGCGCTTCTGGAACGCGTCCGCCAGTCCGACGCCAAAGGCGCCCCCGTCGTCCAGAACATAGACCGACTTCACATGCAGCGAGTCGGCCCAGTAATTCGCCAGGTTGGGGCCCTGGAAGTTGTCGGTGGTGACGGTACGGAAATAGATCGGCTTGCCGCCTGGCCGGTACTGTGCGGCGAATCGCGGATCGGTGAGGTCGGGGTTGGTCGAGGCAGGGGTGATGATCGCGAGATCGCCTTGGCTCAGGATCGGCGCCATCGCCTTGCCGGCGCCGCTCATTTGCGGACCGACGGCGGCCACCATGGCGGGGTCGGAGACCATCTTGCGGGCATTGGTCGCCGCCTGCGCCGGGTCGTACTGACCGGCGGTCGCGGTGCCGTCGTCATAGGTGACAGCCTCGATCCGGTAGCCGGGGATTTCGCCCTTTGCGTTGGCCTCGTCGAACGCCAGCAGCGCGCCGTTCTTGATCCGGGCGGCCGATTCGGCATCGGCGCCGGTCAGTGACGCGTCGATGCCGACCTTGACCACCTGGTCGGCGGCGATGGCCTGGCCGGGCCCGACGGCCCCGAGCGCGGCCGCGACAGCGATGCAGACCGTAACCGTAATGGCCGCGCGACGGCTCATCATCGACTCCTCCGTGCCATTGATACTGGCTCGAACATAGCGAAGCGGCCGGCCGGTCCGTGAGTCAATATCAGGATGACGTGAGCCGGTGATGACCGCCCAGGATCGGCAGGAATCAGCCCTGCGCCTCCAGACCGAGATAGATCCGTTGCACATCCCGATCGGCGGCGAGTTGTTCGGCGGGTCCGTGCAGGACCGTCCGCCCGGTCTGCAGGACATAGGCCGAGTCGGCAACATCCAGCGCCAGTTCCACCGCCTGCTCCGCCAGCAGCAAGGTCAGTCCCGCGCCGCGCAGGGTTTGCAACGTCTGGTACATCATCTCGACCACGGCCGGCGCCAGGCCGAGGCTCGGCTCGTCCAGCATCAGCAGCCGGGGATCGCTCATCAGCGCACGGCCGGTGGCGAGCATCTGCCGCTCCCCGCCGGACAGCGTGCCGGCGCGCTGCCGGCGGCGTTCGGCCAGCCGCGGAAACAGCGCATAGACGCGGTCGAGCAGGCCGGCGAGGCGGCGCTTGTCGGCCAGCACGGTCGCGCCGAGGCGCAGGTTCTGCTCCACGCTTTGCCGCACGAACAACCGCCAGCCCTCGGGCGACAGGGCGATGCCGCGCCGGACGATGGCGTAGGCCGGCTGGCCGGTGATGGCCTGCCCGTGCCAGACGACGCTGCCGCCGGCCGCCGGGACAAGGCCGGCGATGGCGTTCAGCGTGGTGGTCTTGCCGGCCCCGTTGGAGCCCAACAGCGCGACGATCGACCCGGCCGAAACGTCGAGCGAAACGTCGGCCACGCCCACAAGGTCGCCGTAGCGAACGAACAGATTGCGGACGGACAACAGCGGCTGGGTCACGGCCGCGCCGTCCGCAGCCGCCGCATGTGACCTCCCAGATACGCCGCGATCACCCCGGGGTCATCGACCACATCGCGCGGTGCGCCAGCCGCAATGACCTTGCCCTGGTGAAACACGACGGCCCGATCGGCCAGCGTCAGGATCACCTCCATGACGTGTTCGACGATCACGACGGTGATGCCGCGCCCCTTGATGCGCCGGACCAGATCGATGGCCGTCCGCATCTCCGCCGGCGTCAGCCCGGCCAACGCCTCATCCAGCAGCAGCAGCCGCGGCTCGGTGGCAAGCGCGCGGGCGATCTCCAGCCGCTTACGCCCCGGCGTCCCCAGCGTGCGGGCAAGCATGCCGCCAAGAGACGCGATCCCGGCAAACGCCAGCACCTCATCCGCGATCCGACGCGCGGCGATGCGGTGGCCGTGGCGCAGAAAGGCGCCGACCATGACGTTCTCGGCCACCGTCATGTCCTCGAAGGTGACGGGCATCTGAAACGTACGCGCCATGCCGAGGCGCGCGTGCGCCTCCGGCGTTGCGCGCGTCACGTCCTGATCGAGAAACCGGATCGTGCCCGAAGTCGCCACCATATCGCCGGCAAGGCAGTTGAAGAACGTGGACTTGCCGGCGCCGTTGGGACCGATCAGCCCGACGATCTCGCCCTCGGCGACATCGAGCGTGGCGCCGTCCACCGCGCGGAAGCCGCCGAAAGTCTTGGTGATGTCGTGTGCCTCAAGCAGCACGGCGTCGCGCCGCCCGCGCAATGACGTGCCGCCAGATTTCCGCCATCCCGCCCGGCTGGAAGCGGGCGATCAGCACGATGATCGCGCCATAGACGATGAACGTGATCCCGGTGCCGCTGCCGCCGAACACATCGTTGGTGAGCTGCTCCAGCGGGATCAGGATGATGGCGCCGACCAGCGGACCGAACAGCGTGCCGGCGCCGCCGAGTGCCGCGATGATGACCATCTTCACCGACAGCAGAATGCCAAGTCCGCTGTCCGGATCGATGAATCCGACCATCACTGCGTACAGCGTACCGGCCAGCGAGGTGAACCCGGCCGACAGCAGCAGCGCGTACAGCTTGTAGCGCAGCACGGGAACCCCAAGGCTGCGCGCCGCACGATCGCCGCCGCGGATCGCCGCGAGATAGAAGCCCATGCGGCTGCGCTGCATCATCCAAGTCAGCCAGAGCAGCATCACCAGCACGGCGAGAAACAAATAATAGTACGGCAGCGGGCTGATGAACGACAGGTCGGCGATGCCGCGTGGCACGGCCGGCCCCATCAGCCCGACCGCCGCGCCGAGCAGCGCCCAGTTGCTCGCGAGGATGCGGATCAGCTCGGCCTCGGCGATCGTCGCCATGGTGAAATAGTGGCCGCGCAGCCGGAAGGTCGGCGTGCCGACGATCGCCGCCAGCGCGAGCGACACCACCACGCCAACCGGCGCGCCCGCGATCGGCGGCCAGCCAAGCTGGTCGTAGACGACGAGCGCGGCATAGGCGCCGGTGCCGAAATACGCCGCGTGGCCGAGCGAGACCTGGCCGGCATAGCCGCCGATCAGGTTCCACGCGGAGGCGGAGATGGCGGCCAGCAGGACCAGCGCACCGATCCGCTGCAGGAACACGTCCTCCGTCAACAGCGGCCAGCCGGCAATCAGCACGAAGCCGCACAGGATCGCGATCCCGATGCGGCGCGTCATGCGGCGGAGCCCATCAGGCCCTGGGGGCGCACCCAGAGCACCAGCAGGAACAGCGCGTAGACCACCGCATCCTGATAGACTGCACCGAGCAGGTACGCCGACAGCGCCTGGATCACGCCGATGGTCAGCCCGGCGATGAGTGCACCCGGGACGCTGCCGAACCCGCCCAGGCAGACGACGACGAAGGCGATCAGCGTCAGCGATTCGCCAACTGTCGGTGAGATGTAGAAGAACAAAGCGATCAGGGCGCCTGCGACACCGGCGGCGGCGGCGCCCACGCCCCAGGCCAGCGCCTGCATGCGGTCGGGACGGATGCCCATCAGCATCGCGGCGGACCGGTCCTCGGCCACCGCGAGCAGCCGGCTGCCAAGCATCGTGCGTGTGAGCACAAGATGCAGGCCGATGGTAATGACCAGCGCCAGCACGCCGCCGAGCAGGCGCGACGCCTCGATGCGCAAGCCGCCGAGATCGAAGGTGCCGCCAACCAGCGTATCCGGCAGCGAGACGAAGTTGGCGCTGAATGCCCAGAACGCGGCGTAGCGCAGCACCAGCGCGAGCCCGAACGTGCCGAGGATCTGCGCCAGCATGGGTCCGCGGGCGATGTGGCGCACCAGCGCCATGTAGACGACGACACCCAGCACAAACAGCAACGCGGCCGCCGCCGGGATGAAGATCGCCGGGCCGAGATGGAACAGCGTGTAGGCGAAGAACGCGACATACATCGCCAGCATGACGAAGTCGCCATGGGCGAAGTTCACCACGTTCATCATGCCCCAGATGAGCGTCAGGCCCGACGAGAACAGCGCATAGACCGCCCCCATCAGCAGGCCGCTGACGACCACCTGCAACAGGATCACGCGGTCTTCCTTCTCACGCCGGAAAACGTTGCACGGTCTGCAACGGCGTTACAAGCCCCTCGGCCCTTTGGCATCCGCCCCTACTTCGGCGCTGCCGACGCCCGCGGTCAGCCAAACGCGGCCTGCATCATGTCGCGACACCGCTTCATGTCGTCGTACAGCGACAGATACACTTGATACTTTGCAGCATGGAACCCTTGCAGCGCCGGCCGCGTGTGCACCACCCCGCCCGGGCGCACCATGTGCGCTGCCGCCTGCGACAGATCGGGGAACGCGCCGCTGGCCGTCGCGCCCAGCAACGCGGCGCCGAGGGTGACCGCGTCTTCCTCGCTGACCAAGTGGATATCACAGCCGCACGCATCCGCCTGCTCGCGCAGCCACAGCGCGTTCTTGGCGCCGCCGCCGGTCATCACGATACGGTCGATATGATGGCCGGCCTCGTTCATGCGGTCGATGATGTGACGCGTGCCGTAGGCCAGCGCCTGCAGCGTCGCCAGGTAGCGACGCGCCAGCGCGTCCCGGCCGGTCTCCAGCGTCAGCCCGACCATGCTGCCGGTTGCCGACGGATCGGCATGCGGCGAGCGGTTGCCGTGGTGGTCGGCCAGCACGTGCAAATGCCGCGTCGGCAGCGGATCGCGCGCCTCCAGCGCTGCCACCCAATCTTCCAGCACTGCGTAGACGCTGCGACCTTCGCGCGTCGCCTGCGCCTGCAGTTCGGGCCACGCATCGCTTTGCCGGAGGGTCCAGTCGAGCAGCGAACCGGCGGCGCTCTGGCCGCCCTCGTTCAGCCACCAGCCGGGCAGCATGGCGCCGAAATACGGTCCCCACACGCCCCGCACCATCACCGCGTCGCGACTGACCACCATGTGGCAGGTCGAGGTGCCGGCGATGATCGCCAACCCGCCGGCCGGTGACGCGCCGATCAGCGCAAGGCCGCCGGCATGCGCGTCGATGATGCCGGTCGCAACCACCACGCCAGGACGCAGCCCCATCGCCGCCGCGGCATCCTCGGTCAACCGCCCGGCGGACGAGCCGACCGGCCGCACCACGGCAGGCACCTTCGTCGTCAGGTCGGCAAGCCCGATGGCATCCAGCAGGCGGTCGCTGAAGCGGCCCTCATGCGCGAGCCAGTTCCACTTGCAGGTCAGCGTGCAGACGCTGGCGACATCGGCGCCGCTGGCGCGCCAGACCATGTAGTCGGCCAGGTCCATGAATCGCGCCGCCGCCGTATAGCGCTCCGGGAAGTGGCGCTTCAGCCACAGCAGCTTGGGCAGCTCCATCTCGACACTGACCGCGCCGCCGACATAGGCGAGCGCCCGGTCGCCGGTCGCGTTGATCGCAGCGGTTTCGTCCACGGCGCGGTGGTCCATCCACATGATGATGTCGCGTGCGGGGTCGCCATCCTCGGCCACCGAAATCGGCGCCCCGCCGGCACCCACCGCAACCAGCGAGCAGGTCGCATCGATGCCGATCGCCGCCACGTCGTCCGCCGTCGCCGACGCAGCCGCCACCGCTTCGCGCACGGCGGCGCAGCACTGCGACCAGATATCGGCGGAGGACTGCTCGACGAAATCCGCGCGCGGGTGGAACTGCTGAATCGGCCGGTCCGCGAAACCAAGCCGGTTGCCGTCTCGATCAAACACGCCGGCACGCACACTGGCAGAGCCAACGTCGATGCCGATGAACACACCCATGCCAGCCCTCCGTCAACGCGACGCCAACTCGGGAAAATCCTCCTCGCGGAATTCGCCGGGCGCACGCGTTTCGGTCGCGGCGTACTTTGCTTCCGCCGCCCGCAGCTCCACACGACGGATTTTCCCCGATATGGTCTTCGGCAGGTCAGCAAATTCGATGCGACGGACGCGCGCGACCGGTGACAGGCGGTCGCGGATATGGCGAAACAGCGACAGCGCCGTGGCGCGATTCGGTTCTACCCCGGCTACCAACGCGATATACGCCTTCGGCACCGCCATGCGGAGCTTGTCGGGCGCGGGCACCACCGCGGCCTCCGCCACCGCATCATGTTCGACCAGCGCGCTTTCCAGCTCGAACGGGCTGATGCGGTAGTCCGATGATTTGAACACGTCGTCGGCGCGACCAACATAGGTGTAGGAGCTATCGGCATCGTGCCTGGCGATGTCGCCGGTGCGATAGGCATCCGTGCCCAGCGGCACAAACGAGCCGTCATCGCGCTGATAGCCGCGCATCAGCCCGACCGGCGGCGGATCGAGCGCGATGCACACTTCGCCTTCCTCGACATCGCGGTCGTTCTCATCCAGCAGGCGAATGCGGAAGCCGGGCGATTCGAGTCCCATCGAACCGGGCTTCACCACCTGTCCGGGATAGTTGCCGATTTGCAGCGTGGTCTCGGTCTGTCCGTAGCCCTCGCGGATGGTCATGCCCCAGACCTGGCGGACGTGTCCGATCACTTCGGGATTCAGCGGCTCGCCGGCGGAGCAGAGTTCGCGCAACGCTGGCTGCCAGTCGCGCAAATCTTCCTGGACGATCATGCGCCATACGGTGGGCGGCGCGCAGATTGTGCTAACCTTTTGCTCGGTGACGGCGTCCAGGATGCAGCGGACATTGAAGCGCGGCTGGTTGACGATGAACACCGTCGCGCCCGCATTCCATGGTGCAAAGAAGCAGCTATAGGCGTGCTTGGCCCAGCCCGGCGACGAGATGTTCAGGTGCAGGTCGTCCGGTTGCAGACCGAGCCAGTGCATCGTCACCAGATGTCCGGCCGGGTAGCTTTGATGGGAGTGCTCGACCAGCTTGGGACGCGAGGTCGTCCCGGACGTAAAGTACAGCAACAGCGGATCGGTCGCCTTGGTCGGTCCATCGGGCACGAACTCTGCTCGGCCGGTCAGCAAAGAATCGTAGCTCGTCCAGCCGGCCGGTGCGTCGCCCAGCGCGATGCGCGTCACCGACGGGTCCAGGCCATCGAACTTCCCAGCGTCCTCGGCGTTGGCGATCAGATGGCGGATACGCCCACGCTCGAAGCGATCCTTCAGGTCGTGCGGCGTTAGCAGCGTGGTGGCGGGGATCACCACGGCACCGAGCTTCATCGCCGCCAGCATCGACTCCCACAGCGGCACGACATTGCCGAGCATGAGCAGAATGCGATCGCCGCGCCGCACGCCGAGCGCGCGCAGGCCATTCGCCAGGCGATTGGATTGCGTGGCAAGTTCGCCGAAGGTGACGGAAGCCGGGTTCTCGCCGACGATCTTCAGCGCCAGCCGGTTGGCGCCTTCGCCGCTGGCCAGCTCCGCATCGAACCAGTCCAACGCGTAGTTGAAGCTGTCGAGCGTCGGCCAGCGGAACGCCGCGTGCGCCGCACGGTAGTCGGTGCGATGGGCGAACAGCAGATCGCGCGCCGCCTTGAAGGCTGCTGTTCCCATCCTCAGGGGACCAGCGCCGTGCGCTGCTGTCCGGCCAGCCAGCGGAACACCACCGAGAAATCGCGCGCCCCCTCGCCCGCCTCGACGACCTGGCGAAACAGCGCGGCGGCGTGCGCGCCGAGCGGCGTCGGCACGTCCAACGAAGCAGCGGCGTCCTGCGACAGCGTCACATCCTTCAGCATCAGCGCCGCCGCAAATCCGGCGGCATAGTCGCGGTTGGACGGCGCGCCGGGCACCGGTCCGGGCGCCGGGCAATAGGCGGTGAGCGCCCAGGACTGACCGGACGAGGCGCCAGCGATCTGATTTAGCTTGTTCCAATCCAGCCCAAGCTTTTCCGCCAGCAGGAAGGCCTCCGACACGCCGATCATGTTGATCGCCAGCATCATGTTGTTGCAGATTTTCGCCGCCTGCCCGGCGCCGGGACCGCCGGCGTGCACGATGATCTTCCCCATCGCTTGCAGGATCGGCCTGCCGCAGGCGAACGCGTCGCCGGTGCCGCCGACCATGAAGGTCAGCGTGCCGCCGGTCGCGCCGGCGACGCCGCCGGACACCGGCGCGTCCAGCATGGCAAGCCCCGCCGCGCGCGCCGCCTCGGAGACCTCACGCGCGGTGGCGACGTCGATCGTCGAACAATCGATCAGCAGCGGTCGGGCCTGCTGCACCGCGGCGAGCAGTCCGCCTTGCAGCCAGACCGTGCGGACATGCTCACCGGCGGGCAGCATCGTGATCACCACCTGGGCGTCGCGCGCCGCCTCGGCCGGGCTGCCTGCCGCATGGCCACCGACCGTGACAAGTGCTTTCACAGCGGCGTGATTGAGGTCGTACCCGGTGACGCGATGGCCGGCCTTGACCAGGTTCGCCGCCATCGGCGCGCCCATGTTGCCCAGGCCAACGAAGCCGATCGTCGCCGTGGTCATCGACGTTACTCCCTTGATCTCGTTGCGTCGGATCAGACCCGATCCGCCGATTGGCGGCAAGCGCCTTGCGGCCTAGGCTTGGTGCGGCGCTTATTGGAGACCGACCGGCATGGCAACCGACTTCCCGCTGCCCGAGAGCGAGCCAGGCGATCTCGGACTGGACCCCAGGCCGCTGTTCAACCTGGAGCGGCTGGTCCTGCAGCATATCGAGGAAGGGCGGTATCCCGGCTGCCAGATCGCCATCGCGCGGCACGGTAATCTGGGCCTGTTCCGCAGCTACGGGTCGGCCAGGACGGACCCCGTGGTGCCGGCAACCAACGACACGATCTTCCTGGTGTTCTCGCAGACCAAGGTGCTGGTGATGGCCGCCCTGTGGGCGCTGGTGGAGGAAGGCCGGCTGTCGTTCAGCGACTTTGTCGCCGACCACCTGCCGGCCTTCGCCGCCCGCGGCAAGGGCGAGATCACGATTCACGAAGTCGCGACACACCAGGCGGGTTTCCCCAGCGCCAACGTCTCCCGTGAGAGCTGGGCGGACCACGCGCAATTGGCGGCCGAGGTGTCCGACTTCTCGCTGGAATGGACGCCCGGGACGAAGCTGCAATACCACCCGCGCTCGGCGCACCTTGTTCTGGCGATGGTGATCGAGGCGGTGACCGGGCAGGACTACCGCGCCGTGATCCGGGAAAAGGTGATCGCCCCGCTGGGGCTCGGCGACGATGTGTTCGTCGGCGTGCCGGAGGCGCAGCAGCACCGGTGCGCCGACATCTATCCGGCGCCGAACGACTACGTCGACAACACGCCCGAGTTCCGCGCGGCCGGCCTGCCGTATGGCGGGGGGTTCGCCACGGCGCGCGGCATCGCCGCGTTCTATCAGATGCTGCTGGGCAAGGGGCGGCTCGGCGGGTTGCGGCTGTTCTCGCCGCGGCTGGTTTCATATGTAACGAGGGACTTCACCGGCGACCGGCCGGACGAATACATGGGCGGCATCCCGATGCATCGCGGCCTGGGTCCGCACGCGCGCGGGCTGTCGGACCGCACCCGCGGGCTGGGGCTGCTGGCCTCGCCTGGGACGTTCGGCCATGGCGGGGTGGGTTCGTCGTATTCGTGGGGCGACCCGGAAAGCGGCGTGTCGTTCACCTACATCACGAACTCCGTGTCGCCCGACCCGTGGCACTCGGCCCGGCTGGACCGGGTGAGCAACCTGGTGCACGCTGCGATTGATTGAGGCTGGCCCTGCTCGCCGTTGCCCGCGATTTGTTGTAGTTACGAACTGTAGGGTGGACAAGCGCTTGCGCCGTCCACCGGTGCCGCGAGCCGCACCCTACAGGCACGGGCGTTGCGCAACGGCAGAGCGTAACGCGGCGATCGGTGTATCAGGCTGCTGCCAGCGTCCCCATGACGCGACGCTTCAGCATGGCGCCGAACGCGTCCACCACGCGGCGCATCTGCGGCGGCTTGTAGGGAAACAGGTCGGGCGGGTCCATCATGTGGACGATTGCGGCCGTGTCCGCCTCGAACAGCAGCAGCCGCCCCTCCGGCGTTTCGGCGCAGTCGATCTGGTGGTAGTCGAGGCCGATCCAGCCGTCGATCGCGGCGAGTGCCGCGCGGTGTCGCTGGGCGAAGCCGGCGTCGAACTCGGCGAATGCCGACGCTTCCATTGCCCGCTTGGCTTCGCTCTCCACCATTCCGGCGTTGAGATAGTGCACCATCCAGTGCTGGGAGCTCGCGACATGGCAGACAAAGGGTGCGCCGCCGATGAAGGCCACGCGATACTTGCGAAACAGCCCGTCCGGCCCGCGATAGTCGATGAAGTTGGCGAGGAAGAACCGCTCGGTCGCGTGTTCAGCCAAATGCGTGGCAAGAGCTTCGGGGGCATCCAGCCTGGCTAGCCCAATCCCCGCATGCGTGCCGACCGGACGCAGCAACACCGGATAGTCGCAGCCCGGCAGCAGTCGGTCGATCGGCGCGCCGGCGGCCAGATGTGCGAGCAGGTCTTGTCGCGAAATCGCAACGATGCACGGTGCGGCAACTCCCGGAGCACTGGCCAGCGCCGCCGCCACGCCATCACGCGTCAGCCGGGCAACCTGCGCCGGGTCGTTCAGCGCCGGGCGGGGCCATAGCGGGAACAAGGGCGCCAGCCGCCGCAGTGTCGCAGAGTCGGACTCGCTGACGGCGAAGAACGCCACGTCATGCTCCGGAATTCGTTCCGGCAACGGCCGGCCCGGTAAGACGAACATCAGGTCGAGCTGCACGTCCAGATGCGCGGTGATGAAGTCCAGCGGCGTGTTCATCATCAGGTCGCCCGGCGCCATCAAGGCCAGGACACGAAGTGGCCGCTTGCCGCGGGCGGCGAAGCTTTCCGCCACGCGGAACAGGCAGGCGCGATCCAGCGCCAGTGCCTGGATGGCACTCGCCTGCTGCGGCCGGAAATGCAGCATGTGGGCGAGTGCGCAATCGAGCGCCAGCGCCGCCATGGCCGGCTCGCTCGCGACCGGGCGGCCGAGTAACTGCAACAATTCGGGCAGCCCCTGACCGGCGAAGGCGCGGTGGGCCAACGCGGCCACCCCCTTGATCGGCGGGGGCGTCAGGCCGGGGTCGATCGTGGGGATGGTGTCCTGCACGGCGCGGCTCCAGTGGGAGACGAGCACCGTACGCGCAATGGATGAAGGGGATGTGAAAGCGACGGTCGATTTCGCGGCGAGGATGAGGTGGAACAGGTCTTGCGCCACCCGCCAATGGTGCAAGCCGCACCATAAGCGGTGGACGGCGCAAGGTGCTTGTCCACCCTACAGCCCCATCGCGTTATGGCGCCGTCGCTGCGGTGGCGCGGGGGTGAAGGCGGCGGCGGCTGGTGAGCGTCAGGTCTCGCCGCGCACTGCCTGCACCGCCTGCTCCACCGCCGACAGCAGATGCGCCACGTCGGCGTCGTCGTGCGCCAGCGAGACGTAGATCTTGCTCTCGCCCTTCAGCACGCCGGCCTGGCGCAGCCGCCGATTGAACCGCCCCGCCATCGCCGCGTCGGCACGCTGCAGGGAGCGATAGTCGGACACCTCATCGGCGCTGAACACCACGTCGAACAGCGGCGGCACGCCGATGATCTGGGCGGGCAGCCCGGCCTCCTGCAGCAGGCGCGCGATGCCGTCCATCAGCGTGCGGCCGGTCGCGAACACCCGCTCGTAGGCGCCCGGGCGCTTCAGGATGCCGAGCGTCGCCAATCCGGCGGCGGCGGCCACCGGGTTGCCGGACAGTGTGCCGATCTGCACCAGATAGCCGTCTTCGCCGACACGGGTCTTGTCGAACTGCGCCATGATGTCGTCGCGTCCGGCGATCGCGGCCAGCGGGAAGCCGCCGCCGAGGATTTTCCCCAGCGTGCAGATGTCCGGCGTCACGCCGTAATATTCCTGCGCGCCGCCATAGGCGAAGCGGAAGCCGGTGACGACCTCGTCGAAGATCAGCGGGATCTCGCACTCCGCCGTCACCTGCCGCAGCGCTTCCAGGAAGCCGGGCCGAGGCGGGATCAGGCGCTGGAACGGCTCAACGATCACGCCGCCCAGCTCGTCGCGATACTGGCGGATCAGGCCGGCGGCCATGTCGGGATCGTTGAACGGCGCGATCAGCATGTCGCCGGCCACGCTGCGCGGGATGCCAGGCGAGTCCGGCACCGCCTGCGGGAAGTTGCCGGGGCGCCGCGGGGCGAGGCTCATCAGGCTGTGGTCGCTCATGCCGTGATAGCCGCCCTCGAATTTCAGGATCTTGTCGCGTTTACGGAACGCGCGGGCCAGGCGCATGGCATACAGGTCGGCTTCGGAGCCGGAGCTGACGAAGCGAACCTTGTCCGCGCAGGCCACCGCCTCGACGACCTCCGCCGCCAGCCGGATGCCGAATTCATTGTTGGCGAAGAAGGTGGTGCCGCGGGCAAGCTGGTCCTGGACCGCGGCGATCACCTCGGAATGGGCGTGGCCGACGAACATCGGCCCGGAGCCCAGCAGGAAATCGACGTATTCGTTGCCGCTGACATCCCACACCCGGCCGCCGCGGCCTTCGCGGATGACTACCTCCGAGGGCAGGTTGCCGAAATTGGCCGCCGGCAGCACCCGCCGGGCCGTCTCGACCAGCGCGACTTCCGCGTCGCTGCGGGGCCACTCGCTCATGATCCGCTCCTTCGGTTCGGCGGCGATGATGCCGCGTCGGGCCTATAGGCATGCCCACGATGGCCCCGCGCCTTCGCGTGCAATTGTGCCACAGCGAGATCGACGCGTCCCCGTCTGGCGGTGGCGGCTGGACTGGCATGCGCCAAGTGCGCGCAGAGTCTCGGCACCCCTATGGATGACGCTTGCCCGGACTGCATGGTGGCTCCGTGGCGGCTTGGCGCCCCGAAGGCGGGGGTTAGTGATACTGTTCGAGATCGACGCGGACGGCGTCTTCTTCCTCCCATGCAAAGGTCAGGCACCAGGGACCGTTCACGTGCACGGTGTAGCGAACCGGCTTGTTCGGGAGGCGGTGGAAATTGAATCCAGGAACGTTCATCTCGGCTGGCTGCTGGGCTGCGTCGAGTCGAGACAAGCGTATCCGCAGCCGTGTCAACAGGTCAGGGCGGAGTTTGGACGCGTCGTCCCGGTGCCAGAAATCGGCGAGCGCGCGGCTTTTGAAGGAGCGGATCATGCGTCCGATCCGCTTGCTTGGGCTGTCCTGCTGGTGAGCGAACAGGGCGTGAGCCAGGCGGCTTTCCATCCTTCGGCACGCCGCGTCACGATAACGTCCTTCCTTGGGCCGGCGGCCACAGGTCGCTGGATGTAAATCGACACTTTCCTGAACGTAAACCTTAGGTTGACATAGGGCCGCACAATATAGGACGCTACGTCCAAGTTGGTTTCATAAATCCGAACGGTGTCGCGCGGAGCAAAGGCGAATGCGAATGACAGAGTATCCGGTTCACGCTCCCCCCGCGTGGCAGCCGAGCCATCCCGGGGCGCTGCTGCGTGAGGACGTGCTGCCGGCGCTGCGGCTAACGGTGAAAGACGCGGCGGAAAAGCTGGGCGTGTCCCGCCAGACGCTGCACGCCATCCTATCCGAGCGGTCTGCCGTGACGCCGGAGATGGCAGTGCGCCTCGGCAAGCTGTGCGGCGACGGCGCGGGCATCTGGCTGCGCATGCAGGTGGCGCACGACCTGTGGCAGGCGGAGCGCGACCTGGCCGAGGCGGTCAAGGCTATCCCGACGCTGACCGAAGCGTGATACGCGGGCGGGGACAGCGGAGCGTTCCAGGAGTCGTGCATGCCTCTGACCGACGACCAGGCAGCCGAGATCGCGGCTGCCCGCGCGCAAGCCGCGGAGACCCGCCGCCCCACCGTGCCGGCGCTGGAGGCTCTGCTGTTCCAGGCTGTTCCGGTGCTGGACCACGGCTTCATCCGGGTGATCGACTACATGGGCGACGACGCCGCCATCGTGCAGGCGGCGCGGGTGTCGTATGGCCGCGGCACCCGCCGGGTCTCGGAGGATGCCGGGTTGATCCGCTATCTGATGCGCCACCGGCACACCACGCCGTTCGAGATGTGCGAGATCAAATACCACGTGAAGTTGCCGATCTTCGTCGCTCGACAATGGATCAGGCACCGCACGGCCAACGTGAACGAATACTCGGCGCGCTACTCGGTTCTCGATCGGGAGTTCTACCTGCCGGCGCCGGACCAGCTTGGCGCCCAATCGGCGGTCAACCGCCAGGGGCGCGGCGCGGTGCTGGAGGGAGCGGAGGCGGCGCGGGTGCTCGACCTGCTGCGCGAGGACGCGACGCGCTGCTTCGATCACTACGTCGAGATGCTGAACGAAGATGCGTCCGGCGCCGCGCTGGACCCAGGGCGGCAGGGGCTGGCGCGCGAGCTGGCCCGGATGAACCTCACGCTGAACACCTACACGCAATGGTACTGGAAGGTGGATCTGCACAATTTGTTGCATTTCCTGTCGTTACGGGCCGATGTTCACGCGCAGTACGAAATCCGGGTCTACGCGGAAGCAATGCTGGACACGGTGGCGGCCTGGGCGCCGATCGCCTGCCAGGCGTTCCGCGACTACCGTCTGGGCGCGGTGACGCTGTCGGCGCAGATGCTTGCGGCGGTCCGGCGGATGGTGGCCGGCGAGGCGGTCGATCAGGCCGGCAGCGGACTGTCCAAGCGCGAGTGGGTTGAGCTGATGGCGGCTCTGGGCCGATAGTTTCCACCGGCCTTGCGCACAGGCCAGCGGGAGGAGGCCAACAAATGAACGCACAGGACATCGAGGCGTCCGCACGCCTTCTGGTCGCGGCTCGGCTTGAGCGGCACCGGATCGACCGGCTGCCGGTGGTGCCATGCAGCGTGGCGGAGGCACACGCAATCCAGGACGCGATCACCTCGATGCTCGGCTGGCCGGTCGGTGCGTTCAAGGCCAATACGCCGCAGGACGGCGAGGCCAACCGCGGCGTGATCTATGCCCGACTGATCCATCCCAGCCCGGCACGCATCGCAACGGCCGAGGTCGTGCGATGCGGCGTTGAGGGCGAAGTGGCGTTCGTGTTTCGGCACGATTTTCCAGGACGGACGGAGGCGTACTCGCGCGCCGAGGTCGCGGCGGGGGTTGATGCGCTCGCGGCGATCGAGGTGATCGACAGCCGGTTCTCCGATCCGGATTCGGTTCCGGCGCTGGAAAAACTTGCCGATTCATTCGGCAATGGCGCGTTTGTTCCAGGCGAGCCATTGGACGGATGGCGGCGGCTCGATCTCTGTGCGTTGAAGGTGTCCCTGAGCGTGAACGGAACGGTGGAGCTGGATCAGCAAGGCAGCCATCCGACGGGTGACCCGCTGGCGGTCGCGGTGGCCCTGGTGAACATGATGCGTGCGTCTGGCGGCGTGACCGCGGGGCAGTTTGTGACCACCGGATCGTGTACGGGGGTCCGGTATCTGCAGCCTGGCGATCGGTGCACGATTAGCTTCGAGGGCCTGGGATCGGCGGAAGTGACGTTCCAGGCGTGATCGGTTCTTCTGCCCCGGCGGTCTCGCCGGGCGCGTGACATGCACCACGCCGGGATCGTATCGAAGGTTAAGGCAACAAACAGGAGAGACAGTATGGCCATCAAGCGTCGCGCCAGCGCTGCCTGGCAGGGCACCGGCCAGGACGGCAAGGGTCACCTGACCACGCAGAGCGGCACGCTCAAGGATACGCCGTATTCCTTCACCGCGCGGTTCGGCGACGGGCAGGGGACCAACCCGGAAGAACTGATCGCCGCCGCTCACGCGGGCTGCTTCGCCATGGCCACCGCGTTCGAGCTGAGCGGGGCAGGGCATCCCCCCGATAGCCTGCAGGCCGAAGCGACAGTGATCCTGGAGCAGGACGGCCCCGGCTGGAAGATTTCCGCCAGTCACCTGGTGCTGCGTGGGCGGGTGCCAGGCATCGATGCCGCAACGTTCCAGAAGATCGTCGCCGGCGCCAAGGCGAATTGCCCGGTCTCGAAGTTGCTGAACGCCGAGATTACGCTGGAAGCGACGCTGGAGTAGGGCGGGCAACGCCCGCCGTCGCCGGTTCGGCAAGGGGATTGCCCAAGGGCAGTCCCCTGTGGGCCCCTGGTTAACGAAGCCCGATAAACTTGTGCGTCTGCAAGCCTAGCCGCCAGAGCGGGTGGCGCAGGCAGTAGGCCAAGGTTTCGGCCGTATTCTCAGCAAGGTCAGGTCCGTCCATCGGTTGCAGCCAGAAGTGCCGGAAGGGCAGGCCCTCCAGCGCCGCCGGATCAAGCCCAGGTTGCGGGAACACCAGCTTCAGTTCGTCACCGCTGGTCTGAACCAGCGGCGCGCCCGCTTTCGGGCTGACGCACACCCAATCGAGCCCGGCCGGCGCCGTGATCGTGCCGTTGGTTTCCACAGCCGCCTCGAAGCCTTGTGCGTGCACCGCATCCAGCAGAGCGGCATCGAGCTGCAGCAATGGCTCGCCGCCGGTGAACACCACGAAGCGCCTTGGCCGCGCTGGTCCCCAGGTGAGGGCTATCGCGTTCGCTAGGTCTGCGGCCGTCGCGAACCGCCCTGCATCGGCCCCGACAAAATCCGTGTCGCAGAAGCGGCAGACGGCGCCCGCCCGGTCCGCTTCCCGACCGGACCAAAGGTTGCAGCCGGCGAAGCGGCAGAACACCGCGGCGCGGCCGCCCTGCGCGCCTTCGCCCTGCAGGGTCAGGAACAGTTCCTTAACCGCGTAGGTCATCGGTGCCGTCGGCCGAGACCGCGACCGTCATGCGACGGGCATGCGCCACCGCCTAAAAAGCCCTCGCAAAATTCGTACACGCGTCCAGACCGCCAAGCTTCTCTTCTCCGCCGTGGCAGTCAAGGTGGCCCATTCAAAGAGCAACCACATCAGCAGACAGCCGTGATGTCCTCACACGTTAAACCGGAACAACAGCACGTCGCCGTCCTTCACGACGTATTCCTTGCCCTCGACCCGCATCTTGCCGGCCTCCTTGGCACCCGCCTCGCCGTTGCCGGCGACGTAGTCGTCGTAGGCGATCGTCTCGCAGGCGATAAAGCCGCGCTCGAAGTCGTTGTGGATCACCGCCGCCGCCTGCGGGGCTTTCGTGCCGCGCACAATCGTCCAGGCACGCGACTCCTTGGGACCCACGGTAAAATACGTCACCAGACCCAGCAGGTCGTAGCCCGCCCGGATCACCCGATCGAGCCCGCTGTCGTGCAGGCCGAGCCCCTCCAGGAACTCGGCGCGATCGGCTTCGGGCAACTGACTGACCTCCGCCTCGATCGCGGCCGAGACGATCACCGTCCGCGCTCCTTCCTCGCGGGCGCGCGCTTCCACGCGGGCCGAGAACGCGTTGCCGGTGGCGGCCGACGCTTCCTCAACGTTGCAGACGTAGAGCACCGGCTTGGAGGTCATCAGTTGCAGCCGCTTCGCCGCCTCGACCTGGTCCGGCGGGATCGCGGTGCGCGCCGGTTGTCCGGCCTGCAAGGCGGCGACGATCGGCTCCATCAGCGCCACCTGGGCGATGCTTTCCTTGTCCCCACCGCGGGCACGCTTCTGCATGTTGGACAGGCGCTTTTCCAGGCTGTCCAGGTCCGACAGCATCAGCTCGGTTTCCACCGTCTCGGCGTCGCGGATCGGGTCGATCGAGCCCTCCACATGCGTCACGTCGGAATCCTCGAAGCAGCGCAGGACGTGGATAATCGCGTCCACTTCACGGATGTTGGCGAGGAACTGGTTGCCGAGACCTTCACCCTTGGACGCGCCGCGCACCAGCCCGGCGATGTCGACGAACTCCAGGCTGGTCGGCACGATGCGCACCGACTTGCCGATCCGTGCCAGGGTATCCAGCCGCCGATCCGGCACCGCCACCCGGCCGACATTCGGCTCGATGGTGCAGAACGGATAGTTCGCCGCCTGCGCCGCGGCGGTCGCGGTCAGCGCGTTGAACAGGGTCGATTTGCCGACATTCGGCAGACCGACGATGCCGCAATTGAAGCCCATCTTACGTCTTGTCCTGTGTCAGCAACGCGACTTTGGTCATGAAGTCTTCCGGTTTGCTCTGCGCCAGCAGCGGGGCGGCGTCGGCCACCGCGTCCAGGACGGTGACCAGCCAGTCCCGGTCCTCCTTGCCGAAGTCGCCGAGCACGTGGCCGAGCACCCGTTCCTTCGACCCCGGATGGCCGATCCCTAGCCGCACGCGCCAATAATCCGGCGTGCCGAGCATGCGGTCCATGCTGCGCAGCCCGTTGTGCCCCGCCGCGCCGCCGCCGCGTTTCACCCGCACTTTGCCCGGCACCAGGTCGAGCTCGTCGTGGAACGCGCAGATGGCATCGACCGGCACTTTGTAGAAGGACGCAGCGGCCTGCACCGACTCGCCCGAGGCGTTCATGTAGGTTTGCGGCTTCAGCGCGAGGATCTTCTCGCTGCCGATGGTGCCTTCGGCGACCAGCCCCTTGAAGCGCTGCCGCCACGGGGTGAACCCGTGGCGGATCGCGATCGTATCCAGCGCCATGAAGCCGATATTGTGCCGGTTCCGGACCATCCCCGGCTCCGGATTGCCGAGGCCGACCCAGAGCAGCACGAAAGCCTCAGCCCTTCTTCGGCGCGGCCTTGGCCGGAGCCTTTGCCGGTGCCGCTGCACCCTTGGCTGGTGCCGCGCCCTTGGCCGGTGCTGCCGCGGTAGGCGCCCCCGCAGTGGCGGCCTGCTCGGCGGTTTCGGTGATCTTGGTCGGCGGCGCCACGGTGGCGACGACGAAGTCGCGGTCGATCACCGGGCGGGCGTTTTCGGTGCCCTTCAGGTCGTGCCAACGGACATTATCGTTGAAGTCGAGGCCGGTCATGTCCGCGGTGAACTGGTCGGGAATGGTGTCCGGCTCGCAGTAGACTTCGACCGCATGGCGCACGACGTTGAGCACGCCGCCGCGCTTCAACCCCGGGCTGAGCGCTTCGTTATCGAAGTGCACCGGCACCGCGACGCGGATGCGCTCGCCGGCGGCGAGCCGCTGGAAGTCCACGTGCTCCGGCTGGTCGGTGACGGGGTGGTATTGCACGTCGCGGATCAGCGCGCGGGTGAGACCGCCGTCGAGGCTGATCTCGTACAGGCGGGACTGCCAGCCGGCTTTCTGGACTTCGCGCAGGACGGCCCGCGGGTCCAGGGCGATCAGGCTGGCGGGCTGCTTTGCCCCATAGATAACACCGGGCAGTTTGCCCTCTCGCCGAGTAGCCCGCGCCGCCCCCTTACCGGCTCGCGGGCGCGCCTCGGCCTCGATCGTCACAACATTGGCCATAGGATGCTCCTGCAAATAAGAAGCGCCGGCCTCCAGGGGTGCCGGCGCGGTAGGCGATTTAGCTGAACAAGGGATGCGGGTCCAGGGGCCGCTGCAGGGCAATCGGGTGAAGAAGTAGGTGACAAGGGGCTGAAATGCTGAATCTGTACCGATCCTCTGACCCGATTCGCGGAGGACGGCGATGGATAGCGTGGC
>Ga0302320_10006733_pt1 | contig 25431 bp, 14 predicted proteins | sample Bog_T0_3_FD_202130 | JGI IMG/M metagenome (GOLD analysis project Ga0302320, IMG submission 202130) | Peat permafrost microbial communities from Stordalen Mire near Abisko, Sweden - Bog_T0_3 | ecosystem: Environmental > Terrestrial > Soil > Wetlands > Peat | place: Sweden: Abisko, Stordalen Mire... | reverse complement strand
TTCGAAGATTACTCCATGACAAACCGCACTTATCGTTATTTCAAAGGGAAACCGCTCTATAGCTTTGGCGATGGGTTGAGTTATACCTCCTTTGCCTATTCGCATCTGCGCGTTTCAAGCAAGAGCGTTCATGCCGGCGACACGCTGGCCGTGGAAGCGGATGTCAAGAATGTCGGCTCCCTTCAAGGCGACGAAGTAGCGGAACTCTATCTTGCGCCGCCACAGACGCCAGTTTCTTCAGCTCTGGCCCTGGCTGGATTTGAGCGCCTGCATCTGAATCCGGGCGAGACGAAGCACGTGACTTTCCACCTGGACCCGAGGGCATTGTCGCAGGTGGACGACAAGGGTGTCAGGGCAGTTACTCCTGGGCGCTACCGGGTTTCTGTAGGGGGTTCGCAGCCAGGCGGGGACGCGGCAGAGACTGTTCGTTCGGAGGAATTCACGGTTGTGGGGACGCAACAGCTTCCCCGCTGAACCACTTTCAGAAGCTGCTCAGCGTGACAAGCATAAAAAACGCCGGATTATCTGGACCGGGCTACTATGATTGTCTATAGAACAACAAGATCGACTTTCGCTCGTTTTTGTGAACCTACTCGTCTAACTGCGCCAGCTTTATCCGTCTCTTGGAACCGCCGCCTGGAACTCTATGACTCTTGACAGTCCTGAATTGCCTCAGGAGCCCAACAGTTCGCTCTCTCTGCTGCACTTGGCTGCGACTGCAATCACGCTCGGGTGCGTCTCCGGCGGCGCCATCCTGCTCAACGCGGCTTCGTGGGGAGCGGGAAGTATCAGCATCCTATGGCCCGCTACCGGGCTCTTGATCGGGATTCTTATCTGCCTGCCACGAAAGCAATGGCCTGTTTATCTTGCGGTTGCGGCGGCCATCGATCTGCTGATCAATGTATTTATTCCACCGGTCAGACATTTGACTGGAATGCTCTATCTGGCGGGATGCAACGTCCTTGAGGTTTCTCTGGCGGCCTGGCTGCTGCAACCGGTCTTCACGCCGCAACGCTATCTCACGCGGCCCGGTCAGCTCGTTCGGCTGCTCGCCTATGGAGTCGTTCTGGCTCCCGCCGTCGCGTCGCTCTTCGCCGCGTGCTACCTTTCGGGATCATTTGGCAGACCGACGTTTGAAGGGTTTCTGGAATGGTTCACCGCCGATGCGCTTGGTATCTCAATCGTTACGCCGCTTTATCTCGGATTTCAGAAGCGGGCGCCATTTTCCAATCGCAAGTGGTTTGAAGTCGTATCCCTGTTTGCCCTGCTTTGCTCCGTGAGCATCGTGGTTTTTTGGCAAACGACCCTGCCACTTCTCTTCCTGATCCTTCCGTTTCTCCTGCTGATTGAGGTGCGCCTCGGCTTGTCCGGATCAACCATCGGCCTTCTCGCCGTTTCTGTCATCGCCGGCTACTCGACCGCGCATAACCATGGACCCATCGCGCTCACAAAATTCGTGTCGCTCTCGCCACGCACCCTGATCATGCAATTCTTCACCTTCGTTTGCATGATCGTCCTCTACATTACGGAAGTGATCCTGGCGGAAAGACACCGTCTTGAAGTCGACCTTAGCGCCAGCGAACTGCGCTTTCGCCTTCTGGCGGAGGGCTCGCACGACATCATCATGCTCCAGAATCTCGAGAGGGAACGCCAATATGTATCGCCTGCCGTAACAACATTGCTCGGCTGGGAGAGGCAGGAGTTTCTCGATCTCGATCGCGACCAACTCATTCATCCGGATGATCTGGCCGCAGTGAGCAGGCTCTACGAGCAGTGCCTCGCCGGCAGGGCTTTCAATCCCTTTGACTTTCGCAACAAGAAAAAGGATGGGAGCTACCTCTGGCTGGAAGGCAACGTTGTTCTCCACCGCGACCCTGAAACCGGCGCTCCGGCCGGCTTCATCACGGTCTCACACAATATCTCCAGCCGCAAAGCTGCGGAAGCCGAATTGAACAAAGCCCTCGGCGTGGCGGAAAGCCTGGCAAGCATCGACGCTCTTACAGGTGTCGCCAACCGCAGAAACTTTGACGAGTTCTTCGAAGGCGAGTGGCTCCGAGCCATTCGTTCGCATAGTCCAATTTCCGTCTTGATGATCGATGTCGACCACTTCAAACGATACAACGACCGGTATGGTCATGTTTCCGGAGACAACTGCCTGAAGGATATTGCCCGGACGATCGCATCCTGCATTCATCGGCCCACAGATCTTCTCGCACGGTATGGCGGAGAGGAGTTCATCGTCGTTTTGCCCAACACCGATTCCGCCGGAGCGCGATTGATCGCCGAGCAGATTCGGAAGGCCCTTGAGGAGCGTCAAATCCCCCACGAAGACAGCTCGCAATCTGTTGTCACCATCAGCATCGGTTGCGCCACTCAAATACCGGAGCCTCGGTCTCTTTCCACACTCCTTGTGAAGATTGCGGACGAAGCCCTCTACCAGGCAAAATCAGCCGGCAGAAACTGCGTCATGTAACTGCGGAACCATCGTTATCGATTTTGCATGGAAGACTGACGCGCACGAGCTTTCCAGCGGCTACTCCCCATCAGGTACCATAGATATCGCGATGCAGGTGTTCTTCCCCAAAGTGCGATTGCGCGTGGTTCCCCTGCTTGCCATTATCCTGGCCACTTCGTATCCCGCGCGCGCGCAAGAGCCCTCAGCCAGCCTCAAGCAGGCCGACGTGGACTATCGTGCCGGCGCCGCCGCCCTCGCGCGCAACGACATGAATGCCGCTCTTGAGGACTTTCAAAATGCCGCGCGGCTAGCACCCGCGGCTTCGCAGGTCCACACCGCGCTGGGAGCCGTATTGGTGCGGCTGGGGCGGACCGGCGAAGGAATCCACGAGTTGGAAAAAGCGTTGGCCATCCAGCCGGGGGACGGCAGCGCACAGCTTAACTTGGCTCTCGCTTATGAACAGAATGGCCAGTCCGCCAAGGCTTTACCACTATTCGCCAAGCTGGACGCAGCGGCTCACACTGCCAGGCATCCGCTTGCTCCCGCGGTTCTTGCTTCGTATGCGCGGGCTCTGGCAACCACCGGGCAGCTAAAGCCTGCGATCGGAAAAATGAAGGAAGCCTCGGCACGCGAGCCGAAGAATCCTGATTTACAAAGTGACCTCGGAACGCTCTACGCGCAAGCGGAAGATTGGGCGAACGCCAAGCTCGCTTTTTCCGCCGCTGTTGAGGGCCGGCCGGAATTCGCGATCGCCCACCTGCGCCTTGGTTTGACCCTCCAGGCACTCCACCAGCCTGGCGCTCTCGATGAACTGACCAAGGCCAATCAACTTGCGCCTCGCGATCCAGTCATCGCTCTTGAGTTTGGCAAGGCACTCGCCAATGCCGGCCAGGATGAACAGGCCCTTCCCGTGCTGCAGCAGGCGTCGGAACTCGATCCCGCCTCCACCTCGGCTGCGTATCAATTGGGATTGGTACTCGAGCGTCTTGATCGTGTGCAGGATGCCATTCCGCTGCTGCAACGAGTTGCGGATTCGAACCCCGGCAATGCGGAGGCGCTGACGAATCTCGGCATGGCACTTTGCCTGGCGCAGAGAGCGAAAGACGCGGTCCCCATCCTGCAGCGTGCCGTGACCCTGGAGCCGGATAACGTAACGGCACATCAGAACCTGGCTGTCGCGGATATTCAGCTCAGCCAGCTTGACGACGCCATCGTTCAGTTACGCGCCGCTCTAAAGCTCTCTCCCGACGCACCCCAGTTGCACTACAACCTTGGCTACGCACTCAAGATGCAGGATGACGCCGCGGACGCCATTCCGGAGCTTGAGACCGCCGAGAAGCTCAATTCCGCTGCGCCTGAACCGCCCTATCTGCTGGGCGTTCTATACATGCAGGTAGGCAGGTATGCGGACGCGGAGAGAGAGCTGAGCTCGTCCCTCAAGCTGCGGCCTGGGAATGGCGATGGGTGGGCCACTCTGGGCAGCGTTGACAACAAACTCGACAGGCTTCCTGAAGCCGTCGCGGCCCTGAAAGAAGCCATCCGTCAAAGCCCTTTGCAGGCCGATCCCCACCTTACCCTTGCCACTGTCCTGGCCCGGCAAAACCAGCCTGCCGAAGCTAAGGAAGAACGCCGGAAGGCAGCCGATCTTATGCGCGAACATATGGATCTACAGCGGGCCGAAGTATCTACCCACTCCGCCAATGCACTGCTCGCAGCCGGCAAAACGGACGAAGCGATTGCGGATTACAACGAGGCTTTGAGCTTCGACCCGAACTACGTCGATGCCCACGATGGGTTGGCGAAAGCATTGGAGCGTCAGGGCAAGACCATGGAAGCTGCCGCCGAGCGCGAGAAGGCGGCATCCCTTCGCCAGCACACCCCGCAGTAAGATTTATTGCCCTGTTTCCCGTGTCCACGTCCGCCAATCTCAGCCAACCGATGGATGTACATCTTACCCGTCCGCGCGTTATAGTGGGGCAGAATCGAGCATTTCACTTCCTACCAGTGAATACAAAGCAGACGGGAAGGAATGCGGCGATTTCTCGGGGGTCCTGCCGGCGCTTCCCAAAACTTGCAAATCGCCCCAGAGCACGCCCCTTGTTTGAACGATAACCTGTTGATTTCGTCACTTCGCCACGGAAGCCGCCTACGGTCGCGACTTCGTAGCCTTTGAGCCGGTTGGAGATTCTATGAATAAGGCAGTAGGTCCCCTCGTTGGCTTCGCCTGCCTGGTGTTAGCCTTGGCCTGTCTGGTTTTGTCCGGACCGTGGATTGCGTCTTCGTGGGCGGCGCAAAACCCGTCACAAGCAAGCGCTCCAACCCAAACGCCACCCCCTGCATATACTGCACCTCTTCCGGGCGCACCTCCGGTTGAAGATACGCCGGCCCAGCGCGATGCGTTGGCAAAGCTTGAGGCAAGAGCTTCGGATCAATCTGCGGCAGACCGCAAAGCCGAGAATGCAGCAGTGAGCGAGACTTACAATTTCCACTACGGGAAAGACAAGCCATTCACCCCCGGTAACATCAAGGTGCAGGGCGACGGCTTTCTTCATCCGGGCGCATTTCCCAGCGCCGAATATTGCGGAACCTGCCACCAGGAAGCCTATGCACAGTGGCGTCAATCTCTCCATTCGAACGCGTTCCGGACACCGTTTTACCGCACTAGCGTTAACCTGCTGCTGCGCGACAAGACCCGCGGCATCGCCTTCGCACGCCATTGCGACAGTTGCCACAACCCAATCTCCGTGCTCGGCGGCGGACTGACCGAAGACTCCAAAGTCGATCGCTCAATGATGGATTCGGACGGCTTGACCTGCACCGTGTGCCACTCGGTGCAAAGGACTTTTTCCATCAATGGAAATGCGGGGCTGGAGATGGGCGTGCCTGCGGTCATTGTGGACGAAAAAGGAAGTCGCATCCCCGGCGAAGTGCCGTTCGACCAGATTCTGCGCCACCCAGAGCGCCACTCCAAGGCAGTCATGTCTGACCTGCTCCACTCCCCGGAATTCTGCGGCGCATGCCACAAGGCCAACCTGCCCGAGCCACTCAACGACTACAAATTCATTCGCGCATTCACGGCATATGACGAGTGGCAGCAATCGAAATTCTCGCAACGCAATCCACTTACCTTTTACACGACCGACTTTTCAAGCTGCCAGGGATGCCACATGAAGCGTGCGGCAGTCACGTTGCCCGAATATGGCGCCAAGCACGGCACTTTCGTTTCCCATCGCTGGCTGGCCGGCAACACCGCGGTGCCCTTCTATTATGGATTCGATGAGCAACTCAATAAGACCATCGAATTCCTGAGGAGCGGCACATTTCTCAACGTCGATATCTTCGCCCTCAAGAATGTAGCCGGTGGACCAATGGTCGCCCCGCTGGGTACAGTGCCCGTATCGCTCAAGGCTGATGAAACCGTTGAGACCGCCGTCGTCATTCAGAACAAGAACATCGGGCATTCTCTCATTCCCGAAGTTCGCGATCTATACGAGGCATGGGTTAGCGTCACTGTCAAAGACGCTGCGGGAGACCTCATCTATCGAAGCGGATTCCTCAATCCGGATGGAATGCTCGACACAGGTGCGCATAGCTTCACGAATCGCCCCGTCGACTTAACTGGAAACTTCGTTGATAACCACAAGGTGTGGACCATCCATTCCGTGGCCTATGACAACACGATCCAGTCGGGACGTTCCGCTCTGGTCCGCTATCAATTCCACATTCCGTCGGACGTCAAAGGCCCTATCACAATGACAGCGGCCGTTGAATACCGCCACCTTCGGCAGAGTTACATCAATAATGTTCTGGGCAGCGATCATCCCGCCTATCCCGTGATTGAAATTGCTTCCCAAAGCCGCACCTGGAGCCTCGGCGATAACCCTCCCACCGCTCCGGGCCCCAACGACAATCAAGACTGGATGCGCTGGAATAACATCGGCATCGCCTATCTCGACCAACTGCAATATGAAGACGCAATTCATGCCTTTCAGCAGGTCATCCAGTTGCGCCCCGACTATAAGGACGGCTACATCAACTTAGGCATCACGAACATCGAGTGGGAAAAATACCCTGATGCTCGTGGTCCGCTTGAAGAAGCGCTCCACATGCATCCGGACGATGCGCGCGCACTCTACTACCTGGCGCTTGTCGAGCGCCGCGCTAGGAATTCCGAAGCCGAAGTAGCCGATCTTGAAAGGGTGGTTGCGCAGTATCCGCAGTCGCGCGATGCGCGGCGTGAACTTGGTATTTCCTACTATCAGCAGCATCGCAGTGAAGAGGCCATGCAGCAATTCAAAGCGCTGCAGGCAATTGATCCCGACGATCTGGCCGCTCATTACAACCTCTCGATTCTCTATCGCAGGATGGGAATGAAGAAGCAGGCCGCCGAGGAAGCTGCGCTTTATACCACCAAGCGAATCGATCCAGGTGCGCCGACGTATTCACTGGACTATCTGCGCAAGCACCCTGAAATCTCCACCGAGAGCGATCCGTACCACGTGCATTCCGACATGGCTCACACATCCAACACCGCGATTGGTCAGCAGTAACTCAAGAGGATTAGAAAACATTGAAACGCCGTTCGTTCCTCCAATCTCTCAGCCGCACAGCGTTGGTGCTGCCTTTCGCGGATATTCTCGCGCTCGCTTCTCCATTTCAACAGCAGGCCGCACCGGACCCGCAAAAGCCGATCGGTCCACAGGAGCGAAGTTACGATGCAAAACCCGCGCCACCCCCTTCCGGCCCGAAGTCACCCATCGAAGGAACGCCGCTCGGCATCAGCTTTGTCGACGTGGTGAAGGAGGCCGGTCTAGATTCAAAGACCATTTATGGTGGAGAGTTAACCAATAAATACCTGTTGGAAACAACCGGCTGCGGATTGGCCTTTTACGACTATGACAACGATGGCTACCTCGATATTTTTCTGGTCAATGGCTGGCGTCTTGATGGGTTCCCGGCTGGCCAGGAACCGCATTGCCGTCTTTTTAAAAACAACCGCGACGGCACTTTTACCGATGTAACCATCGGGTCCGGCCTGGAGCATAAAACGGGTTGGGGGCAGGCCTGCTGTGTTGCCGATTACAACAATGACGGCCACGACGATCTCTTTGTCACCTACTACGGCCAGAATGCTCTTTATCGTAACAACGGAAACGGGACCTTTACCGACGTCACACAGCAGGCAGGACTTATACAGCCGGGACCGAAGATCCGCTGGAATACCGGCTGTACATTTCTCGATTACGATCGCGACGGAAACCTCGATCTATTCGTTGCCAACTACGTCGACTTCGACCTCAAGACCGCTCCCAAGCCTGAGGACGGTCCCTGCACTTATAAGGGAATTCTTGTTGCATGCGGCCCTCCAGGATTGCCTGGCGGCAGAAACATTCTCTATCACAACAATGGGGACGGGACCTTTACCGATGTAAGCGAGAAAGCCGGGATGTTCACCGCAGTTGGGACATATGGCCTGAGTGTCGCTGCGTCCGACCTCGACAACGACGGCTGGACTGATATTTATGTCGCGAACGATTCGGCGCCGGCAACACTTTACTTAAATCAAAAGGACGGAACCTTTCGCGACATCGCAATCGAGGCTGGCGCGGCGCTCTCGGCGGAAGCCAAGCCCCAGGCCGGCATGGGCGTCTCCATTGGCGATTACAACCGCGACGGCAACATGGATGTGGTCAAGACTAACTTCGCCGGAGATACCGATTCGCTCTACACCAATCTTGGTGACGCGACCTTCGAAGATAGAACCTATCCCGGCGGCCTCGGCGTGAACACGCGGCTTCTAGGTTGGGGTGTTGGCTTTTTCGATATGGACAACGATGGATGGCTCGACATCCTCATGTCGAATGGGCACGTCTATCCTGAGGTCGACCGGTCAAAGGGCGATTTGAAATACGCCGAGCACAAATACCTCTACCGTAACCTGCGCAACGGAAGATTTGAGGAAGTCACAGGCCAGGGCGGTCCGGGAATCCTGGAGAATGCTCCGGCACGCGGATGTGCGTTTGGCGATTACAACAACGATGGTGTTATGGATGTTGCCGTGAATTGCATCAACGCCATTCCTCAGTTGCTTCGCTGTGATTCAACACTGAATCGCAACTGGATCAAAATCAAATTGGTGGGAGTAAAGTCTAATCGGACCGGAATCGGAAGCCGCGTTCTGGTAACTGCGATGACAACGCCGGACACAACCAAGCCCCTGCTGCAGACGGAGGAGCTACGCAGTGGCGGGAGTTATTTTTCCCAGAACGATCTTCGCCTTCATTTTGGTTTGGAGCAAGCAAAGAAGGTGGACGTGGTGGAGATTCGCTGGTTAAGTGGTCAGGTGGATCAGATAAAAGATCTCGCCGTGAATCAGTTGCACGTAATTCAAGAGGGAGGCAAGGTTCTCAGCTCTGCTCCGTTGCCGCAATTCAAGACTCGCGGCAAGGTCAAGGCGTAACTTTCATCAAGCGCGATTCGCCCGTCATTCGTCGTGGATTTGGGAGCCGCCTCCAGCGTGTTTGGTATTCCGAAAATGGACACTCCGCTTGTCCGCGTGAATTAAATCGAGGCATTTTCAGAGCATACTGCGCTATGTCATTGCCGAGACCCATGGAAGCGAGTATTGTATCTTAGACAGGTAATCAGCTCGGCCATTGTTGATATTCAGACTTAGCCCAGAAACGCGCAAGCCGTTTCTGGTCTTGCGCAAGGTAGTCTTTCCTAGACGAAAGCGTCATTTAGCATTTGCAAGTTCTCTTTTAAGCAACAGCAGATCTTCGATGGCCATCGAGATGAAATAATCGCCTGCATCTATCGGGGGAGCTATGGGACTTTCAGAGATTCTAGCAAACATCGATCGTGAGATTGCCCAATTGCAGAGTGCACGTGCATTGATTGCAAGCGCGAGCACGCCAACCGCTAAGAAGAGGCCGGGCCGGCCCAAGAAGGTCGCTACGGTGGTTGCGTCCGCGCTCGCAATTCCCACAGCGAAGAAGAAAAAGAGAAATCTTTCGCCTGAAGGCCGGAAGCGCATCGCAGAGGCCGTCAAACGTCGTTGGGCTGCACAGAGAAAGCGGCCGCTGTTACAGCAAAGTAATGGGGGGTTCGGATAATTGCGGGACAAGCCTTCCGTTCTAACGTGATTTTCTTTTCGTTCCGAATTCTTCGCCACCGGATTGCTTGGCCGGCAGTGCGGGGGGCAGAGTTTCTCTGCCTTCCTCAATTCCGGCTTGCTCCTCCAGACTGCTCGAAAGTGCTACCCAAGCTGTGAAGACATTGGCTGGCTTGCCGTTGTATATTCAGCCATGGTTTTGAAGCGAACCCTTCACTCAGCCCTTTTCCTCTGCATCCTCTCGACATCCTGCTGCGCTCAGGTCAAAGATTCTGGCGCGGACACCGGTAAAGTCGCGGCTAAATCCGCATGGCTCACTTTGACTCCCGAACAGAAGTCACAAACGCTAGAATTCGCAGAACCGTTTAAAGATTACATGCGGCACGCCAAGTCCGCATCTCTCTCTGAAGCTGAACTGATTCGCCTTGCCCGAGTTGCCGGATTTGAAGACTTCACTTCGCCTTCCCAGGTGAAACCAGGCGCACGCCTGATCCTCAGCAACCGCGGCCGCGCCGTGCTCTTTGCAGTCATCGGAAACGATCCGATCGAGTCCGGTTCACGCATGATCGCCGCTCATCAGGACTCACCCCACATCAACCTCAAATCCCGGCCTATTGTAAACGCGCCCGGCTCCGTTGCGCTTCTCAAAACAATTCCTTACGGCGGCCTCAAGCGCTACCAGTGGGCCAACCTTCCTATGGCATTGGTTGGCCGCATCGATACATTGGACGGCCGTCACATAGATGTGAACATCGGCTTCGCGCCCGGCGATCCCGTCTTCGTAATTCCAGATGCAGCCCCGCACTCTGACCGCTTGCTACGCACACGCACTTACACCGAGGTCTTTTCCGGCGAGGAGATGAACCCGGTTGTCGGCAGCATTCCCGGCGCAGATTCGTCTGTCGCCGATGCGGTCATGACCGCTCTGCGCGAACGGTTCAAGATTCGCGAGGAAGACCTCGTCGCAGCCGAACTTGAACTTGTCCCCGCCACCCAACCCGCGGATGTCGGCATCGATGGCGGCCTGATCGGATCATGGGGCCAGGACGATAAACTCTCTGCCTATTGCAGCACGCGCTCTCTATTCGATCTGAAAGGAACGCCTCGCAAAACCGCATTCGCCTATATCACAAACTTTGAAGAAGCCGGCTCTGTGAACGACACGGGCGCCGGCTCCCAGTTCCTTGACTCCGCCTTCACAGCGCTCATCGATGCGCAAGCAAAGCCTGCCACGGCGCTCGACGTGCGCAATGCGCTGGCCCATGCTGAAGTGCTCTCCGCCGACACCAACGACGGCGTGAACCCCATCTTTCCTCAAAACTCTGAGAACTCCAATTCGGCTGTTGTCGGCTTCGGCGTAGCCATCAAGAAATACGGTGCTGGGTTCGATCCCAACTCGGAATTCACCGCGCGCGTACTACATCTCCTCGATCTCAATCACATCGCCTGGCAGACGCAGACTCCCAAGGTCGATGTCGGCGGCGGCGGCACCATTGGCGGCTTTCTCTCCATGCGCAACATGGAGGTTCTGGACGTTGGAATCCCCTTGCTATCGATGCATTCTACTTATGAAATGTCGTCGAAGGTCGATCTCTGGTCCTACTATCATTTCATGCTTGCCTTTTACACGATGGAGTAACCGCGCCTCGCCATCACTAACCCAAATGCTCTTTCAGGAAGCTCAAGGAGCGCTTCCTTGCCAGATGGGCTGCCTCTTTGTTGTAACTTCCACGGGCATCGCAATTAAAGCCGTGCCCTGCATCATACCAGTAGATTTTTACTTCTGGATGCGCGGCCTGAATTCTTTCAACTTCCTCAGCCGGAATATGCGCGTCGAGCTTTCCGAAGTGGAGCATCACCGGCGCAGAGAGTCTCTCCTCGGCATAATTTGCAGTCCGGCCTCCGTAGTAGCCAACGGCCACTGCGGGATGTAGCCGCGCTGCCGCCAGCCATGCCAGGGTTCCGCCATAGCAGTAGCCAATAACGCCGACCTTCTTCCCCGTGGCGTTTCCGGCAAACTCCATTGCAGCCGCCACGTCCATTAATGACTTATCCATATCCAGTTTCGGAATGAACCCCATGGCCCGCAGCATATCGGCACCCTCGTACCCAAGTTCAACGCCCCGCTCGATGCGGTCAAATAGCGCCGGAGCGACCGCCAGAAAACCGTCCCGCGCGTAACCATCCGCCACCGAGCGTATATGCTGGTTAACGCCGAATATCTCCTGCGCGAATACAAGCCCTGCCACCGGCTCACCCTCGGGCCGCGCTACATACGCGCCTATTTCAACCCCATCAGACGTCTTCAAAGTCACATATTCGCTCATTTTCGTCTCTCCCCGGATTCTATTATCGATGATGATTTGAGCCTGTCAGCTCTGGATTCTTCCGCTCCGTGAACCCATGTTGCCATAAGCATATGCAAGACGGATACTCCTCTCGATGGAAGGTGTAGGTGAGTTAGTCAATTTCAACTAGAATTGCCTTGCTGGAGTAAAAGAACAGGGTGCAAGTCAAGCCAGGAAACCAGCAATGAGGTAACGATGAAGGTCTTAGGCATTAGCGGGCTGGAGAAGGCCGTGCCGTTCAAACATGCCACCTTTCCAGGCCTCGATGAGCGTGAATATCGCATCGCACAGGGAATGGACGCGGCGGCCGCGCTGCTGATCGATGGCGAATTGGTGGCCGCAGCGGAAGAGGAACGATTCACCGGGAAAAAGCACACCGGCGACTTTCCCATCAATGCGGTTCAATACTGTCTCAGAGAGGCTGGCATTTCGATTGGAGAAATCGACGAGATTGCCCACGGCTTCAACTACGCCGCATATCGCGACCTTTACCTGAGAGATGAAGTCTCAAAGGCGCTCTACAACCAGGTTTTTTCCCGCGAAGCACTGCTCAAGCAAGTGCGCACTAATCTCCCCGGATTTCCTGAAGGCAAGGTGTTCCAGGTCGGCCATCATCTCGCTCACGCCGCCAGCGCCGCGTACACCTCCGGTTGGGACGAATGTCTGGTTGTTGTCAACGACGCAATGGGAGAAGTCGAAAGCACCAGCGTCTACGACTTTCACGACGGAGAGTTAGAGAGAATTTGTACCATAGGCGCCAATGACTCCATCGGCGTGCTTTATTCGCTTGTAACCCTTCACCTGGGTTTCGATTTCAATTCAGATGAATACAAGATCATGGGCTTGGCCCCGTACGGCGACCCAAGCCGCTTCCGGTCCTTCTTTGAGAATGCCGTCGAGTTACGCGATGACGGTACGATCCGGATTCCGATTCTCAAGCTGAATCGTTCCCGCGAAGAGCGCGAAGCCTACCTCGCCACGCGCTCATTTCTTGACAAAAATCTGGTCTCGCGCAGATTGCCCACGGATCTAGTTACACCCATGCATCAGGGTGTTGCGGCCTCTCTTCAAGAATGTCTCGAAAGAGTTGTCCTGCACATATGCGGCTACTTCGCGAACAAGACTGGCCTTCGACGCATAGCTTTGGCTGGCGGAGTTGCGCTCAATTGCACAGCCAACGGAAAGCTTATGTGCTCCGGGCTATTCGATGAAGTCTACATTCAACCTGTGGCCGGCGACGATGGCGTTGCTTTGGGAGCCGCGCTCTATCGAGCGTCACTTGCCGGGGAAATACTCAATCGTCGAATGCCTGCTCCGCTGTTTGGCCCTCGATACTCCGACAACGAGATTGAGGCAGCTCTCAATCGCTTCGACCAAAAGATTCAATGGCGCCGCTTCGATTCGCTCGCAGCCACATGTGCCTCCGCCGCCCAACTTATTGCGGAAGGCCGCGTCATCGCCTGGGATCGAGGCCGCATGGAGTACGGCCCGCGTGCGCTCGGCAATCGCAGCATTCTCGCCGACCCCGGTCATCCTCAGATGCGGGACCGCATCAATGCGATGGTCAAAAAGCGTGAAGCCTTCCGTCCATTCGCACCCGCATGTACGCTAGAAGAGGCTTCCCGCTGGTTCAATGTAGCGCAAGGCGAAGCACATCCGTATATGATCAGTGTCGTTGATGTACGGGCTGAGGTGCAGGCCTTGCTGCCGGCAATTACCCACGTCAATGGCACGGCAAGACTACAGACAGTCAGTGCGAGCGACAACCCGGATTTCCATGCGCTGTTGCTCGCCGTTGGAAAAACGACCGGCCGCCAAATGGTGCTTAACACCAGTTTCAACGTCAAAGGGCAGCCGATCGTGAACACGCCCGAAGAAGCTATCGAGACTTTTCTCGGAACCGGCATTGAGTTTCTATTTCTGGAGAATTTCCATGTTACCCGACCAGCTGCCTGAGTTGAATCGAACTGGATTCGACTATCCGCGCAACAGCACCATTGCGGAAGTGTTCGAGCACCAGGCTGCCCTCACTCCGAATGCAATCGCCGTGATTGCGAATGACCGGCAGCTGACTTATCGTGAACTCGACGAACGCTCCAATCGCATCGCGCGGCACCTTCAAAGCCTGGGCGTGAAGCCTGAAACGCTGGTTGGAATTGCAATGGAGCGTTCGGAGAATCTCGTCGTCGGCTTGCTGGCCATTCTCAAAGCGGGCGGCGCCTATGTTCCATTGGATCCCCATCATCCCAAAGAGCGTCTGGCACTTGTTATAGAAGACTCGGGGATGAATATTATTCTTACTTCAGCGGGTACGCGCGGAAATGACCAGCCGGACTTTGGCGATGTAACTATACTCGACGTCAACGACCCCATGCTTTCCCAGGGGAGCCGAGACGCAGTTACATCAGCGACAACCAGTCGCAATTTGGCATATGTTATCTATACTTCCGGCTCTACCGCTAAGCCCAAAGGAGTTATGGTTGAACATAGCAACGTCCTTAACTTCTTTACCGGCATGGACCGTGCTATTGGTTGCGATCCCGGAACCTGGCTCGCTGTTACGAGTGTCGCCTTTGATATATCGGTGCTGGAACTCCTATGGACTCTCACACGTGGATTCAAAATAGTTGCCCATGGAGATGACGGCACGGACTCAATCGCCGATGAGATTGCACGCCACGGCGTAACTCACCTGCAAATGACTCCCTCTCTAGCTCGCATGTTGACATTGGATGCGCGGACATTTTCTGCACTCGGTTCGCTGAAACAAATCCTGCTTGGCGGCGAAGCCGTCCCTGCTTCTCTCATTCATCGCCTTCGCCAGATCTTCAGCGGCGAGATATATAACATGTACGGCCCCACAGAGACTACCATCTGGTCGACAACGTATAGAGTGGACAAACCAGGAAACACCGTACCGATTGGACGCCCCATCGTTAATACGCAGACATATTTGCTCGACGCGGAATTAAAGCCTGTTCATGCGGGCGAGGATGGAGAACTTTTTATTGGAGGAGACGGCGTCGCACGCGGATACTGGAAGCGCCCTGAGCTTACCACCGAAAAGTTTCTTGAGGTTCCGTTAGTCTCCTCGCAGCGCATCTATCGCACCGGCGACCTCGCGCGCCTATCGCAGGACGGAAACCTGGAGTTCCTCGGACGGGTCGACTTCCAAATAAAGCTGCGCGGGCACCGGATAGAACCCGGCGAAATCGAAGCCCTCCTGGAGCAGAGTCCCGGAGTTAGGCAAGCAGTTATTGTCGTTCGCGAGGACCGGGAAGGTGATCAGCGCCTCGTGGCTTACCTCGTGGCCGATTCGGAGGAACCGCAGACGAACGACGCACTCAGAAATACACTCGGCACCAAACTTCCTGAAGCCATGCTTCCGTCCGCATTTGTATTTCTTCCAGAATTGCCGCTCACCGCGAACGGTAAGATCGATCGCAATGCGTTGCTGCGGCTTCCTCCGCCTGGACTTCGGGTAACATCAACCGTGAGTCGCACTCGAGATGATTCTGTAAGCGAGATCGAACTTATCGTCGCTCGGGCATGGCAAGAGGCTCTGGGAGTTTTAGAAGTCGGACTAAACGATAACTTCTTTGACCTGGGCGCCCACTCTCTCATGGTTGCGGAGGTGCAGGCAAAACTGCAGAATGCATTGCATCGTGAGGTTCCGATCGTCGATCTCTTCCAGTTTTCCACGATAAGTTCGCTATCCGGTCACCTTGCCGGAATGCAATCGCACGGCCAGTTATCAGACCGTGCCGAACGCCGCAGATTGGCCAGGCAACGTTGAAAGGGAAACCGTGAAGCCCTCCACAATTGCGATCGTCGGAATGGCAGGGCGCTTTCCTGGTGCCCGGAATGTACAACAGTTTTGGCTTAACCTCCGTAATGGCGTCGAATCTATCCGCTCCTTCTCCGATGAGGAATTGCTCGCTGCGGGCGTATCGCGGGAAGATTTGGCGCTGCCCGAATACGTGAAACGCGCTTCAGTGTTAGGCGATGTTCCAATGTTTGACGCTCCTTTTTTCGGCTTGAGCCCAAGAGACGCGGCGATCATGGACCCGCAGCATCGGCAATTCCTCGAGTGCGCGTGGGAAGCTCTGGAAGATGCCGGCCACCCCCCGGAACGATTCAACGGGTCTATTGGGGTATTTGCCGGATCGGGGATGAATACATATCTCATCCATAACTTGCTCGCCAACCGCGCGCTACTAAGTTCCGCGGGCCTCTTTCAGTTGAAGCAGACTGGCAACGACAAAGATGTTTTGGCAACGCGTGTTTCCTATCAGTTCGATCTGCATGGACCAAGCATCAATGTACAGACCGCATGTTCAACTTCGCTTGTCGCTGTTCACCTGGCATGTCAGAGTCTTCTCAATCACGAATGCGACATGGCTTTGGCGGGAGGAGTTACCATCGAAATCCCGCATGGGCAGGGCTATATCTATCGCGACGGCGAAATTCTTTCCCGCGATGGCCGTTGCCGCTCGTTCGATGCGGCTTCTACGGGAACAGTCTTCGGAAGCGGCGCAGGTATTGTCGTATTGCGACGCCTTGATGATGCTATTGAAGATCGCGATGGGATTCGCGCTGTTATCCTCGGATCGGCAATCAATAACGATGGCGCCCGCAAAGTCGGCTATCTGGCGCCCAGCGTCGAGGGCCAGGCCGAGGTAATCGCTGAAGCTTTGGAGTTCGCCGGAGTAACTGCCGACCAAATTTCGTATGTCGAAGCGCACGGAACCGGAACCAAGGTTGGAGATCCAATCGAGGTGCGGGCGCTTACGCAGGCGTTTCGCCGAACAAGCGTGCGCAGGGGCTATTGCGGGATTGGGTCGCTAAAAACCAACGTCGGTCATCTCGATGCGGCAGCAGGCGTTGCCGGCCTCATCAAAACAGTTCTCGCTCTTGAGCATGCACAACTGCCTCCCAGCCTGCATTTCCATACGCCGAACCCGCACATCGAGTTTCAAAGTAGCCCGTTTTATGTAAACAGCCAACTCACCGATTGGCCGTCCAACGGATCGCTTCGACGTGCCGGGGTCACGTCTCTTGGCATTGGCGGCACGAACGCTCACATTGTGCTTCAGGAGGCTACGCACCAGAATGCTTCGACTGAGACAAAGCCGTATCAGTTATTGACGTTCTCCGCCAAGACAGAAAGCGCTGTGCGACGCTACTCGGAAGAGATAATCGACTATCTTTCTGCACATCCGGAGGTTGGCCTTGCGGACGCATCCTTCACATGCCAAGTTGGCCGCCGAGCCTTTCCGCATAGGGGTGCATTGGTCGTGGGAGAAAAGCAAAAGGCGGCAAACGCACTTTCGCAAGGTGAGCGCAGAGACTTCTTTTTTGGGACGGCCGCGAAGTCTGAGCCCGAGATTGTGTTCATGTTCTCGGGGCAGGGCTCTCAGTACGTCAATATGGGTCTCGAGTTATATGAGCATGAGCCCGCATTCAGAGAGCCTCTCGATCTCTGCGCGCAATACCTTCTTGATCTTCTCGGTCTCGATCTGCGCGACGTGATTTATCCATCGGAGGGGGGGGAGGGGGATGCGGCCGAGAAGTTGAACCAAACCTGGCTGACGCAGCCTGCGCTATTCGCCATCGAGTATGCCCTCGCGCGTTGGTGGATGTCGTTAGGCATTAGGCCATCGGCCATGGTGGGCCATAGCATCGGCGAATATGTCGCTGCGTGCCTGGCAGGTGTCTTATCGCTTGAAGATGCACTCGGCATCGTGGCCGTTCGCGGCCGCCTGATGTTCGGCCTTCCCGCTGGCGCAATGCTCGCGGTCTCGCAGCCAGCGGGTTCATTGAATCTCACTGGCAACCTATCTCTTGCCGCCATTAACAGCGCTCAGCAGTGTGTAATCTCTGGACCAATCGCTGAAGTCATCGCATTTGAGACGGAACTCACAATGCATTCGATTGCATGCCGCCGCCTCATTACATCGCATGCTTTTCACTCTGCCATGATGGATCCCATTCTTGGCGCTTTTGAAGAGCGCATGCAACAGGTAAGTTATCAAACGCCGCGCATTCCATTTCTTTCGAATCTGTCTGGAACATGGATCAAGCCCGGGGAAGCTACCGCCCCAGGCTACTGGACACGCCATCTTCGCCAAACGGTCCTCTTTTCCAATTGTCTTGAGGAACTTTTTCGCAAGCCGGACAGGCTTCTAATTGAAGTCGGGCCAGGGAACACACTTACCTCATTGGCTCGCCAGCAGGGCAGAGTTGGCATAAAGGTATTTCCGTCTCTACCGCATCCGCGCGAAGCCGCTGGAGGCCTTCATTGCGCGCTAACTGCGCTTGGTCAGATTTGGACCCTTGGAGCGGAGGTTGACTGGCCAAAGCTGCACGCGTCTGAAACTGCTCGCCGCGTTTCACTTCCCACTTATCCATTTGAACATCAGAGATTCTGGGTCGAGCCCGACGCGAGTAAGGCACCGGCGGAATCCGGCCCTGCCCATGCGCCGCTCCTTCAGGCCACTGGCAGCATCCACTTCTATCGCCGTGTATGGAACGCCGAGCCACTCACTCAGCGACCGGTTACGAGAGCTGGTTGTTGGATTGTCTTGAATGACTCGCTAGGGCTAGGCAATCGAATTGCCATCGATCTGAAAGCAGACCAGCGGCATGTTATTGTCGTCGACGTGGGTTCCGGTTATAGACAGGTGTCGGAAACTGCCTATACCGTCCGACCAGGCGTAAAGGCCGATTACGATGCATTGATCGTAGATATCCTTAGAAATGGGCACTCGCCGAGCAAGATAATTCATCTATGGTCCGTGTTACCCGAACATTCGGCCTATTCACTTAAGGAGATAGAGGATCGAAGCTTCTTCAGTTCCCTCTTTCTCGCGCAGGCGCTCGGCAGTCATGATGTTGCTGGCATTGATATTGCGTTCATCTCCAATCGGATGCAGCAGGTCATTGACGAGCAAGTCCGCAATCCTGCTCGGGCAATGCTGCTCGGTCCTGCGCGAGTTATCCCTCTGGAACTTCCGGGAGTCACCTGCCGCAGCATCGATGTGGATTTAGAGAAGTATCCTGCGGCGAGATGCGCGGTACAGATCGTGACTGAAATGAATTCCCCTTGGAACAACAACACAATTGCGTTCCGGCAAGAGAAGCGATTCGTTGAGGCCGTCGAACCAATTAATCTGGCTTTGGAAACGGAGCATGACCGCCTTGAACCTGATGGCGTATATCTCATTACCGGCGGACTCGGCGGAATTGGCTTGCTTGTTGCCGAGCAACTGGCCCGAGAATTCAATGCTCGTCTGGTGTTAGTCTCCCGTTCCGCCTTTCCCGCCGAAGCAAAGTGGAATGCTTCTCTGAGCGACGCTAGCCTGAGTGAAGCCGACAGACGGCGCATTCAGAAGCTCAATGAGATTAGTTCCGTCGCCGGTGGGTTGCTGGTTCTTCAGGGCGATGTTACAAGTCTTGAGCAGATGCGTAATGTGGTTGCATCTGCCATGAGTCACTACGGACGAATTGACGGTGTCTTCCATGCCGCGGGCGTCCTTGACGATGGCCCTCTGATGATAAAGAACAAGCAAAGCGCAGGGCGCGTGCTCGATCCAAAGATACGCGGGACTCTTGTTCTCGAAGCAGCACTCCGCAATATTCCATTGCGATGTTTTGTTCTGTTTTCTTCGATCAGTTCGATTTTCCCACCCCCTGGTCAGGTGGATTACGCCGCAGCCAATGCATTCCTCGATGCTTTTGCTGTAAGTCGGAAGGGCCCAGTAACTGTCGTCAACTGGGGCGCGTGGCGCAATGTTGGAATGGCAGCGCACTCAGGCTCCCAACATCCCCTGCTGCAAGAACGCCTGGTCGAGACATCCCGGGAGATCGTATATGTCAGCCAGTTTTCCCAGTTACAACAATGGGTGCTTTCCGAGCACAAGCTGAAGGTTCACCAGCAATTCAACGCAGTCTTACCGGGAACAGGCTATATGGAAATGGCTGCGGCTGCGTTCTCATCGAAGTCGCGTCAGGGTGCAATTGAATTCCGCGATGTGTTCTTTCTGGTCCCGCTGATGATTGAAGGGGATGAAATGCGGGAGGTGCGGATCCAGCTTCAGCGCGACAAGGAAGCCGAACAGGAAAGAGGCGCATTTCGGTTCTCAGTCTTTTCCCAAACAAGCGAGTGGGTCGAACACTCCACCGGCGTCATTGAGCCCTGCATATCGCAGTCGCCGACGACCATCAATCGCGAGGAAATCGCCGCGCGTTGCAACCAACGCGAGATTGTATTCGACGAGCAACACCGAACTCGGCAGGAGCGCCGACTCGCGTTTGGTCCGCGCTGGCGGTCCCTCAAGAGGTTGCGGATTAGCGCGCGTGAGGCCTTGGCAGATATCGAACTGGATGCGAAGTTCCACGCGGATGTTTCTACGTTTCGCATGCACCCTGCGCTGCTCGATCTGGCTACAGGTGCGTCCTTCTACCTGACAGATAAGTACGAAGAATCGGACGACCTATTCCTTCCAATTTCATATAAGATCGTGCGGGTATACGATTCACTGCCCGCCAGGCTATTCAGCCACATACGATCTCGTGAAGAGACCCCGCATCGCGGCGAGGTCGAGACATTCGATATCACGCTCTTCAATGAGCAGGGCAAAGTGTTGATCGAAATCGAGGGGTTTTCCGCTCGCCGAATCGCCGACCTCGCGACAGCCTTGAAGGAAAACAGGTTGACCAACGACGGCGCGCGCGCTGGCGGGGCACAGCCGATTGTAATTGGCGATCGCCGCGGCATAGAACCAGTTGCCGGCGTGCATGCTCTGATGCGCATCCTATCGAGCAATGCACCGCGTTCATTGATTGCCGTCTCTGAGCCACTTACTGAACTCGGCAATCCAGACCCCAGTCCTTCGCCGCTGGCAATAGCTCTTCCACCCAATGCCGGGTCCCCAGGTGAGAGTGTCGAGCGCACTCTAGCAGCCTGGTGGCAAGATATGTTGGGGATCGCTCAAGTAGGTTTGGATGACGACTTCTTCAGCCTCGGCGGACACTCCCTGGTGGGTGTCAGGCTCCTTGCCAAGATCAAGAGGGCCTATCATGTGGACCTGGATTTGGCTACTCTATTTGAAGCGCGCTCTGTTCGCCAGTTAGCTGAAGTCATACACAAATCGCAATAGCCGGCGGAGGAAGTCTATCTGATTCAAGCCAGGGAATTCCTAATAATTTCTCGGGAACCAAATCTCCCCGTCGAGGGACAGTCGCTGCGGCGCTGCAAATGGTGGTCGCGATTCCCAAAGATGCACTTCGGGCGTAGACATTCCCTCGACCATCGTTGCAATGCAATGACCCGCGTATTCCACAACGCAAAACCGCCAATTCTCCGGCTTATCGCCGAGACTGGGGTCCATTTCCATGTGTATTCGATCATCGCCATCGAAGACAAAGGAAAACTCGTTCAAAGGTAATGCAAGCCCCATGCCACGCGCCTTGATGTAGGCCTCTTTCAGTGTCCATAGACGGAGGCATCGACCCGGCCGCTGATCCTCGTGCAAGCCTTCCAGTTGCGCCAGTTCCCGCGGAGAAAACATCCTGGGGCCAACTTCGGCAATCGATCCAGCACGGCCGAGCGATTCCACGTCCACACCCACTTCAACACCTTCGGCAATCAGGCAAACCACCAGACTGAGCGAATTGGACAGATTGAAGCGTAGGCCACACTCCGGTTCAATCGCAGGTTTGCCGTAGGCGTTTAACTGAAAGGACCAGGATTCGGGAGGAATGGCACGATGCTGAGAAAGTGCGTTCCGTACCAAAGCGTGCGTGGCCAGATATTCACGGCGGTGCCGATCAAATTTAAAGGCCTGCCAACGGGCTCGCTCATCTTCACTTAGCAGCCGCAAACACGCCTGAGCAGCCTCTTCGCCGAGGAGATCGTCGGGGTATGCGATCCAAAGGTGGAGTATCGCGTGATTCATGTCGAGACGCTGCATTCCTGGTTCAAAGTGACTGATTTCCGACAGGCTTTGAGACGTAAGTTGTTTGTTTTCGGAGGTCATTCTGGGTTTTACTGACGTAACCTTATTATTTTCATGCACATGGGAGGAAAGTGGGGGAGGGGTGGGGTAAATCGACGTCGGAACGTTCGGACCGGGCAGAACTCTCACATATTGAACCGAAGAGATTTCGCGAGTTCTGGAGGCCATGAATCGATTGTGCGCGTTTTCACGAATTAGACTGCAAACTCCGGGAAGAAATCGGGGATTTTTTTGCCCCCAGATTTCTTCATGCGGTTCCGCTGGCCGCGATATGTTGCCAACGTCTTCGCACAGGCCAAAGCGATATAATCGGGCACATGGCGGCGAACGCACCAATTAATTCTACGGAAGCTGACTTGCCCCTGGATTCCTCCGCGGGCCAGACAAAAACAGCTCTGCGCCTGACCGCCCTTGAAACTCGCCTGGCGCAGCTCGGCAGTCTCATGGTGGCCTATTCCGGCGGCGTCGATTCGGCTTTTCTGGCGGCTACCGCGCATCGCGTACTGGGATCTCGGATGCTGGCCGTGCTGGCTGATTCACCTAGCCTGGCCCGTCGCGACCTGGAGCAGGCCGTTGCCTTTGCCCATTCCATCCAAATGCCGTTGCACGTCGTGGCCACCGACGAACTGGATCGGCCCGAGTACCAGCGCAACGACGCGAACCGCTGCTTCCATTGCAAAGACGAGCTCTTTGCTGTCATGGAATCTTTGGGCACAAAGCTTGGCTTCTCGGCCATCGCCTATGGAATGAATGCCGAAGACACCCGCGATTTCCGTCCCGGCCAGCGCGCCGCTGAACAGCATGCCGTACTGGCTCCCCTAGCCGAGGTCGGCCTCACAAAAGCCGAGGTTCGCGCGCTCGCCAAGGCGGCCGGATACCCGCTTTGGGACCGGCCCGCAGCCCCATGCCTGTCTTCACGGGTTGAATATGGCCGCGCCGTTACGCGAGAAGTGCTCGAGCAGGTTGAGCGCTCCGAGGAGAGTATGCGCGCACTCGGGTTTCGCGAGTTCCGCGTGCGGCATCACGGCGACCTGGCGCGCGTTGAAATTGCCCGCACTGAATTGCCCCGCGCCCTCTCAATGGAGATGCTTGACGCGATTACTGCAGCCCTAAAGGGAGCTGGCTACCAATACGTCACGCTTGATTCCACCGGCTTCCGCTCCGGCAGCATGAACGCAATTCTGCCGGTAGAAATCCTCGTGCGGCATGGGGCCCGGCGCGGAGCATAGCGGACGATTTAGAATCACTGTCGATGCGTATTGGATATCTTGAGTGTTTTTCCGGCATAAGCGGGGACATGCTGCTCGGCGCGCTTGTCGACGCCGGCGTACCCTTCGCCTTTCTTGAGGAGACCGCCGCCCAGTTGAATGTGGGCGCACATCTCGAATTCCGCAAAGTGACCCGTGGCGGTATTGCCGCAACCAAGGTCGAGGTCATCACACCCGACCATCCAGCGCCTGCGCCGGACCACGATCATTCTCACTCTGAGGCCGGCCACTCGCACGAGGAACATTCGCACGCCACCCATACGCATGCTCCGCACCGCCATCTCTCGTCGATCCTCGACATCATCCGCGCCGCACCGCTCACAGACAGGGTGAAGTCCTGGGCTATCCGCGCATTTGAACTCCTTGGAGCCGCGGAAGCTGCCATCCACTCCATCCCGATTGAAGAAGTGCATTTCCACGAAGTCGGCGCGGTCGACACCATCGTCGATATTGTTTGCGCCGCCGCCGGATGCGAGGCCCTTGGCGTGGATCGCTGGCTTGCTTCGCCCCTTAACGTCGGCAGCGGGACCGTCGTCTGCCAGCACGGGACGCTTCCTGTGCCTGCTCCCGCCACACTTGCGTTACTCGGCGACGCGCCCATCTATGCTGCCGGCCCAGCCATGGAGCGCGTAACGCCCACCGGCGCTTCCGTATTACGAATGCTCGAAGTGTGCTACGAGCCGCTTCCCGCGATGCGCATCAAGGCGTCTGGCTATGGAGCCGGCGGCCGCGACACGCCCGGCGAACCTAATCTGCTTCGTCTTCTCGTTGGGGAAACAGATACGAAATCCCTGCAATCGGAAGAATCTCAATCGATCGCGATCATCGAGACGGTGATCGATGATTCCAGCCCGCAGTTGCTCGGCTACGTGAGCGAATTGCTACTCGAATCGGGCGCATGGGATGTCTATCGCGCGTCGGTGCAAATGAAAAAGGGCCGCACCGGCGTTCAACTCTCCGTCCTGTGCAGCCCCAATCTTGTTCCCGCATTGCGCGATCTCATTTTCCGCGAAACCACCACGATCGGCCTCCACTGGCGCATCGAAAACAAAATTGCCCTGGCGCGCGAGTTTCGCAAGATCGAGACCCCCTGGGGTGACGTGCAAATCAAGATCGCTCGTTGGCCCTCCGGCAAAATCGCCAACGCATCGCCCGAGTATGAAGACTGCCGACTCATCGCCGCCAAGCATGCGCTCCCCCTCAAGCACATCATGCAAGAAGCCATGCGCATCTACGCAGCCGGCGATGCGGCAAAGGAAATCTAATGGACCGCACGCAAATCGAAGCATTGCTCAATGAGGTTCGCAACGGCCAAACCGGCGTGAACGATGCCCTTGACCGTCTCCGCGACCTCCCTTTCGAGGACATTGGATTCGCCAAACTCGATCATCACCGCGCGCTCCGCACCGGCATGCCAGAGGTTATTTTTGGCGCCGGCAAGACGCCCGCACAGGTTGCGCAGATCTTCGCCCGCATGGCCCGGCATGGCGGCAATGTACTGGCCACCCGCGCCTCCGCCGATATGTTTCGCGCCGTTCGGGACCTCGAAGGCGAAGATCTCGAAAGCAAAGATGAGACGCCGCGCGCCGAATATCACGAGACTGCCCGCTGCATCACGCTCACTCAATCGCCCGCCGCGTGCGGAAAGGGAACAATTGCGGTCGTCTGCGCAGGCACCAGCGATCTGCCAGTTGCCGAAGAGGCCGCGGTTACTGCGCGCCTGATGGGCAACACTGTAGAACTCATCGCCGATGTGGGCGTTGCCGGCATCCACCGGCTGCTGGCGCAAAAAAGCTCGCTGCAAGCCGCCCGCGTGCTCATCGTTTGCGCAGGCATGGAGGGCGCTCTGCCTACCGTCGTCGCCGGCCTAGTGAACGCCCCAGTCCTCGCTGTCCCGACCAGCGTCGGTTACGGCGCGTCCTTCGGAGGTGTGGCAGCGCTCCTCGGCATGTTGAATACGTGCTCGCCGAATGTCTCAGTCGTCAACATCGACAACGGCTTCGGCGCCGCCTGTATCGCCTCGCTCATCAATCGCATGTGAAGATCTCCAAGGGCAATCGAGGATCAGCAGTTCGCTGCCACGCGTCGGTAGCGCCGAAACTGCTCCGTGCCCCGTTCTTGCGATTTTTTTCTATCGCAAGGGCGGGAAACCTCGATCCTCATCCAGCCCCGTTTGTCCTCTATGGAATGCCGCAAATCCCATGAGGTGACGCAGGTCACCGCCCTG
>Ga0302320_10006732_pt1 | contig 25431 bp, 24 predicted proteins | sample Bog_T0_3_FD_202130 | JGI IMG/M metagenome (GOLD analysis project Ga0302320, IMG submission 202130) | Peat permafrost microbial communities from Stordalen Mire near Abisko, Sweden - Bog_T0_3 | ecosystem: Environmental > Terrestrial > Soil > Wetlands > Peat | place: Sweden: Abisko, Stordalen Mire... | reverse complement strand
AGCGGTGACGGCTTCTCGCTGGACGATTTCCGCGAACAGTTGCGGCAGGTCAAGAAGCTTGGCTCGCTGCAATCGATCATTGGAATGCTGCCCAAGATCGGTCCGTTTGCACAGATGCACCAGGCCAGCAACAAGGTGGACGAGAAGCAACTCACCCGCGTTGAGGCGATCATTAACTCCATGACCGCCTATGAGCGCGAACATCACGAGGCTATCAACGGCTCGCGCCGCAAGCGCATTGCGCGCGGCTCCGGCACCAGCGTTCCCGAGGTGAATAACCTGCTGCGCCAGTACGCGCAGATGCGCAAGATGTTCAAGTCCATGTCAAAGCCAAGCTTTGCCAAGCGGCTCTCGGGGATGAAAATGCCGGGAATGTAAGGGTGGTCGGTTTCCTGGCTTAGAGAAGAGATGTCGGGTGCCCCACGTTCGCCTTCCTTTGGCTAACGTGGGATGCAGCGCTCTCCATCTCTGCAATTGTGTTGCTTTTGCAGTTGAGGTTGCTTTTTCTTCCGCCCGTTCGTTGGGTACGCCTTCTGCGTATCTGGTAACTAGGAAGATATTGGGCACCGTCAAGAGAGCGCAGAGATGTGAGCCACCAGCCTGTCAAAAATGAGACGATGTGCAAACTCCTGTGTCACAATCTACTGGTTCTCATTCATGAATTGACCCGATTTTCTGGAATCAGGAGGCACCATAATGCTAAAGAATGGTTTTACGAGACTTTCTTTTTTATTATTCGGTTGTGCAGTCGGTGCATTCTTCGAAAGCTGGCATCTTATAGCTGCCGTTTTCCTCGTAGGAGCTTGCTTCCTGTATGTATACGAGGGACAGGTAAGTCGCAACAGCATTTCAGCCCAACTAGAAAATCTTTACATTCTGCTTGCCCTGAAAGGAGTTCCCGACTGGAAAAATGGGCCTTCCTTTGGCGCGCCAAGCGTATTAGACGTTTCATATCAGACACGATTGGATGCCTGGGAGAGACAAGCATACATATCGTCCCTAGCAAAGGGACTGTCTGTTGAGGATGCGAGTCAAGCCACATGTGATCTGATGTTTGAGACCTATGTTCGCTTTATCGCAGAGTATGCCCCTCGGCGGGTCGAACTCGGATGCAATGCTGGAAACCTGTGCCCCGCTTGCTCTGAGACTTTGGCAGAGGTCACACGGCAGTTTGAGGAGGCGAAGCAGAAGAATCTGCCGAATCGCCATTGGATTATAGGGGCACGTCGATGCCCACTTCCCAAGACAGGCGAGAAGGAAACAAGTATTGCAGCAGGAAGCTAGGCTAGTGCGAGGTTCCTTTCAGCTTCGACTGAAACTCCAATTCATCAATCAATGAGATGCTCCTGAACCCTTGCGCCTGAGCTTCCTTAGTTATCTGCTCGAATTTCTCGCCAGCAGCGTCAAGCCCTTGAAAGTCACCATCAAACAGAACAGTGGGCTGCGGTAAAACAGACAGTTTGGCGTCCACTATACCCCTTCCTGTACCCTCAAGGGCGTAGACCTGAAATGTTCCTTCGGTCGAATTCCACTCGTTGGAAGTGATAACAACCTGACGGAATCGAGCCCCGCTTACGGCTGGGTCGCCGTTCCACAGAGCATGGTTTCCACGAATGATGAAGTAGCGAGCGTAAGATTTCTTGTTCATGCTCATACAATACTGGATAGACCGCTCTTGGAACGCGCTACAACTCGCGGATTCCCGCGAAGAGGTCGTGCTCCATCTCCATGGCCGTCACCTCGGAGGTTGCGACCAGATGGAATAGCTCGTAGATTCCCGCCTGCTCCTGCGCGTGTTCGAAGATTGGTTGCAGAGGCGCCTGCGAAGTGTGCCGGGCAAACGCTTCGTTCTTGCGATTGAGATAGGGCGAGATGGCGATTCGCGCCGTTACCGGAGCCGGTGAAACAGGAGGACGCTCCGCGAGCGTGAACTCCGCGGTTACGTAATAGAGCTTCTTGGCCTGCCAAGGCGTCAGCCCGTGCAGCAGTTGCTCCGGGTAGCTGGTCTTGCGCGCTGCCCATTGGAAGGCGGCGGAGGTGAAGAGTCCTGCCATGCCGTGGTCGGGATGGGCGGTGACGTAGCCGTCGGCTCCGAAGCTGAGAACCACATGCGGACGGAAGCTGCGAATGGAATGCACCAGTTTGCCCGTCACCTCGAAGAAATCAGCGCGAGTCAGCCCGCCATCGGCATAGTTCAATACCTCGCAGTGGGTGACGCCGAGATGATGGCAGGAGTGCGCAAACTCGACGCGCCGCATCGCCTTCAACGCTTCGTCATCGGCCGCCCCGCCACGGTTGGCGGCCCGCTCGCCCGCAGTGAGGCAGACTACCGAACACGCCACGCCGGCTTCTGAATATTTTGCAAGAACCCCGCCAAAGCATCCCGCCTCATCATCGGGATGCGCCGTCACACAGAGCAGCTTTAGCATTCACTTTCCTCAGCGCCTGCGGCCGGAGCGGCGGATTTGCCGCGTATCCGGCTGCAAGGCTCATCCATAAACTCTAATCTCTGCTGGCACCCTTCGCTGGCGGCGGCCACCGGCGCATAGCTCTGCCGGTGCATGGGAGAAGGTCCGTACTGGCGTAGCGCCTGCATGTGCCGCGGCGTCGAGTAGCCCTTGTTTCCGGCCAGCCCATACTCAGGATAGACCGGATCCCAGGCGCGAAGAATTGCGTCGCGATGCACCTTCGCTAGAATGGATGCCGCCGCAATCGAAGCCGACAGTGCATCCCCATGGATAATTTTCTTTTGCGCGCAGTCAAAGTCCAGAACGGCAGCGTCCACCAGCAGGAAATCAGGCCGCGGGTCGAGGCGTTCGACCGCCAGTTTCATCGCCAGCAGGCTGGCCTGGTAGATATTGATCTGATCGATTCGAGCCACGTCCACCTCGGCGACCGACCAGGCGATGGCGCGCTGGCGAATGCGCGTTGCCAGTTTTTCACGCTCCGCCTCCGGCAGTAGCTTGGAGTCGCGCAATCCACGGATGCGGTCTGCGGGGTCGAGAATGCAGGCTCCAGCCACAACGCAGCCGAAGAGCGAGCCGCGCCCCACCTCGTCAACACCGGCCACCAGCCGGGCACCGCTCTCGCAAGCGGCTTTCTCAAACCGGGTCGTGCATTGCAGGCTCTTGAGCAGACGGAGTTTGGCCGCTGAAGCGGAGAGAGCCTTTTCCAAGCAGTCATTCTCGAGAGTTTGAGTCCGCCGCGGCACAGTGCTTTAAGGTTCGCACCGCGACGAAGCCAATGCAAGCAGTTGCCTATTGTTTGCCGCTGGCGGTTCGCCGCTCAGGTTGCGTCACGTTGGCAGCTCTCTCCAGTTTGTCCCAGGAGAAGTGACGGCCATCAATGGCCCGGCGCAGCGTCTTGAATAGCACAATGGAGAACAACTGCCGGTATGCGAAGCGTTGCAGCCACACATGTCCCAACAGCCACCAGTCGCGGCGATCCCGTCCGTGGCGGCGCTCCAGAGAGAAGGCAATCACCGAGGCTATGAAGTCGATGACCAGGAACATCAAGAAGAACAGCAGCAGTTGCTGGAAGCCTGCCGGGTCCGCCGTTTCAGGATGGAAGTGCTTGTCATAGATCAGGTACTTGAGCGCTCCATAGACGAACATGATGTCAATAAACGGCGAGACAAGAGGCAACAGGATCTGGAAGATCACGATATTCGGAAGCGCAACGTAACCGAGCGCTCCCTTGCGCGCAAAGGCCGAGCGATGCTTCCACACCGCCTGCAAGATTCCGAACGACCAGCGGAAACGCTGCCGCATCAGGGCGTTTGCGGTGCTCGGAGCTTCGGTATAAGCCAGCGAGCGATCTTCGTACTCCACTTTGTAACCGTCCTGCAGAAGCGCCATCGTAAGGTCGGCATCTTCGGCCACGGTGTCTAACTTGTAGCCACCGGCATGGCGGACCGCCTCGGTGCGCCATGCGCCAATCGCGCCTGGCACTACGCAAACTGCGCTGAACGTGTTTAATGCGCGGCGGTCAAAATTCTGGCTTGTGATGTACTCCAGGGCCTGCCAGCGCGTCCACAGATTCACCCGGTTGCCGACCTTGGCATTGCCCGCCATGGCGCCCACGCGTGCATCCTGGAAGTGCGGCACAAGATAGGCGATGGCGTCGTTGGCGATCAGGGTATCCGCATCAATGCCAACGAAGATCTCCTCGGTCACGAACTGCAAGCCGTAGTTCAGCGCCTTGGCCTTGCCGCCGTTCTCCTGCCGCAGCACGGTCACGCGGCCGCGCGCGATTTCATCGGCAAACTCCGCCCGCGCCACTTCGCAGGTCCGGTCCTTGGAGCCGTCATCGATCACAATGACGTGCAGATTCGGGTATGTGGAATCGAGCACGCTGCGAATGGTGCGGTTGATGACCTTCTCCTCGTTGTAGGCCGGGACAAGCACGGCAACCAGGGGATGGAAGTCTGATTCACCAGTGGCCATCTCCGTGCGATGGCGGCGCAGGCGATCAAAGATCGCCGCAGATCCCACCAGCACCAGGCGTCCGCTCATCAGGATGTCACCGACGAAGAAGACGAAGACGATAAAGCTGTTCACCGCTCCAAAAATCAGGAATCCGGCGGAATCGACCATCGCCCACAACCGCTCATTGCGCGAGATCGGCGGCATGACGTCGGCATAGCTCTTGCCCAGCAACTCATGCACGGAGACAATCTGGTAGCCGCGCGAGTGCAGCCCCTCGATGATCATGGGCAGCGCTTTCACGGTGTTCGCGCGGTTGCCGCCGCCATCATGCAGCAGAATGATGGAGCCGTGTCCAAGCTGGCTCATGACCGATTGCGTAATCTGATCCGGTGAAGGCCGCGGATCATCGCGCCAGTCATCGGGATCAATCTTGTCGCCCACGGTGATGTAGCCCATGCTTTGCGTCAACTCCAGCGGGCGGACCTCGTCGGCAGTATCCGGCTCTTGATCGATGGAATACGGCGGCCGGAAGAGCACAGGCTTGATGCCAAGTTTCGCTGCTAGCAAACGCTCGGTCAGGTTCAACTCAACGCGCGCGTACTGCGCACTGATGGCGCTGATGTCCGGGTGGGTGAAGGTGTGATTGCCAATTTCATGACCTTCGCGGTAAATGCGCTTCAGCAGACCGGGATACTTTTCTGCCTCCAGGCCAATCGTGAAGAAAGTAGCTTTGACGTTGTACTGCTTCAGAACGTCGAGAATCTTCGGAGTCCATTGCGGGTCCGGACCGTCATCGAAACTGATGACAACCTGCTTCCCGGGTGCTCCGTAAGCGCCGATCCGGTAAGGGCTTGGCAGGGCGCGGAAGACTTCATTGGTAACCAGGCTGCTGGCGTCCACCGTGATATCGCGAGTGCCCGGTGACGGCTCACTCTCGATTCGCAGAATGTCGCCCTCGCCCTCGATATCCACGTCCTGGCCCGGGTCTACTACGTTCAACTTTGAAGGAGCATCCTTATCCCACGGCAAATCCCAGACCTTCCACAACGAACGGTCTTCGGAGCCAAGCCGCCACAAGGCAAACGTGGTGATTCCCAGCGAGCGCGCGGCACGCATCTGGTTCAGCGCGGTCACTCCATCCAGATACCACACGTCATGGCGGCTGTTGTCGCCGTCAAGGTAGGTGAAGTGCGGATTCAGCATGTCCGGATCAAAATCAATATTTGCTTCTGAGTCGCGCGCCTCCAGCCAGGCCTCCTGCACGCTTACGTTGTGGACGCCGGCCATGCCCGGCTTTCCCTTCGCATCCGTAGTCCAGTCGTATCCGTAGTTGCCGATGGCGCAGATGATTTTTTCGCGAGGGATCAGCTTCAGTGCCTTGACCAGGTTCTGCGTGAACCAGTCCTGCCCGGCAATGGCGCCCGGCGCGCCGCCCGGATAATGCTGGTCGTAGTTCATCAGGATCAGCCCATCGGCCAGCGTGGAGAGGTAGGCATAGTCGAACTCAGGATTGGAGGCCGGTACGCTCAGGTAGAGCTTTTGATTGTGCTGGTGAAGATCCGAGGCAAGTTCCGCGATCAACGCGCGATAACCCGGCTGTGCTTCTGGAGCGAAGCCCTCGATGTCAAGGGTCAAGCCCTTGTAGTTGTCGCTCGCGAGGAAGAGACTGACCTCCTGGCGAAAGCGCTCGCGTCCATCCTTGGACTGCAACATCTGCGCGACATCAGTGCGCCATTCGTTGACAATGGGATCGAAGTTGTTGACCAGCGGCAGCACGTCCACTTGTGCATTCGTGCTCTTGATCAGCGGCATCAGCTTTACATCGACGGTCGATACGTGGCCGTTGTTGACCGCGTAGTAGAGCGTGTTGTTCTCTCGGACAGCCTGTAGCCGCCCATCCGCGCCGAGGACGTGCAGCCATTCTGGAAACACGAAGTCGACCTGGTGAATGTACTCGCGCAGTGAGCTATAGCTGGCAGCGTCCCAGGTCACGTAGAAGGCGCCGCGAATTCCTTCGCCGGAGTTCAAGACGACCTGTGAGGCCGGCGTCAGCGTCTTGCGGTGAGTGCCCTTGCGCGGCGGCTTCTTCTCGCTCTGCTTCAGCGCTCGGTAGTTCTTTTTCTGATCGGCCAGCAAGACCTTCGGAATGTTGGTCTTGCGCACGACGGTGAGGGCGAAGAAGACGACGAGCAGGCTCAGTACCACCACCGACACATCGATGGTCCTACGAATCCGCTTCCAGCGCCGACGATCTGGATCAAAAAAAATGGGCTTGGACATTAATTATTTGCCGTAGCTCTTATCGTATGGTCCATGCCGCGCCTCGTCAATAAAGGTGCGCGCAGCGACCGGTCATGGATCGCCGATTCAATGCTCCCCTACCCAGCCACGTTCTGCTAAATTGAGTTGTGCTCACCTTCCTGAACCGGCATCGCTGGTGGTTCCTGGCCACGACCGTCGCGGCGGTTCTGCTTCGCCTGTTTTTCGTCCTGAAAATGCCAGTCATCGAAGGCGATTCCCTAGTCTATGGCGACATTGCCAAGTGCCTGGTCAATAACCATTTTTATGGTATCGAAAAAGCCTCCGGCTGGGAGCCAACCCTAATCCGGATACCGGGCTATCCCATATTTCTCGCCTTCACATTCCTGATCTTCGGCGTGGACCACTACTTCGGAGCGATGTTGTTTCAGCTTGTCTTCGACGTGATGACCTGCTTCCTGGTGGCAGACATCGCACGCCGGATCTTCTCCGAACGGGCGGCTCGTACTGCGTTTGTTCTCGCCGCCTTCTGTCCGTTTCTGATGAACTACGTTGCCACGCCGCTCACCGAGTGCCTGGAGGTTTTCTGTACGGCTGCGGCGATTGACTGCGCGGTGATTGCGCTGAACTCCCGCTCGTTCCGCTGGTGGGCTCTCTGTGGCGCGGCCATCGCGGGAGCCATTCTTCTCCGCCCTGACGGCGGACTGCTCGTCGGATGCATCGGACTCCCCGCGATTCTGATCGCCTTGCGGGAGCCGACACGTCGGCGCGAAATGATCATCGCGATAGTACTGCTCGGCGCAGTCTCGCTGGCGCCGCTGCTGCCCTGGACCATTCGCAACTGGCGCGTCTTCCACGTCTTTCAGCCGCTGGTCGATCCCCACGCCAGCGACCCCGGCGAGTTCCTGCCGTTAGGATTCGAGCGCTGGAGCAGAACCTGGGGACTCGACTACTCCGCCGCCATTGACATCGGCTTCGCCGTTTCAGGCGGGCCCATCGATGTCAAGGACGTTCCCGACTTTGCCTACACCTCCGAGAGCCAGCGCGTGACCGTCCGCACCCTGTTTGACCAGTACAACGTAAAGTACGACATGACTCCGGAGATCGACCGTCAGTTTGCAATTCTGGCGGACCAGAACATCCGCCTGCACCCCATTCGCTATTACCTGCTTATGCCGACCGCTCGAATGTTGGATATGTGGTTTCGTCCGCGCACCGAAATGATGCCGCTCGACACGCACTTCTGGGAGATCCGAAAGGATCCGCACGATGCCCTGTGCAGCATTGCGCTGGCACTGCTCAACCTTTTCTATGTGGCTGCTGCCGTGGCCGGGGCGTGGCTGATGCGGCGCCGGATTCGGTATCTTGCACTGCTGCTCACATTTCCCATCGTACGCTCGCTGTTCCTTGCCACCACGGGAGGGGCGGAGGATCGCTACACACTGGAATGCTTTCCCGTCGTGTTCGTGCTCGCCGCCGGATTTCTGACATGGTTCCAGGCGCGCCACGAACGAACGGAGCAAGAGATATAACCAGATGTCTCTGCATGCAACAAGGCCGGAGCTGAGCCCCAGCCTTGCAACGCTTTTCGAGTTTTGCTGCTAGTGTCCCGCAGCGTTCTGAAACGGAGAGTCGCTCATGCGAAACTGTGTGCGCACATGCTCCATCAATAGTTCGGCGGCCTCCCGGTTGGCGTCACGGTCACTCTGAAGGAGATACTTCATGGCCTCCATAAGAACACGCTGACCCTCCATATACCGGGGATCATCCGTGCGTATGCGGTCGCGCCCACTCGGGTCTGGCCGAGCCGGAATTATGACTACATTGGATTTGACCATAGTCTCCCTTATTAACTAAGACGCGAGAGAAAACCCCTGGGTTGCAGAATTAAGGCGAAAGAAGCGCTAGAGATCACCGTAAATCCGCAGGCAATTCGGTGGACGACTGGCTCACTTTTTCAGCCTGAATGCGTCGTCCGGCAGCTTCTGCGGATTGACTTCTATATTCGTGTACTTTGCCAGACGAAAGTCGCCCTCGCCCTGATCGAGTTTCTGCTGCTCGCTCATGCCCGTTTGCTGATTGATCCAGAGTGTGATGAGGGGGAACATGCGCCTTGCCTGCTCGGTCTTCGGCGTCAGTTCCAATTTGTAAGTGGCCTTGCCGCCCAACGTCTCCGGACCTAAGTAGCGAACTTCGAAATTCTTCTTCAAATCCTGTCCGCGTCCGCCAAAGCCAAGCGCTAGAAAACTTTCAAAATTCTGCCGGTTCTTGCGCGTGTCATAGGGTGTTATCTGCCCGGTCTTGCGACTGTACACCTGGAGTTCGCCATCCCTGAGCAGCAGTTTCTTGCCGGGAGCGGGACTCTTAATATCAGCGGCCACATCCACGTTGGCGCCGGAGCGTTTGAAGTACATCACGCCCTTCTGCACATCGTGCTCATCGACCACCTTCTGATACTGGTCCCATTCAAAATCCGTTTGTACGGCCTTGAAGCCGGTGCTGGCCTTGTCCAGCAAAGCCAACACCTGTTCCAGACCGCCCTGCTTGCTCTGCCCAAACGCGGAGGCGGCCAACAGGGCCGCCACGGAAATTACCAGCGCCAGCTTTCTCATGAACATCTCTCTTCAACTCCGGACGCAACCAGCCAACTCTTACCGCCGAATCCACACATGATATCCAACCAGGTTGCCCTTGCTGTCCTGCTCAGGAGCCCATCGCTTGATCTTCACATAGCCGCTGATCGGCTCGATGATGCGCTGGAGATCGGCCTGCGTCTCCTGCGGCGTTGCACCCTTCACATCGCGGGCGTCCACACGGAAGATCAGATCGTTGTCGCCATCGGGCATCACCAGCACGCTCCTGGCGCGCGGCGAGCGCTCGGCCGGCTTGTCTTTGTAGTTGATAAAGTGCGGAGTCACAAAAATGAACAGCAGGATCAGCGTGACCATCACGTCGTAATGGAACGAGCCGCGCTGATGCGTCCACCAGATGTAACCCTTGATTGTCTCCCACACTTTTTTCATCGCGCTTCCAGTCTATTTCAAATGCCAAGCCGTTGAATAACCTGCCGCCAATTTCGGAATCACCAAGCGGTGCAGGCTCCATTACATCTTTCGAGCCTCGATCCTGTCGGTGCCCATGTAAGGCCGCAGCGCCTCTGGAATCACGACACTGCCGTCGGCCTGCTGATAGTTCTCAACAATCGCCACCCAGGTACGGCCCACGGCAAGTCCGCTGCCGTTCAGGGTATGCACCAGTTCCGTACCCTTCTTGCCTTCCGTCTTGTAGCGGATGTTGGCGCGGCGCGCCTGGAAGCTTTCGAAGTTCGAGCACGAGGAAATTTCGCGGAACAATCCCTGCCCCGGCAGCCAGACTTCCAGGTCGTACGTCTTCGCTGAGCTGAAGCCCATGTCTCCGGTGCAAAGCAACATGCGGCGATAATGCAGTCCGAGCCGCTCCAGCACATCTTCCGCCGCGCGGGTCAGTTTCTCGTGTTCTTCATAGCTTTCTTCAGGCTTCGCAAATTTCACCAGCTCCACTTTCTGGAACTGATGCTGGCGAATGATGCCGCGCACATCTTTGCCATACGATCCCGCTTCGCTGCGCCAGCACGGAGTAAACGCCGTCAGCGAAATCGGCAGCCGTGAAGCCTCCAGTGTCTCGTCGCGGAAGATGTTGGTCACGGGAACTTCCGCCGTGGGAATCAGGTAGAGACTGCGGTCGTTGTGGGGAACCTTGAAGAGGTCTTCCTCAAACTTGGGCAACTGCCCGGTACCGTACATTGACTCGGCGTTCACGAGGTATGGCGGCAGAACTTCCGTGTAGCCGTGCTCGTGGGTATGCAGATCGAGCATGAAGTTCATCAGCGCACGCTCAAGTTTTGCGCCCAGATCCCAGTAGAGGGCAAAGCGCGCGCCGGTGATTTTGCTGGCACGTTCCAGGTCGAGAATGCCCAGTTGCTCGCCCAACTCCCAGTGCGGCTTTGGAGTGAACGCGTACTCCGGCTTCGTTCCCCAGCGTTTCACTTCGACATTGGCCGTCTCATCGCGGCCCACCGGCACCGAGTCGTGCGGCAGATTCGGAACCGTTGCAAGGATGTCGTAGAGTTCCTTGTCGGCGGCGCGGGACTGCTCTTCGAGAGCCGGAATGCCTTCCTTCAGCTTGAGCACCTCGGCGCTCAGCGACTCCAGCTCCGCCTTCTGTTCGGCGGTGATCGAACCTTTTTTCTCCGCGCCCATCAGCGGGCCAATCTTCTTGCTGAGTTCGTTGCGGCGGGCAAGGGCAAGTTCCAGTTCGTGGGTCAGCGCGCGCCGGCGTGTATCGATCTCGCGGAAACCGCCGAGTAATTGTTCGGGTTTCGCGCCACGGCTGCGCAGCTTCTCTTCCACCACGGATAAGTGTTCGCGTACAAAGGCAAGATCAAGCATAAGTACAAAGGATATCAAGAACGCGCGCGCGAGTGCGAGGCGTTATCCCCTTCATGGACGCATATCCATCCCAAAAGGCAACTACCCGAGCGCTTCTCTGATCTGCGCCAAGTGCGCTCTCCGGTGCAGGGACCGACGCAACATACGTTCAAAACCAGCCGCTAGAGCCTGTTCGCAAAATGCGTCGTCCAGCGTTTCCAGCCACGCATCGAGAGTCTTTGCACGAGTTAGTGCAAGTTCTGCTGCCGCCCTGCCCGGCACGGCGGCAAACACATCGCGCGCTGCCAAATTGACAAAGTCCGTCGCATCTTTGGCAATATTCGAGGGGACCGTCCCCGATGCCTGCCAGGCCCGCAAAGTGTATGCCACACGGCCGTCCCACAGAGCCAGATGGCAAAACATCGTCGCTACCGACCATCCATCGCCCACCGGCATCCCGTAGTCCCCTTCGTACAATCCCGCAATCAGCGTCTCCAGTTCCATGGTTGACGCCCGATTCTCCTCTGCGAATTCCCGTTTCATCTTCCCCTCCTGCATTGCTACGCTACACCCAGCCACGCCTGAACGGTCAATCTTCTCCGGGGTTTCACACGCTATTCACCTGCTCTGGACTAAACTTATCTGCGTATGAACCGCCAACTTCGTAGCGCCCTTGCTCTCATCGTACTCGGCCTGTGGGCCGTCGCCTCATTCGCCAGCGCTTATAACGCACAGCCCAGGCTCGTGGTCATCGTCGTGGTGGATCAGCTTCGCGGCGATCTGCTGGAGCGCTACCATGACGACTTCACGGAGGGCGGCTTCCGCCTGCTAATGGATCATGGCGCGTGGTTTACCTCCTGCTACTACAACTACGCCGCCACCAAGACCGCGCCCGGACACTCGACGATTGGCACGGGAACCTACGCGCTCGGCCACGGCATCTTTGCCAACGAGTGGTGGGATCCGAGAGAACGCCGCATTGTTACCAGCGTGGAGGACGAAGGCACAAAACCGCTCGGCTTGCCCGACGGCGCTGTGGGCGAGAAGTGGAGTTCCTCGCCGCACAACCTACAGACCGACACCATCGGCGACGAGCTGAAACTTGCCACCGGAGGCCGCGCCAAGGTCTTCGGCATTGCACTGAAAGATCGCGCGGCGATTCTCCCGGTGGGCTTCTCGGCAGATGCGGCGCTCTTCCTCGATCCGCAATCCGGAGCTTTCGTCACTTCGTCCTACTACATGCAGCAGGCGCCTGCATGGCTGGTGCAGTTCAATGCAGGCAAGACCCGCGAGAGCTACCTGAACCGTGAAGTGAAAGACGCCGCGGGGAACGTGCTGCGCTCGACCGCTCCGGTAAAGAACGCAAAGGGCAAGGACGCGTCGTTCTACGAATTGGTGGGGCCGACGCCGTGGGGCAATGACTACACGGTCGATATCGCCAAACAGGTGATCGACAATGAAAAGCTCGGCAGCGGAGCAGTCACCGACCTGATCTCGATCAGCTTCTCTTCGCCGGACATTCTCGGCCACAAGGTTGGGCCTGACGCGCCGGAAGACCGGGCGATGCTGATTGCGCTGGACCGCACGCTCGCAGGCTTCTTCGAGTATCTCGACGCAAAGGTTGGCAAGGGAAACTGGGCGGTCGCGCTCAGCGCCGATCACGGCGTTGCGCCGATGGCGGACTATGCGAGCAAGTTGCGCATCCCGGCTTTCAACTTCAGTCCGGAAGACTTGCAGACGCAGCTCAACTACATGCTGAAACTGCAATACGGCAAAGAAGCGAAGTACGTGGTGTACATCGATTATCCGACCGTACACCTGGACACGGAGGCATTTGAGGCAGTGAATGTGCAACAGGCCGACGCAGAGAAAGCAGTCGGCGAGCTGATGCTCAAGCTCGGCTTCCGTAGCTATTCGACAAAGTCGCAGATGGCCTTGGGAGATTTGCGCAACACCGTGTTCCGCCAGCAGACGCTGAACGCTTACTCGCCACTCGGCGGCTGGTACGTCACCGGACTCTATCCTCCGTTCCAAGTGGGCTACGCCAGCGGCACCGGACACGCTCTGCCTTACAGCTATGATGCGCACGTTCCGCTTGCATTCTACGGAACGGCCTTCCGCGCGGGCATCTATCGCGAGAGCGTGGAGCCGGTGGACCTGGCCGTGACCTTGAGTTCGCTGCTGCGCACAAATAAGCCTGCAAGCGCCGTGGGACGCGTGCTGCACGAGGCTTTTGCCGACAACCCGGGAGTTGGAGTCGCCGCCGCGGCAGGCACGAAGTAGAATGAAGGAATGAGTTCGAAGAATAAGAATCAGGGGACGGAAGCCGCGGGCAAGATTGCAGCGCACACTGCAAAGCAGGCTTCCGCCGCCAACTCCACACCCACTTCTGCTAGTGCTGCGAGCGCCTCGCGGCGCGGTCCGCTCAAGCTGGACATGAGCGTCAATATCGCGGGCATCCCTTTGAAGAACCCGATTCTCGCGGCCTCCGGCACGTTTGGCTATGGCATCGAGTTTGAAGACATCGTCTCGCTCGACAAGCTGGGCGGCTTCGTGGTGAAGGGACTCTCGCGCGAACCGATGACGGGCAATCCGGCGCCGCGGCTGTTTGAAACAGCGGCGGGAATGCTGAATGCAATCGGCCTGCAAAACATTGGGGCGCGCGCGTTCGTGGAAGAAAAGCTGCCCCTGTTGCGGAAGATCAAAGACGCGGTCGTGATCGCCAACGTCTATGGATACAGCACGGAAGAGTATGTGGAGACGATTCGCATACTGAATGACGGCGAAGGCATTGCCGCATACGAACTGAATGTCTCCTGCCCGAACGTGCGCTATGGCGGCATCACATTTGGACAAGACCCGTACCTGCTGTCTGAGGTTGTGTCGAGTGCGCGCGCGGCCTCGACGCGGCCGCTGATCGTGAAGCTTTCGCCGAACGTGACGAATATTGGGAGGATGGCAATCGCCGCTGAAGACGCGGGTGCGAACGCAGTGTCACTGGTGAACACGTTCCTCGCCATGGCCATTGATCCGGTGACGCGGAGGCCGCGCATCTCGAACGTAACGGCGGGATTGAGCGGGCCGGCGATCAAGCCGATCGCGGTGCGCATGGTGTACGAAGTGGCGCAGGCAGTGAAGATTCCGATCATCGGCATCGGCGGCATCAGCACGCCGGAAGATGTGGTGGAGTTCCTGCTGGCGGGCGCAACAGCCGTGGAAGTGGGGACGGCGAACTTCTGGGATCCGAGAGCGTGCGAAAGGCTGGTAAACCAGCTTGAACGCTGGTGTTTAGAGCAACACATCGAAAGCGTGGCCGGATTACGGGGCGGATTGATCCTGAATTGAAGCCGGAGAACGATTGACTCTATGGTTAATCGTTGGGAACCCGATAGTTACCCTTTTGCCAATCGTTGAGCGGGGTCCGAAAGGATTGGCACAATGATCAACCCCTCCGTGCAGGAGGGGTTGTCTTTTGAGGCAATCGTTGTTTCAGGCTTAAAGCAGTTCATGGGTTGCTGCATCCTGCTCTCCCACCTTAACCGCGCGAAAGGCGCGCGTCGAAGGTAGGGCACCCGCGATTATAGCTTGCGCGAAACCGATCTAGTGGCCGCCGGAGATGCGGACGCGGAGTTCTTCGGGCAGACGGTCACGAAGATTTTCCGGGAGGCGGTCATGGAGGTTGCGCGCTCCGCTCATGGCAGCGTCTTTGACGACAAGAGGAGCGGGAGTGGAGACGGCAACAATCAGCCAGACTAGAGCAGAGAAAGTGAAGCCGCCGAGCGCGCCAATCTCAAAGAGGATCGCGTGCGGAGGGCTGAAGTGATGGATGACACCAAAGGCGAAGACGAAGACGATGGCCGAGACCGTGGCGAGCGCAATGAGAGTGATGTCAATGGTGCGGTGAATCTTCTGCCAGGAGCGGCAGTGGAGACATTCGGCGAGGTGCGCCTCGTAGTCGCCGCTCATCTCCGGCGCGAGGCCGGTGATGTCATAGCGCCATCCCGCGAGGATGTTGCCGACGAATGGATCAATACATTGACTCATATCAATTTATAAGGTGAGGGTCGCAAGAGGTTCATCCTGCGAAGCCAGCACCAGACGGTTTCCCCACAGCCCTGGACGCGCTCCCAAAGCCCGCTCGGCCGCAAGGCGGGCGAGGTCGGGATGATTATTCTGCTCAGACAAGTGAGCCAGGATGAGGAACGCTGCTCCTCCATCATAGTCCGATGTGAGGAATTCCGCGAGAGCGTCGTTGGAGAGGTGTCCGACGCGGGACATGACGCGCTGCTTGACGGCCCAGGGATAAGGGCCGATGCGGAGCATTTCGAGATCGTGATTGGATTCGAGGATGAGGCCTTCGCAGTTGCGCAGGTGGTCGCGGACATTCTGCGGGATGAATCCGAGATCGGTGGCAACGGCGACGCGGACGCCTTCGGCAACGAAGCGGAAGCCGACGGGGTCCGCGGCGTCGTGCGGAATGGTGAAGGGCATGACCTCGATGTCTCCGACGGTGAAAGCTCTGCCGGAGGAGAATGCTTCCAGGCGCTCGGCCTGCACGCGGTTGCCCGCTGAATCCTTACACTGGCGCTGCCATGCGCCGTGGGTGGGCGCAGTCATGAAGACGGGCAGGCGAAACTTTTTGGCCATGACGTAAAGTCCGGCGACGTGGTCAGAGTGCTCGTGAGTGATGAGGATAGCGGAGAGCGACTCCGGGGCAATGCCCTGTAGCGCGAGGCGGCGACAGGTTTCGCGGCAGGAGAGGCCGCAGTCGATGAGCACTCGGGTGTGAGACGTGGCAAGGACCGTGCTGTTGCCACGACTGCCGGAGGCTAGAACTGTAACGGAAACGGCCACAGGGGATAGGATAGCTGGAAAAGATCAGGTTTCAAAGTTCAAGGTTTCAAAGTTTCAAGGTTGCGCAGGTTACACAGGGCAAGAGCAAGGGCAAGGGCAAGGGCAAGAACGACAGGCTCACATAAACACAAGGGAGGCATATACGCAGGGCAGCCAAGCGAGGGGATGGGATTCGGGATATGATATGTGGCTCGGAGGGGCGTATGTGCAGCAACTTTGGATTAAACCTGCATCCTGGGAGAAAGCCCTGCGCGCTGCAATGGCAGTGGTACAACCTGGCTACGCGCACCTTCGAGAGACTCCGGCGGCGCTTCTTTCCACGAGCCCTGTACATGCAGCGCGACCGGGCAGGCATTCGCCCCGCGGCGCGTGAGGAAGTGCAGCCCGAGGATGAGGGCCGGTGAGCCAGCGGAGCGCCGCTTTTGTATATCCCTTCGCTGTATATCCCTTAGCTCAACGGCAAGAGCAAGTTCAACCGATCCACCATTGATGAGTGCAGCAGATATGGGCTCCGGACACCCGCCAAAATGGATTGTCGGCTGAAGTGCCTCTTCGGCGGCAGGGAAGACTGGAGTTGTGCAGGGGCTCCTCACTGCGTTCGGAGTGACACTTCCATTCAGGCTTTGTTTCCATTCCAGCTTTGTTTGTATTCATGTTTTGTTTGCCCGGAAATATTACTTGCCGGTTAAAAGAAATACAGATTGGGTGGAGTGGGTTGCTTTGGCGGTGGGCTGGGGCTGATGATTTGAGGATGGCAAAGAACGGTGGGAATGAGATGGGAAGGATGAGGATGACCGTAAGAACAGGAATGGCGCGGCTGGCGCTGGCGCTGCTGCTGAGTTGCGCTGTGCTGCCCGGGTGGGCGGCGGATGAGGCAACGGCAGGGCTGCTGAGCGGACCGGGTCCGACGTTCAAGCTCGCGGCTCCGACGGGCGCATGGACGGTGATTGCGTATGGCGACATGCGGTTTACCGATCCGACGAATACGAAGGTTACTGATCCGGTGGCGCGGCGGGCGCTGGTGAAGAAGATTGCCGAGGAAAAGCCGGATGCGCTGCTGCTGAGCGGCGACGTTCCCTACAGCGGAGCGGTAGCCAACGATTATGCGGTGTACCGGGAAGAGACGGCAGCGTGGCGGGCCGCAGGGCTGAAGGTGTTTCCGACGATGGGCAACCACGAACTGCACGGCGGCAACAGCCTGGAGAACTGGTGGAACAACTTTCCGGAGTTGAAGGGACGGCGCTGGTACTCGGTGGAGTTTGGCGATGCGTACTTCATCACGTTGGACAGCAACCTGGACTTGAAGGCGGGGAGCGTGCAGTCGGCGTGGCTGGCAAAGCAGTTGGAAGGACTGCCGAAAGAAACGCAATACGTCTTTGTTTCACTGCACCATCCTCCGATGGCGGACGGGATCGCGTTCAATCCAACGCATAATGTGCGTCCGAACGAAGAGGCGCTGGCAGGGCAGTTGGAGACGGCGGCAAAACATATTTCGGCGAAGATCATCGTGATCTCCGGACACATTCACGCATACGAGCGCTTTGAGCACGGCGGCGTGGTGTATCTGGTGAGCGGCGGCGGAGGCGCGTCACAGCACTTGATTTCGCGCTCGCCCAGGAACCTGTACCAGAACAACGTGTTTCCAAACTTCCACTACATCAAGTTTGAGAGCGTGAAGGGCGCACTGAAAGCGACCATGTACCGGCTGGACGATAAGGGCGGCTTCGTGGAAGGCGATCGCTTTCTGGTGGGGGCGAAGGTTCCATAGGCGGAGGGTTTGTGGGGAAGGTCCGCGCTGCGAGCGCGGGCTTTTTTATTGGGGAAAATCGAGGGGTGGTTGAAGTGCCTCTCGATCAGTGCTGGATATTTGGGCCGGGCAGGGGTGCCTCGCTGCGCTCGGCATGACACTTCAAAATCAAAATCAAGAGCAAGAGCAAGAGCAAGAAATAGGATCAAGGGCAAGAAATAGGATCGAGGGCAAGAAATAGGATCAAGAGCAAAGACAAGAAACGTTTATATCTTGAGGAAGATTTTGCGGCGGTAGAGGAGCCAGGTGACGAACCAGCAGCAGGCGAGGAAGAAGAGCGAATAGGCCAAGGAAGCCCACTGCGGCTGCGGGATGTGGTCAAAAGTGAGCGAATTGAAGGCGTATTTCAGATCCATGCGCGTGCCATCCACGGGGATCGTCACGGCCACGGAGAAGATGGCGACGAACTCCGAGAGGGCGTAGGCGAAGATGCAGTTGGTGCCGAAGACGAGGGGGACGATGGTCCAGCGGCCTCGCACCTGCTTCACGTCCATGAGCCAGTAACATGCGGCGAGTGCGAGCATGGCGAGGCCGACGGTGAGAAGGACGTATGAGCTGGTCCAGAGTTTTTTGTTGATGGGAAAGGCGAGGCTCCAGAGCTCTCCAGCGCTGAGACAGGCGAGACCGGCGGCGACGAGGCGGCGAAGCAGGCGGGCGGGATCATGGCGCAGGCTGCGAATCCACTCACCGGCGGCGACTCCGAAGAGAGTGTTGGCGATGGCGGGGAGGGTGCTGAGAAGGCCCTCGGGATCGCGGGTGCGCTCGAAGAGGTGTCCGAAGATGATTTTGCGATCGAGCCAGGCGGCGAGGTTGCGGTCAGGGTCGAGGAGAGGGATGTTGATGGTCGGGATTCCGAAGCCGGGGACGGGAACGACGCGCATGAGAAGCCAATAGCCGACGAGGAGCGCGGCGATGACGGCCAGGCGAGTGCGCGATCCAGTCCAGAGATAGAGCACGGCGGCGGCGAGGTAGCAGAGAGCGATGCGCTGGAGGACTCCGGGAATTCGCCAGGCGGCGAGGCTGAAGTGCGGGTAGGCGTTGATGAGCAATCCGATGGCAAAGATGATGGCGGCGCGGCGAAGGATATGCGGCAGTTGCGCAAGACGCGAGTTGTCCTCCGTGTGGCGTGACGCGAAGGAGAAGGTGAGCGAGACTCCGGTGATGAAGAGAAAGAAAGGAAAGACGAGGTCGGTGAGAGTCCAGCCACTCCACTCGGCATGCTCAAGCTGAGCAAAGCCACGGCCAGAGCCGTTGTTGACGATGATCATCAGGCAGATGGTGAGTCCGCGAAAAATATCAAGCGAGATGAGGCGCGGCGGCTTGGGGGAGGCAATGGTGGCGCTCATGGAAGGATTGTTTCATAGGTTGCGCAGGTTACACAGGTTGCGCAAGTTTCACAGGTTAAAGGCAAGGGCAAGGGCAAGGGCAAGGGCAACGGCAACGGCAACGGCAACAGCAACGGCAACGGCAACAGCAACAGCAACGGCAAGGACAACGGCAACAGACCCACTTCTGCCAAAAGATGGCAGAAATGGGGCACCAGGCCACTCGGAAGAGTGTGCGGTGCGCTAACTCTTGCCGGAGCGGTAGGAGCCGAGGACGCGGAGTTCGACGATACGGGGGGCGAGTTCTCCAATGGCCTTGACCATTCGTGGGTCTGAGGCGGCGGCGGCGACTTCAAGAAAGAAGCGATAGTGCCACGGGGCTCCGACGAGGGGACGGCTGACGAGGCTCATGAGATCGACGGAGTTGAGGGCAAAGGGCTCCAGCGAGCGGAAGAGCGCGCCGGGCTGGTTGGCGACGGTGAGGACGAGAGTTGTGGCATCGGCCTCGGGGATGGCTTCGCTGGTGGCGGAGTGGGGCGCAAGCAGCGCGAAGCGAGTGAAGTTGGTGGGATCGTCTTCGACCGAGGAGGCGAGGATCTGGGCACCGTACTCAAGCGCGGCGGATTCTCCGGCGATGGCAGCTACGGTAGGGTCGGCGGCTTCCATGATCAGGCGCACGCTGCCGGCCGTGTCCTCGGCGACGGCTTTGCCGATGGCGGGATGGGCGGCAAAGAAGCGCTCGCACTGGGCCAGCGCGACGGGATGAGACTGGATGCGGCGGATGGCCTCCAGAGAGGAGCCGGGACAGCCGATGACGCAATGGCTGATGCGCAGCACGACCTCGCCAATCATGGTGAGCGATGACTGGTAGAGCAGGTCATAACAGCGCAGGACGGGTCCGGCAAGGGTGTTCTCAAGCGGGGCGAGAATGAGGTCGGCGCGGCCCTGCGAGATGGAGTCGAAGAGCGACTCGAAGGTGGGGCAGGCGACGGTCTGAACGTCGTCGCCGAGAAGCTTGCGGGCGGCGATCTGGCTGAAGGCTCCGGGCTCTCCCTGAAAGGCGATGCGCTTTGTGCAATCTATCTTGTGCATGAGGACTCCGAGTTGGATAACGCTACGCTGCCAGCCGTAGGCGCTTGGGCTCCCAGATGGTACTGGAGACGGCGGCTTTCGGCGAGGATGGAGCCGAAGATGCGCCGGACGCTGGCGGCGTTGAGCGGACCGGAGTTGCTCTGCAGGACGGCGTTGAGGACGGCGGCTTCGCGGGCTTCGTCGGAGACGGGAAGATCGCTTTCGCGCTTGAGGCGGGCGATTTCAGCAACGGCCTGGGCGCGCCGGTTGATGAGGCCGAGGAGTTCGAGATCGAGCTGGTCAATGGCGGTGCGGTGCTGGGACAGGGCCGGATTCATGTTGTTCTCTCCTTGGGAAAATCATGTAAAAACACAAAGGCCGCGATCGGAGGATCGCGGCCGGTGCAGAAAGTGTGTGCGAAGTCTAGAGTCTGAAACCTGAAGCGCACACCGTCTTGCCCGACCGCGAGGTAAAGTCGCGGTAAGCGAAGAAATCGAAAGTAAATCGAGTGGTGTGCATAAGAACTCTGGAGAAAAGATTAGCGGATGAGGGTGGGGAGTGTCAATTTTGCAGGCTAAAAACCTGGTTCTCCTACTGCAACACCACCTGTTGCCCCTCATTCAGCCCGCTCAGAATCTCTGTCTTCGCCCCGTTGGAGATCCCCGCCCTTACCGCAACCTTCGTCTTTCCATCCTTTGCCTTCGCATCCGGAATCTCCACCGAAGCGGCCTTGCTCTGGTCGTAGATCAGCGAACTCTCTGGCACAAACAGCACGTTCTTATGCTCTTCCAGAATCATTTCGGCGTTCGCCGTCATCATCGCCTTCAACTCGCCGCCGGGGTTGTTGATGGAGACTCGCACCTCGAAGGTAGTCACGTTGTCTTTCTCCACGCCCATCGGGGAAATCCTCGTCACCTTGCCCTCGAATGCCTTGTCCTTGAATGATTCCACGCGAATCCGCGCCGGTTGCCCCAGCGAAACCTTGCCAATATCGCTCTCGTCCACCTTGCCCTTCACATACACTTCGCGCGTGTCGCCAATCGTCATCACCAGCGTCGCCGCCGAGCCCATCACCAGGATCGAGCTCACTGCGTCGCCCATCTCCACATCGCGTGAGAGCACAATGCCGTCAATTGGAGCCACAATCGTCGTGTAGCTCAACTGCTCGCGCAACTGCGAGAGCGTAGCTTCGGCGCGCTTCACGTCCGCCCGCGCCTGCGCCACCTTGGACGAATTCACCACGGTCTGTGCCTGCGCTACGTGCTGCTTGTTGGCCGCCAGCACATAGTTCTTCTCCGCCTCGTCGAGCGCTGCCTGTGAAACCACGCCCTGTTTCGCCATTGAGGACGCGCGCTCCCACGCCCGCTTCAGCATCGGAACATCCACTCCCTCGGCGTCCACTTTTGAGCGCGCCAAATCCGCCTCCGCCGAGTGCCACGTTGCCTCCGACGATTGCAGTTGCGCCTCGCTCTGCCGCACCTGCGCCTCCATCTCCACCCGGTCCAACTCGGCCAGCACCTGCCCGGCCTTCACATGGTCGCCCGCCTCGATGTAGAGCTTCTTCACAATTCCACTGGCTTTGCTCTTGATCTCGACTTTCGTGATCGGCTCGACCTTGCCGGTGGCCACCACGCTCTTCACCACGTCGCCGCGCTCCACCTTGCCCAGCTTCGTCGGATCGATCTTCTTTCCCCCGCTGCGCGCCGCCATCAGCCCCGCGGCCCCCACCAGGCACACCACCACCAGGATTGCCGCACTCCAGATGATCTTCCGCCGCCGCTTTCCATTTCCGTTCGCCACTCCAGCCTCCCGATACAGCAGCCAAGCACACTCCAGCCGCGCACAATGTCATGTACGAGGCCCACGCCTCGCTGGTTCCCAGGACTTTTGCATCTGCTGCTGTCGCCGGGCGCCTGTTGTTGTTCTTGCCGTTGCCTGAAGCTGCGAAACTTGCGCAACCTGTGCAACCTGCGCAACCTGCGCAACCTGCCCCTGAAACCCTGTAAAATCCTTTTCAGGAGCGCCCTCGCATTGTTCACCTTCGTCCTCATGCGGATCATCGCCGTGATCCTGCTGGTCGCCGGCAACGCTTTCTTTGCCGCCGCTGAATACGCACTGGTCAGCATCCGCGACACCCGTCTTCAGCAGCTTATAGACGAGGGACGCATCGGCGCGCGCGCCATCCGCAAGCTCCACAACAAGCTCGACGAAGTTCTAAACGGAATCCAGATCGGCGTCACCATGGCCAGCCTCGCTCTTGGCTGGATCGGCGAAGAGTCCATGGCCCGCCTTCTCGAAGTCCCGCTCGCGCGCCTGCCACACTCCGCGCTCTTCGCCCACGCTCTCGCCACCATTCTGGCCTTCACCTGCATCACCTACATGCACGTCATCCTCGGCGAGGTTGTTCCCAAGTCCATCGCCCTGCAAAAAACGGAGCAGGTTGCCCTTGCCGTCGCCGGGCCGCTCGATGTCTTCATCACCATCTTCTCGCCCGTCACCCGCACCATGGCTGCCTCTTCGCGCTGGGTGCTCCGCACATTCGGCTGGAATCACATTCGCGAGGGCGGCGTACACACGCCCGAGGAGCTCAAGCTCAGCGTCACCGCTTCGCATCGCTGCGGACTCATCTCCACCTTGCAGCAGGAACTCCTCCATCGCGCCCTCGATCTTGAGGCCATCACCGTCCGCGAGATCATGGTGCCGCGTCCCGATATCTTCTCCCTCCCCGGCGACATGCCGCTCGAAGAAGCCGTCGCCAAGGTCATCGAGGAGCAGCACTCCCGCATCCCTGTTTACGACGCCGCCCGCGGCCCCGAGGCCATCATCGGCGTGCTCTACTCCAAAGACCTCATGCGCTGGATGCAGTTCCGCATGCATCGCGCCCAGTCCGCCACCGAGCCACTGCCCGCACAGCCCACTCTTGCCGTCCGCCACATCATGCGAGACGTTCTCGTCGTCCCGGAGACCAAGCCGCTTCCCGATCTCCTCGACGAGTTCAAGCACCGCCGCCGCCATCTCGCGGTCGTCGTCGATGAGTTCGGTTCCACCGCAGGAGTTGTCAGCGTCGAAGACGTTCTCGAACAGCTCGTCGGCGAAATCGAAGACGAGTTCGACATCGTTCCGCGCTCCAACCACGGCAATCCTGCCTCGCTTGTGCTCGACGCCGCGCTCAATATCCGCGATCTCGAATCGCAGCACAACCTGCGCCTGCCGCGCGACGAAGGCTTTGAGACCCTCGCCGGATTCGTCGTCGCCAGACTTCAGCGCATTCCCAAGCCCGGCGACAGCTTCCTCTACCAGCAGCGCCGATTCACCGTGCTTGAGATGGAGGGCCGCCGCGTCGAGGCCGTCAAGGTTGATCGCCTCCCGCACGGCGCCGTGGTCGGTGAAGCATGATCCGCTATCTCTTCACCCGCGCCGCCTACATGATTCCCGTCGTCTGGCTCGTCGTCAGCGTCGTCTTTCTGCTCATCCATCTCGTCCCCGGAGACCCCATCCAGGCCATGCTCGGCGAGTCCGCCGCCGCCACTGACATCCAGGCCGCGCGCCACGCCTACGGGCTCGACGTGCCGCTGCCCACCCAGTACGTCCGCTATTGGGGCGGAGTTCTCCATGGCGATCTTGGCAAATCCGTGCGTCTCAACAAGCCCGTCCGGACGCTCGTTGCGCAGGCTTATCCAGCCACGCTTTCGCTCACGCTCTCCTCGCTCTTCGTCGCCATCCTGCTCTCCATCCCCGCCGGAGTCCGCTCGGCCACTCGCCGCAATCGCTGGGACGACCGCGCCCTCAGCTTCGTCAGCCTGCTCGGCCTATCATTTCCCAACTTCGCTCTCGGACCCATCCTCATCCTCGTCTTCGCCATCCACTTCGACTGGCTGCCCGTCTCCGGAGCAGCCAGCGCCCGCAGCCTCATTCTCCCGGCGATCACCATGGGAGCCTCGCTCGCCGCCATCCTTACCCGCATGGTCCGCACCAGCATGTTGGAGGAACTCGGCCAGGACTACATTCGCACCGCCCGCGCCAAGGGGCTCAGCGAGCGCCGCGTCGTCTATCGCCACGCCCTGCGCAATGCCATGATCCCGGTCGTTACCGTCATTGGCCTTCAGTTCGGCGCGCTCCTCGCCGGAGCCATTGTCACCGAAACCATCTTCGCCTGGCCCGGCATCGGACGCCTCACCATCAGCGCCATCAGCAATCGCGACTACGCCCTCGTGCAAGGCTGCCTGCTCTGCATCGGCCTGACCTACGTCGCCGTCAACTTCTGCACCGACCTCGTCTACTCCGCGCTCAATCCCAGGATCAGACAATGAAGGCGCTCACCCGCAATCCTCTCGCCGTCTTCGGCTTTGCACTCATCCTGCTCTTCCTCTTCTGCGCCGTCTTCGGGCCGCTCGTCGCCCCGCGCGATCCCGCATTCATCGACCTCGCCGTGCGTCTGCAAGCGCCCTCCGCGCAGCACCTCTTCGGCACCGACGAACTCGGCCGCGACATTCTCTCCCGCATTCTTTACGGCGCGCGCATCTCCATGATCGTCGGCTCCTCGGTCGTCGCCGGATCGCTCCTCCTCGGCACTATCGTCGGTTCGCTCGCCGGATACTACGGCGGACGCCTCGACCGCTTCATCAACGTCATCGTGATGAACGCCTTCCTCTCATTCCCCGGAATCCTGCTCGCCATTGCCTTCGTCGCCTTCCTCGGCCCCGGCCTCTGGAACCTTATCCTCGCCCTCATCATCGGAGGCTGGGTCGGCTACGCCCGCCTCGTCCGCGCCCAGGTGCTCGCCGCCCGCGAACGCGAATACGTGGAAGCCGCCCGCGCTCTCGGAGCCAGCGACTTCCGCATCCTCGCCCGCCACATCCTGCCCAACATCATGCAGCCGGTCATCGTGCAGGCAGCCATCGGCATGGCCGGAGCCATCCTCGCCGAAGGCACCATGAGCTTTCTCGGCCTCGGCGTTCCGCCTCCCGTGCCAAGCTGGGGAGCCATGCTCAACGATGGCCGCTCGCATCTGTTTGACTCCCCGCACGTCATTCTCTTTCCCGCGTTTGCCGTCATGCTTGCCGTCCTCGCCTTCAACTTCGTCGGCGACGCCATGCGCGACTTCCTCGATCCCCGCTCGCGCATCGAAGCAGGACTCTAAGCGCCCTTATTAGAACAATTTCTGGGTTGGTGTGTCCTGCTCTCCCACCTTGTATGTTCCGAGATGAAGCGTGATGATGGGTTGCGTTTCGGCGGAGAGGCCGGTCCCACCTGAGGCCAGCGCGAGCTGAAGCCTGGAGCTA
>Ga0302320_10006730_pt1 | contig 25434 bp, 15 predicted proteins | sample Bog_T0_3_FD_202130 | JGI IMG/M metagenome (GOLD analysis project Ga0302320, IMG submission 202130) | Peat permafrost microbial communities from Stordalen Mire near Abisko, Sweden - Bog_T0_3 | ecosystem: Environmental > Terrestrial > Soil > Wetlands > Peat | place: Sweden: Abisko, Stordalen Mire... | reverse complement strand
TCTGATCAGCCAGCACCCGGACGCGGCCGAGCAACTGCGCTGCGAGGCGGACCGCGTCGGCATCGATATGCTCGGACTCGACGCCGCCGAATCCTTGAGCTTCACCCACCAGGTGCTGCAGGAAGCCTTGCGCCTGTATCCGCCGGGCTGGCTCATCACCCGGCGCAGCATCGAGGCGGACGAACTCGGCGGCTTTCCCATCGCGCCGCGCACCGACGTGTTCATCAGCCCGTATATGCTGCATCGTCATCCGCAATTCTGGAGCGACCCGGAGCAATTCAAGCCCGCACGGTTCGCCGGCGCGGACGCCGAGGACCGCCACAAATTCTCCTATATTCCCTTTGCAGTCGGGCCGCGGCATTGCATCGGCGAAAACATCGCCATGTTCGAGATGCTGGTGCACGTGCAGCACATGTCGCGGCGCTTCAGCCTGACGCGCGCGACCGAGGAACCCATTGAACTGGAGGCGCAGATCAACCTGCGGCCTCGATCCAATCTCATGATGAAGGTAGAGGCAAGATGACTTTTACGAGCCTGGTCGATGTGCTGGAGCAGAACCGCAGCGCGAATTGCTCGGTGACCTACCTCGACGGGGAGAACTCCGAGCGCCGGGTCTCATTCGCGCAGATTCACTCGCGCGCGCTCGGGATTCTGTACCACCTGCAGGCGATGGGCGCCCGTCGCGGCGACAAGATGATCATCTTCCTGAACAACAACGAGCAATTTCTCGATGGTTTCTGGGCAGCGGTGCTCGGCGGCGTGGTGCCCGTGCCGCTCGCCGTGGGCATCAGCGACGAGCATCGGCACAAATTGCTGCGCGTGGCGCGCAAGCTTAAGTCGCCGCTGCTGTACACGGACGCCAAGAATCTACAGAGGCTCGAGGCCCTGGCGACCGAAGTCGGCGAGCAAGCCCTGTTCGGCGCGATCAAGGCGCGCAGCTTTCTGGTGGAGTCGATCACCGATATCTCGCGTCCGGGCGCCGTGCATCACCCGGCCGCGGATGACCTGGCCTTCATCCAGTTCTCCTCCGGCTCAACCAGTGAGCCGAAGGGAGTGATGCTCACCCACGGCAATATCATCGCTCACACCGCCGGAGCGAAGGCCAGGGGCAGGCACACCGAGCTGGACAGCACCTTTAGCTGGATGCCGCTGACTCATGACATGGGCTTGATCGGCTTCTGTCTGATGCAGTTCATCAACCGCCTCAACATCTACCTGATGCCCACGGAGTTGTTCGTGCGGCGCCCCCTGCTGTGGCTGCAGCTCATAGCCAAGAAGCGCGCCACGCTCACCTGCTCGCCTAATTTCGGCTATCGGCACTTCCTCAAAGTGCTCGGCGAGCGAAGGCTGGAGAACGTCGACCTGTCCTGCGTGCGCGGAATTTACAACGGTGCAGAACCGATTTCCGTGGAACTGTGCAATGAATTCATGCGCAGGCTGGCCTACACCGGGCTGCGGCACAATGCCATGTATCCGGTGTACGGACTGGCCGAGGCCTGTCTCGGCGTGACCTTCCCGGAACCCGGCGAAGATTATCGATGGATCCGCGCCAATCGCCACCGCTTAGGGCTAGGCTCCGTCATTGAACTCAATCCAAGCAATCCCCGCGACGCCATCGAACTGATGTGCGTCGGCCGGGTGTTGCCAAATACGCAAATGCGCATCGCCGCGGACGACCATTCGGATTACCCGGAGGACCAGGTCGGGCACATTTTAATCCGCGGCCCGAGCGTCACCCGCGGCTACATCAACGATCCGGAGGCTACGGCGCAGGCCATCGATGCCGACGGCTGGGTCGACACCGGCGATCTCGGCGTCCTGCACGAGGGCGAGCTGTACATCGCCGGCCGCAGCAAGGAGATCATTTTCATCAACGGCCAGAACTACTATCCCTACGATCTGGAAAACATCGCCCAACGAGCCCCGGGACTGGATCTCAACAAGGTGGTTGCAGCCGGTGTCGCCAAGCCCGGAACCCAGGGAGAGGAGCTGGTGATCTTCGTGCTGCACCGGGGCGAGATCGCGGATTTCCTGCCCACGGCGACCGCGGTCGGCCGTCTGGTCAATGAGCACACCGGCCTCGAGGTTGCGCAGGTGATCCCGGTCAAGCGCATCCCGAAGACCACCAGCGGCAAGGTGCAGCGGCATCTGCTCGAGCAAGCGCACGTGGAAGGTGAATTCGATGCGGATATCGCCGCGCTCGAGGCGGCGCGCGCGGCGCACAGCGGCTCCGCGCAGGTGTCGGGGTCCGAACTCGAAGGCCGCCTGCAAGCCATCTGCGAGACCGCGCTGCCCGGCAAGAGAATCGGCGTCGAGGACAATCTGTTCGAGATCGGCGCCAGCTCGCTCAAGCTGATCGAGATTCACGAGAACATCGACCGCGATTTTCCCAACATGATCGACCTGACCGAATTGTTCGATCACCCCACCATCGCGCAGCTGGCCAACCATCTGCAGAGCAAGCTACACAAATTGACGGCGCCGAACCCTGCGGTTTAGCGTCACTCGTTGCCGTACAGGGGCTTTTTCAGGCGCCAACGGCGATAGGACCAGAGCCAATCGGCGGGGCTCTTCAGCACATCGATCTCGCAGGCGCGGGCGTAGCGCTCGGTGAGTTGATTGGGCTCGGTGCGCTCGCGCCCATCCCACAATCGGCGCAGCTCGACTTCGTAATGGCCGCGCCGCGCCCGGCGCATCACCAGGTAGATGATGGGCAGGCGTGTTGCCCGCGCGATCTGCTCCGCGCCGATGTAGAAAGCCGTGTCCTGGCCCAGGAATTTGGTCCAGTAGCGCTGCTCGGTGGACACCGGCGCCTGATCGGCGTTCATGGCGAGCGCGCGCACGATGCCGCGCCGGCGCAGGAAGTCCGCCAGCAATTCCTTGGCGGGAATCAACCGCGCGCCGAAGCGCGAACGGATTCCGAGCATCAGCCTCTCCGCCCACTGATCGTGCAATGGTTTGTAGGCGGCATCCACCGGATGGCCCAACTGCACGGTGACTCCGTGCAGCAGCCACTCCCAATTGCACAGATGCGAGGTGACGAACATTACCGACTGCCCGGCGCCCAAGTAGCTTTCCGCCGTTTGCAGATTCAGAATGCGCACGCGCGCGCGCATTTGCGCATCGGTCATCGACACCGATTTCAGCACCTCGACCAGCACGTCGCAGAAGTTGCGCAGGAACTGCTTATGAATGCGCGTGCGTTCTGCTGCGCTCAAGTCTGGGAATACTGTCGCGAGCTGGTCGCGGATCACGCGCTGCCGATGCCGCGCCACGTAGTACGCCAGGAAATACAGGAACCCGGCGAAGGCATACAGCGCGGGCATCGGGATGCGCGATAGAAGCTTGATCATGAGATCGATGGATACCGAGATATCTTAAGCCGCAGTTCGGGCATGCCATCATACAGAAGCCGAACCGGCTCATTGACAAGCACGCTTTGCTCAAGCTAGAAGCATGGCGCGCGATTCGGCGTTCACTTCGCGAGCTGGCGCATGTATTTCATGATGGCCGTGGCCTTGTTGTTCGTGCTGCCCGCGGCATGCATTCTGGGGCAGAGCCTGTTCGAGCCGCATGCCATCTCCGCACTCATGGTCGGCAAGTGGCTCGCCTTCTGGGCGGTGGGCATGCGCCTGCTGCTGGCCGGCATGCGCCAGATGCTGCAGCCGCGCTACACCGCCGAGGTCATTCTGGGCCTGAAAAGCGCTGATGCGCTGTTCGTGGTGCGTGAGCTGGGATTCGCCAATACCGCGCTAGGCCTGATCGGGGTGGGAAGCATTCTCGCGCCGGCATGGGTATCCGCCGCCACCCTTGCAGGAACGATTTTCTACGGCCTGGCCGGCATCAATCATCTGAGACACAAGGCGCGCAACGCTCGCCAGAACTTCGCTATGGTGACGGATCTGGTAATTGCGCTCATTCTAGCCGGATGCTGTGCGGCGATTGCGCTGCAGCCGATTCATTCATGAACCAAAAGGACTTAACCAAATGAACAAGCGATACCCCACTCTGGCAGCGACATTGGCCCTTTTTACTCTGCTAGGCTGCGCGAGCAGCGGCGGCCCCTCCCCAGGCGCGTCGCAGTCGCCGGGAAAGCCGGCCGCAATACCACCCGGCATGAACGCGAACGGCGAAGTCGTCGATCCCACCATCGTCGAGGCCGGTTACGGTCAAAAGGTCAAGGGCATCAACGATTTCGAAGGCGAGATCACCGGCATTCCCGCACCCGGCAGCCGATTCGCGCAGCTGCAGATTGGCATGGGCATGCGGCAGGTAGTGGATATCCTCGGTCCGCCGTCGGATCAGGGCGCCTATATCACCGGCAAGGCGTTCATACCGTTTTACTTCGGCAGCGACAGAAGCCGCATCGAACTCTTCTACCGGGGCCAGGGCCGCTTGATTTTCGCCGGTGGAGCGGTTGGAGAATATACGCGCGGCAATCTGATCTGGATCATCAATTCCGCGGCGGAATCGGGCTATCGCTAGGGCACAGGCTCGATCCCCGGAATGCGGTATTTATCCTTCAGCAGCTCGGCGCGCGGCTGGTAGGCCCGCAAGGTCAGCTTGACGGGTCCGGTCGGTATGGGCAGCCAGTTCGCTGCCAGCGGCCCCGTCGGCTGATCATGCTGAATCAAAATATCGATGCTGCCGTCCGGATTCTTGACGAGCCCGCGAGTCCGATCGCCTATGGCATACCGGTGGATCGGGTTGTCGGCGAAGTACAGCGCATGGTTGGGGGTTTCTTCGTAGGCGGTCAGTGACCAGAAGGCATCGACCGGCAGTCCTCCCGGTGGAATACGCCAACGGTAGTGCTGATCGCTTTGCAGCGGCTGGCCATTCTTGTCGCCCATCGCGTTGGTATAAATCGCCTCGGCGGGCGGCAGCGCCGCAAGCCCCACGACCGCAACGACGGCGCGGAACAAATAATCGGTGCCGAAGTCGCCGAGATCGGCCGTTCGATAATTCCACCCGTCGATGATGGTCAGAGGCTGCTGCTTGACGAAGTTCTCGAGCAGGCGCGCCTTGAGCTTCGGAAATTCGGCTTGCCAGGCCGCGAGCGCCTCGCCCGTCGGCACAGGCAGACCCGGACCGATACCCGCCCGGCGGATGCGCTCGAGCTCGGGAGCATCCGCCCGCGGCGGCGGATTCAGAAACAGCATCTGATTAACGACCGCAATGAAATTCACCGCATCATCCGGCCTTGGCTCCACGAGCTCATGCGGTGTGAATGCAGTGATGGCCTTCAAGGCAATCCCGTCCTGGAGGTGCTGCACTTCGGTCAATTCCTCCGGTCCTTGGATCAGAATTCGGACCAGCAGCCAGACATAGTTGCCCGGCGCGCGAATCAGTTTCGCGCCCGCCGGCGCGGTGCCCTTCCAGCCGGGCCCGACCACCCAGAAGTGTTGCGGCTTCGTGCCGGTGGTGCGGCGTCCCACCACGGCAAAGTTATTGGAGTAAACATCCATGAAAGCCAGGGAAAAATACCGGTCGCCGAAATCCGGCGTGGTAATCTCGACAGCGGTGCCGCTGAGATCCAGAAAGGCCTGGGAATACAGCGTGTCGTTATTTGGCGTGGTTACCGTCCGATTCTCGTGCGTCGAAAGATTTCGCCGATGCCTGATTTGATTCAGTGCCGATCGGTCGGCGGCCCGGCCGGTGGTTCCCTGGTAGCGGGCCACCGCGATGTCGAACACCGGCAACGCATAGGCATAAGCCTCATCGATGTCCGCTGCGCTGGGCGGTTGAGCCAGCGCCGCGGCGTTCAGGGCCCATAGCGCCAAGGCGCCGGTGAGCGCCGCCAACAGCCGATGGCTCGTGTCGTTACGTAATTGGTTTTGCATGCAGCCCATTATCGGGTTCAGCAATTAATGCGTCTACACGCGCTGGCTGCATCCTAGTTGTCATATTTCCCGGGTGTTTTGCAATGCGAGCCCCCGGGGCTTATATTGCGCACGAAACTCGAGGGACCAGCGCCATGTTATCGAGCCAACTCCGTCATCCAGCCATGACTGCCGCCGCTGCAATTGCAGCCGCATTATCCCCCTGCGCATCTCACGCGGCCGTACCGGCGGCCGGCATCGAGGTATCCGCCGCCGGTGGGACGACCATACTCACCACCGGCAGCGTCACGGGCCATGCCTGCAATGGCGATATGGGATGCGAAAGCACGTCCTCCCACGCGGCCGCCAACTTGAACGTCTCCACAGCGGGCGAGACCAGCGGCAGCAACCCGGCTAATGCCTCGGGGCAGGCACTCATTACTGTGTTCTACAAGATCATCGGCCCGGCGGCTGATACCGTCGTGCCGCTGGTCATTTCCGGGAGCGCGTCGACGTCCGCGGCAGGTCCGGATGCCGAGGGGCTGGCATACATCGAATACAATGATGGCGCTCTTTATACCTGTTCCTCGACGATCGCCGGCCCGTGCGGAACGGAACCTAGTTCCGGAAGCCTGGACGCGGTGGTGTTCACCAACAACTTCTCCGACACCCTGTATGACCTTCAGGTCATTGCCAGCGGCTCTTCCGCCCTCGGAACGGGTAAGTTCACCGCCAATATTTCAGGCATCACACTGGCGATTGAACCGACCTGGCTCGCTAGCAATCCTGGCTACCGATTGAGATTCAGCGCAGGCATTCGCGTGGCCGATGGCACGGCGAGTTGCGGGCAGGGAGAGGGGATTGAGATCAAGCTGAGCTGCGATTCTGACGATCCCGAGCGCTGAGCTGCACTAGCTTCGCGACCGTAGTCATATTTCTGGCGGTGCCAGAGCGCGCCGCAGGAATCCGCAATTTCGATTGCCCCATGCCCGTCGGGTAATAGACGTAGACTTCGCGCTGCCCCACCTCGATCTCCTCGTCGGCTCGCCCGCGGCGGCGCGCACAAAGACGCCGACCGGTTTGCCGACGTGCCGCGATTTGCGGCGCTTGTCAGCTCGTGGCAACATCGACTGCCCGGTCGCCATTTCTATGAAAAGATAATCATGCCGCGATCCACCCAGTCCCTTAGCCGAATCATTTTCGCCGGATTGATTTGCGCCGCAGCGCAGCTGCATGCATCGGGCACCGCCTACGTCAGCATTTGCTGCAATGCGCCTTCGACCGCTGCAGTGTTTAGCGCAACATCGCTGGCGCATACCCGCACGATCCCGACCGGGTCGGGCGGCGACGGCATCGCGTTGAGCCCGGACGGCACAAAGATGTTCGTCACCGTCGATGCCAAGAGCGAGTTGCAGGTCATTGCAACGGCGAGCGGAGCCGTGCTCGCGACCGTACCCGTGCCTTTGAGCGTTTCCGGCGAGCCGCCGCTGCAGATCGTAATCAGTCCCGACGGGGCCTACGTCTACTTACTTGCGCCGCAGGCCCGCCCGAATCCGCTGTTGATGAAGGTCGACGGCACGACCTATGGAGTCACCCGAACCGCCGCAGTATCCACCAGCCAAGGTCCTCTGCTGATTTCGCCGGATGGATCCGAACTCTACTTTGAGGTGGGCTATGCGGACGAGGCCATCCAGGTGATCGATACCGCAACGCTGGCGCCGCGCAAGAGCATCCCGGTGAACAGTGAATTTCCCTCGGATCTGGCCGTGACCCCGAGCGGGCTCATTCTCATGACCGATACCAGTAACCAATTGCTGGTGATCGATCCGCAATCCTCCGCGGTCAATACCCTGATTTTGCCGCAGGATACGCTGGGCACGGCGGGCAACGTCATTTCATCCCCCGACAGTTCGACCGCCTATATTGGATTCGCGACCGGCTACCTTCTCGCGGTCAACATCTCGACGGGAGCGACCCTATTTGAGGTCGCCACCAACGCCGTTCCCACCAATTTCGCCATGTCGCCCGATGGCACCACGCTCTATTCGAGCAATCGTCTCAGCTCCGCCGCCTGGAGCCTGTCCGCGTTCCACATTCCCACGCAAACAGTGGCTACGACGGTCAGGCAACTGGGTCCGATCAGCGCCATCGCGCTGACGCATGACGGCCAGAGTCTGTATGTGCTGAATGCAAATGACAGCGCGATCGCCACCGTGGACCTCGCATCGCAGAAGCTCACGCAAGTCACGCTGGCGTCCGTCGGAATCAATTCACTGGCGATTCCGCCGGGGGGCAGTACGGTTTGGGCGTCCGACTACGCCTTCGGGGTGACAGACGACCTGCTGTTCCTCAATCCGGCCAACGGCGCGCTCCAGTTCGTCGTCGGGGTCTCAGGCGCGCTGGCGTTCAGCCCGAGTGGAGCGGTGGTTTACCTCTACAGCCCGGGGAGATTGACCGCCTACGAGGCCGCATCCCTGAGTCCCATCGGCTCGGCGCCCGCAGGTCAGTTGACGAATATCGGCCAGGTCATTCCCTCGCCGGACGGCAAGCGCTTGTACATGTCGGTCAGTTACGTCTCGGGAAATCCCGATGAGCGCCTCGTGTTGTTCCCGGCAGGAGAGATTCGTGTTCTCGATGCCGCCACGCTCAAGTACACAGGCGCCTTCTACGTATCGGTGGGGATGGGCGCCATGGCGCTGACGCCGGATGGCTCGACGCTGGTATTTACCAGCAACGCGGGCCGGGTTTACTCGGTTTCCACCACCAGCTTCGAGCTCACGGGAACTATCGACTTCAAACCGGCGAACGGACTGCTGAGCGGCCTCGCCCTATCGCCCGATGGAACGACCGCGTATGCCACCGACTCGGTCAATAATTTGTTGCTGTCCGCGAATCTGAGCACGCACGCCCAGACGGCCAGCATTTCCGTGGGCGCCTATCCGTCGCCGATCGCGATCACGCCGGACGGCACGCAAGCGTGGGTGGCCACGCTGACCGGCCTGGATGTAGTCAATCTAGCTACCGGCGCTGTCGGCACCATCGCGCTGCCGGGCGAACCTGCGGCGATCGTGTTCGCGCCATAGCTGCTCGCTACGCCACATCGGTCCACACCCGGAACAGCTGCAGAAAATTCGGCCCGAAAGCGGTGCTGATGGCCACGTCCGCCGCATCGCGTCCCCTGGCAATCAGTATCCGGCCGATGCGGCGCTGGTTGTTGCGCGGATCGAAGGTGTGCCACGCGCCGCCGATGTAGGCCTCCAGCCACCCGGAGAAATCCATCGGCGCATCGACGACGGGCACGCCGATGTCGCCGAGATAGCCGGTGCAATAGCGCGCGGGAATGTTGAGACAGCGCAGCAGCGTGATCGCGAGGTGCGCATAGTCCCGGCATACGCCTTGGCGCTCGGTATAGGCCTCGAAGGCCGTCTTGGTTGGCCGCGCGAACTGATAGCCGAAGGCAATGTGCTGGTGCGCGAAGTCGCACACCGCCTGCACCCGCGACCATCCGGGCGCCAGATGACCAAACAGACGCCAGGCGTCGGCCATGAGCCCCTCCGTTTCGCAGTAGCGGCTGCCCAGCAGAAACAGCAGCACATCGTGGGGCAGCACCTCCACAGCATGCTCTTGAGCGTTCGGATATGTCGGATCGGGCAGGCCGCTGTCCTCAATCAGCGCATCGGCGGTCAGCCGGATGCCACCCGCCGGGGCAACGATCCGCGTGCAGGTATTGCCGAACGTGTCCGTATAGACATCGAGGGGCACCTGCGGATCGGTGATCATGCGGTCTGGGGTGAGCAAGTCAGCGCTTCGGCTGGGATGGGCCTGCAGCATGAGAATCATCGGCACCGGCTGGGCGCAGGTGTAGTTCAACTCATACCCAAAACTAATTCTCATGCGGGTTGCCTAGGGTGCGGCGCATAAATACGCCGAGACTCGGCCCTTATGCCATTAACCGGTCGACAGCCATGTAGGAATTGGCAGACGTCGGACGTAGGCGTCCCACCTGACTCGCGGCGCGCTAGAAAAGTGCGAGATTTCTCCACGATCGTCCTCGCTTTCAAAGACAATGGGGAATCAGCGATGAAATGACGAATGAAAACTTTTCACTGCACCCATTGCCAAAATTTGGTCTTCTTCGAGAATGTACGCTGTCTTAATTGCGGGCGCTCGCTCGCCTTCCTGCCCGACCTCGGCTGCATGGACGCATCGACTCAGGGCGCCGAGTCGCAGGGCTATCGCCTGTGCGCGAATTACAACCAAGTGAGCGTATGCAACTGGGCCGTATCCGCTGATGATTCCAGCGATTTCTGCCGTTCGTGCCGGTTGAACCGGGTGATTCCCGATCTTTCCACCGAGCGCAATGCGGTGGTCTGGTTCCGCCTGGAGGTCGCAAAGCGCCGCATGCTCTACACCTTGCTGGGTCTTGGGCTCCCGGTCGTCTCGAAGAGCGACGATGAGGCTAAGGGCCTGGCATTCGAGTTTCTGGAGAATTACTCCGACGGCGACTCCAAGCGCGTGATGACCGGACACGACAACGGATTGATCACGCTCAACATCGCCGAAGCCGACGACGTCCATCGGGAGAAAGAACGCACTCTGCAGAAGGAGCCGTACCGCACTCTTTTGGGGCACTTCCGTCATGAGATCGGTCACTACTTCTGGGATCGGCTGATCGCGAACGGTCCCCTGGTCGAAGCCTTCCGTTCAGCATTCGGCGACGAGCGCGCCGATTACCAGCTCGCCCTTCAAAGGCACTATCGGGACGGTCCGCCGCCCCACTGGGAACAGAACTTCATCAGCGCCTACGCCACCATGCACCCGTGGGAGGACTGGGCGGAATCCTGGGCGCATTACCTGCACATGGTCGACGCGCTCGAGACCGCCGGCGCCGCGGGCCTGGCGCTGCGGCCCCATCGCAGCGACGAGCCGCGCATGCAGCCGCCGCCGGATCCGTTGAACCCAAGCTACCGGGACTTCGACTCGATGATCGAGTCCTGGCTGTCGTTGACCTACGTATTGAACAATCTGAGCCGCGGCTTAGGACTGCCTGACAGCTACCCTTTCGTGCTCTCGGCGCCCGCAATCGGCAAACTGCGCTTCATCCATGAGACCATCGACCAGGGGGGAGCCGGCGATGGCAGCGGCTGGGGTGCGGGTCGCGCGACCGCGCTGCCGCACTAGCAGGCGGGCTCCGGAGTATACCCATGTCGATCCACGTCGCACTCAACCACATCATGCACTACCGGTACGACCGGCACGTGGTGCTCGGTCCGCAGATTATCCGCCTGCGCCCCGCCCCGCATTGCCGCACCCGGATCCTGTCCTATTCCCTCAAGATCCTGCCCTCCGAGCACTTCATCAACTGGCAGCAGGACCCTCAGTCGAACTATCTGGCGCGCGTGGTGTTTCCGAAGCCGGCCCGCGAGCTGCGCATCGAAGTGGATCTCATCGCCGAGATGGCCGTGGTCAATCCCTTCGATTTCTTCCTGGAGGACTACGCGCAGAAATTCCCCTTCCGCTACGACCCGATCGAGGAGCATGGCTTGGCGCCGTTCCGCACCACAGGCCTGGGGACCCCGCGCTTGACGCGATACATCGCCGGTATTTCACGCGAGCCGCAAGCCACGGTGGATTTCTTGGTCGAGTTGAACCGGCGTCTCGCGGCCGAAGTGAAGTACGTGATCCGGATGGAGCCGGGCGTGCAATCGCCCGAGGAGACGCTCGAGAAGCAGTCCGGATCGTGCCGGGACTCGGCCGAGCTGCTGGTGCAGATCCTGCGCCATTTGGGCTTCGCGGCACGATTCGTCTCCGGTTACCTTATCCAGCTCACCGCTGACTTCAAGCCCGCGGAAGGGCCGGCCGGGCCCAGCCAGGATTTCACCGACCTGCATGCTTGGTGCGAGGTGTATCTGCCGGGAGCTGGATGGATCGGTCTCGACGCCACGTCGGGGCTGCTCACCGGCGAGGGGCACATCCCGCTCGCGTGCACGCCGGAGCCGCAGTCCGCGGCGCCCCTCAGCGGCATCGTCGAAGCCTGCGAAACCACCTTCGAGTACCTGATGAAGGTCGCGCGCATCTGGGAGGCGCCGCGTGTCACCAAGCCCTACACGGAGGCGCAATGGCAGGCCATCGATACCCTCGGCAAGCGGGTGGATCAAAATCTTGCCGCTGGCGACGTACGCCTCACCATGGGCGGCGAGCCCACCTTCGTGTCGAGCGAGGACTCGCTCGCCGCCGAATGGAACACCGCGGCGCTCGGCGACGACAAACGCACCATTGCAGCGCGGCTGTTCCGGCGGATGAAGCAGCGCTATGCGCCGCGCGGTCTCGCGCACTTCGGCCAGGGCAAGTGGTACCCCGGCGAGCCGCTGCCACGCTGGTCGCTGAGCTGCTTCTGGCGCAAGGACGGGGAGGCGATCTGGAAGGATCCGGCGCTGACTGCCGATGAAACGCGCCAGTACCCGAGCGCCGAGGCCAACGCATCGCGGCTGCTGATCGAGGTCGCGCGACGCTTGGGGCTTGGCGAGGATCATGTATTCCCGGCGTTCGAGGATGCGCTTTACTACCTCTGGCGCGAGCGCAAACTCCCGGACAATGTCGATCTGTCGAGCGCAACGCTCACCGATCCAAAGGAACGCCAGCGTCTGGGACGCATCCTCGAGCGGACGCTCGCCCAAGCCACGGGCTTCGTACTGCCGCTCGCCAAGATGGCCGAGGGTGCTCGCTGGCAGAGCGGGCCCTGGCTTCTGCGCGGCGAGCGCTGCTCCCTGGTACCGGGCGACTCGCCGATGGGCTATCGGCTGCCGCTCGATTCACTGCCGTGGGTAAGGCCCGAGGATTTTCCGCACGTATATCCGCCGGATCCGAACCAATCCTTCGAGCCGCTGGCGAAGCCCTCAGGACCCACAGCTGCGGCCCGCGCCGGCGCCGCCGGTCCCGCCGGTGCCGCCCAGGCCGAGGCGCCGCCCGAGGCTACGGTGCGCACCTCGATGTGCGCCGAACAGCGCGCAGCCGTGCTGTATGTCTTCATGCCGCCCACTCGCTGCCTGGAGGATTATCTCGAGCTCATCGGCGCGGTCGAGGCGAGCGCGGCCATGCTGCACCAGCCGGTGATCATCGAGGGATACGAACCGCCGGCGGATCCGCGCCTCGCCAATTTCAAGGTCACGCCCGATCCGGGCGTGATCGAGGTCAACGTGCAGCCGAGCGCCGGCTGGGACGAACTCGCCACGCACACCATGCAGCTGTACGAGGACGCCGCCGCCTGCAAGCTGCGCTCTGAAAAATTCATGATCGACGGGCGGCACGTGGGGACGGGCGGCGGCAATCACATCGTGATGGGAGGAGCCACGCCGCAGGACTCGCCGTTTTTGAGGCGCCCGGATCTGCTGCGCAGCCTTATCTCCTACTGGCATAATCACCCTTCCCTCTCCTATCTGTTCTCGGGACTGTTCATCGGCCCCACCTCGCAGGCACCGCGCGTGGACGAGGCGCGCAACGATTCGCTCTACGAACTCGAGATCGCATTCAGCCAGTTTCCAGCGCCGGGAACCGAGGTGCGGCCCTGGCTGGTCGACCGGTTGCTGCGCAATTTGTTGATCGATGTCACCGGCAACACGCACCGGGCGGAATTCTGCATCGACAAGCTGTACTCTCCGGACTCGAGCAGCGGACGGCTGGGACTTCTAGAGATGCGGGCATTCGAGATGCCGCCGCATGCGCGCATGAGCCTGGTGCAGCAGGTGCTGCTGCGCTCGCTGGTGGCTCGATTCTGGCGCGAGCCCTACGCTCCGCGACGGCTCGTTCGCTGGGGAACCGCGCTTCACGACCGATTCTTGCTGCCGCATTTCGTACGCGCCGACTTCGAGGATGTGCTCGCGGAACAGGCGCGCGCCGGCTTCGAGTTGCCGCTCGCGTGGTTCGCGCCGCACTTCGAATTTCGATTTCCGAAGCTGGGCGATCTGCAGCTGCGCTGCGGCTCGCTCGAATTGCGGCAGGCGCTCGAGCCCTGGCATGTCATGGGCGAGGAAGGAACCGGCGGCGGCGCGGTGCGGTATGTGGACTCCTCCGTCGAGCGGCTGGAGGTAAAGGCCAGCGGCCTGGCGCCCGATCGATACGTGGTGACGTGCAACGGTCGCGCGATACCGCTGAGACCCGTCGGCAGTGCCGGAGAGTTCGTGGCGGGCGTGCGCTATCGCGCCTGGCAGCCATGGTCCGCGCTGCATCCGAACATCGGCGTCCACTCGCCGCTGACATTCGATATAGTGGACACCTGGATGAAGCGATCGGAAGGCGGCTGTCAATATCATGTGGTGCATCCTGGCGGGCGCAGTCACGACACTTTTCCGGTGAACGCCTTCGAGGCCGAAAGCCGCCGGCTCGCGCGGTTCTTCCGGATTGATCACACCCCGGGCCCGATGAACGTCGAGCCCGCGGCGCCGGACGAGGAATTCCCGTTCACCCTGGACTTGCGCCACCCCTAACCCGGCACCGAGACATCAGGAGCGATGCAGAACGATTCAAGACTCGCGACTTACCGAAGCTATGCCGGGCGCTACGATGAGCTGATCGCGGACGACGGCCGCGTTCGCAGCCATTGGCATCCCCTGATACACGGCGTCTCCGAGGACGATGCGCGCGCCGCGCGCCGCGCCACCGAATTCACACGCCGCATGATCGTCGAGAATGGCGTCACCTACAATGTGTATGCCGATGAGCAGGGACGTGATCGTCCGTGGATCCTGGATCCGCTGCCGTATCTGCTGACCGCACAGGAATGGCAGACCATCGAGGCCGGTGTCGCTCAGCGCGCGCGACTGGTGAATGCCGTGCTCGCGGACCTCTACGGCAGGCAAGAGCTCCTGGCGAAGGGTGCGTTGCCCGCCGAGATTCCATTCGGGCACCCGAACTTTCTCTGGCCGTGCCGCGGCATCCGGCCACGCGGCGATCGATGGCTGTGGATCTACGCGGTCGACCTCGCGCGCTCCGCCGACGGCCGCTGGTGGGTGCTCGCCGATCGCACCCAGGCACCCTCGGGCCCGGGCTACGCACTCGAGAATCGCCAGATCGTGCGGCGCGCGCTGCCGGAATTGGCGCAATCGATGGATGTGCGTCCGCTCGGCGCATTCTTCGCCGCGCTTCGAGACGAATTACTGGGCGGCGCCGGCGAAGATCCGCTCGCCGTGGTGCTCACACCGGGCTCGTTCAATGAGACCTATTTCGAGCACGCCTACCTCGCGCGCCAGCTCGGCTTTCCGTTGGTCGAGGGACACGACCTCACCGTTCGCGACGAAACCGTGTTCCTGAAGACGCTGTCCGGCTTGAAGCGCGTGCATGCGGTGTTCCGAAGACTCGACGACGACTTCTGCGACCCGGTGGAGCTGCGCGTCGATTCTGCGCTGGGCGTGCCCGGATTGCTCGCCGCCATTCGCAAGGGAAACGTCGTCGTTGCCAACGCGCTCGGCAGCGGCGTGATGGAGTCGGCCGCCTGGCTCGGCTTTCTGCCCGCTCTAGCCGAGGCGCTCATTGGCGAGCGCCTGACGCTGCCGTCGGTCGCAACCTGGTGGTGCGGCGAGCGGCCCGCATTCGAGTCGGTCATCGAGCAGCTTGCGCGCCTGGTGATCAAGCCGACGTTTCCCAATCAACACCGTCCTCCCGTGTTCGGGCGCGACCTGTCGGCCGAGGAACGCGCCGCACTGATCGCCCGCATGCGCGCGCGGCCGCACGCCTACGTCGCGCAAGAGCATCTGGCGTTCTCACAGGCCCCAGTTTGGTACACCAAGAATTCCGACGGCTTCTCGGCGCGCGCGCTCGGCATCCGGGTCTACGCCATTGCAACGCCCGATGGCTATCGAGTGATGCCCGGGGGCCTGGCGCGTTTCGCCGCCGATGACCACGCCGAAATCGTGTCGATGCAGCAGGGCGGCGGCAGCAAGGACATCTGGGTGTTATGCAATTCCAATGAAGCCTCCGAGGAATCCACCGCGCCCATCGCCCGCGCCGATCCAAGGGCGACCGGCCGGCACCAGGACCTGCCCTCCACCCTGGTCGAGAATCTCTTCTGGATGGGCCGCTATGCTGAGCGCTGCGAGGACAAGACGCGGCTGCTGCGCACCACGCTCGGCCTGCGCCGCAACCTGCCTTTCTATGCGCAAGCCTTTGAGATTTGCAAGGAGTTCGGCGCCGCCGCGGTGTTCGACCCCGAAAAACGCTTCACCTTGAGCGGCGACATCGGCCGTCTGGGCGAATGCGCCGCGCAGGTGAGAAGCTCTCTGTCCGCGGAGAACTGGCGTGCGATCACGGTATTGCAGCGCGACTTCCGGCGCGCCGAGGCCGCGCGCAGCGATGCCCGCGAGACGCTCGACCGATTGCTGCTGTCTCTCGTGACGCTCGCGGGCTTCGCGCTCGACGATATGACACAGGATGACGGTTGGCGCCTGATGATGATCGGCCGGCGCCTGGAACGCCTGCAGTTTCTCTGCGACGTGCTCGCCAGGCGCCTCGACGATGACGAATCCCCGCTCCGCCAGGAGCTCGAATGGCTGCTCGAGCTCGGTGACAGCGCCATCACCTATCGCACCCGCTACCGGGCGCCACCGGTGTGGCACAACACCATCGAACTGCTGGTTTATGACGAGCACAACCCGCGCGCGCTCGCGTTTCAGTGGCGTTCGATCAACACGCTGCTGATCGAGGTGGCGGAATCGCTGGGAACGCGTGCCCAGGACGCGCTGTACGAGCCCATCGAGGATTTGATCGGTCTCAAGGAAAGCGCTGCCGGTGACGATCCTCTCATGGCGCAAGCCGCGCGCCATATCCTGTCGCAGTGCTTGAGGGAGCTGAACACCGCTGCCGCGCAGGTCTCCGATCAGCTTACCTCGCAGCATTTCTCGCACGTCGACTTCGATTTGAAGGCGGTGACCGCGTGACGCGCTACGCCGTCCGGCATACCACACTGTACGAATACGGCGGCGACGTCGCCCATTCCCACCATCTGCTGCACCTGACTCCGCGCGAGTTCGAGTACCAGCGATGCCTGTCGCATTCACTCGGTCTCGACCCCCAGCCGAGTTCCTCGCGCGAGGATCGGGATGCCTTCGGCAACACGATTGCGCGGCTCGAGTACGACCGCTCGCACGACCGCCTGTGCGTCACCGCCGAGATGCAGGTGGAGGTTTTGCCGCGCGGCCGTCAGTGCCTCGAGGACAGCGAGGCCTGGGACCGCGTCCGCGATCGCTTGGGTTATCGCGCCTCTCCCATGAACCCCGCGGACCTCGAAGCCTGTCAATTCCGCATGCGCTCGAGCCACGTGCCGTTGAAACAGGCGGTCGAAGCCTACGCGAGCGAATGCTTCACGCCCGGCCGGCCCATTGCCGCCGCCGCCGAGGCGCTGACCCGGCAAATCTATCGCGACTTCGATTACGTGCCCGGCTCGACCACCAACCGCACGTCGATCACCGACGTGCTCTCGAGCCGCAGCGGCGTTTGCCAGGACTTCGCGCATCTGATGATCGGGTGCCTGCGCTCATCAGGGCTCGCCGCGCGCTACGTGAGCGGATACATCAGAACCGCGCGCGACGGAGAGGCCGAAACCCTGGTCGGCGGCGACGCCTCCCATGCCTGGGTATCTATCTACTGCCCCCCGCACGGCTGGATTGATTTCGATCCAACCAACGACTGCGTGGTCGGTGAAGATCACGTGACCCTGGCCTGGGGCCGGGATTTCGGTGACGTATCGCCGCTGCGCGGCATGATCGTCGGCGGCGGGCGGCCCAAGCTGAGTGTGGATGTGGGAGTACGGCGGCTGCGGTGACCGTGTCCTACATCCGCGCTTGGGGCGATTTGCGCGCTCCCCTCGCGTCAGAATAGACTTCCGCTTCTCAGCCATTTTACCCGACAAGTTGTGCCATGCGACCCCTGTGGTCTCGGTACGGTATCGCCATAAATCGCAGAATCGATGGGTTGAAGGACCAAATCTATGTCGGACCGTAATGCAGGTCCCCTGGTGAGGCCGCGGGACCACGACCTGAGCTTTCTTTCGGGCGGGGGAGAGCTCGGTCAGCTCATCCGGGAATTTGGCTGGACCGCCACGCCGCTGGGGCCGCCTGATACTTGGCCGCAGAGCCTGCGCCTGGCGTTGCGGATCATGCTCACTTCGCGCCAACCCATGTGGATCGGCTGGGGACCCGATCTCACCTACTTCTACAACGACGCATACAAGTCGATCATCGGCGGGAAGCATCCCCGGGCACTTGGACGCCCCACCTCCGAGGTGTGGCACGAGATTTGGGGCGATATCGGGCCGATGCTGGATACCGCCATGCGCGGTGATCAGGGCACATACGTCGAGGCGCAGCTGCTGATCATGGAGCGCAACGGCTATCCTGAGGAGACTTACTACACTTTCTCCTACAGTCCCATTCCGAACGATGACGGATCCGTCGGCGGGATCATCTGCGCGAACAGTGATGACACCCAACGGGTGATCGGCGAGCGCCAGCTTGCGCTGCTACGGGACCTGGCCACCGGCACGGCGCATGCGCGCAGTCGCGCAGAGATCAGCGCGCGCGCAGCCTCTCGGCTTGCCTCGAATGCGCAGGACCTGCCCTTCGCCCTTATTTACCTCCCGGAAGAAGATAGTGCCACTTTGAAACTCGAAGCGATGTCCGGCGTGGATCCGCAACACCCGGTGGCGCCCGAGCGACTGAGCGCTCATCGAGATTCTGCGTGGCCCGCCGGCGATCTGTTGGGTTCCCAAAGCGTGCGCGTCGTTTCGAATCTGCAGGCGAGGTTCGGCAGCCATATTCCTCGAGGACCCTGGCCCAAGGCGCCGGACAAGGCCGCGGTGCTGCCCATCGGCGAGAGCGGCCGGGCCGGTTTACTGGTCGTCGGGCTGAATCCGTTCCGATTGTTCGACGAGAGCTATCAGAGCTTCCTGCAGCTGGTCGCCGGACAGATTGCCGCTGCGATCGGCAACGCGCAGGCATACGAAGAGGAGCGGCTGCGTGCCGAGGCGCTGGCTGAGCTCGATCGCGCCAAGACCCAGTTCTTCTCGAATGTCAGCCATGAATTTCGTACACCGCTGACGCTCATGCTCGGCCCGTTGGAGGATGCGCTCAATGATCGCGCGGACGCGCTGTCTGCAACCCAGCGCGATCACATCCAGACAGCCCATCGAAACAGCCTGCGCTTGCTGAGGCTGGTAAACACGCTCCTCGATTTCTCGCGGATCGAGGCGGGACGGGTCGAAGCAAGCTTCCAGTCGATCGATCTGTCGAGCCTTACTGCGGAACTCGCTTCCACATTCCAATCTGCCATGGAGAGGGCGGGATTGGGGCTGCAGATACTTTGCCCACCGTTACCCGAGCCGGTCTACGTGGACCCGGACATGTGGGAAAAGATCGTGCTCAATCTTCTTTCCAATGCGTTCAAGTTCACATTCGAAGGACAGATCAGCGTCGAAATGCGCGGCTCGTACGACGGCAAGTCCGCCGAATTGCTGGTACGCGACACCGGCGTCGGCGTACCGGCCAAAGAGCTGCCTCGATTATTCGAGCGCTTTCACCGGGTTGAAGGCCAGCGCAGCCGCTCCTTCGAGGGATCCGGAATCGGTCTCGCGCTGGTGGGAGAGTTGGTCAAGCTGCACGGTGGCGGCATATCCGTGGAAAGCCAGGAGGCACGGGGCACGACTTTCAAGGTCTCGCTGCCATTCGGCACGGCCCATCTCTCATCGGATCGAATCGGCGCCGTACCCTCGCGCGTATCGACCTCAACGCGCGCCGAGGCCTACATCGAGGAGGTGCTGCGCTGGCTGCCCGAGTCGACCTCGACAGTGGGCGACTTCATGGGCAATCGGCCCGATGAAGACGGTGATTTGCCGGGCAAGTCGACCACCCGAGGAGCGCGTGTCGTGATTGCCGAAGACAACGCGGATATGAGGAGCTACCTGCGACGGCTGCTGGGCGCGCGCTGGCAGGTGGATACTGCGTCGCACGGCAGGGCCGCGCTCGAGTTGATCCGTGAGCGAAAACCCGATCTGCTCCTGAGCGATGTGATGATGCCAGGGTTGGACGGCTTTGGATTGCTGCGCGAGCTGCGCGCCGACCCGAAGCTGCGTAACCTGCCTGTGATTCTTTTGTCCGCCCGCGCCGGCGAAGACGCGCGCGTTGAAGGCTTGGACGCTGGCGCGGATGATTATCTGACCAAGCCATTTTCCGCGCGTGAGCTCATGGCGCGAGTGAATGCGAATCTGGAAATGGCGCGGCTGCGGCGCGAGGCAACACGCGAATTGCAGGAAAGCGAGGCGCGCTTCCGCAACATGTCCGAGCACGCTCCTGTGATGATGTGGATGACCGATCGCACCGGCGAGCTGGTCTATCTCAACCGCAGATGGACGGAATTCACCGGGCAGGCGGTGCAGGCCGCATTGGGACAAGGCGCATGGGAGATGCTCTACGCCGAGGATCGGGAGAGATCGTTTCGCACCTTCTTCAGCGCGAACGCGGCCCAAGAGTCGTTCAGGATCGAGTACCGTTTGCGCCGCCGTGACGGGGATTATGGCTGGGCCTTGAGCGCCGCGAGCCCGCGGTTCTCGGACGACGGCGAGTTCCTGGGTTACATCGGCTCCGTCATTGACATCGCCGACCGCAAGGAAGCAGAACGGATATTGCAAGAGGCGAATGAGCTGCTGGAAGCACGCGTCATGGCAGCGGTCGCGGAGCGAGCAGACGCCGAAGCGCAGCTTCGGCAGGCCCAGAAAATGGAGGCGGTCGGCCGCCTGACAGGCGGGATCGCGCATGACTTCAATAATGTGCTGCAGGTCATCGGCGGTAATCTGCAGCTGCTTGCGCGGGACTTGAGCGGTAACCTGCGTGGCGAGCAAAGGTTGACGACCGCCATTGGTGCGCTCGATCGAGGATCCAAATTGGCCTCGCAGTTGCTCGCATTCGGCCGCCGGCAGCCGCTTGCTCCGAAGGTCGTGAACCTGGGACGCATGATTCGCGGCACCGACGACATGCTGCGTCGCGCCCTGGGAGAAGGCATCGAAATCGAGACGATCGTTGCCGGCGGACTATGGAATACGTTCGCGGATGGAGCCCAAGTCGAGAATGCGCTGCTGAATCTGGCGATCAATTCCCGCGACGCGATGCGGGGGCACGGAAAGCTCACGATCGAAGCGGGAAACGCCTCCCTCGACGATGCCTATGCTGAGCAGCATGCGGATGTCATGCCGGGTCAGTATGTGATGCTGGCCGTAACCGACACCGGCAGCGGCATTCCTCCCGATCTCATCGAGCATGTGTTCGAGCCATTCTTCACGACCAAGCCCGAGGGACAGGGTACAGGGCTAGGGTTGAGCATGGTCTATGGCTTCGTCAAGCAGTCGGGCGGCCACATCAAGATCTATAGCGAGCTCGGCCAAGGCACGACCATACGCATCTATCTGCCCCGCTCGCGCCATGCCGAGGACGTCGAAACCCATGTCGAGGCCGGAACGGCGAGCGGTGGAACCGAGGTTGTGCTCGTGGTCGAGGACGACGATGCGGTGCGCGTCACGGTCATCGACATGCTGACCGACTTGGGTTACAGCGTGCTCAAAGCACGCGACGCGCAAAGCGCACTGGCGATCGTCGAGAGCGGCGTACCCATCGATTTGCTGTTCACAGATGTCGTCATGCCGGGGCCCCTGCGCAGCCCGGAGCTTGCTCGCAGGGCGCGCGAGCGAATTCCCAGCATCGCGGTGTTGTTCACGTCCGGATATACGGAGAACGCGATCGTTCACGGCGGCCGCCTGGACGAGGGCATCGATCTGTTGAGCAAACCCTACAGCCGCGATGCGCTCGCCCGCAAAATTCGGCACGTGCTGAGAAATCAACTACAGCGCAATTTGAGCCGCTCCTCGCCCGGGCCGCGCGACGCCCGCGCGTCGGCGGCGCGGATCGCCGCGCGCGTCCTCCTGGTCGAGGACGACCCAGACATCCGCGTTGGCACCGCCAGCATGCTGAGCTACCTCGGCTACTCAGTGATCGAGGCCAGCGATGCGCCTGAGGCGCTTGCGCATCTCGACGCGCAGCCGTTCGACGTATTGGTGACGGATCTGTCGATCCCGGGAATGCCGGGCAGCGAACTCGCCGCCCGCGCATTGAGCCGCCGCCCTTCCCTGCGCATCGTGTTTGCCTCCGGTTACGATCCGAATGGCAGCACGCAAGGAATCTCGGGGGCGATCTTCTTGAGCAAGCCGTACGACGAGAAGGCTCTTAAAACCGCAATGGACTCGGCGCTCAAGCCGCGATAGCGCCGATCGTGTTCGCACAATAAACTCCGCGGGGCCTAGCCGTACGGCGAGCCGCTGGTCGAAACGCCCGACCAGCCGCTCTGGGGCACGAGCACTCCCGCCTACTGCGACGCTGCCCGGTTCACGCTCCCCCTTTGCGGCCCTGCAACCGCTCTGCAGGACCTTCCGGAGGATCTTGCGGTGAGCACGTTTCTGGTCAGCTCCACGGGCGAGCTGTATGGCTCGACTTCAACGGATTCGACCAAGGCCAAGAGGTGTCGCAGTTCGTAAATCCATCATCCAGGGCGGTGACGATCGACCGCCGGCCCGCCCGCTTCGAGGTCCGTGCCGCCGAGTACCTGGAGGTCACAGTTCCGAGGCGCCCGACGGTCTGCAACTTCGTTGTCACGACGCCGAACGGCACCGCGACCAGCCGGTTCAAGCTCGTCGTCCTTTGAATTGAATGATCATCGCCGACGCCACAGATACTGCAATTTGCGCAGTATTCTGTTAGCGTTGAGAAATCAGATTGGGATAACGGTCTATACCAATTCGAATGCGCAAGATGTTCAAAACCCTAGGCCTATTGCTGTTGCTGATGTTGGCACAGCACGGCGCTGTGGTTCACGAACTCAGCCACGTCTGCGCGGCCAGCGACGGTGAGCTGCGAACGCAGTCGGGCGAGGCCGCAGATTCTGCCTGCGCCCTGTGTCCCGTGTTTGCGCAAGTGGTCGCCCCCGCCTTTAGTCATTCGTTTCATATCCCGCTTCTCGTTCGCTTCGCCCTGGAACGCGTTTCAGAGCCGCGATATTTGGCGATCAGCGCCACCGTCCCTCAAGCCCGTAGCCGCGGACCTCCCTCCCTAAGCTGAATCTTTGCCTCGCGACGTGAACTGCCCGAGCAATCGGCGACGGTTCGCATTCATACAGCTTTGCGGAGTAACTCTAATGTCCAGATTTTCAAATGCGCCTGCAGCGGCTTGCGCTGTCGCGGCGCTCGTTTTCAGCGCTACAAATTCCCCGGTATTCGCCGACGCGGCCGATTCGACCGCGGCAACCGCTGATGCATCCGCTGCATCGAACGCCTCGGCCCCGGCCCAACTGAGTGAGATTCAGGTTTCTGCGCAGCGTCTAAACGATGCTCGCAGCAGCATCGAGACCCAGACCGGTGCGTCGACCTATACGATCGATAGCCAAGCAATTGCCGCGATGCCAGGCGGTGAGAACGCTCAGCTCAATCAGGTCCTGCTTCAGGCTCCGGACGTGGTCCAGGATTCTTTCGGACAGATCCATGTTCGTGCCGACCACAACGACCTGCAATACCGATTGAATGGCATCATCCTACCCGAGGGCATCAGCGTGTTCAGTCAGACGCTGAGTCCCTGGCTTATTTCCTCCTTGAAATTGATCACCGGGGCGCTACCGGCGGAATACGGCCTGCGCACCGCGGGAATCATCGACTTAAGCACCAACAGCGGTCTGCTCCAGCCGGGCGGTGAAGTGTCGGTATACGGCGGCAGCCATTCGACCATTCAGCCATCTGCCGAATACGGCGGCAGCGACGGCCAATATACCTACTATGTGACCGGCGACTACAAGCAGGACAATCTCGGCATTGAGTCGCCCAACGGCAGTTCTAATCCGATTCATGATCACTCCACCCAGGGGCACGCTTTCAGTTATCTCGAGGACATCATTGATTCGAGTGACCGCCTGTCGCTGATCATAGGTCTCTCGGACGATGAATTTCAGATTCCTAGTCAGGTGGGCCTGCAGCCGTCCCTCGGTCTTAATGTCAGCGGTCAAGCCGCGTTTCTGAGCGATGACTTAAACGAGAGACAGCACGAGCTCGCCGAGTACGCAATCGTCACGTGGCAGCACTCCGAAGGCGCGCTCAACTGGCAATCCTCGCTCTCGGCTCGCTACACCAGTTTGCATTTTGAACCGGATTGGGTCGGCGATTTGCTATTCAACGGTATCGCTCAGGATGCATTCAAGGATGATACGGCGATCGGCTGGCAAACGGATGTCGCGTATAGGATCGGCGAGGCGCATACCGTGCGGGCCGGCCTCTACTATCAGCACGACAGTTCCGCCAGCGATACGACCTCGCACGTGCTGCCCACCGATCCGGCAGGTTTGCAGCCTTCCAATGTGCCGCTCACCATCATCGAGAACGGCTCACAGGTTCAGCAAATTGAGAGCGTCTATCTGCAGGATGAATGGAAGCCAGTGACACCCCTCACCGTCAATTACGGGCTGCGATTCGATCATTACAGCGCATATTCCAGCGGCAGCCAGCTCAGCCCGCGCGTCAATGCCTTGTGGGAGTTTGACTCCGGCACCACCCTGCACGGCGGCTATTCGCGGTATTTCACTCCGCCCCCATTCGAGCTGGTCGGCTCCGGGACCTTCACACAATTCGCCGGTACGACCGCCGTGGCGCCGGGCTCGGTCACGAAGGACACCGCCCCGATAGCAGAGCGCGCCAATTATTTCGACCTTGGCGCGCAACAGAAGCTATTGGATAAAACCCTGACACTCGGTGTCGATAGCTTTTATGAGCAGTCGCAACACTTGATCGACGAGGGGCAGTTCGGCGCGCCGATCATTCTCACGCCATTCAATTACCGCTATGGACTCATCGGCGGGGTGGAGTTCACCGTGAACTACTCGATCAGCAACCTTGCCGCCTACCTCAATAGTGCATGGCAGGCGGCTCACGGCAAGGACGTGGAGTCGGCGCAGTTCAACTTTGCGCAGCAGCAGCTCGACTACATTGCCAGTAACTATATCCACCTCGATCACGAGGGACGGGTATCCGCTTCGGGCGGTGTGTCCTATCTGTGGTATGGCACTCGCTTCAGCATCGATGACCTATTCGGCACCGGCCTGCGGCAAGATCTCACCTATCCCGACGGCTACGTCATTCCGAACGGGGATCACACTCCGAGTTATAACCAGATCAATTTCGGCATTAGCCATGCGTTTGAACTGGCCACCTCCGGTCCGCTGACCGTGCGCTTCGACATCATCAACGTGGCCGACAAGGTCTACCAAATCCGCAGCGGCACGGGTGTTGGTGTATTTGCCCCGCAGTACGGGCCGCGACGCGGGTTCTTTGGCGGACTGGCGTGGCGTTTCTGATACTTCCACCGCGACATACCGGTCCGCGAACATTGCTAATAGTGAAACTTGTAACGCAGTTCGGCGTAGATCTGGAATGGATTGTTCCAGTGGACCCCACCAAAGGTCAGGCTGTTGTCGGTGAGCAGGTGCTTGTTGGCGACGTTGAGGGTCGTGATCGACAGCGACAGATCACGGCTGATGTTGCGGCCCACGG
>Ga0302320_10006729_pt1 | contig 25438 bp, 29 predicted proteins | sample Bog_T0_3_FD_202130 | JGI IMG/M metagenome (GOLD analysis project Ga0302320, IMG submission 202130) | Peat permafrost microbial communities from Stordalen Mire near Abisko, Sweden - Bog_T0_3 | ecosystem: Environmental > Terrestrial > Soil > Wetlands > Peat | place: Sweden: Abisko, Stordalen Mire... | reverse complement strand
TATTCCTGATAAGCTGTTAGTAGAAAAGCACTTGGAACTATTAAATGCTCAAAAGATAAAAACAACTCGCATTAAAGGAGAATTGGTTGATACAGAGGAAAGTATCGACTCTTACGCAATAGGAAAAGGATTAGATATGGCGTACAAAATAAAAGGAACGTATGCGCCTGAAAAGATTTTACAAAGGACAAATGTTAGTTTCGGACAGTTAGATAATCTTTCAAATGAAGATCTCGCAAAACTTATTGGAGAATAGCGAAGCTAAAAAGGAAGCGGCAAAACGTTTACTCGCTCGGCGTGATTTTCTTTATTTTATTAGATACACGTCGCCGTGGTTCAAAGTAAGCTGGCATCATAGAGTCATCGCTGACGCTCTTAATCGTGTAGAAAATGGAACGTGTAAACGTCTGATGATATTCTTACCGCCTCGCCATAGTAAATCTGAAATGGTATCTATAAACTTTCCTCCGTATGTATTAGGAAAGGACAAAGATAAAAGCGTTATCGAAGCTAGCTACTCGGCGGATTTGGCTACGGAGTTTGGCAGACAAGCTCGTAATATTGTAGATTCTCCAGAATACAAAAACATATTCGATACTACGCTTGCGGAAGATAGTCAATCAAAGTCAACTTGGTCAACTAATGGACGAGGAAAGTATAATGCTCTCGGTGTCGGTGGCGCGGCAACCGGTAAAGGCGCTGATGTGCTAATCATTGACGATCCTATCAAAAACAGAAAGGAGGCTGATTCTTTTCTTATTCGTGAGAATATATACAATTGGTATAAGTCAACGGCTAGAACACGTCTAAGCCCTTCCGGTGCTGTTATACTATGCGTTACACGCTGGCACGATGACGACTTAGCGGGAAGACTCTTATCAAGTGACAACAAGAACGACTGGGAGATTATATCATTTCCCGCTATTGCTGAAGTAGACGAAGGACACAGAAAGAAAGGCGAGGCGTTATGGTCTGCGCAATATGATTTATCTAACTTACTCAAAACAAAGGGAGATATTGGAACGTATGAATGGTCCTCGCTCTATCAACAGAATCCCATCAACTCCGAGACGCAAGAGTTTAAGCGTGAGATGTTTCACTATGTAAATGAGTATGATCTATTAGAAAAAAGGACTAATTGTTTTATAACTATCGATCCTGCCGTAAAAGAAAAAGATAGTGCCGATTATACGGGAACGATTATAAACAAAATAGACGAGGATAATAACTGGTATATCAGAGCTAACAAGCAACGTATAAACTCCGCTAAACTCATAGATTGGATATTCGAGCTTTGGACAAAGGAGAGACCCGACTCCATAGGTATAGAAGAAACGACCTATCTAGATGCTGTATACCCCTTTATACGTCTCGAAATGATAAAACGTAACATATTCCCCGTTATTGTCTCTTTGAAGCACCACGGAACGAATAAAGAGCTTAGAATACGAGGACTCATACCCCGATACGAAGCTGGAAAGATATTTCACGTCAAAGGTCAATGCGATTCTTTAGAAGATGAGATGTTACGCTTTCCCAAAGGTATAAACGATGACGCGGTAGACGCGCTCGCTTATCAAGAACAGATAGCACAACCGCCAATTAAATTAAAGTCTGAATACCAACAGGCAATAGAGGAGATGCAGTTAGATTCTAGGACTGGTTATTTGAAATAGATTTTATGTGTTATAATTATATCACTAATTTAATATAATGGCTAAACAAAAAAAAGACACGCCGCCAGAGTTTAAGAATAAGATAGATGGGAAAGTAGATATTATCAATCAGTATCTGAAAGAGAAAGACTATGCTGTTAAAGCACGTCAGACGAAGATAGTAAACTGGGCTAAGAACGAAGAATTATATAACGGCGTAACTCAAAGAACACTACTCACACGATCTAACCTTCACGTTCCCGTAGTATTTGAAGGCGTGCAGAATATGTCGTCAAAGGTTGGACAAGCACCCGGTTTGAAGTTTGATACTATTCCCGAAGGTGACGAGAACGCGCAGGAGATAATGGAACACGTTGTCAAACAAGACCTAGATTCTTCGGACTGGGATTTGCTTTATGAGCAGTCTAAGACTGAATGCGGAGTTTACGGAAGAACTATTTACAAAGTAATTCCCGGAAATGACAAGCAGACTGTAGAACTGATTGACACGCTTGCCTATCTTATCTCTCCTATAGCCAAGAACACCCGTGAAGCACTGTATCAAGGTCAGCAATTTATATATAAAACTATTGAGGAACTTTACGAAGAATCGGACACTATGGACTATGATGAGGAAGAGTTGGATAAATTGAAGAAACAAAAAATACCTTCTGAAACTCAAGTCAGTACCTCTACGGAAATGTCCGCAAAAAATCTTCGTATGGCTCAGTTAGGACTATCTAATACTACGCAATATGGTTCAAAGGTTGTCGAGATTACAGAATGGTGGACATACATATCAAGTAAAGATAAAAAATCATCGGAACTATATTGTCTCACAGTAGCAAATGACTTGTATCTTCTCCGAGCCAAAAAAGCGTCGGAGTTAGGATTGAAACGACCTCCGTTTATTTCGTGGGGAACATTTACCCGTGGAATTACATTTTGGTGTCCCTCAATCGCAGACGTATATCGAGACCCTAACCTAGCAATCAACGTCAATGTAAATCAAGCAATAGACAATAATACTTACAGAAATTTTGGAATGATGTTTGTCGCTTCTTCTTCTGGACTTAAGCAAAGTTCAATCGTTCCAAGACCTTTAGGTATTACTTCGATTACAGTCGCCCCGGGTGGAAAGATTACAGACGCAGTGTGGCAACCAAATGTTCCTGAGATAACTTCAGCTCTCACTACGATGCAAGCTATTAAGGGATTTGCTGACTCAGCTTCAGGTATGGCTCCGTCAATGCCTAATCAGAAAGGAAAAGTATCGGTAACACAGCAAGCGGCTCTTAATGCTCAAGTAGAAGCTAAAATTATGGTAATGAAACGCAACGCAACACTAGCGTGCAAGGAACTCTATCAACTTATGGCAGACATTACCGCAGAGAAACTCACCAAACCCCGACCTGTTAAAATCTTCGGATTCAAAAACCTTACGATTGAAGATGTTACTAAAAAGAATTTCAAAGGAGTTAAACTTGTAGCTAAAGCAAGTCAGTCTGAAGATGCTCAGCAGAATAAAGCGATTAAACAGAAAGCAAAAATGGATATGTATGTGGCTTTCAAAGATGACCCGAAGATTCCGGGACAGATTGCTCTTAGACGAATTGTTGCAAAAACTTTTGATACCGAACCTGATGACTTACAAGCAATCTTTACGGCAGATGATGCAAATGTTCCTCAGACTCAACCCACACCAGATGTTTCACCTGAAACACCCCAGACTCCTGCCCAGACTCCTCCTCAGACCCCTACACCAACAGATGCCACACCGCTTTTGTCGGCAACTGGACAGCAAGCAGCCGCACAAGTTCCACCAACTATTAAATAATGTGTTATAATTAGACTATGAAAAAAGACCTTTCAACACTAGAAGCAGAGATGCACACATACGATAAAGAGTCTCAGAACTTTATCAAGTCTCTTACATTTGTTGATAAGGAAATCAGTTCGTTGAATTCAATGAAAGCTACTGATGGTTGGAAGATTCTTGAAGGCAAGATTCGTGAAGAACTCCAACAAAGAATTAAAGAATTAGTCCAACATGATTTGAAAATAACAACCTTACTCGCTCTTCTTACGGTAGCAGATACAAAGTCAATAAGTAAAACTCTTGATGATGAGATTGAGAGATTGATACCGGATTAGTTTCTAAGTGGCTATACCAATAGGCACAAAAAGAAATTGTCGGTATTAAAATTAACAGCGACTACCAAAATAGGCGCATAATAAAATGGAAAAAGAAAAAGACGTAGATTTGTATGCTGAGTTGAAAAAGACTCTTGAATCAGAGGAAGTGGAAACCCCCGAGGCGTCCCTCGAAAAACCAAAGGAGGAAGTCATCACTCCAAAAGAAGATGACAATGAGGCGGAATTAAGTGAAGAAGAAATATCTAAACTCAGTCCCCGCGCTCAAAAACGTATTAGAGGATTGGCTGAAGAAGTCAAAAAGTTAGCAGAATCTAAGGCAGAACCTGAAAAGGAAACTCCCAAAGAAACTCCTAAAGAAGAGACTAAACCCACCCACGAATTTAAGAACGTTCAGGAATTCCTTAGTGCAGTTCAAGATAAACCCTCTCGTGAGTTGTTGGAAAAGTTTTATGGTGTGATTAAGAGTGAGACTTCTACCATTCTTGCACCCATAGAACAGAAAAACAATGAAGCTAAATTCGATTTAGAGTTTGGTAAATACAAGGGAATAGAAGGTCTTTCAGATTATGAAAATGATTTGAAAAAGACTTTCCTACGAAATCCCAATCAGTCCTTAAAAGCACTTGTTGGAGAAATTGTAGCGGATATATCTCTGAATAAAATTAAGCCGATTGAAAAGACTGCATCTACTCCGAATAGGGGAACGATTAGTACAGAAGGAAAATCGAAAGATGAACTCTACGATATGCTTGAAAGTATGAAAGGATAATTAAAAGTTAAAAACATTATAAATGAACCAATTTTCAGTAAACAACTGCGAAACAGCTCCGGGACTTGCGATTCACGGAGCCGGTTCGGCAGTTGTTAAGACAGCAAACACGACCTTTTTTAAGGTCAATGGAAGACAAATGTATTTCGTGGCGGCAGATATGCCTTCCCTTGCTCTTGCGACGACAATCGCTCCGGGAGTGAATGGGACTGCTGGTGGTTCTCCAGCCATCATTGGAAACCAACTTACGTTTGGAGGTGCTACTTCTCCAGTTTCAGGAAATCTTGCGTTTGATAACGGAACTGTTCCTGTAACTACGAACTCGTGCCGATTGTATACCCTCTGCGCGGATTCAGCTCAGACAGAAGCGGGAACGGTCAGTCTTTACTGGCTTGCGGGTCAGGATTTTCCGAAACATCGACAGGCTCAAGACTCGGATATTGCTCGAACACCGCTATCAACTTCAGTTGAGGTTGGTTATGTATTTGTAAAGAACGAGACTTCATCTGTCTTTACACCTAACACAACTGCTCTCGACACAGGTTCTCTCACAGTTACCTACAGAGATAACTATGCTCAGTACGCAAAATAGAAATTACAAACATTAACAAATTATTAAACTTTAATGGCTACAATATTTAACGCAATCGATGTAGGTCAGAAAATCGTTGCGAAGGAACTTATTGACATCTTGAAACAGAAACTTCTCTGGTACAAGACATCGAAAGTTACTCCGGTAACGAAAGGAAGCAACAGCAAGACTGTTATCTTCCGTGGTTTCAACCGACTCGCTCTTGCTCTTACTCCTCTTAACGAAGGAGTAACCCCTTCAGGTTCAAACCTTACGATGAACTCAGTTACGGCGGTTCTCTCGCAATACGGTGACTTCACAGTCATTACCGACGTTGCGGAGTTCCTCTATGACCGTTCAATGATTAAGGATGCTTCAGATGTTCTTGGTATTCAGGCAACTGAAACCATTGACACAACGATTATGAACGTCGTTGCGGCAGGTACGAACGTAATCTACGGAGATGGTACAGTATCATCTCGTGTAACGGTTACATCTGCTATGAAACTCACTTCAGCTCTTATCACTCGTGATATTCGCTGGCTTGAGCGAAACAATGTTCAGAAGTTCGATGCGATTCCTGTTATTGGCTCAGCTTATGCTGTCGTTGGTCATCCAGACGTTATGTATGACCTTCGACTCGATACTTCTTGGATTTCGGCAGTCAATTACTCATCTCCTACTCCGTCAAATGAGTATCGTGGAGACCTCTTCACGGGAGAATTGGGTTATTGGCAAGGCGCACGCATTATATCGACAACTATGTCGCCGGTATTCGTGGGTGCGGGTTCTACTGGTCAGAACGTATATGGTGTTCTTGCTTACGGTAAGGGTGCTTACGCGGTCTCTGAGTTCTCTGCTGGTTTGAAGACTTACATCCACACTGGTGGTGTTCAGGACACTTCCGACCCGTTGGAGCAACGCTCTACTGTCGGTTGGAAATGGGAAGGTGTTGCGGCAATTTTGGACAACAACAGATTGGTTCGCAACGAAGTTTCAGCTACGCTTTCGGGAACGACTGCATAGTCTGAAGGATTTTAGGTTCTTAGGGGGCGTTTATACGCTCCCGATAGAACCTAAAACAAGGTTCTTATTAAAAATAATCGTGGCTATCAAAAATAGGCACAAAAATTATGAAACAAAATGAGTTTAAGTTTTCGTCTTTGAGACAGTTTGGTTCTGAGAATGTGAGCTTTACTTCGACTATCTATTCTGACAAGCAAACGCTTACAGATACAGAAATCGAATTACAAGTATCACAGGTTAGTAAATTGATTGATACTGCTTTTAAGTCGGTTCAAGAGCGTGAGATTAGTGAGAAAGCTCTTTTAGTAGCGGCATCGGAAAGACGCACCGCAGAGGTGAAGAAACTCGATGAAGCTCTTAAGAAAGAAATGGACACCAAATCTCAAGCGGGAGAAACGATGAAAAAAGCGGAAAGACTCAATAATAAATTAACCAAGAAATAAAATGTCTAAAACACAAACTGTTAAAGAAGTTTCTACTTCTCCTGAAGTTGTTTTGGAAAAGAAAGAATTGGTAAGTGTTTTTATTGACCGAGATATGACTGATGGAGGAATCCGAGTAAACGGAAAACTCTTTGTCGGAAATATTAAGGTTACTCAAGACCAAGCTGATGACCTTCTCAGAATCCAAGAAGAATACTTTGAGACGAAAAAGAAATTACTTGATAAGAACGTATCAGTCAGAATGAAATCGGACTTTCAGAAAGAGAAGCTCTTTTTGGCAGATCCGAAAGATTACGAAAGTAAAAAAGGTTGGACAAGGGATTATGGAATGTTGGGTGCTAGAGAATGGTCATTCTGCACTCCTCAATTCAAAGAATATCTCTTGGCTCAACGAAAAGGATTATATGGTTATTAAAAAATTATGAACGGACAACAACAGCAACAATCAAATCCAGTTAAACCTCAAGTGGTAGGAGGTTTGAGGAAATCGTTTCTCGGAGGTGCTAAACCTTCTGTCTACAATGTTCCGAAAAGCACAAAAAATGCATACTGGATGCCGAGTGGTGGAAAGGCACGACAGAAATTAGCCAAACTCAATGATAAGAATATTCAGAATCCTAGTAAACCCGCAAAACCTTTCAAGAAACCGACTCTTCAACAGGTTCAGAAAAGTATTAGCAAAACGATGGGTAAAACATTCTAAAACTATGCCTCTTCTAAAAGGAAAGAAAAATATCGGTAAAAATATCTCCGAGTTTCACAAAGGAAAGACCTTTGCAAAAACTGCGGGAAAGTTCGGTAAGGCAACGGCAAATAAACAAGCGGTTGCGGTGGCTTTGAATACGGCTCACAAGAGTCGCAAACAGAAGAAAGTCAGTAATCCAACTTATGCTCAGGTTGAAAAATCTGTAGCTAAGTCAAAAGGTTATTAGGCACTTCACTCGCTTCTATACGGAGCGAGCCATAGTGTCTGATAGACACATTATTATTTAATAAAAAATTATGTCAGTAACACTCTCAAAAAATTATTATTTGACTCTCGACTTAGGAAGTAAGTTGATTAACTTCACTTCAGACACGTTAAAGTTGGCTTTTACGGATACAGCTCCAACTACGGCTACACACGTTTATACAGATATAGTTTCACCTCTTGCTCTTACGAATATGGCTACCTCACCTGCTTTGACTTCAGTAACGTGGACACAATCCACGGGAACAGCGACACTTGGTGCGGCAACGTGGACAGGAACTTCTCAGACAGGAAACTTCGGTCCATTTCGATATATCGTTATTTACGATGACACCGCAGCATCAAAGAACATTTTGGGTTGGTATGATTATGGTTCTGAAGTTACCCTCAACGGCGCGAATGGAGACCAACTAACGATAACTTTTGGTTCAGGTCTTTTAACTCTAGCTTAAAATGGCGATTGCCTTTGATAGTACAGGAAATGGAAGCGGAACATCCATATCCGTAACAAATACGGCAGGTGATTTCATGTTTGTCGCTATGTCGATAAATGCTTTGAGTGCGACTGTTTCTTGTACTTACAATGGAGTCTCAATGACCGCAACAGGGGCTACTGCAGTAGACTCATCTTTCTATCAACTATATTCTTTCACTTTAATCGCTCCTGCGACAGGGACTCATACTTTAGCTATTACAACGAGTGCTGGTAGTGTCTCTGATATGCATTTCGTTACTTATTCAGGTACAAAACAATCAGGACAACCTGATAATAAATCAGGAACAAGTAATGGCTCTGGTACGACCATTGTAGGGACTCTAACGACTGTTGCTGATAATTGTTGGACAGCGATGTATGTTTTGTCTGACCAACCGAGTCCATCTGCAGGTTCTGGTTCTACCTTGAGAGGGAGTGTCATAAGTTCTGCATTTGCAGTCTTTGATTCAAATGGAGTGATACATCCTGCAGGTTCACATAGTATGACTGTAAACACAGGTAGTGGTTCATCAGGAGCAATTATCATTTCGATTGCTCCAGCAGCATCGGGAACAGTCTACACTCTCACGACCGCACCCGCTTCATTCTCTTACACCCCAAAATCAACAGGAGAATATCGAATCCTTACTATGGTAGGAGCTGTAAGAAGTTTTGCTCTCACAGGAATATCGGTGACCCTTAGTAGAGGAAAACAATTTCTTATGGTGACAAGTGTCGCTAGTTATATTCTTACTGGTATGAAAGCAGGAATAACTGCAACAATTCACAGTATTTGGACACAAAAGGTCGTAAGTGCGGTGTCGTGGACTATTAAGACAATCACACCGACAAATTGGACAGGTAAAAATCAAGGACAATAATATGGATGACATAAACAACGAATTAGACGACCACGAGAATAGGATAGAAGCTATTGAAAATAGTCTAAACACACCAGATGAAGATGTGGAAAGTTTTGAGACAGATACGAATCAAGCAATATCAGATTTACAGCAAAATAGCGGTCAATTAACTTTTCCTCTCACTCAAGACACGATAGATTTGATAAATAGTGTAGGAATTGGTGGTCTAAACGGTTATCAAGTGATTACCTCCTCAGGAACTTTTACCGTTCCGACAGGATTTACAGAGTTTATGATTCAAGCAGTAGGTGGAGGTTCCTCAGGTGGTGCAGTAGGAGGATTTTCTATAGGTGCAGGAAATGGTGGAGGAGCAGGAACATATTGTCAAAGTTTAGTTAATCTAATAAGTGGTATAAGTTCAGTTTCGGTTACTATAGGTTCAGCAAGTGGAGGAGATACATCATTTGGGACTTCTGTTGTCGCTCCTGGTTCTGGTTCAGCTACATCAGCAGTAGGAACTTTACAGGTTTTAGGAGAAGTTGGTGGAAACGGAATATTTATATCAAGTCTAGTTGTCGGAGGAAAAGGCGGTTCTTCTTTACTTGGTTTCGGTGGTATCTCTCCCGTTGTTACTTCAGGAAAAGCTAGTGGATTAAATGGTGCTGGATATGGTAGTGGGGGAAGTGGCGCGGCAAGATTAAATGAAGATGGTATAAGTGCGCCAGGAGGAACAGGAACGGCAGGAGTAGTTATTATTAGTTGGTAAATTGTGTTATAATATAATCAAATGACAACTTATTCAGGAATGTCTTATGGTAACTCTTCAACACTCGCTGGAATACGAGAAGATATTTACTTTATTGGACAATGTAATGCTTCATTTATAGGTGCAAATGACTTAAATCGAATTATAAATAAGTATTACGCTCAAGTTCAAGAGGTTATTAGAGGTGTAAATGAAAACTTCTATCTAACCGAAGCAACTTCAGACTTGGTAATCGGAGATGGAACTTATACCTTCCCAGATGGAACAGGAACAGCTCCCCAATATGAGAAAATAAAGTCAATTTGGGCGTCGTTTCAACCAGCAACACCTTCTGCTCCCTTAACAACCGAATTTCAAAGAGTAAATATAGTAGACCCTGACTCAATTTCAGACCCATCATATACTTTTACACAACCAACCGCCCTAGTTTTTGGAACATATTTTACTCTACTTCCTTTGGTAACTGATGTAACACTCTATCCCGTAACAGGTGGCGTAAAAATGTATTATATTCCAACTCAAAATCAACTTGTTAATGATACCGATGTTCCACTAGTTTTTCCAAGTTTCAGAGACGCGATTACTCACGGTTCACTTATAGATATAGCGGAGAGGTTAGGAGATGAAAATCTAAAAAAAGATAGTATAGCGAACTTTAAGAAAAGACTTGAAGATATTGCTGTCTATGCTTCGACAAGAGTTCCAGATGAGATTGGAATTGTAGAGGGTCAAGACGACCAGGGCGGCTGGGACTTTCCTTTTGGGAAACAATCAATGTCATAATGAAAACAATTTCTCTTACAAACTTTCAAAAGATGTCTCCTAGCGTGCCTCAATACTCGGACAAAAATCAACATCAATATATTGTTGGAGTAAATCCTTTGTATTATTTGGCTACGATGAATGAGGCTAGTCCTGCTGCTCAGGAAGAACAAATTTCTCCGCTTTATCCCTCAACTACGCTTATTTCTCAAGCTACTAACGCAAGGTCTTCAGTATATTCAGATATAATTTCTGTCCCTAGTAGATATGGAGACTATGTTTCTGCGGACAATGGCGGGTATGTTCAGAGGATGATACTCAGTGGACTTGACGATAACAATGTTTTCGGCTCTACGTCTGGAAACGTAACGCTTGCCGACTTCGCTGGTTTTGTTTGGGCGATGAGTTGGGCAAATGGGGCTTCTAGTTCAATACAATATGCAAACTATGATAGTGGAGATTGGATAAATTTAACTGGTATTCCTAATCACGCTGGTTATGGTGGGTGGCTAGTCCCGTTTGAAAATCAAGGATTTCTAATGGTTTGTTTTGGTGAATATATTTACAAAATAGACAAGACTTTGACTATAAGTGGTAGTGCTAACCTAGATTTAGGTACTGGTTGGTATATTGCGTGCGCCCCAGAAATATATGCAAATGGAAATTATGCGGTGATTGCCGCATATAAGAGCGAGAATGTATTAACTCTACCAACTAATAATACTTATATTGGAAATGCTTTATTCTTTTGGAATGGTTCAGGAAAAACCGTTCAATACAAGATAGAACTTCCGGGTATGTTTATTGGGATGAAAAGCATAAATGGAAATTTTTATGTAATCGTAGAGGAAATATTTGGTTTTCAGACACTTTACAAAATAGTAGGATATTCTCTAAAAAGAATAATGGGACTAACGGGTATTTCATCTTCTGTAACTAGATTAGGAATAAGAAGTAATTGTTGTACGAATGTTAATGGATATTTAGGTATTGAATCATCTATAGGATTGGTTTTATTCAAGGAAGACTCTGATATTGGAAATGTTTTATTCCAATATGATACAACTTCAGACTATAACAAAATAATTACAGCTGGTTCTTCTGCAAAACTCTACGCACTTAAAGGAAGCACAATCTGCTATGACAATTTAGGAAGCAATACTGCGACTAACACTATTTCTTACACATCTCAATGGATTACCGTTCAAAACTTAAAACGAATAGATGTTTATTATGAAACTCCTCCTAACTCGGGAACAGATGCAATAAATGTAACTATCTATGGAAAAGGAAAGAACTCGAGTGCTACAATAACATCACTTAAATCAATAACCCCTACGAGTTTTCTTAATTCTCAATATACTTCTTTGGATGTTGGAGGATTTACAGGAGATAAGGTAAAAGTTGTATTAACTACAGTCAATTCAGGAACTTGGATTCCGATTATTAGGCAGATAGACCTTATACATCAAGGTTAATTTATGTTATAATTTAATTATATGGTAACTCAAAACCAGCTAGACCCAATCGTTCAGAAAGCAGTGGGAAGAACCACAACCCCATACGAAGTTCAAACTTTTTCTACTCTTTCACCTCAATCACTCGCTACTCTACCTGAGTATTATAGTGGATTAAATAAAAACACATCAATAGTTGATTACTTAAAGTTCAATGGGCAAGACCCAAATTCAAGATTTGATTTAGCTAAACAGTATGGAATAACGAACATAGGAACTGCCGAGGGAAATACGGCACTTCTAAACGCCCTAAAAAGCGGAAAACCACCTGTTACGACACCTGTAACTGGCTCTATATCCTCGTCTAGCACACCACAAGGCTCTACAGCGAGTCAAACCGACCCAAATGTACAAACTACTACTACACAAGGAAACACAGTAGGTGGCTCGGTTTCAACTGCCGCAACTCCGACCACCGATACAACTACAAACACTTCAGACACTCCACCGACTTCTGATGGAACTATAGATACAGACCCAGACGTATGGACTGCGAATAAGGCAGTAAATGACACGATGTCTCAATATCAAGGTTACCAAAATCAAATCGCTCAAATTGACCAACAAGTTTCAACACTTAGACAGTCTCAGCAAAATCTTTATGACGATAGGATAAAAGAAATTACTGAAGCGGGTGGAACTCCTATTGAATCTCAAGTTCGAGCAGATGTTTCAGAACAAAATAGAGAAATTCAGGAACAAATTAACGGACTTCTTGACCAACGTGCGCCTCTTGCCACATCTCAATCTCAATATTCAAGTCTTCTTACCCAAGCAAGAGATAATCTCAAACAAGCTCAAGCTGACTTCTACAAGAACGCAAATCTTGGAATCTCTACAAAGAAACTTTCTGATGCAGAACTTAAAAATAATCAAGCTATTGGTAAATCTATTCTTACGGCTATCGGAAGTGGCTCCATTACTCTTGATCCAGACCAAGCGACTCAACTTGAAACTTCTCTAGGACTTCCGGCGGGTTATCTTTCTAATTCAGGTAAGAAAACGGCGGTAGCTCCCGCATCAACCAATACGACTACAAACGCTCCTGTTACAATTTTGGGTATTCCAACTCCTTTCAGTTCAACAAAAACTTCTACAAAAACTGCAGTAGGTTCTGCCACAGACCCAGCGGGTCTAAATCAATAATATGACAACACAACCAACAACTCCAAATACGACTTTGAAACCAGACCCAAACTTTCTTTCAACATACAAACAAGCATTTCCTGAATATGCTTCAGTAGATAATGCGACTTTAGGTGGGCAAATCAGTAATGCTGTAACAAAGGGGAATCCGCAGTTTTTTTCTTCACTTAAACAACGATTGCCTAGTCTTTCTAAATTCTCAAATGATGATATATCGACAAACATAAAAAGCTCGCTTCAGGCAACCGCAAATGTTGGTGGTCTTTCAAGTGGAAATCAAGAAAAAGATTTAGGTATAACTGACCTTGCGGACACAAGCGGTTTCTCCAATACGGCAGTAGGAAAAATAGTGGGAAGTTTCGTAGACGGAATTAAACAATTAGGTACTTATTCTGGCTCAACACTCGCTATACCGAAAAATACGAATTTATACAAAAATGCCGTTAATCAGTATACTCAAACAGGGCAAAATCTAACCGCTCAAATCGCAAAAGATAAATCGGCAGGTAAAGATACAACTAGACTTGAAAAAGCACTTGCTACTCTAAAATCAAATGCCCCGCAACTATCTGATTTCTTTGACCAAACAACTCTTAGGAGAATGAATCAATCTACGGGTAAGAACTTTGAAGAAATGTTAGGAACAGCTATTAACGCAGGTCTTGATGCTTCATTCTTTACTTCAGGAATAGGAGATGCCGCAGATGCCGCAACCAAAGAGGGTGTTTCTTTGGGAAGTAAAATTCTAAAAGGTGCTAAAATTGGTGCTACTTACGGAGCAACAGGAGGGCTTGGAGGTAGTTTAGCTCAAGGAGCAAATGCTGGTGATGTAGCAAATTCTACGGCAGAGGGTGGTCTAATAGGAGGCGCTTTTGGAGCTGGTGGAGAGTTAGTTGCCGGTGGAATTTCAAATAAAATTCAGGGTGAACCTCTTTTTGGAAATCTTGCTAAAGTTCCAGAGAAACTTCAAGGAGATGAGGGTGTTTTGTCTAATGTCCCGAAAGCAAAAGAACAAATACTCGAAGCACAAGACCTTACTAAAAAGAATATTAAAGATTCTTCACTTCCTACCGCTTCAGATGTTCAGGGAAATAGAATCCATCAAGAAGCTCTTACTACAGCAAAAACACAACTTGATGCTATTGGAACTAAAATGCAAAAGTCTTTGGAAAATCCTGCGGTGGGTGGAGCGCAAGTTACACTAGACCCTATTGTTTCAGATTTTGAAAGTAATCTAAAGAAACGACCTCCAGTTGCGTCTTATGGAGACAATAAATTACTTAATGACTTTACTGACGACCTAAACAGAATAGGTGCCTCTATTGATGAGGGAAGTAATACATATCAGGGAAGAAAAATACAGACAGATGCCTCAACGGGAGATAGGTTTATTTACTCACTCGATGGAGAAGCAATCCCAGTTCCAAAAGGTTCTACCAGTTCCACCATTAAAGAAGTTGATGATTTTCTACGAAAATGGCAATCAACAGACGCTTCAAAACAAATGCAGAACAACTCTGTGGGTGCGTTGATTGATTCGACTGTTCACAATATAAATGAGGCAACAAAAAAAGCCGCCGACACTGCAGAGACCGCCGCAGGAATTGATGGACATCCTTATCGAGAATCTAATGATGAATATAGAAACTTAATTCAAGATTATAATGATGCTAAAGATTCTTTGGGAACTAAAAGACCATCTACGGGTAAATACGATAATTCGGCAACAGTTTTTGGAAAGAATGGAACGAAAGATAATCCTTCTGTTTGGAAGAATATCGAAAATGCCACAGGTGTAAAAATTGGACAACCCGCCGCTTTAACTAAATTCATAGAAGATATATATAATTCAGACAAACCTTACGATGTCATAAAAAACGCAAGATTATCTTACAATCCAATAATGGTAGCGGGAAGAAATCTTCTAACAATTATAGGTAAAGGACAAACTGACCCTGATGCCATAGTCCAAAAACTTCTTCAGTATATTGACAGTGTGAGTAAAGATTCTAGTGGAAAATTAACAGGAACAGTTACTGGAGCAACTCATATATGACAACTCTATCACAAGAAAACAAAAAAAGCAAGGTTCTTATAAAAATGCTATAATAATTTTATGCCTAAAGGAATACCTAAAAATGGAATAAATAAAGGACGGTTTGTAAAGGGTATTCCACATCCTAAGGGGAGAGGTTTCAAAAAAGGCTATACCCCTTGGAATAAAGGCAAAAAACTTTCTAAAGAAATTGGAGAAAAAATGGGAAAGTCTCGTTCTGGTAGTAAACACTGGAATTGGAAAGGTGGAATCACAGAAATAAAAGACAGAATAAGAAATTGTTTCAAATCAAGAATGTGGAGGTCTGATGTATTTCATAGAGATAATTTTACTTGTCAAATATGTAACATAAAGAGTGGAAATGGGAAAACTGTAGTATTAAATGCTGACCACTATCCAAAGAGTTTCTCTAAAATTATCATTGAAAACAAAATAAATACAATCGAAAAAGCTGAAAGTTGTGAAGAACTTTGGGATTTGAACAATGGTCGAACTCTTTGTTTGGAGTGCCATAAAAAAACAGACACTTATAGACATATAAATATATGGAAAACAAAATAGAAAATACTAAAAAAGGGGTTTTGTGTGTAACTGATGAACTTCTTGCGCCCTCATTATACTTGAAACTTCAAATGGAAGGATGCGATGTTGCTTTGGCTATGAAAAGAACTACTAACATTCTAAAGGGAACACTAAAAAGAATACCGTTTGACACTAGATTAGAATATGCAAAAACTTGCGATTTAGTTATATATGAGGACAAAAGTTTTAGAGACGAATCAGTAGAACTAAGAAAACAAGGACTATCAGTTATAGGAGGTTCAAAACTTGTCGATAAATTGGAACTGGACAGAATGTGGGGAAATAAAATGGCAAAAATGTGTGGAGTTCTTACTCCTGAAATGTATCCATTTACTGATTTTGGTGAAATGGCAAAATTCATAAAAGAAAAGGGTGGAAAATTTGTGTTAAAACAGTGTGGTAAAATAGATGAGATTAAGGGTCTTTCCTTTGTCTCTAAGATGCCTAATTCGGAAGACCTTTTGGACTTTCTTCCTATCCTAGAAAAGAATTGGATTGAAGGAGTGAAAAAAGACTTCGTTCTACAAGAAAAAATCGAAGGACACGAAATGGCTATCGGTTCGTTTTGGAATGGTAAAGAGTTTATGAAAGACAAAGATGGAAACGAGCTTTGTGAAGAGAACTTTGAGCATAAACCACTCTTTCCGGGAGGACTTGGAGAGTCTACAGGAGAGCAGTATACCGTTCAACGAATGGTAAAAGCAAAAGATTCTAAATTATTTTCAGAAACTTTGGATAAATGCAGACCGCTTCTTAAACAAATAGATTTTCGTGGAGATTTTGATATTAACTCAATTGTAACTGAAAAGGGTGCTTATTTTCTTGAGTTCACGCCGAGAATGGGTGTTCCTGCTACTTCGGGACTATTGGAGATACATAAAACTCCGTGGTATGAGTTTCTTAAAGCTATCGCTGATGGAACACAAGTAAAAGACTTTCAGTATGACCCAAAGTTCTGTATTATTTCTTGGCTTTACACAAAACCATTTCCTTTCGTTAATTCTCACAAGATGACCGATGTATATGAGAAAGGAAAACCTCCAGTAGGTATGCAGGAAATCGCAGATGTGATGAGTTTTAGAATGTCTAACTCTGAGGGTATAAAAGTGAACTTCAAAAAAGACTTCACAAAAGAAGATTGGAAACACGTACACCCCGATGGACTTCGTTTCAAAGATGGTAGATTACAGATAGCAAATGCCGATGGATATGTGCTTACAGCTTCTCAAACTGCCGAAAAGGTGGAAGATGCTGGTAAAAATCTCAACGACTTACTGAGTAAAATTGTCGTGCCTAAAGGTTTTTGGAGAAATGATTTTGATAAATCTAATTACCATAAAGCAAAAGACGAACTAACTAAATGGGGTTATATACTTACTGATGAACAAAAGAAAGCAAACGAACAAAATATAGAAAAGTCCAAGAAAGAGGTTGAAGAGAAAAAGCGGAAAGAAATTAGAAGAAGACTTAAGAAAATTGTCTATGCCAAAAATTGAAAAGATTAAGGAAATATACGACAAACTCTCTACCCCTGAGGAGAAGATTCTTGACTTACTTGAGGAAATAGACCGAAATAAACTTAGGGGTGATGATGGTCATACCCCAACAAAAGAAGAATTGGAAGAAATCATAGTTCCTCTTATCCCAAAACCTATAAAAGGCGACGACGGTTATACCCCCACACAAGAAGAGCTACTAGAGATGATTAAACCTCTTATACCAGAACCACTAAAAGGTAAAGATGGAGATATAATAACAACAGATGAGATTATAGAAAAGTTAAAAAACAAACTTTCTATTTTCGACTTAAAAGATTTGGAATGGTTAAATAGTAAAAAAGATAATATTCAATGGTCTTCTGCTGGATTTAAGGTATATACAGATTCAACTCTTACTGGAGACGGTTCGTTTGCTAATCCTCTTTCCGTAGTCAGAGGAGGCGGAGGATTTACTGTTCTTGCAGCCACGGGTACAGTCAATGGTTCAAACCAAACTTTCACTTTCACTCAAGTGCCTACATTCTTAGTTGTCGATGGTGCATGGTATCAAAAGACTGACAACAATGGAGTAGTACAGTGGTCGAGTAGTGGACTTACAATCACAACTTTAATCACTCCATCTAATTCTATTTTCGGAATAGCTTAATCGTGTTATAATTTATCTATGTATAAGAAAATTATTTATTTCCTGTCTCTAATAGCATTAAGTTTACCATTAACTGCGTATTGCGCTCAAGTTACTGTTCCCCAATCAACCGCTTACGGTCAGGTACTCATCGGAAATCAATCAGGTGGAAACTACACTCCTGTCGCTACCTCTACTCTCAATGTCACCGCTGCTTCTATCCTCGGACTCATCGCTCAAGGAGCAAACGTGACTATTACGGGAAATGGTACTGCAGGAAGTCCATACACGATAAGTGCTTCGGGTGGCGGTTCGGGTGGCGGTACCTGGGCAACCACAACCTCTCAAACATCTTCCTATATAAATTATTCTCTCAATAACACCGACATCGTGACTGTAGGTGGAAACTCGACCTCATCGGCAAAGTTCATCTTCGACCCTAATAGTCAGATAGGATATTTTTCAAGTCTGGTAGGAATCGGGACAAAAAGTCCTTCCGCCTCTCTTTCGATAACAGGCTCTGGGGTGACCAATCCTTTTCTCATTGCCTCATCAAGTGGAAATACGATGCTTAAGGTGTTGTCCAATGGCAACGTCGGTATCAATACTGCCAATCCAAACTTTAATCTCGAAGTCTACGGCACGGCATCAACCACGAATCTTTACGCCACAAACGCCACGACGACTAATTTCAATACCTCAAATATAAGTCTTGGAGCTAATGCTATAACTTACATCCGTGGACTTCTCTCTGCAGGAACGGGCATAGGATATTCTGGCGGTGTGATAACCAACTCTGCTCCAGACCAGACTGTCGTTCTCAATAACGGAACGAACATAAGCGTCACGGGTACATATCCGACATTCACTATCAATGCAACGGGTGGTGGAGGTGGTGGAGGTTCTTCACTCTTGCTTTATAACAACGCAGGAAATTATTACAATGCGGCAACGACAACCGCTCCTGCTTGGTTTTCTTATTTTGTCGCCACATCCTCGACAGCTACTTCAACTTTCGCAGGTTCTCTATTGATTGGTACGACATCAGAACAATATGTCGCCGACTCAAATCAAGCTCCTTTATTTGTGGACTCAACAAACAGTCAATACCCGACAAATGTTTTCGCGGGTGTAAGCAGTGTGAATAATTACGAAGAAGTCTATACCTCAAATTTGAGCAACGGCTCAAACGCTTCTGCCGATTTTTTGGCACAAAACAATCTTGGTTACGCATATGCATCACAAGGTCAATCAAATTATTATGTAAATTTTGGAATAGACAGCTCTGGAAACAATACTAACTTTTTCGGAAATGCAAATGACGGTTATCTTTATGCAAGTGACAACGCTCTTTATGTCGGTACAGCTTCGACCACGAATACAGAAGCATATATACATTTTCAAACACAAGCCACAGACAGAGAGGTTATCCTAGCAAATGGAAATGTCGGTATCGGAGAGACCAATCCTCAGGCGAAACTGGACGTCTTCGGCGTCGCAAGTTCGACAAACTTCTTTGCCGCCGGTTCGACGACTTTGCAGAACTTCACGTTCCTCAACGCGACCGGCACAAATGCAACAACAACAAATTTATTCGCGACGACCGCTTCATCGACAAACTTCTACGGAGCCAATCTCCAGAGTTGTAATTCCGCCTCAAACGCTCTGACGTGGAACAACGGAACATTCGGATGTAACAGCATAAGCGGCGCAAGTCAGTGGACAACAAGCGGTTCAAATATTTATTATCAAAACGGCACGAACGCGAGTGTCGGCATCGGCACAACATCGCCGTTCGCACTCTTTACTGTCGCACAGCCAACATACAGCGCGACGCAAGCGATGTTTGAAATCGCATCGACGAGTGCGGGTGGCGGAGCCACATCGACACCTCTATTTATCGACCACAATGGAAACGTGGGAATAGGTACATCGTCGCTTTCAGTATCGTCGTCTGAATTGACTATTAATAATATGAAAGGAAATACGAACATCATAAACGCGTATAACATCGCGGGTACAAGCGAGTTTTCGGTATCAAATACAGGTGTAGGAACTATTGGTGGCGCACTTACCGCTGCGGGATATACTTCGAGACAAAGTTCTGGCGGTATTATATTTGCAAGTTCAGGCAACTCAACTGAATGGAACGAAATACTGAATAACTCGGCAAGAGATTTGGAGTTTAACGACCAAATCACTGGTCTAATACCTCTCTATATTAGCGGTACAGGCGCTTCGGAAGACGATGTAGGCATAGGAGCAACGACTTCTCCGTGGGCAATGCTTTCGATAGCAACATCAACAACCGTAACCAATACGAAACCATATTTTGTCGTATCGAGTACCACACCAAGTGTCGCTACGACGACTATATTTGAATTAGACCAATGGGGGCGTGTTAGTTTTGGAAAGACAGCTGGTACTGCTGTCGAATCAAGCGGAGTTGCGACAGTTAATCTAACAACAGGAGTGGTGATTGATAACAACACAGTGATATTTCCAGCCGACCAAGGAGTTGGAACGTGTGTAGGATTTCCTAAAATCACCGCCACAACGACCACCTCATTTACAATCACAAGCTCATCTCTCACAGATACTTGCTCTGTCGGGTGGGTATTATTAGAACATAGTTAAAATATATGCAAACATTTAACAATCCACAAGCAATCGACGCTATTACTCAATCAATCGCACAAGACCAATACGATATTGCCGTCAAACAGAACGCTTTAGCCATAGTTCAAAACGGCTATCAAAGCGACCAAGCGGCAAATGCGACTGCAATTGCTTCGGGAATCGCCGCAGGGATAGCTCCGATACAAGACAATCTCACGACGGCGCAAGGACTCGTAACGACTCTCACGGCACAGGTTACGACACTTCTCGCGGTCGGAGGATGGACTGACTTTGCGACATACACGGTAGGAACAGCGGCAGGATTTACAAACAATGTGGATTATCAAGCTAGTTTAGCTACACCGTAATATGCCAAACAGTAACAAAGATTTAGCAGAACAGGTAAAAAGACTAGCTCTAATTGTTGAGAGAATGACTCCTGCGATTGCCCCAATTCCTGCTATCCCTGCTATCCCTGCTATTCCACCTATTATTCCTCCGAGCTCTGGCGACCACGACTTGCTCACGAAACTTGATACGAAAGTAGACCAAATTCAATCCGACGTTACAGATTTGAAAAAACAAAGCAATTCCTCGGTAACACAAGCACAATTCAGCGAGGTCGTTAGAATACAAGCAGACCACGAATCACGAACAAGGGCATTAGAAAGTTCTGTTACAAAAATACTAACTTGGGGGACATCAATTATGATTATAATAGGTGTTGGTGAAGCCCTGTTACAAATTTATTTTAAGACACATTAATATGAACACCTTTCGCAACAAACCTGTATTCGTAAAAAGTCCGTCAGACTACGTTAAAGGCGTAATTCCTTATGTAGTAAATATTGCTAATGGAGATTGGCGACCTTTTCAGACCGACCATACGAAACAGATGCTTAAATTTGACACTGACGAATGTTCAGAACTCTCTCCTATAAAAGCTCTCGAAGCTCAATGTAACTGGCTTAAAAGTCTTGGTAAGTTTTCACCAGACGCATTAAACTTCTTTACTACGAACAACTACTTCGATGCTTCAGGTAACTTCTCTTTCTCTGATGAGTTTAACGCTATTTTAGACGGCACAACTATAAATGGAAATAATCCGTGGAATCTAGTCGAATCGGTAAGAACTCAAGGTGTCATACCTAGACCAATGCTTGAAATGACTTTAGAAGAAAGCCAAATATATAACTCACAAGAGGAACAAGACTCTGCTTACTACTCTCAAAACCGTATCACTCCTCAAATGATTACACTCGGACTTCAATCTTTGAAATATATCTCTCTCGCTAACGAGTGGATAAATAACGGAGATGGAAATACTTTGGTGTCCGTTCTTATGGAAGCTCAAAAACAAGCACCCCTTATTATCGGTGTTCCAATTCCAGAAAACGTATACATATGGAATAGTGGACAGGTCACTTGGGATGGCGGAAAACAACTTCAACACTGCGTAGACATAGAGTTTATTGACGCAAGCACAAATCCTTTTCCTTTTTTCATAGGAGATAATTATGACCCGTTTACTAAAGTCCTCTCGGCAGATTATTGGATTTCGCAGGTAATTCTATCTGTAGTTTCAGTAGTTCCTCAACAGACTATAGGACAGGAACAAGTTTCCCTTACCGTAGTTCAACAGTTTATAAACCTGTTAAAATGGTTAAAGATAATAAATTAAGATGTTTACTTTGTGGTGTAGTGGAAGACTTAATTTACTAGAAAGTCCTGTCATAGTAAAAAGTTAATATCTACTCTTGACAATTCAATAGAAAGCGTATAATTAAATACGTTATTAAATAATTTTTTAAAAATATGACTCCAGTTTTTGATGCGTCGGGTTCGTATACTGCGGTAATCGCTTTCGTTGTCGGTCTTATAAACAACTATGCTCCGTTTTTAGGTATCACCACTCAAAGCGTTGTAACAGTTGCTTCAGCAATAGTCGTTCTTTATGGTGTTTACAGACAATATGTAGCACATAAGGCACTCGCAAAAGTTGCTGGCGTAAAGGGAATCTAACGTATATATCTGGTATATATCTTCCTCCACCGAGTATACGGCGAGGCAGAACCGCCTGAAATATAGACGGAATAGAAATACTGAACCGCTTAGAAGACAAACCTATTTTTATAGCTTCTTAAAGCGGTTTTTTGTTTAACTTATCATTTGACAAATAACTATTTTTTGATACCATTAAACCTGTAGTTCTCTAAATCAAGTCTATGATGACTGACGGAAAGACGTCTTAGGGCGTGGTCGCCTGATAAATATACAAGTCTTTTGACTGACCGATAATAGTGGGCTTTTTGCCCTACTCCTTAAGGAAACTATGCGGTCAAAAGGATAATGTGTTCACTACTGTTAGCTATCAGATAAAACTGGGGCGAAGTGTGAAAGCTTCATAGACCTGCTTTAGAGAATTACAAAAGGTAGATAGAACTCTGAACGTAGATGTCCTCCAATTTACAAACGCGTTGGCACGTTCAGAATCCTGTCTATCTTTTCATACTGAAACAGCAACGCTACGGAAACTCTCGTCGAGCTTCGCAGTAGAATGAGAGACTCAAAGAAAGCATAACTTTAAAAATATTTTACTAGAATCCCTTGTTCAAGCTCTGTCCCAAACCATAACCTATAACGCTCCGACCACCACCCCTATCGTTCATGAAGGGCGTTTAGACTACGATATTTCAAAGGAACGAATCGTAGATTTTATCAACTCCGAAGCTCAAAGCGAGGGAGTTCCTGTTCAATTAGCCCTTTCGATAGTTCAAGCCGAGTCTAATTTCAACCCAAACGCTCAAAACGCCTCGTCTAGTGCATCAGGACTCTGGGAGTGGCTCAACGGTTCATTTAAGTATTATTGCATTGATTTATACAAAGTAGCCGATTCTATGAGTGAAAAGAACGACCCACATACTTCTACTATTTGTGCATTAAAAGTAATTAAAGACGGTGGTATTTCTAATTGGGAAGCAAGCAAAGTTCTATGGAAAAACGAAGTGCTAGCCGATAGCGGTTAGCAGGTAGTTTCGACTTCGCATCAAAACTGCGAACTACTATCCTTACCAAGACCGCCTATGGTCGATAAATGGGCGGTTTTGTGTATAAAAAAGGGTGCTTATCGCGCCCTTGTCTGACAAAGAAACTCCACGTTATGCGGAATCCACCTTTCGTTGATGATAGCGCAGATGACCTCTGGGCTATGGTTAGCGAATAGTGTGTGCCACGCTTGGTGTAAATGACGAGGAACGATTGAGATGTTACTCTCATCGTTTGACCCGCCACGACTTCTGGGGAGGCGATGATGTCTCGCATAGGAGATTTTATCTCGCCTCCGTAGTTTTCGGATTTCCCTGCGGTAGTTCATAGTGTCCTCCTTTTGCTAATAGGTTTAAGGCGTAGTCCTCGATGAATTGAGGAACGTCATCGTAACAACCGTGTATGAAAAGCTGATGGAGATTGTAGAGTCTCCGCGTGCTAGTCATACGTTCTTGATAAACAAAAGATTCGTAAATCAATCGGGGGATTGTGATACGAGTCTTTGCGCAAGCCATATAGACTAGATTTGGATGTTTCATATCAAAGACCTCCTTCTATATAATTATACTACTTTTGATTGTTTTTGTCTTGTAAAGTTTCTGATATTCTCTTTGTTTCTTTAACTTACAGTCCATACATCTTGCCTTTTTGTGGTCGTTCATTCTTTGAATGTCTTTCCCACAAGTTTTACACTTTATTGTTTTATATTGGTTGTATGCTCTCATTTCTTACTCTTAAAGTCAAAAAAGAAATCGCAATAAATAATACTGATATATATCTCCAAGCACTCCATTTGCCTTCTTCTAAAAAGATATAAGAGAATGCAATGAGATATACACACTGAACAAAACTATGTAGGTGAAATGTCATCTCCTTTTCAAATTACCTGTAAAAGTATCTTTGCCGATTTTGATTTCTACCGAGATTTTGGAAAGGTCTAAGGTTCCAAGTGCTTTAGTGCTCAATTTCAAGGACTTAGTACCTTGCGGGAGAGACCAGGCAAACGCCCCGAAGTCATACCAAAAGCTGCCAGGGTAAGCCCAAGGCGTGCGGAGCCACCCGCCACCGCCGTCCCGATCGGCACGGAGGAAGTGCGGGCCGCCATAGGCCTCGATGGATTCGTGCATCGTAACGATATACCACAATCCAAGTTTCTCAATGTCTTTATCCGTAAACTTCTCTCTGATGACACAGGCGGCGTCCACAGGCAGTCTTTCATATCCCTTTGAGAAAGCGTAGTCTTCTATTTCTTTGGTGGTGTAGTACAACTTGTCTCCGATGTCTTTGATGGTGAAGATGACAATATCGTATGATTTTTTCGTGAGTTTGAAACTGGGAGAATTAAGGACTTGTTTTGCGTAATCGGAAAGTTTGTATTTCTTTTCAAGACGGGTAATCCATTCCGAACCTGTAAGACCGAGTGTGGTAATTGAATTGGTTTTTGTTTTCATATTATTCAGTGATATTACTAAATACATCTCGAAGTCTATCAACATACTTTTCCAAATCACTTACTCGTTTTTCTATGTCGGAAGTGTCAGAGTTTCCAAGAGTCCGAGAGTCCAAGTTGCGAGAGAAGAACCGATGCCCGATGCTCCAACGATCATCGCGGTCGAGCCCGCCGACGTGCACACTCCACCGCCCGTCGTCGCCCCGACCGATGCCGACGACGGAGACACCTCCATTCTTTTCCTCGACGAAGAATAAGTTGCCCCAGCCATCGGTCTTTAGTCCGTACTTTTCTGGGTCTTTGGTGTATGCCTCGATTTCCGTAAGAGAGAAAGTCTTTTTTAGAAGTTCTTTGACATCAGTCGTTCCGTAAAACTTTTGAGCCATTTCTAGGAAAGTTAGCGGAGTAGCGTAATCACATGGAGTGGGCTTTGAGACCTTTA
>Ga0302320_10006728_pt1 | contig 25440 bp, 17 predicted proteins | sample Bog_T0_3_FD_202130 | JGI IMG/M metagenome (GOLD analysis project Ga0302320, IMG submission 202130) | Peat permafrost microbial communities from Stordalen Mire near Abisko, Sweden - Bog_T0_3 | ecosystem: Environmental > Terrestrial > Soil > Wetlands > Peat | place: Sweden: Abisko, Stordalen Mire... | reverse complement strand
TGAGCGCCTTCGCGCGGGCGTTCCACAGCGGACTGTCAATGGTGTAGTGTTTCGTATAAACCACGTCCAGCCGGTGGTCCGGCGGGGGCGGCCCGGCCCGGACCTTCAGGGTGTTGACGGCGCTCAACGGGCCGGCGCCGGCCCTCAACTGGAGGGTGTAATCGCCCGCCGCGGAAAACATCGCGGTGGTTCCGGCCGCGCCGGCATCGGCGAACGTCACCCGGCCCGGCCCGGAAATCTTGGTCCATTGGGTGACATACGACATCTCCGGCTTTAAACTCTTCACCGTGCCCGACAAATAGGTTTTGCCGCCCAGCACCACGTCCCGGTCCACCCCGGCCGTCACGAGGGGAGGGAACTCCGGCGATTTGCCGGAGTCCAACACCCGCCATTGCAATAAACCGGTGGAAGAGTCGCCGTCCCCATCCATTTCCAGCCGCAGTTTGGTGGTTTGCAGCTCGTCAAAAGTGGTGGCGTTGAACTGGTCGGCGGCCACCCCCAGTCCGACCGGGTGATTTACCGGCAGAAATTGGGTGCCGTCCCAGTAAAACAGGCGGCAGGCCCGGGGCAGACGCACCCCCTGGCGGTCCGTCCACCAATAGACCTCCATCCGACCGGTGCTGATGGGTTTGGACCAATCATATTGCACCCACTGCGTGCCGGTGCGCGGCCAGTTGCCGTAAGCGCCGGGGCCGCGGTCGCGGGAATTCCGGGGCGAACTGCCGCCGTTGAGCGCGGCCACCGAGGTGTCGCCGGAGACGTAGGAGGCCGAGGGTGTGGCCGCCGGGGCCAGGTTCACCTCCGCCGCGCCCGCCCGCAGACCGGCGGTGAGCCAGAGTCCCGCCAGGCCAAGCAGCGCAGCCAGCCGGGCGCAAGTTTTAGGGATCTTCATGGCATTAATTTAGTTGATTTAAATTCGACCGCAACAAAATGTGCGGGCGCAAAACGGACTTGACCAACTTAACTTTGTCACGCAAAGTGAGTCGGGTCCTTCGATCAATAATATGAAAACACCTTGGTTTAAACGTCTCGGCTGGCTCCCAGCGCCCGTTTCCGTCCCTGGCATCCTCATATGTCTGCTCGCGGCGGTGTTCTGTCTGACCGTCTTCCTGGCGGTGGACCGGCACTCGCATTCGGTGAGCGACACTTTTTACGGAGTATTCCCGTACTTTGCCTGCACGTTTCTGCTGCTGGATTGGCTCGCCGGCAAAACCAGCGCCCCGGCGGCGGGTTCCCGGTAACAGGCGGCAACCAATACCCGAGTCGCGAAGCGACCCCGGATATTAGCCAGCTACGAAGTGGCTGGACTGGACCGGTCCGGTGGACCGAGATCATCCTGCTCACAGGGTGGGGCCTCCCGCGACCGCGGGATGCGCGCCGTCGTCCGCTGCCCAACCATCGGTTCATTCACCACACTCGCCGTTTGCCCGTCCAATGCCACCAGCTTTTACCGACCCACAACCACTGGAACCTTTCTCTTTTCTTTGTGATCGCTTACGAAACTGGGGAGCGCGCCCGCCCCGGGTGCCGCGGTGGACGCCCTCGTCCGCCGCCGCGAGCGCGTCAGCGCGAGCAGTCACCGTTTCTTCCTGTATCAGCACCCAAAGGGCGTCCCCGCTCCGCGGTTAAACATCTCCGTCTTGAGATTGAAGGTTCAGAATCCCATTTTGTTCATGCTGCCATTCTGTCAAAACTTCGCGTATTTCGCCTGTTTCGCCGTTAAAAAATTCCCCAGGGTTGTCGCGCCCGTTGGCTTGCTCCGCTGTGTTCGTGTTCAAACGCAATAAAAACTGTCCGCAATAAAAACTTGCAAAAACGGCAAAAGGTTCTAATTTCAATTATAACTTGTGCTAGGGCACAGGGAACCAAAAAAAACAATGAACTGGATCAAACCTGAATTTGAAGAAATCAGCCTGAGCATGGAAGTCACGGCTTACGTGAACACCGGCAAATGACGGGCCTTGCCGCGTAAACCTGCGGCGCTCCTCTTGGCCGGCTTCTTTCAGCCGTTAACGTGCGCATCCGCGTTCTTGGTTCCGCGGCGGGCGGTGGCGTTCCCCAATGGAATTGCAACTGCCGTAATTGCCGCGCCGCGCGCCGGCAGCCCGCCGGTCAACCCCGCCAAACCCAGTCTTCCGCCGCTGTTTCCGCTGGCGGCAAACAATGGCTGCTCCTCAACGCCTCGCCCGATCTGGTCGGGCAGTTCGCCGCGTTTCCTCCGCTGACCCCGCCGGGTGAGCACCTCCGGAGCAGCGCGGTGCAGGCGGTGGTGCTGACCGACGGCGAAATGGATCATGTGGCCGGCCTGCTCTCGTTGCGCGAGCAGAAATCCCTCCGCCTGATCTGCACCCCGGCCGTCAAGAACCTGCTGACCGTCCAATTCCCCCTGCTGCCGGCGCTGGCCGCTTATTGCGAGATTCAGCATTCCCCGTTTCCCGTGGAAATCGCCGGGCTCCGCGTTTCCGCCTTGGAACTGGCCGTGGACAAGGCGCCGCGCTACTCCCGGCGCCCGGCGCGCCGGGGCGGGGTGGTGGGGCTCCGACTGGAAGCCGGCGGCCAAAACCTGGTGTACCTCCCCGGCCTGCCGGCGATCACCCCGGCGGTGACGGAATTTGTGGCGGACTGCGATGCTCTGCTGGTGGACGGCACTTTTTGGGCGGACCAGGAAATGATCACGCCCGGCCTGTCCACGCGCACGGCGCGGGAAATGGGCCATGTGCCGGTGGGCGGCGCGGACGGCAGCTTGGAATGGTTGCGCGCGCTCAAAATTCCGCGTAAAATTTACACCCATATCAACAACACCAATCCCATGTGGCGGATGAACTCGCGCGAACGCCGGATCGTCCTGCAGGCCGGGGTGGAAATATCCACCGACGGGATGGAGATTCGCTTATGAAAGCGCCCCCGACCGCGTCCCTCCGGAAGCCTTGGCCGGTGGCAAAGTTCACCGCCCGGTTGCGCGCGGTGGGGAAAACGTATCACGACCGGCATCCGTTCCATGTGTTGATGAACGAGGGCCGGCTCAGCCGTCCGCAACTGCAGGGCTGGGTCGCCAACCGGTTTTATTACCAGACCCAAATCCCCATCAAGGACGCGGTGATTCTCTCGCGCTGCCCGGAGCGCGAACTGCGCCGGGTCTGGATTCAGCGCCTCTTGGATCATGATGGCACGGACACCGACCCGGGCGGCATCGAGAAATGGCTGCGGCTGGGCGAGGCGGTGGGGCTCACCCGGGCGGAACTGCTGGCCCAAAGCCGGCTGCTGCCGGGCGTCCGGTATGCCGTGGATGCGTACGTCAATTTTTGCCGCACGGAGCCGTGGCTGATCGCGATGGCTTCGTCCCTGACGGAGTTGTTTGCGCCGGCATTGATGGCCAGGCGCATCGCCGCGTTTGAGCGGCACTATCCGTGGGTGCGGGAGGACGGGCTGCGGTATTTTCGCGGCCGGCTGACCCAGGCGCCGCGCGACGCCGATTTCGCCCTGCGCCTGGTGCAGGAGCGCTGCCGGAGCCGCGAGTTGCAGGATCAGGCCGTGGCGGCGTTGAAATTCAAATGCGAACTGCTCTGGGCCATGCTGGACGCCATGCACTACGCCTATATACTGACCCCGTCCAAGTCGTGAACGCCCCCGCCGACAACGTCCGCCCGCACCTGCCCGCCAAGGCGCGGTTGAAATGGGACGCCGTGCGGGAAAAGCACTTGCTGCTGTTTCCCGAGGGGTTGCTGGTGCTCAACCCCACCGCCCACACGGTGCTGGCGCTGTGCGACGGCCAACGCACGGTCGCGGAGATCATCCAAACGCTCGCCGTACAGTACGCGAATGACGCGCTGGCCGGGGATGTGCGGAACCTGCTGCAAACGCTGGCGGACAAGGGGCTGGTCACGTTGGAGGAGTGACGCCATGGAGACGCCGCGGCCCTACTCCCTGCTCTGCGAACTGACCTATCGTTGTCCATTGCAGTGTCCGTATTGCAGCAATCCGCTGGATTTTGCCCGGCACACGACAGAACTGGAGACCGGGGAATGGCAACGGGTGCTGACGGAGGCGGCGGCGCTGGGTGTGGTGCAGGCGAATTTCTCCGGCGGCGAACCGCTGTTGCGCGCCGATGCGCCGGCCCTCATCCACCACGCGCGGGAACTGGGGCTGTACACCAACCTGAGCACGGGCGGCACGTTGTTGACGGACCGGCTGGCGGACGGGCTGAGGGCGGCGGGGTTGGACAGCCTGCAAGTCAGCCTGCAGGACGCGGACGCGGCGAGCTCGGACCGGCTGGCGGGCGGCGCGCCCTCGTTCGAGCAGAAGATCCGCGCGGCGCGGCTGGTGAAGGCCACGGGCTTTTCGCTGACGCTCAATGTGGTGCTGCACCGGCAGAACATCGGCCGGCTGGAGGCGATCATCGCGCTGGCGGAGGAACTCGGGGCGGAGCGGTTGGAGCTGGCCAATACGCAATTCAACGGCTGGGCGTTGAAAAATCGCGCGGCGCTGTTGCCGGCGCGCGCGCAGGTGGAACAGGCGGCGGCGGCGGCGCACCGGGCGCAGGAGCGGCTCCGGGGGCGCATGGAGATTCTGTACGTGCTGCCGGATTATTTCGAACCCTACCCAAAGCCCTGTCTGCACGGCTGGGGGCGGGTGTTTCTGACCGTGGCGGCGGATGGCGCCGTGCTGCCGTGCCAGACCGCGCGGGAGATTCGCGGCCTGAACTTTGACACCGTGAGGGAACGTTCGCTGGCGGACATCTGGTTCAAGTCGGAAACGTTTGTCAAATTTCGCGGGACGGCCTGGCTGCCGGAACCATGCCAAAGCTGTCCCCGACGGGAGGTTGATTTTGGCGGCTGCCGGTGCCAGGCGTTCTTGCTGACCGGCGAGGCGGCGGCGACCGATCCGGCGTGCTCACTGTCACCACAACACGGGTTGATCACCGCCGCGCTGGCGGAGGCGGAAGCCGGGGCGGACGGCCCGCTGGTGTACCGGACGGCCCGGGCATCCAGGGAGTTTTGACGCCGTCGCCGCCGCGTTGCACAGAAGAGAAATAAACGTAAGTTGTTTTAATACAATATTTTACAACGAATATTTTAAGGTTTCCGGCCGGTCTGACAACGGGGAGGATCATGTTATTCTCAAGTTGTTTACAATCAGCGAGTTGCTCGCGAAAATAACCATAAATAACCATAAATAACCATAATCACAGTTTCGTTTTTTTTAGGCGGCCGAGGGGTGCCGCCCAGTCCCCGCCCACCTGCTGGACATCTTGTGCGGGGTACCACCTCCCGCTGTGCGGGCCCCGTCGGCGGATCGTCCGTGTGCCGGACGTGCTCGGGTTGCGTTCCGCCTGCGGGTTGGCCCCGCCGGGCGGCCCACAAAACCGCCGCCCCGGATCATTCCCCCGAGGGCTGGTGGATGTACATGGATTGCAGGGCGAGGCGGCCAGGGCCGGTGAAACGGTTCCAGGCAATCTGGCCGGCGCTGGCGAAAAGACCGGTGGACAGTCGCTGAAACATGGTCTCCATGGTCACGGTGGGGGATTTGTAAATCCAGCCGCCTGGTTCGATGTCAATCTGCTCGCCTGGCTGGAGCTGCACTTCAAAGACATTGCCGTAGCCGTGCAGCCAGAGAATGCCTTCGGTGCCGGTCGCCGTGAAGGTGTCGATGAAAAAGCCCGTCCCGCCGAGCAGCATGTTGGCCATGCCTTTGACCCGGTTGAAGGTGAAATCCACGGCGTCAGTGGCGGCGAGAAACTGATGCTCCCGGACCTCTACGGATTCGCCCGGCCGCAAGTGGAGGGCGAAGACCTGCCCGGCACCGTCGCGGCTGAAGGCGATGCGGCCGGGGCCGCGTGCGGAGGTCATGAACACGGGCATGCCGGCGAGCATCCGTTTGAGGGCCCCGCGCATGGGTTTGAGTTCGATGGCCACCGCCGGGTCCTTCCACAGGAGGATGTGGTGTTCAAAATAGACCGGGGTGGCGGACAATTCCAGATGCAGGACCGGGACGAGTTCGCCCTCGATGTGATAGGTGACCCCGCCAAAGGTTTCGTTGGCGGCCGTGGTGGTGAGTTGCCGGGGAACAGCCATGGTGGTAACGGGTTGGTTGTTTGATATGGTTGATGAATTTGGGCGCCGGCGTCCGGGCCGCGCCCCCCGCGCCAGAAAATGACGCAGACCCCGGCCAAAGGAAAGCCAAATTCATACCCTTGATATTTTCCTGGAAGACATTAACTTCTGCTCATGCCGATTTACGAGTTTCATTGCGCTGCCTGCGACGAGGACAGCGAAATTTTGGTGCGTTCCCTGGACTGGCGGGGCACCGCCTGCCCGCGTTGCGGCTCCAAGAAGTTAACCAAGCAATTATCCGTGTTCGCGGCCGGCGGCACGGGGGCGGAGTCCGGCTCGGCCGGGGCCTGCGACACGGGCGGGGGAGGAGGCGGGAGCTGCTGCGGCGGCCATTGCCGCGGACACGGGAATTAAACGGCCCGGGACACATTTTTCCTCGACGAGCGGAAAAATGTGTGCGGAAATGATTCGCAACACACCAACACGGGCGGGCGGGCGGCGCGAGTTTGGGCGGGCCGGTGTTGGCCGGATCAGTCCCGGGAGGGATTTGGACTATGAAATCGAAATTGCTGTATTTTGGAGCCGCTGTATTCAGCCTGCTGCTGATGGCGGCGCCCGGCGCGCGGTCACAGGGGCTGACCTTCACCACCAACACGTATGCCGTGGGGAGCCAGCCGGATGCGGTGGCGGTGGCGGATATCAACGGGGACGGTAATCCCGACCTGATCAGCGCCAATTACGGCGGCAACTCGCTGACCGTGCTGAACAACAACGGCAGCGGCCTGTTTGGCGTTAACGCCACGCTGCCGGTGGGCACCAATCCGGTGTTTGTGGCGGCGGCGGACATCAACGGGGACGGTCATCCGGATTTGATCTGCGCCAATGCCGGCGAGAATTCCCTGACAGTATTTACCAATAATGGCAACGGCGGGTTTGGTTTCAACGCCACGTTGGAAGATTTCTATGGCGTTGGCACACCGGATGGCCTGGTGTTGACGAACATCTTTGGCAACAGTTACCCCGATTTGATTTGCGCGAACACCAACGGTCTGCTGGTGGTCTTTCAGAACACCGGCCCCGGAGAGTTTGTCTTCCAGAACACCTACGGGGTGGGGAGCGGTTCGGAATACGTCATCGCGGCGGATGTCAATGGCGACGGGCATCCGGATTTGATCACGGCCGATTACGCCAACAACACCTTGACGGTGCTGACCAATGACGGCACCGGGAATTTTCCCAACTTAACGACCTACACCGTGGGGACGAACCCGGTGTGCGTGGCGGCGGCGGACATTAATGGGGATGGGAAGGTGGATTTGGTGTGCGCCAACTACACCTCCAAATCTCTGACCGTGCTGACGAACAACGGGCATGGAGTGTTTGGCTCAAATGCCACGATCAACCTGTCCGGCAAACCGACTTCCCTGGCGCTGCAAGACCTGAATAACGACGGCAAACCAGATCTGGTGGTCACAGTGTCGGCATTGGTCAGCGACATCCAGGTGTTCACCAACAATGGCAGCGGCGGTTTTGGCTCCAATACGACGATCAATCTGGGCACGCAAAGTTCCGTGGCGACGGCGAACGTCACCGGCACGACCCGGAAATATGTGATCACCGCCAACGATTCGCCGCTGGGCAAACTCACCGTACTGACCCAGCCCGGCCCGTTCAGTCCGCACTTGACGATCACCCATCCGAGCCTGAATTCCTTCAAAGTCTCCTGGGTTTCGACCTACACCAACTTCATCCTGCAAACGAACAGTAATCTGACAGCCCCGAACTGGTCCCCGGCCAATTTACCGCTCAGCCTCAGCAACGGGACGAATCAGAGCAGCACCCTCAACCCGGCACCGCCCGGCAAATTGTTTTTCCGGCTGGTGGAATAGAGCAGGGGGCGGTGGGGTTCAGAATCGAGGGTTGGAGGCAGCAGCATCCCGAATGGGGCTGGCGAATTCACAGGACATCGGCGGGGCTGCGGTTGCCGGCTCTCCGGCATACCGGGAATCCCACCGTTCATCCGGAAGTGCAAGCACTGCTGAAACGGCACGACGGCGCCCGGTGCATCCCGGAGTTGTTGGCAAGGTTGGACGGGCGCGCCAATTGGGCGGACGGACTGCGGGTTTGTTCGCGGAGCGGGAGGCGGTGCGCACCCACGCGGTGTCGATCAGGTGCGGCGGCCGGGCGCCCCGAACGCCCCGAAAAAAATGAAACTGTGATTTTGGTTATTTATGGTTGTTTTTGGTTATTTTTCATCCAAATATTCGCTGTAACACATTGGAATAAATCAATTTGCGTTAATTTTTGGCCTTGCAAGTCTGACGGCATTGGAGGGGGGCGCCGGCGGTGCGAAAAATTCGCCAACAACTTGGCCGTAACCATGCACTAGAAACGTAGTGTTTGTTTGGTCTTTTTGCGTAAGGACCTCGTCATGAGGTGCTTCCAGATCCATGAAGGACAGGCCACGCACATCTCTCCTCGCTTTACCAAAAAATCAACGACGCAATCACTGGCGTATCTTTTGCATGATTACGGCTTCGGGATGTACGGGACGACAACACGCCTGCGACTCCAAGCTGCCGATGGCGCGAGGAGGAGGTTATTTCACCTCAGGGACCACCGCCGGCGCGACCGGGTTGTTCGTTTCCACCTGCAGCAATTCACCGCGAGGCTTGAGCAAGGGATCGAGGGCATAAGACGGCACCAAATAGATCCAATGCTGGTATTGCTGCTCGCGGGCCAGTTTGTCGGTGAGGGTTTTCCGCGCGGCTTTGGCGTCGGCCGCCGCCTTGGCCTGGTCGTCGGGCTTGGCACCGGGCACGGAAGGGGCGTTGGTCGCAGCGCTCTCCGGCGGCAAGCTGGCGGTGATGGTGAAGGTGACGGGATAATTGTCCGTTTGTTTCTGGCCGACCTGCGCGGCGTAGGTGAACCCATCCAAGGTGGTCACGGTCAGGCGGGTGACGTTGGTCAGGCCGGAGGCTTCGGGCCGGGTGTCCGGGGCCAGGACATCGCTGAAGCTGGCGGAGCTGAGCGGACTGGCCACGCCGGAAACTTTGTCGGCATCCAGTTTTTCGGCAGGCCCGGCGCCGGCGAGTTGCCAGTCATTGGTTTCGGCGGCGCGGGTGAGCCGCCAGGAATTGGTGGCTTCGGGAAATTCCACGGCGATGACGCCGGGTTTGTCCACGTTCAGGAAATCCTTGTCCAACCATTGGTCAGGCCGGGGTTCGGCATTGTCCAGCGGATCGGTGATGACATCCAAGGTGGAGGTGGCGCCGCCGACCATGACGTAGCGGCCGTCGGGCCAGGCGTCATCCCCCAGGCCGGCGGGGCGGGAACCGGCGGGTTGTTTCAGGTGTTTTTTACCGAGGAGCAGCGAGGCGAGGACCTTGCCGTTGGCATCCGCAAACTCCACGCGCGTGGCGGTGTTGGTGGCGGGGCCCGGGGGCAGGAGGGCGAAGCGGGCGAGCTGGGACGGGCCGAGGTCCTGGGTCTGGGCGACTTTCAGATCCGCCAGTTTGAGGAGCCAGGCGCTGAGCTGGGAAAAGTTGGCGGGATAATTGGCGCGTTCGCGGACGCGCCAGCGGTTGTCGGTCCGGATGAGGTGCAGTTGGTTGGTGCCGGCCTGGAGGGTGATTTGGGCGATGTCGTTGACGGGCAGATTGGGCAGAAGTTTGTCGCCCAGGGCGGACGACGAATGTTCCCAAGACTGGCGGCCGCGCTGTTTAACGATCAAGCCGGCCCCGCCGAGGAACAGGACAACGACCAGCAGGCTGAGGAATTGTTTGCGATTCATTTGGCTGAGGTTTTTTTCCGTTTGACCACGGCGATGAGGACGCCGGCGAGGGTGACCGCCAAAGGCACGGCGAGGATGTTGAGCCATTTGATGCGCGTCTCCAGGGAGACGACCTCTTTGCGCAAGTCCTTGCGGGCCTGTTTGAGTGCGCGGTTTACTTCCGCCTGTTTTTTACGGAAATTATCCAGTTCGGCCCGCTGCTCGGGGGAGAGGATGAGGCGCTGGTCCTGGTCTTTCTTCTGCTGCTGGAGTTCATCCAGCCGCTGCTGGGTGTCGTTGAGGCTGTTCTGCAGTTCGGTGATCTTGGCCTCGCCCTGGGCTTCGGCGGCGGCCTCCATGTCCTCGATGCGGGTGAAGGGATGATGGGTGGTGGCGCGGCTGCGGATGGTGATGAGGTTGCTGTCCCCGGTGAGCTGCTCGACGAGATTTTGCAGGAGGCTGAGGTTGGCGTTCATCGGGCTGGCCATGGCGCCAAAGGGCGTGTCGGCCTTGCGGATGGCAAAGTCATCGGCGGCGAAGTCCGAATCGCCGAACAAGACCACGGAGGAATCCACGGCGGAGGCTTGGAGGCCCGCCGGCTTGGCCGGGGCGTTGGTGGCGGGAGCATTGGTGGCGGGGCTTTCCCCGGGCGGGCCATTGGGGAAGGCGGTCTTGAATTTTCCGGTGAGACGAACGGCCAGGGCGTAACTGACGCCGGTGGGCTTGAAATCATTGAGCAGGCTCTCGCCGCCCATGCTGGCGGCCATGCTGTCCACCAGTTCGGCATGAGTGGAGCTGTGCAGCAGGACGGCTTCCTGGAGGCCGGCCGTCGGGGCACCGGTGAAGGCGCCGCACAGGGGCAGCCAGACGCTGTCCAACGGGCTGGTGGCAATGTCATCGCGGTTAATGCCATCACCATTGAGCCCCAAAAAGGCCGGGGCCTCGGTGGGTTGGCCGCCGGGGCCGTTCAACATCAATTTGAAGTCCAGGTCGGCGACGACTTTGCCGGGGTCAAAGGACAGGCCCCAGGCAGGGAGCAGTTTGTCCAGCGTGGAGGAGGAGGCGCCGGGTCCGCCCATCGGGTTTTGCTGCTGCTGGCGGCTGTCCAAAAGAGATTGCGCATCCAAGAGCGCGATCAGCTTGCCGCCGCGCAGGACAAACTGGTCAATGGCATACTGCGTCTGGTCGGAAATTTCCTTCGGATGGATGACGAGGAGCAGTTTGACGTCATCGTCAATTTTATCCGCCGTCAGCTCGACGTGTTTGAGAGTGTAATCCTCCTTCAATTCGTCAATCAGCGTCCACGGCGGGGGGCCGCTCTGACCGGACTCCATCATCATGGGGTTCATGGGCTGGCCAAAGACGGGCAGGGAACTCATGATTCCCACGACGGGTTTTTCCGGGGTGAACACGCGTTCGATCGCCCGGGTGAGGTCGTATTCCAACTGGCGTTCGCGGCTGGGGTCCAGGAAGGGGATGGCCACATGTTCATCCGCGAGGTTCACGGACAGGCCCAGATAGAATTCGTCGTTGCCGCTCAGGGACTGGGGTTCCAGCCCGTCCAGGCGCGCGGAATCCTCGGCGTCCGAATCGGGCTGGGGGTCATATTTCTTGACGATGAGGTTTTTGCCGGCGACCTGCTGGTATTCCTGCAACAGATCCTCGACCGAGCGGGCGTAGCTCTTAAGCAGCACGGTCTCCGGGGTGGCGGTTTCGCCCTGGGTGCAGTAGAAGTGGATTTCGACGGGGGTGTCGAGCTTCTTCAAGATGGCGCGGGTGCCGGTGGAGAGGGTGTAGGCTTTTTCGCGGGTCAGGTCCACGCGGACCGGTTCGACGCCGGTGAGGACGTTGATGGCGATGAAGATGGCGAGCATCACCAGGATGCCGGCCGAGGAATAGAGGAGGGTGGAGAGGGACTTTTTTTGCATCAGGAACTCCGGTCAATTGGTGCGGTGGGTCCGCAAAATCACGCTGGTGGTGAAGAGCGAGAAGCCGATCACCGAGAGGAAGAAAATGATGTCACGCGAATCGAGCACGCCTTTTTGGAAGCCCTCAAAGTGGGTGATCACGCTGAAGGAGGTGACGACGTCCATCACCCACTGCCAGTGGGGGGAGAGGTTGGGCAGCAGGTTGATGACGGGCGGATAGCCGGCCAGAATCAGGAAGAGACAAGCCACGACGGAAATGATGAAGCTGACGACCTGGCTGCGGGTGATGGCGGAGGTGATGCAGCTCACGGCCAGATAGGCGCCGGCCATCAGCCAACTGCCCACGTAGGCCGCGAAAATGACGCCGTTGTCCGGGCTGCCGAGGTAATTGACGGTCATGACCACCGGGAAGGTGAGGAGCAAGGCCAGGCCGAGGAAGAGCCAGGAGGCGATGAACTTCCCCACGATGGCCTCCCAAGGCGCAATGGGGAGGGTGAGCAGCAATTCCAGGGTGCCGACGCGGCGTTCATCGGCCCACAACCGCATGCCGACCGCCGGGACGAGGAACAGGTAGAACCACGGGTGCCAGAGAAAGAAGGAGGGGGCCAGAGCCGCCTCGCCGCGTTCAAAGAAACCGCCCACCATGAAGGTGAAGAACCCGTTCAAGAGCAGAAAAATGACAATGAACACATACGCCACGGGCGAGGAAAAATACGCCTGCAGTTCCCGTTGGGTGATGGTTTTGATGTGGCCCCAGTTATTCATGCTTTTGCCTCCTTGCCCGTGTCCGGCAGGGTGATGCCGCGGAACACTTCATCCAGCCGGCCTTCCTCGGTGCGCAATTGTTCGAGCGAACAGCCCTTGAGGGCCTCGCCAATCGCCGGGGCCAGGGCGCCGTTGGCGCCGCCCCCTTTGGCCAGCACCCGGAGGGTGACGCCGCCGGGGCCGGATTCCAGCACCGTGACCCGGCCCACGCCGGAAACTTGTTGCAGGCGCGAGGACAATTCCCCGGCGCCCAGACCCTTGACCCGGACCGTGACCGCGCCGGCCAGTTCCGACTTCTGCCGCAATTCCTGCGGGGTGCCGTTGGCCACGATGGTGCCACGGTCAATAATGATCGCCCGGGTGCAGACGGCGTCCACCTCTTCCAGGATGTGGGTGGAGAAGATGATGGCTTTTTTCTCGCCCATCTGGCGGATGAGCTGGCGGATTTCGTGTTTTTGATTCGGGTCCAGACCGTCGGTCGGCTCGTCCAGAATCAACACTTCGGGGTCGTGGATGATGGATTGGGCGAAACAGGTGCGGTGGCGGTAGCCTTTGGAGAGGGTATCCACGTTTTGGTGGAGAACGGATTCCAGAAAGCAGAGGTCCACGGCGCGGCGGAGGGCGGCGGCTTTGGCCGCACCGCGCAGACCGCGCATGGCGGCGGCGAAATTCAGGAAGCCGTACACGGTCATGTCGGTGTAGGCGGGGGCGTTTTCGGGCAGGTAGCCGATGAGCCGCTTGGCCGGGATGGGCTGGTCCGCCATGTCAAAGCCGCCCACGGAGATGCGGCCGCCGGTGGGCGGGATGAACCCGGTGATCATCCGCATGGTGGTGGATTTGCCGGCCCCGTTGGGGCCCAGAAACCCAAGCACCTCCCCGCGCCCCACGGTGAAGGAAACGCCGTCCACGGCGCGCTTGGACCCAAATGTTTTTGTCAAATTACTAACGTTAATCATGTCATCAACCGGCCATCGCCGACTTCCCCGGGCCCCCGGCCCGCTCGCAATGCAACCGCCATCCAGTAAACATCATTTCGTGGATTTGGACAATGATAATGAAAAATGTTCAAAAAATTCAACCTGGCAATGAACAAAATAAGATGGGCCCGGGCCGGGCGGACGGTGGGTGGCAGTCAAGGACCACAGCCGGGCCGGAGGGATTTACTGATTTAATGGGAGCCAAGAGAGTTTTGAGTTTTTGTGATATTTCCATTCAATTCCGTTGTAAATTCCTATCTTCCAGCAAGTTGCACCGACCAGCCTTAAACCTGCCGTCAACGCCGGGTCTTCTTGCAGCCAATTGTCATTGAACCAGTTGCAACTGCGGCCGGAACACGTTTCCGGCCGGTCAGGTCCGCCGCCCGGATGCGAAACCTCCTCCGGCCCCCCGTTCCGTCCGCCGCCAACGTCTCAAATTCTGAAATTTCAAATCTTCAATGCCTCCCACCTGCCCCTGCCCGTGTCGCGTTGGATTTTGGCCTTAAGTTTATTCTTTGGATTTTGAACTTCAAAGGCCCCCCGCCCCCATGATCACCCCACCCATCCATCCCAGGGGCCTCCGAATAAGGCAGCACGCCGGTCAGGTATTGCGCGCAAGGGCTTGCCAGGCGAAAAACGGGGCTTGAACAAAACCGGCGTTGGTGGTTGAATCATCAGGACGAATTAAAAAAAACCAAAAAATTATTTAACTAAAATCATTTCGCGTAGCTTCGGCTGCTGTCCACCACGAAACCTGGAAATTTCGCACAGAAGACAGCGCTTGAGATGCGCCCCAACCGGGGCGCATTGAAAGCGTTCTTCTGTGGGCCCTCCAGGTGCCTGTGATGGGACGCAAGTAAATGCGTCCCATGTTCATTTCAGGCACCAGAGCTCCCACAAAGACAGTCTCCAAACAGGGCTGATTCGCACGCGAGCGAATACAGCCATGCCTGCCAATTCAGACAAGGACGCTCCATCATTTCAATGGGGGCCGACCATTCCACACCCACTTTCCAAGATGCACACGGAGCTGGTCTGGGAGGGGAAATACGACGAGTTTGGGCGGAGGCGCGAATTGGACTTGGCAGCGCTGTCCATGCCGATGCAGCGCATCGAGACGGTGGACGAGCCGCGCCAAAGGGCGGCGGCAACGGGGAATCTAGAGCTGTTCGATAAACAGCTCGGCGGTAAAAAGCGCGACGATTTCCGCAACCGCCTCATTTGGGGCGACAACAAGCTGGTGATGGCCAGCCTCCTCAAAGAGTTCAAAGGCCGGGTTAACCTCATATACATTGATCCGCCGTTTGACGTAGGTGCAGATTTCACGATGGACGTGCAAATTGGCGACGGAGAAGAAACGGTAGAAAAAGACCAATCCACGCTCGAAATGGTGGCGTACCGGGACATGTGGGGCAATGGCAATGACTCCTACCTCCACATGATGTATGAGCGATTTTCTTTGATGCGTGAACTAACCCACCCGGAGGGAAGCATCTACATTCATTGTGATGCGAGGATGCTTCACTATTTGAAAGCAGTCGCTGATGACGTCTTTGGTCGGGAGAGGTTTATGTGTCAAATTATTTGGAAGCGGATGCAAAGTGGTCGCAAAGCGAAGGCGAACAAATGGTTGTCGGTGGATGACGTGCTTCTTTTTTACCGGATGAATGGCACAAAGTATGAGCCTCAGTATGTCCCTTATTCAGAAGAATACAAAAGACGTTTTACGGAAAGGGATGAACGTGGCGCCTATTACTGGGATAACATTGGCACATATTCTGAAGAGCGTTTACAACAACTTATCAAGGAAAACAGAATCAAATTTCCGAAAAATCCAAACGCAAAGCCCCGGATGAAGAATTATCTTCAAGAGGGAAAAGGCATATTGATCGACAATATCTGGACTGATATTGCCCCGGTTAATTCGCAAGCCGATCAAGACACGGCTTATGCCACTCAAAAGCCCGAAGAATTACTCGAACGCGTTATCAAAGCCAGCAGCGGTCAAGGAGACCTTGTGGCTGACATATTTTGCGGTAGTGGCACGACTGGCGCAGTGGCGGAGCGTTTGGGGCGGCGTTGGATTATGGCTGATTTGGGGCGGTTCGCCGTTCACACAAGCCGCAAGCGGTTGATTGAATTGCAACGTGAATTGCATAACGAGGGCAAGCCCTACCGAGCATTTGACGTTCACAATCTTGGCCGTTACGAGCGCCAGTGGTGGCAAAAAGACCGGCTTAAAGGCGCGGACACGGAGCATCGCCGGGTGGTGTTGGAATTTTTCAAAGCCGAGATTTTATCCAACGCCCCTTCGCCTTTATTGCACGGGCGCAAAGGCGGTGCGTTCTGCCATGTGGACGGCATTGATTCCATCTTCACACGGGTGGAAGCCACCGCCGTGGCGAAAACTGTTTCCGCAGCAGGCGGGCGAGAAGTTTATTGTCTCGCCTGGGAATTCGAGATGGAATTGCGGCAGCATTGTCTGGCGCTGGAAGCTGAGTTCGGCTTGCGGATGAAACTTATTCCCATCCCGCGCGAAATCATGGAGAAAAACCGCACCAGTCCGCCGCCATTTTTGGAAATGGCATTGCTGGAAGCGGCTGCGATCAAAAACAAAGAAAAAGGCAAGACCGTCATGGAAGTAAAGCTCACCAAATTTTTGCCGTCGTTGGCGGAGGTGCCGAGCAGGGAATTGGAAGCCTTGAAGGAGCGTGCGGTTAAAAGCGGCTTTGATTTCATTGATTTCTGGGCGGTGGATTTCGACTGGCATCCCAACCAGCCGTTTCACCATGACTGGCAGGATTACCGGACCCGCAAGGATCGCACGTTGAAGACTGTCAGCGACGCCGGCCACATCTATGACAAGCCCGGCAAACATACGATCTGCGTAAAGGTGGTGGATACTTTTGGATGCGATACGAGTGTTGCGCTGGAGGTGGTGGTTTGAGCGCGGCAGCGGCGGCAGCGGCGGCAGCGGCGGCAGCGGCCGCAAATGCACAAAATCCAATGCCCGATGACAGTCTGACCATCAAGCCTGATGCGCTCGAACCGCTATTTGCCGCTTGGGAAGAACCGGAAAAGCATCGTGTCAGGAGCGCAAATGGTGAAGGCGCGGAGGTGCGAAAAGGCCGCCGGCCATCCAGCATTGTCATCGCGCAAAACCTGCGGGCGGCGGTGAAGGAATGGCGCGACAATTTTTATTTTGGTGCCAGCGAAACGACAAGGTATTTGCTGAATCATTGGTTTGGCCGGGCGCATGACCGGCGAGATTCTGGCGGGCCGGGCGATTTCCGCTATTATTTCTGCCAGCGCGAGGCGATTGAGACGTTTATTTATTTGAAGGAAGTCAGGCGGCTGGAAAGATTGTCGCAAGTCATCGCGGAGTTCGCCGGGGCGAATGCGGAAATCGCGGCGCTGGGCGTCACGGAGGACGAAGATTTGTGGAGCCGTTACGCCTTCAAGATGGCGACGGGTTCCGGCAAAACCAAAGTCATGAGCCTCGCGATAGTGTGGAGTTATTTCCATGCGCTGCGGGAAAGCGGGTCGGTCATGGCGAAGCATTTCGTCGTCGTCGCGCCGAATCTCACAGTATTCGAGCGGTTGAAGGAGGATTTCAAGCCAGAGGGCGGCGGGCCGGACATTTTTGATAAAGACCCGCTCATCCCGTCCGAGTGGCGCGGCGACTGGAATCTTTCGGTAGTGTTGCAGGACGAAGCCAGCGGCGCGGCCACCGGCGGCGTGCTTTACCTGACGAACATTCACAGGCTGTTCGACACCACGCGCCGCAAGAAGGAGGCGGAAACCTTCGACTGGATTGGTCCGGCGGTGTCGAAATCAAAGGCGTTGGACACTGGCGCGGAATTGCGCGACCGCATCACGAGTCATCCACGCCTGATGCTGATGAACGACGAAGCACATCACGTATGGGACCCGGATTCGGCGTGGAACGAGGCGATCGCTTGGCTGCATGAGGCCAACCGCAAACGCGGCGGGGAAGGCTTAGTCAGTCAGTTGGATTTTTCAGCCACGCCGAAAGACAACGCGGCAAATTATTTTAAGCACATCATTTGCGATACGCCGCTAGGCGAGGCGGTGGACGCGGGCATTGTAAAAACCCCGATCATCGGACGCGCCGGCAAACTGGTGGAGCAAGCCACGGACAACGCCGCGTGGAAGTACGAAATGCACCTCAAGCTCGGTTATGAGCGGTGGCGGCGCAGCAAGGAGGAATGGGAAAAAGGCGGCAAGAAACCCCTGCTTTTCGTCATGTGCGAGGACACGTGCGCTGCAGACGAGATCACTTCCCGACTCAATAAGGACGAGATTTTCAAGGAATTAAACGGGCGGACGATCAATCTCCACACAAACCTCAAAGGGAAAATCAGCAAGAAAACCGGATTCTTTGAAGCGAGTGAGAAGGAAATCAGCGACGAGGATTTGAAGGCGTTGCGGAAATTGAGCCGCGAACTGGATTCCGGCACCAGCCCCTATTTCTGCATCGTGTCGGTGTTGATGTTGCGCGAAGGCTGGGACGTTAAAAACGTCACCACCATTGTACCGTTGCGCCCGTTCAATTCGCCAGCGGGCATCTTGCCTGAACAAACGCTGGGACGCGGTTTGCGCCGCATGACGCCCACGGGGCAAGCAAATGAAACTGTCGTGGTGATCGAACATGAGGCGTTCGCCCAACTCTACCGCGAAGAATTGGCACAGGAAGGATTGCCACTGGAAATGGTGGACGTTGACCGCGTGCCGACCACGACCGTTTCAATTTTCCCCGACCCGGCCAAGGACTGGGAAAAGTTGGATATTTTAATCCCGCGCCTGACGTCGGCATCGCAAACGCTGGCCTCACTTGGTCCAATCACCGAGGCAGAGGTGCGAGCGGCTTTCAAAAACTTCAAACCGCTGCCGCTCGGCGAGCGCGGCCCCGACGAAGTTCAATATGAAGGGAGACACTTAATCACCGGGGAGGTCGTCGAGCGCATGAAGGTGAACCTCACCTTGCTCGAATCGGGCATGGGCGCGCTGTCATTTTACGTTCAAGAGTTGGAATACATCGCCAAGATAAAGGGGACGCACGCGGTTCTTTCGCCGCTGCTGCAACTTTTTTTTGAGCAGGTCATATTCGGGACGGGCCATTCTATTTTTGATCCACTGTTGGTAAAACGGCTCTCGGATAGTGACGTGCGCGAGCATGTACGAGCGGTGTTTGTGCCGATCATCCGTAAGAAAACCCTGTTGGAGCAGAGCCGGCGAATAGAGGCGACACCCATCCCGGTGTCGAGTTGGCGACCGTTCCAAGTGACCGCCAGCGAGCGGCGGCCAGTGATGAAAGCCGACCGGACGGTATTCAACCTGGTTCCATGCAATCGGTCGTTGGAACAGGCAATGGTGGAATTTATCGGCAAGGCCGATGATTTGACGGCGTTTGCCAAGAACGCCGGCCCGCAAGCGTTGCGGATTGATTATCTGGCCGGTGCCTTGAGATTGGCATTCTACACGCCGGATTTTTTTGTGCGGAACGGCACGACACTGTTTTTGGTTGAGACCAAAGGCCAGGTTGACCGGGATGTTCCAGCAAAGGCGAGGGCAGCGGTCGAATGGTGCAAGTCGGCAACGACAAAATCGGTGAGACTGGAATTTGTCTATGTGCCGGAAGGCGTGTTTCAGCGGTTCAAGGGATCAACTTTTGCCGAACTGGTGCGGGTATGCGCCCCATCGCTGCATGACCTTTTGGATCAGCAGGCGTTCCATGCCGAGCTTCCGTTGTTTGCCCAGGCTGGGGTTGAGGGGCTGGAGAGCCGCATGAGCGGATCCAAGACGGAGGAAATAATTCCGCAAAAATTGATCGCCGGACTGCCCGAACGGATGCGCAAATCGGTGGATGAGGCGGTTTCGCTCTACCTGTTTTTTGAGAAAAAGCCCGGAGTGAATTTCGCACCCGTTTTCACCGCGCTGCTTGGCGTTATGGATGAAACGGCGAAGGGGCTGGTGATGCAAAAATTGCAAGGCAGGTTGCCGGCTAACGCTCAGGAGCAAAAAAACTGGTTCGAGCCATATCTGGGAAGGGTGGACGCCCGGATGCACCGCCATTACACGGAACTGGCAAGGAATCTGCGTAAGACGATGGTTTATCAGGCCGGGGTTTCACCACTGGGCCAGTTGCGCTCATGTTTGGATTTTGCCTTGAATGATTCGACAGAGTTGACGGGAGTTTTTGAAGCGGTGAAAGAGGAGTTCCAAATTGCAGGAAGTCGGTCATTGCTTGATGCGGTTCAAAAGGTCAATGATTTTCGGAACAGTTACGTTGCCCACCAAGAAAAACCGCTAACCAAACCCGCCGAGGCGCGGGTGGCCTTGGTGCAGTGGGTGCAGACATTAATTGCACTGTGGGAGGAAAACGCTGACACGATTTACACCAAACGCTGCGACGTCAAACTACTGCAGATCACGCCAAAGGAAATTGCGGCGGTGGGATTTTCTGCCAAAATCAGCGCCAGTTTGCCGGAGATTCAACTTGGCCCGCCGGGAAATTTGCCGACGGAATACGCACGGCGTTTGAAGAACGAGATCGCCCACCAGGTTCAGAAACTGGCTGATTTGCGTTTTGGTTCAAAGGCAGTCGAAGTCGAGTGCGTCGAAGTCCAATCCGGCTCCTTGCTTTTTGTGGTGGTGGTGACTGCCAAACAAGCTGTGACGGTCGGCGGGATAACCGCGATTGGGGCGGGTGGCTATAAGTTCATCATTGATTACGATAAATTTCGTAAAAACATCCCACAGTTCGTTGCGGATATCCGTCGCGCCTTGGGCAAAATCAGGAAGTCGGTTCAAAATCTGCTTGATGAGCCGAAGAATCCGTTTCGCAAAGATGACAAGGACGAAAAGCATTAAACCTTCGACGCTGGGACAGTAGCCTTATAGGTGGCGAAACCCCGCCTCGCCGTCGATTTCCGAGACCGCCGGCGCGGTCTGGCCGACCGACGAACCCGCCCCGCGCAGACCCAGCAGGAGCGTCGGCATGGGGAACACCGTCCGTCTTCCCATGGCGGGCTGCTGTAACAGCGGGCTAATTCCAGGGTTTGCCTTCAAGCAGCAATGATTTTGCAACCAGTTCTGTGACGAGTCCATCTAAAAACGACCGCAACCAAAAAAAACACTTGCCTGGAGAAAGCTATTTATTGTTGTTTTGCAAATCGGGGGGAATGCGTGTAAGGTATCTAGGATAGCAGCCGGTGTTCATGAACGACTCAGCAGCCAATGAACCGTCCGCGGGCGGGGGAAAACCCGGCCGGCCGCCGGCGTTTGACGAACTGATTGTGTCGGCGGCCTCGTGCGGCATCCTGGTCTATGACGCCACGGGCCAATGCCGAAGGGCCAACGAGGCGGCGGCGGAAATCTCGGGTGGCACCCTCGCCGGGGTGCTGGCGCAGAATTTCCGGCAGCTCCAAACCTGGGAGGATTCCGGGATGCGGCAGATGGCGGACGAAGTGCTGGCGGACGGCAAGGCGCGGGCGGGGGAATTCCATTCGGTGACGACGTTTGGCCGCGACATGTGGGTGGCCGGCCGGTTCAGCCGTTTTGAACAGGGCGGGCACCCCCATTTATTGCTGATCCTGACCGACATCACGGAAGGGAAATCGTTGGAGGAGCAGTTCCGGCAGGCGCAAAAAATGGAGTCCATCGGCCGGCTGGCGGGCGGGGTGGCCCATGATTTCAACAATTTATTGACGATCATTTCCGGGTATTCACAGATGATGCTCAGTGAGGCGCCGCCGGGGCATCCCTTGCGGGATTACCTGTTGGAGATCAAAAAGGCGGGTGAACGCGCCACGGTCCTGACCCGCAAACTGCTGGCCTACAGCCGCCGGCAGATTCTCGCGCCGGATGAGCTGGATCCGAACGCCTTGGTGCAGGATGCGGAGAGCGTGATCAAAGGGGTGTTGGGGGAGGATGTGGATTTCGTCACCGCGCCCGGCGCCGACCTGGGGTTCATCCGGGTGGATGCGGGCCAGTTGGAGCAGTCGCTGATGAACCTCGCCATCAACGCCCGGGACGCCATGCCGCGGGGCGGGCGGTTTACGATCGAAACCGCAAATGTGGAACTGGATGAAGCCTACGCGCACACGCATCCGGAGGTGACGCCCGGGCCTTATGTGCGGCTGACGGTGAGCGACACGGGCTGCGGGATGGATGAGGCGACCCGGGCGCATATCTTTGAGCCGTTTTTCACCACCAAGGAGCCGGGCAAGGGCACCGGGCTGGGTTTGGCGATGGTGTTTGGTTTTGTCAAACAGAGCGGCGGACAGATGACGGCGCAGAGCCAGCCGGGCCGGGGGAGCACGTTCAACCTGTATTTTCCCCGGGTGTCCGCCCCGGCGGCGGAACGGGCGTACGCGGAGGCGGCGCCGGGCGGGGGCGAGACCATCCTGCTGGTGGAGGATGAAGAGGATTTGCGGAAGCTGGCCTTGGAACTGTTGACGCAGCAGGGCTATACGGTGCTGGAGGCACCGGACGGCCTGACGGCGTTGCGGCTGGCGGAGGCGTATCCCGGGGCGATTGACCTGCTGGTGACCGACGTGGTGATGCCGGGGATGGACGGACGGCAACTGGCGGGGCGCCTGGCGGCGCTGCGGCCGGCGGTCAAGACGCTGTTCATGTCCGGTTACACGGACGACACGATCCTGCGGCATGACATTCAGATGTCGGAGACGTCCTTTTTGCAGAAGCCATTTTCAGTGGAGGGGCTGCCGCAGAAGGTGCGGCAGGTGTTGGGAAAATGACGGGGGGACAAATTATAAAGCATCTTCCACAGATCGGACCGGACCGGCGGGGCGGGGTCAGGGCCAACGGTCCAGGATTTGGCGGACTTTGGCGGGCAGGGTCTCAGGGGTGAAGGGTTTGGACAGAAAGTTGGTTTCGGCGGGGCGGACGCCGTGGTGCCGGAGGGTGTCGTCCGCGTGGCCGGAGATGAACAGGGTCTTGAGGTCAGGTTGCAAAGCCGCCACCTGGCCGGCCAGCCGGGTGCCGCCAAGGTCGGGCAGGACGACGTCGGCGATGAGGAGGTGGATGGGGCCGGCGTGGTTTTGGGCCAGGACGAGGGCGTCGGCCCCGCGGGCGGTGTCCAGGACCGTATAGCCGCAGTTTTGGAGGATTTGCCGGGCGAGGGTGCGGACGCCGTCATCGTCTTCGACCAGCAGGATGGTTTCCCAACCGGAGGGCGGGGTGGTTTCGTCGCCGGAGCCGGCGGCCGGGCCGGGTTCGGGTTCGATGGCCGGCAGATGGAGGGTGAAGGTGGTGCCGCGGCCGGGTTGGCTCTGGACGGTGATGTGGCCGCCGCCGTCCTGGACGAAGCCGGCGACCATGGCCAGGCCCAGGCCGGCGGCCGGGCCCGCTTCATCGGCGGCGTAGGCCGGTTCGAAGAGGCGGGCTTGGGCGGCGCCCTCCAAACTGTTGCCGGTGTCACTGACGGTCAGGGTCACGTAGGGTCCCGGGTTGACTCCGGGATGGAGGCTGGCATCGGCGGCCTCGAGCCGGAGGGCGGCGGTTTCCAAGGTGAGGCGGCCGCCCTGGGGCATGGCATCCCGGGCGTTGATGGCCAGGTTCATGAGCACCTGCTCCAACTGGCCGGCGTCGGCTTTGACCAGGGCGGGGGCGGGGGCGAGCCGGGTGACGAATTCGACGTCCTCGCCGAGCAGACGTTTAAGCATTTTTTCACAGTCGGCGACGACCTGGTTGAGATCGAGGACGGCGGGGTCGAGGATTTGTTTGCGGCTGAAGGCGAGGAGCTGACGGGTGAGGACGGCGGCGCGTTCCCCGGCCTTTTTAATTTCGGCGAGAAAATCGCGCGTGCTCTCGTCCAAGAGGGAACTGCTCAACAGCATGTCGCTGTAGCCGAGGATGATGGTGAGGAGGTTGTTGAAGTCATGGGCCGCCCCGCCGGCCAGCCGGCCGATGGCCTCCATTTTTTGGGCCTGGCGGAACTGGAACTCCAGGGACTTTTGGGCGGTGATGTCCTGATGGGAGACCAACACAGCGCCGGCCGGGATGGCCAGAGGGGTGACTTGCAGCAAATACCACCGCATGGGCTTGGAGGCCGGGCCGGGAAACTTCGAGGCGTAGCCGGGGCTGGCCCCGGTCAGCACGGCATTGATGCCCTGACAGGCGGCCTGGGCCTCCCCGGCATACGGCCCGGTGGCGTTGCGGGCGGCTTCCAAATAATTGGCGCCCACCTGCAGGCCGGCGCCGGTTGGCGCCGCGGTTTCAGAGGCGAACCGGGTCCAAGCCTGGTTGACCAACAGGATTACGCCCTGCCGATCCAGCACGGCCAGACTGGCCGGCAGGGTGTCGAGCACCACCTGGCCAAACCGGAGATCGGAGGGCGGGGCGGATGGTCCTGTTTGTTCGACGGACATAATATGAGCGGTCAGTTGCGGGGCTTCACCCGTTGGTCCAATTGTCGGCGTGCCCGGCGCGCGAAAAATGCCCCTCCGGGACGGCAAAGTCAATTACAAGTCTCCTTCAGCGGCCGAAGGCCTTGCGAGATTCGGCCAGACCGCATTCGTAACTGGCAATCAACTTGTCCCAGGCCGCCTCCGCTTCGGCGTCAACTTGCCGCCGGACGGGATCGGCTTCATACCACGCAAGGCTGCCGGCCATGCCGGTGCGAAACCGGGTGGTGGCCACAAAGTCCGGCACGAACCGCTTGATCTTGCGGTTGTCAAACACCGTGGAGTTGGCCTTGTCGCCGAGCAGTCCGCCGGCCAGTTCGGGCAGGCAGGCGGTGAGGTAATCGGTGGCGATATGCACCAGCCGGGGCCGGGGCGCGCCCGCGACTTCGGCGATGGTCTGGTAAATCTGATTCCAGGTGAGCACTTCATCCGAGGTGATGTGAAAGGCCTGCCCGATGGCCCCGGCATGGCCCAGCAGACCGACCAGGCCCTTGGCAAAGTCGGTGTTGTGGGTCATGGTCCAGAGGGCCGTGCCGTCGCCAGGGACAATCACCGGACGGCCCTGGCGCAGGCGGTGGACGATGGTGTAGTTCTGCGGGCTGTTCACCGGCACGGGGATGCGGGTTTCGTCATAAGTCCAGGACGGGCGGACGATGGTCGCCGGAAAGCCCTCCTCGCGCAGGGCGTGGAGCAGGCGCTCCTCGCCGGCCAGCTTGTTCCGGGCATATTCCCAGAAAGGATTGATGAGCGGCGTGGACTCAGTGATGGGAAAATGGAGCGGGGGTTTTTGATAGGCACTGGCGGAGCTGATGAACACGTACTGCGCGGTGCGCCCGCGAAACAGCGGCAGCCGGGCTTCGATATCCGCCGGGGTGTAGGCGATGAAATCCACCACCGCATCCCAGGCCTCGCGGCCCAGCAACGCCTGGACGTCCGCCGGCCGGCCCATGTCCGCCGTCCATTGGCGCAGGCCGGGCACCGACGGCCGGCGGCCGCGATTCAACACGGTCAGGTCAAATCCGCGCGCGACCGCGAGTTGGGCGCAGGCCGAACTGATCACGCCGGTACCACCGATAAACAGCACTTTCATAATGGCGATCCGCCAAACGAAATTATCCGAGGCGTACGCGGAAAAAAATCATTTTGTTTTCAGTTGCGAGGAAGGGTGAAACCCGCTTCCAACACCCATACTTTTAATGCAAAGAAGATTTCGATCATGCGACGATGGTCATCACGCTGGGCGACGATGACTTGGGCGTTATAATCGTTGGCGCGGGTGGTGGCGATGGTTTTTTTAAGGCGCATACGCCTGAAAAATATATCAAACCATTTCACAGCCATCCCATAGGAAATTGAAAAAAAGGTTGGAAATTTCATGAAAATCTGCCACAAGGCAGATCATGAACATCACAAAAATTCCAACCACCGCTAAATTCACCGTTTGCCGCCAACTTTGCAACTACATTCCCAACCACTTGGTGCCCAAGCTGGCGCGGG
>Ga0302320_10006727_pt1 | contig 25440 bp, 31 predicted proteins | sample Bog_T0_3_FD_202130 | JGI IMG/M metagenome (GOLD analysis project Ga0302320, IMG submission 202130) | Peat permafrost microbial communities from Stordalen Mire near Abisko, Sweden - Bog_T0_3 | ecosystem: Environmental > Terrestrial > Soil > Wetlands > Peat | place: Sweden: Abisko, Stordalen Mire... | reverse complement strand
GGCAAAAACGATGCGCTTTTGGCAAAATAAGTGCCCGCACCCCCTCCATCAGCCTCGCGGCGGTGGTCCCGGCGGCCGCAAATCCGGGCAATTTTTTGTCCCGCTCGCTTACGCGGGGATTTGGGTCTCCGCACCAAAGACGAGACCGAGGCCCGGAGCCTGCTAAACGCCCGTAACGAAGCCATGCGCCAGCCGGTGCTAAACTTGCACCTTGCCCGCGCCTACCTGACCGCCAGCGATCCCGCGTTTGTGGAACGCACCTGGCAGAGCGTCATGGACCAGTTGCAGGCACGCGGCAAGGACAGCAGCCGCGAGCGTTACGCCAGCGTGTTCAAGTCGCCGTCCTACAACGGACTGCGGAACAAAAAATTGCTGGAAACGACCGCCGAAGATTTCTTTGCGGTGTTCAAGGAGGGCAAAGTTGCCATCACCTGTTTTTTGAAACGGCTGCACAACTTCGCCTTGAGTTTGGGCTGGATTGCGCTCCCCGTGGTTGCCCCCTACCTCTGGCCTAAATACGAGGCCAAAGACCGGCGCGGCATCACGCCGGACGAACAGGAGAGCATCCTTGCCATTGAGAAGAAAGCCGAGTGGAAGCTGTTTTTGGAACTGCTTTGGGAAACGGGCGCGGCGCAAAGCGACGCCGCCGCCCTGACCGCCGAGCATGTTGACTGGCAGAGCCGGACAATCACCTATTTTCGGATGAAAACCGGCTCGCGGGCGCAGTTCACGATCAGCAAGGCACTGGAAAAAGTGTTGCAGCAGTTGCCGACCACCGGCGCATTGTTCCCGAAACTTTCGACGTTCACGGCCAACGACCGGGCGAGCCGGTTTCGCCGCCGCTGCGGACGGGCGGGCGTCACTGGCGTGACGTTGCACAGCTACCGCTATGCGTGGGCGGAACGCGCCAAAGTCGTTGGAATGCCGGAACGGTTCGCCCAGGCCGCGCTGGGCCACAACAGCAAGGCCATTCACCGCGCCTATGCGAAACAGGCCCAAATCATTGTGCCTTCCCTTGAGGAATACGAAGCGAAGGCGGCGGCGGGACGGCAAACGGCGACGGCGAATTAAAAACAGAGAGGGGGTAGCCGGACGGCTGCCCCCTTCAAAAATCAGAAAATCATTACAGTTCCGGCTCCTCCGGCCCCTGTAATCTTTCCATCAATTCATCCAAAAGAGGGACGGACGGATAACTGCTTTCACCCTCATCACGGCCCATTTCCCACGCTTCCCAGATGGCCCCACGGACGGCATTTATCATCACGTCGCCTATCGGCGTTTGCTTGGCATGACCGGCGCGGACGCGCTGGCCCATCATGCCCAGCACCATGTTCTCCCTGGTATTTTCGAGGTCGTCGGACATATAAATCAGCGGCCAGCCATTTCCGGCAGTTCAAATCCATTGGCGTGATTTTGGGGAACACCGTTGCGTTTACGGGTGTTTTGGTGCTGCCAATGCTGGCTGATTGTGTTGGTGACTTTGACCAGAAACGAGCGGTCTTTCGTCAGTTCCAGCAAGTCCGCCGTAGCGAAATACTTCGCGGCATTCTGCGCCGGATTGCCGAGGGGCTTGAGCAGGCGGGCATTGACCAGCGCGGGAATGTCATGCACTTGGCAGTTCAGCACCCAGCCCGCTTGCTCCGCCGTGAGGCGGGCGGGCAATTCACCCAGGAGTGCCATAAACTTATGCTGATCTTCTTTCATACGCTAAACCAGTCGCGCCACGGTGAGGAGTGCGAACAGGATTTTTGATGGCCCGGTCAGGGCAAATTGGTGCCGGATTGCAGAATTGCGTAGCGCGAAGCGTCCGGCTGGCGGAATAGCTTATCACGCGCCGATAAGCGGAAAACAAGGCTGACAGCTTGCGCTGCCAGCCTTGTTGTGAATTCAGTTTCATTGGGATGAGGTAATCAACTTGCACCTGCCATGCTGCCATCTCCACCGTCCTCGCTCTCGCCGTTATCGCACGCCAAAGCTGCGAGCACAGCCACAGGAGCTACCATTACCATAAGCAACGGGACAGTCGCACACGCGACTGCACATGCAATTGTCCCGCCAACCGCCATCCCAGTCGCGGCGAGATCGTCGCCGCCATGCTTGTCATTGTTTGCACTCATAATAAGTCTGGTTAATTGTTAAAGTTTAGACCTGTTCGGAACCTTGAGCCTTGGATTTTTGTTTGGCACGAAGTTTTTCAATCTGACGGCTCAAGTTAATATCAACCCCGGTAGAGGTGCCTGTGCTATTGTCAAAAAAACGCTCCTCTTGATTTGACTGGGAATCCGTAAAAATCTTGACCGTCTCGCTGTCAACTTCGCTCTGAATAAGCAAGTCTAACTTATCCAAGTCAGCTTCAAGCTTAGCATCATACAGCGCCTGTTGATAAATGGCCAGGGCCACGGCGCTTAAGGCGAAGAATCTAGCCACGGCAACCGACACGAATATTCCAAAGATCATTGACGCGATGAAACACAGAACGGGCTCGACCACGGTATAAATTTTACGATGTGATCGGAGGAAAGCCGGGAGGGGTAGCTTTTCGAGGTAACTTATTCCTGTAGAGTAGCTATGACAAAACTCGCCCCGACTTAGTTCCTGCCACCGGCGGCGTCTAATAATGAAGCCCCCGATTAAAATGGCCCACGGCAGTTCGTCGAAAAGGGCGCCGGCCGGGTGGAAGAAAAGCAGGTTGATATTGGCCAACCCACTCAAGAACATCAGGAACATTGCAAGGCCTATCAATCTGGATGATTTACATGTCCTTATGCCCACTTTTGTATGAATTAGCATGAGCCAGGGGATCGCCACAATTGAAGCAAAAAATTGCATAATCCTTTTTGAATCAAAGAGCGTGAATGTTGGTAGCTGTTGTGATGTTTGTTGATTTTTCATTTGTTTGTTTTTTTGATTTGAACGCAACCGGCTCGTGTCCCGTCACCGCAAAACTTTTGCGGATGAAGCACCGGAATTTCAGTTTGTTTTAATGGCCAGTCGTTCATAACGGTCACCATTTCAGCAAAAAATCGAACGGCTGACGGCGTCGTTGTTTGGTTCACCAATCGTGTTTTCCAATTGCAATTTTGACGTCATTCGACCATCTTCGCGGCATGAGCCGTAACACGAAATGCAACACGATTCCGAAATACCCTAATCTGCATTTGTATTTCGATTTGAAGCGGAAGCGGCTGATTCACTCAAGATTTTTCAAGGTGGAATCGACTGCCAATACGAAGTTTGCGGAACATTTTTCCAGGGGTTCATTTGTTCGCGAAATCTGTATCCTGATTTTGCTGGCAAAATATCGTGGACCGTTTTCAGAGAAGCCAGAAACGCCAATTCCTTTTAATGAAAAAGCCTTACGTCTATCTTGGCTGAATTCCCTCGGCAGCGACTTCAGCAAAGATTCCCATCAAACGAATTTCGCGGAGTGGTTTGAACTGGTTCCCTTTGTGACCGCATCGAGAGCCGCGGCGGGAAAACGCAAAAAACCAGAAGATGAAGAGACGAAGCTGCCTCGGGCCAATTACTTGCCTTTTCATCTGCGCTTGGAAAATGTGCATATCCATATCTCTGATACAATCGACACAACTACCTCAGCCCCGGAAGCGGATGAAGGCGACCTGAGAACCCTGGCCCTTAACTTGGAAAAAGGCCGAATGAAAGGCCAACTGCCTTGGTGCGGGATCGTAAACGGAATGCTGGCGGATATTGATGAGGACAAGAAAGGACAGGCCAAGAAGAAATGGGGAAAATCTAAGGGGAACGTTCTTACTGTTTTCGACACCGAAAACAAGCAGGCTGAGAATCAGCGCAAATTTGGAGATAGGATCGTTGACAAACTAAAGCGGGAAACCTTTGGAAATATATTTTTTATGATAGGAAGCGCCACCTGTCCTATCAAAAGTTTCGCCATCACCGCAGTTGCAAATAACGTCTGGGATTATCAATCTGTAGCCAGGTTTGGAATTGCACATGAATATGGTGAGTATAGCCTCGCTGGTAGCTTGGAAAATGCGGCCTATTTCCGTGATACTAGATTAAGCGACAACAATACTTTTAGCGTTTCGGAAGGATTTTATGAAGAGCCCTGCCCGAGTTGGCTTCTGTTTGTGCCAGGTAATTACGAATTGGATACACTTCCGGAATCACATGCGCCAATGGGAACGTGGCTTGCATTTTATGGGAGTCTCCTCGGTGACTGTTATCATGAACAGTGCCTTTTGTTGGAGCGCTCCAACAAGATGCTAGATTTGTTTTATCGAAACATTATCAGACGTATGGGTCCCAAGTATCGCGCACTTAGGAGAGTGCCACCCCCCTTTGAGCTCGGGACCTCACAATAAAGGATCAATACGCTTTAAGGTAGCGGGATGCCCCAGTTGTTTGCCCGCCCCCGAACCCCCAATGACAATCCGTTCATCGAATCGGCCTTCAGCACCGTGAAACGGGCTCTGGAGTATGGCAGCAATTTCTCCATGACAGGAGCGCCGGCCGGTAATTTGTTCGATTTATTTTTGCTTAAAATTTCCCGTTGAACCAAATCTCGCATCGTGCTACTAAGAAAAAAAGGGGGACACATGGTAGAAATTCGCACGGACGAACTGGCGATGTTGCAAAAGCAGGAGGCGGAACTGGTTGCCAAGCTGGCGACCGTGCGGCAGGAGATTCAAGCCATAATGTCCACGCTCCCATTCAAAAGCAGAGCAGCAAAAAGGTGGCTGGCGTCCAACGAGGTGGGCCGGTTTATGGATCAAGTGCTGGCCGAGCTTGGGATTCAATTCACATCAGTTGACATATTCGAGACGGCCAAGAAGATGCAGCCGGACTTTGACCGCAAGGTGTTTGGACGGGCCGTTAACTGGTTGCAGCGCACCGGCGCAATCCAGAAAATTGAGGCCGGACGCGGCTGGCGTCCAGCCCGGTTCCAAAAACGAATCCAACACTAGCCAGCAATCAAAATCCGGGGATTTTGTCGAAATCGTTTGCCACGCAGGGACGCCAGCCTTTAGCCTTGGCGCAGCGATGGACGACCTCATTAAAAACGTGCGCACCTACCGCTTTGCGGCAGGACTGGCCGAACGCATCCGGCTGGCGGAACAAATCTTCCGCCGCATTGAGCCGGATTTGCGGATTTTTGTGTTCAGCAGCGTCACCAATGACGCCGCCAAAGACGCTTTGCAGGAAGTCTTGAAGGCCATCGCCACCAGCTTGAACAAGTTTCAGGGGGACACGGAAAAGCAATTTTGGGCATTTTGCTACCGAATCGCCAGGAACAAAATTTCTGATCACTACCGGCAGCAATACGCCGAGCGTTTCCAGCCGGTTGATCCGGCAGAACTCTGGAAAATGATGGAAGTGTCCGCGCAGGACGCGCCCATCTCCGCCGCCGTCCGGCACGATCTCGACTACGCCATTAAGCTGCTAACCGCCGCCAAGCCAGACTGTTCAGACCTGCTTTGGCGGCACTATGTCGTCGGCCTCGACTACGCCGAACTTGCCGAGGAACGGAATCAGACTTATGATGCGATCAGAATGCAAATCGGACGTTGCCTAGACCAAGCCAAGTCGCTAGTTTCCTGATATGGCCGAACTATCACAGAAAGAACAGCTTGCCTTGCACGAATTCAGCGTGCGCTACCGTGCTGGACTGGCGAAGCAGCACCCAACGACGGAGCAGAACCTTGACGCCGTGCGCGATGCCGTGCGTGAACAATACGAGCAGGAACGCGCCGAGGAGAGCAGCCGGACGCCGGAGCCGCCGAGTGCCGCGCCAGAGCGCGAACCGGACGCCCCGGAGGCTTAAACCGGCAATTCAGCTTGGTTGCCTTTCAGGTGGTAGGTCCGCACGAAGGCGAGGCGATCCCCGTTGAACATGAAACGGATGTTGATGAAAAATACCCCGTCGCTCGTGCTCCGGTAGAGAAATTCCTTTTCCAGCAATTCGCGCAGCCCGCGCCGGAACGTGCGCTTGTTCAAGCCGCAGTCTTGCGCGAGGTATTGGCTCAATTCGATTTTGTCATGGCCGGGATTTTCCCGCATCTGGTGATAAACCAGTTCAAAAATTTGCATCCCGGATTTTGACAGGCAGCAGGCTTGCTTGATGCCGTCCAGAAACAGTTTCACAAAGCGGCTGGCGTCCACTTCCTCCTGCCACCAGAACCCGACGCCGCCGATGCCTTTGATCTCGCCCGTCGAATTGTCCACAATCACCGACGCCTTGCCGCCCGGCACTTCAAACCGCTTGTGCCGGGTCGCCAGTCCGTTCGACGGCGGGATGCTCGGATTGACGCGATAAACCGGCAGCCCGCGTTTCGTGGTGACGAGATTTCCTTGAGTGTGTTCGGCCATTTTTACCTCCTGATTTTGGTCGTGAACGACTCGCACCCTGTCACAGTTTGACCAAAATCGCAACGGGTTTTTGGCCGTCGAAAACCCGAAACTGTCCGTTCCCGGCCAGAATGTGTCCGTCCCGGTTCTGAAAAATCAAAGGCTTAACGCATTCCTCTTTCTTATACTAAAAAGGAGCCTGCCCACGACCACCACCACGGCCACCAACCACCCGCCGAGCGCGTTTCAAAAGCGCAAGCGATGGCGGGTGGTTGCCTCACCGACACCCTTGAGAACAGTTTTTCAAGATTCAAAAACTCAAAAAGCCGAAACCCGCCTTGCAACCTACGGCGCTCTTTTTAAGGCGCGGTTGCAAGGCGGGGTGCTGGCGCACGGCCAACATCCAGAAAGAAAGTTTTCAGAAATGAAACTATCGGTGCGGCTTCGCCGCCCGCATTAGCTCGTCAGGGAGAAGAAAATGTTTTGTCTGCCGGGAGGGTAGCCGCCACCGGCCCAGACCCATCCAGAATCAAAACTATGGGCCAGCGGCAGCGTGCCACTACAAGCTCACCGTTCCGGTGTGTGCCGCCGGTTGCGCATTGTCCTGGACAACGACCTCGATGGACTCGATCAGCGGGGCTTGCGCATCCGCCGGTTTCGGCCACAGGTTGCGGTCATACTCTTGGATGAAATCCGCCGTCCCCGCCAGCAACGCCATGATGACCGGCTGCAAATTTTTACCCGTCACCTTCACGCCGAGAACCGTATAGACCAGCACGAAGTTCGTGCCGTGGTTGCCATCGTAAATGATGTCCAACAGGTAGCCGTAGCCCGGCGCGTGCGTCGGCTTGTTGGCGCGTTTGATCTTCAAACGCTCCACGCGGTCTTTCGCCGCGAAAGCAACGTAGCCGCCGCCGTCCGGTGCTGTTGACGACGGCGAAGAATCCGCCGTCCGTCTCCGAAAATTTGCCAGTGGGTCATTCATAAATTTTTCCTTTCTGTTTTAGCGTTCCATTCCCGGCCCGTCCTTTTCATGGTGCTGCGCACGGGACGAGAGCAGCTTGTTCCAAACGTCCTGCGCTGCGCGCATTGCCCGCTCGCGGACTTGCGCCATGAACGTCACCGGATGCTGCCACCAGCGCGAACCGACGCCGCGCTGTTGCACCTGTTGCACTTCGCCCCCCTGCCGGATGGACTTGAAGAACGGGAGAGCTTCGTTTGAAATTGTGACCTGCCGGACGGCCTTGCAACGCTCCGGGTCCGGTTCCGTCCCTTTGCGTTGCATGGCCGTCGCCGCGACGCCGATTTTCGGCTGCGGCTCGCGGTCAATTCCTTGCGCCTTGAGCGTGCGGTGATCCACCCGCTCCGGGCGACCGGCTTTTTCCAAAGCTGAATTGACCGCTTCCGCCCAGGTCTCGCGTTGATGACACAGCAAACTTTTCTCATTCCACTCTCGCGGCTTTTTGGCCGAGAAATTGTCGCCCTCCAATTTCCGCATCGTGCATAAAATGTGAACGTGTGGATTGGTGCCGCTCGCGGGATGATGCAGGGAGATTTCGGCGACCATGCCGTGTGTGACCAGCTCCTTTTTCGCCCAATCCACCGCCGTCTGAAATTGCTCGTCGGCGGACAGCTCTGGCGGGACGGCCAGAATGAACTCGCGTGCGAGTTGTGCGTCCACCCGTTTTTCGCTCCGCTCGACGGTGTTCCAAAGCTGGTTGGAATCCTGCGCCCAAGCGGGCGCATTTTCCGGTGCGAAAATCGCCGATTCAATGACGCCCCTGGCACGCCGGGCGTAGTCGAAAGTTTTCTCCCGAATTTCGTCGCGGAGTTTCGTGCCTGCACGATAGGCAGCAGCCGCGATGACCGAGCGGTCACATTTCGCGCGACTGAAAATTTTCGCCTCTAGCCTGAAAAATGCCATGCCCTACCAGTCGCCATCCGCCCCCCTAAACCGAACACGATTTCTGGCATTATAGCACAGGCAGCCGCAGCTTGTCTTGGGGGACGTGGCGGGGGCACGGGGCAAGCCCGGAAAAACAGCCCGGTGGAAAAAAAGGGGGAATGGCGAGGTTATACATCGCGCAAAAAAAAATTGCGCGACGTCACCTCGCCAGAGGGGGCTGACGGCCCCCTTGGATCCCCCGTTTCAAGGGCGTGCCGCCCTTAAAATTCCCTGCCCAAAGGCTGTCCGCCTCTGGACACCGACGAGGGGGCGTGCCTGCCCCTCGACCCAGCCCAACCGTGCGCCGGTTGGATGCGCGGCAAAGGTTGCCACCCTTGCATCCGGCCACCGGGAATCGTGCCGTCCCCGTTCCCCTTGCTTGCTACCCCGCCCGGCCATTCGAGGCGCGGGCGGGCCAGTGGGAAAAATGGAATTTTTCCAATTTGCCTTGCCGGGTTTGCCGGTCACGGCATACCCTTTTTTGCATGGCCTATGGCGATGATGATTTGCCGGAGTTCCACCCCCAAACCGTCATCCGGGATTGGGGTCAAGGCGAAGCCTTCCACTTATCCGACGCCCTGACGGGGGTGTGTTGCTTTGGCGCAACCGGCAGTGGAAAAACTTCCGGCCCGGCCAAGCACCTGGCCTACGGCTACCTCGCCTCCGGTTTCGGCGGACTCGTCTTGTGTGCCAAAAAAGAGGAACGCCGGCAGTGGCAAAAATGGGCTGCCGAATGTCACCGCACCGATGATTTAATCATCGTAAATGCCAGCGGTGGAAACCGCTTCAATTTCATGGATTGGGAGGCCAGCCGACCCGGTGAAGGCGGCGGCTTTACCCTCAACATCGTCGCCTTGCTGGATGAAATCGCCAAGGCGGTTTCAGGCGGGGCGGGCAAAACCGGCGGCGACCAAAAGTTTTGGGAGGACGCCTTGCACAATCTCCTTTCCAATCTGGTTGACCTGCCCGTGCTGGCGGGACTGGAAGTGTCCCTGCCGATGCTGCGTTCCATTGTCAGCAGCGCGGCCATCAGCCCGGCCCAAGCCGCCGATCCCCAATGGCGGGAAAAAAGTGTGTGTGGGCGAATGTTGCAGGAGGCGGACAAGGCCACCCAAAAAGCTGACCCCGAAATCCGTGCCGATTTCGAGGAATGCTTCACCTACTGGACGCTCGATTTTCCCGCGCTTGCCGACAAAACCCGCAGTTCCATCCTGCTTAATTTTGCCGTCTTGATCCGTCCGCTCGTCACCCGCCCGTTGCGAAAACTCTTTTCGTCGGATACCAACGTCAAACCCGAAGACACGTTCAACGGAAAAATCATCATCGTGGATTTGCCGGTGCAGGATTTCAAACTCGTTGGCCGGGTGGCCAGTCTCGCCTGGAAATACTGTTTTCAGGTCGCCGTCTTGCGACGGACACCACCGACGAAACCGGACACCTATTTGCGTCCGGTTTTTCTGTGGGCAGACGAGGCCCACAACTTTGTCTCGGAATTTGACAGTGAATATCAGGCCGTCGCCCGTTCCGCTGGCGGATGCACCGTTTATCTCACGCAGAACCGTGAAAGCTACAAGCGTGTTTTGGGCAACGACGATGCTGTGGATTCTTTGCTCGGAAATTTGCAGGCCAAATTTTTCTGCCAGAATTCCGGCGACACGAACGAATGGGCGGCCAAGCTTTTAGGCGAGCGCTATCTGAACATTACCAGCACTAATGTAGGCCGGTCAGATTCAAGCGCCGACAATCAAAGCGCATCGTCCGGCGTCACCCGCAGCGAACAACGCCGTTATTTTGTCGAGCCATCCCGGTTCACGATTTTGAAGCGCGGCGGCGTCCATCACGGTTTCCAAGTGGAAGCAATCGTTTACAACGGCGGACACCGTTTCCCGACCGGCGCACCTGGCAGGGAGGAATTGCTGCCCTACAAGCTCATCACGTTCAATCAGCGTTGAATCTGTCACGGCCATGTCATCGAATGTATTTACTGTCCAAGAGGAAATAGAAAATCCCACACCTAAACATCACCATGTAGTGATTCTTGGGGCTGGAGCGAGCCTAGCCGCATTTCCGAACGGTGATCGAAACGGTCAGAAGCTTCCAGTCATAAAGAATTTTGTTGATGTAGTCGGGCTAACTGAACTTCTCTCTTCCAATGGTATCAACCCACCGCATGAAGATTTTGAAGGTATTTACTCCGACATTGCAGTTGATGCAAGCAAGACGGCACTTCGGAATGAGATTGAACAGCGTGTTTATGATTATTTTTCCTCATTGAGGCTTCCAGATACTCCAACTTTGTATGATCATTTAATTCTCAGCCTGCGCCCCAAGGATATAATTGCCACATTTAATTGGGACCCGTTTCTTTGGAATGCTGCTGCACGCAATCGCCATTTTTGCACGCCACCAGATTTATTGTTTCTGCATGGGAACGTTGCAATTGGCCACTGTCCAGATTGCAAGATCGTCCTTTGCCGTGGCCATGATTGCCCCCAATGTGGGCACACCCTCGTAGCATCGCCACTGCTTTACCCGGTCAAACAAAAGAATTATCAATCAGACCCTGCAATCGCAGCTCATTGGCGCACGCTTGCGTCCGCCCTCAGATCAGCCTGGACAATAACTTTCTTCGGTTACGGCGCACCCAAAACTGATGTTGAGGCAATTGAACTCTTAAAGAATGCGTGGGGAAATCCAGAAAAGCGCCTGCTCGAAGAAACCGAAATCATTGACATCCGCCCGAAGGACGACCTTACAGCCACTTGGAATCCCTTTATTCATTCTCACCACTATGGGATTCACGGATCGTTCTATGACTCCAACATTGCCAAACACCCCCGACGCAGTTGCGAAGCGTTGTGGGAACGTGTGGCGCAAGCGCGATTCGTGGAAGGGGGTGTCGATTTCCCAAAAAACACGAGCTTTGAATCCCTGCATAACTGGCTAGCGCCAAGAATAGCAGCAGAGCATAGGACTTAGTTCTGAATTGTATATGTTCCAGAATAAATCCACTCTTTGCCTAGCGCTTCCACGTCTATAAAGCCATTACTCTTTTCCCATATCGTTGCGTCTGGTAATGGCATCGCTTCACCGTTGAAGTCGTCAATAATGATTAGTTTCGCCTTGTCGGGGGTGCCGAATCCAAACATCGGATTTTTGTGCTTGCGAGGTGTTCTTAACATTACGGCATAATGTCCAGAGTAGTCGTAAGTTTTTCCGTTTATTTGAAACTGTAGTGCATCTGGTTTCATGCTAATCACATTATCTGACGGAACGCAAAAATTTGTTGTTCCTAAAAAGCTATCCATAAAAGCGATGCCGTTGATCTGTGGTTGGTCTGGCGCTTGAACCGAAACATTGTCAGGGCTAAATCCTTGCGGTTGAGGAGATGCTACTGGAAGTGGAAGTGGACTAAATATTGTGGGCTGCTGTGTGGGAACTGGATTCGCATTGATTTCTAGGGGTTGTTGTTCCGTTGCGAAATTAGTCGCAGTAAGGTATCTCGCTTTCAGCTTAACATCCACGATGTTCCAGTTGGCAACCTTGCCGTCTTGAAACATCACCATGGACATTCCATACGTCAAATAGTTATCATTGAATGTCGTTGGTTCTCCTTCGATTGCTAGAACATCGTCCCTTGTTGAGCCGACAGTGAAATAATCTTTGGGGACTAAATTAGTCGCAGTAAGGTATCTCGCCTTCAGCTTAACATCCACGTTGTTCCAGTTGGCAACCTTGCCGTCTTGAAACATCACCATGGACATTCCATACGTCAAATAATTATCATTGAATGTTGTTGGTTCACCTTCGATTGCTAGAACATCGTCCCTTGTTGAGCCGACAGTGAAATAATCTTTGGGGATTAAATTAGTCGCAGTAAGGTATCTCGCTTTCAGCTTAACATCCACGTTGTTCCAGTTGGCAACCTTGCCGTCCCGAAACATCACCATGGACATTCCATACGTCAAATAGTTATCATTGAATGTCGTTGGTTCACCTTGGATAGCTAAAACTTCGTCTCTTGTTGAGCCGACAGTAAAGTAATTGTGCCCGATGGCCGTCTGTGGCGTCCCGGTATCGGCTTTCGATGGATTCGTTTGGAGTGGAATTGATTCATTTGTTAGGTCCGCTTGCTGATTCAAAAATGTTGTGGAGGTGATAGATTTTAAGCCGTTGTCCTCTGCATTATCTTTCCGTGGAACAAAAGAAGCTATTCGTTTTTGAGCCGCGGCAATTTCCTCATGTGATAGATGCGAAGCTAAAATGTTGCGAGATTGAGAAGCATCAACATCGCCTTGAGTGGCGGAAAGGCTAAACCAGATATATGCCTCAGTGTTGTTTTGCGCTACACCTTTTCCATAGTAATAATATACACCAAGATTGTATTGAGCTTCGGAATCATTCTGGTTAGCGGCTTTGCGAAACCATTTGGCCGCTTCTGCCGCATCTACCCCCACACCTTGGCCATTGGCGTAGCAAATGCCAAGATTGCATTGAGCAAGTGCATTATTTTGCTCTGCGGCCAGACGATACCACTTCACCGCCTCCACCGCATCCTGGGCTACACCTTGGCCATTGGCGTAGCAGACAGCCAAGTTGTATTGCGCCAAAGCGTAATTTTGCTCCGCACCTTTTCGATATAATTTTACCGCTTCAACTCGATCCTCTGCCACTCCAACCCCATGTTCATAATGAGCACCAAGATTGCATTGAGCATACGCTAAATTCTGGTCTGCGGCTTTGCTATACCATTTCACTGCTTTCAACGAGTCCTTTCCAACTCCTTGCCCATTGTCGTAGCAAACGCCTAAATTATATTGTGCAATGGCCAAATTCTGATCTGCGGCTTTGCGAAACCAGATTGCGGCTTCTTCTTCGTCCTTTGCCACCCCTACACCATCGCGGTAACCGACCCCCAAATTATATTGAGCAACGGCCAAATTCTGGTTTGCGGCTTTAAGATACCACTTCACCGCTTCCGCGTTATCTTTTGCTACGCCCAAGCCATTGGCACAACATGTGCCCATGCCGTATTGAGCCGGGGCGAAACTTTGTTCAGCGGCTTTGCTAAACCATTTCAAGGCCTCGGCAGAATCTTTGGTTGCCCCGCGCAAACCATATTCATAAATTAAAGCCAGAACCGTTTGAGAACGCGCTTCTCCGTTTTCAGCCTTGATTTTGATGCTCTCGATTGAATTGGTATCGATTTGTTGGCCATGCAGCCGGACGCCAGCACAAAAAATGAGCACCATAAAACTTGCCACGCACCACGTCATTTTCATGCTCACAGAATAGTGTTTTTGATTCCGGTGGCAAGAAAGCGCTGATGGTATAAATTTCCGGTGCGTTTTGTTTCCGATCAGTCTGGCGTCTGCCGGATGATTTTGCCAGCCACGCCAACGCGGACGTTCTGATTGGCATGGTGAAGTCCCCGCCAGCCCGCGCAATCAGAAAATCGGTTCCCCCCAGGGGTCTCCCCCAATTTTCCGCCTTGCCCGGTTCGCTCCGCTCCGGCTAAAAGGGACTTCCCGCTTTGTGCCATCAGGCCGCGATTGGCGCAGCCTGAAATCCAAAAAAGGAGACTTCACATGACTGATTCAAACGAAACCAAAACCGTCACTTCCAGGACACCCAGCCACTTCGCCTACAATGTTCGCAACCGCGAAGGCGGCGACAACTACTGGATTCGCATCGGCAGCGCGTGGGCACACGCCGACGGCAACGGGTTCAACATCCAGCTTGAAACCGTCCCGCTGGACGGACGCATCGCTCTCCGCGTCGCTTCCGATAAAGCCAAATAACCAACTTTGGCATTCACGCATCTTGGGTGGGCTTCACAGCCCACCCATTTTTTCAGAACCCTGCGCCGCAACCAAAAACAAGCCTGCCATTCCAATTCGGCTCGATTTGCTGCCTTGCGACCGAGGCGCAGTGCGCGGTATCATTCGACACATGGCCTGGCACGTCCATGAATCGAGACGCTGAAAACTACGACCAACCTGAGAAAAAACAAGCCCGATGGCTGGCGCTTTGTCATGCCGTTGAGTCGCTGACCACGTATCGGGAAAGCAGCCCGGTCGTGACCCTCGACCATTTTCGGCGCGGTATGAATTACGTATGCGATTCCCTCGAAAAAACCAACAAGGCTGGTTACACCTGTTTTCCAGTGCCGCATGAGCAAGTGAAGGACAAATCAAAGGGTTTTGAGGAATTGCACGCATCGCGCGTCGGGAAAAAACAAGCTGGCGAATTGCAAGTGCTCTTTCTCTGTGGGCCAGAGCCGATGAATGACCTCGAAGTCATGCTGGAGCTTGGGATCAGGCCGGAGAATGTTTGGGCAGTGGAATCAGACAAGGAAGTTTTCAAGCAGGCGGTGGAGAGTTTGTTCGCCAGCGGTTATGGCATCAAACTCTATCGAGGCAGCCTCCAGCAGTTTTTTGAAATTGTGCCTCAGCAGTTCGATATCGTCTATTTCGACGCCTGCGGCACGTTACCAAGTCCGAAGCCGCGCACGCTTGACGTGCTGCGGCAGCTTTTCGAGCGCCAGCGGCTTACGCCACTGAGCGTCCTGATTACCAACTTTTCGCAAGCAAACCAGGACGGACAGAGTTTGGATTTATGGTCGAAACGTCTCGGTTCGTGGTTCTTCACCCGTGATGGTTGGGAGGATTTTGAGAATGATTATTGGCAGCACGTCGCAAAAAACCTCGACGATTATTACAGCAATTTCGTCAGCCGGTTTGTCATCGAATTCGCTGGATTGCTTATGCCTTGGTGGCGAGTTTCGGCTTTGGATGGAGCACGGCGCGAGTATTTTGCCACGGCGTTTTCTGACCAAATCAATCTCGCGCCGTTTCATGAGGAAAGACTAAAACTTGAGGCGCCCACAGAGGCGATATTTTTGCAGGATTCTTTCCCAGCATATCGCCGAGTGTTGCAAATGGTGCAGGAGAATCTTCCGAAGGACGACCCGTTGCGAAAAGTGTTCTGCGAAGATGCTCTAAACAAGGTGAAGCTTTCCGATGCAGTGTGGCTGGCTTACGCGCTCAGGAATTGCGGTGATTCAGGATTCAGTGCTACCGCGGATTTGAACAAGAAACTGTGTAGCGCCGACGCGTTTGAGGCGTTGAATTCTTTCCACTGGGTGGACCAGGAATTGACAATTTTTTGCGATGAACCATGTCCGCACTTGCTCGCTGATTTGCTGCTCGGACTTTACGGGTTTCCTTATCATTGCAATGTGTCCAAGCAGCGTCGCTGGACCTACGTTGCATCGGGCAAGGTCACACCGATGTATCTGGATGTTTTCGTTTTCGATCAGGCCCGTTATTTCTACGACCTCGTTCCCACATTGCCGCTTTTGGTGGATCGGTTGAGGTTTCCTGACCAATGGATTCTGCGCGTTTGCATGGACAGCATTTTTCGACATACAGCTCACGTCTGCGGTGAATGGTTCTATGCCAGCACTCTCGCAGAAATGGGAGTGCCTGGCTTCGACTTCCACGATTTGCCCGAACGGGAGACGGTCAAAGGCGAAGGTTCGGGAGCAATCTAAAAATATGTCACCGAAAAGAATATCAACCGGGGAAAAACAATTCCAGTTACTGGCTAACCAATTGGCGAGAGCAAACACGCATTATCATTTCGCCGAAGAACTTCACGAGAATCGTCAAACACTTGGTTGGGCAAAAGATTTCTGGGAATATACTTTGACCGCCCATTGTAGCATCGCCTTCCTCGACCTTTGTCGAGTTTACGATTACCACAAAGATGGTCTTAACCTTATTAATTGCCTCCAATCAATTGACAAAAGCACTTTAGACACGGCCAACAAGAATCAATTGAGCTTCTATGTATCCGTGTGTAGTTCAAAAAGTCACAACCGTTTGGTTAACAGTTTGCGAAAGTGGCGACATGAAATTGTCGCACATTACAATTTTGAAATAGCTCATGACCGTGACGGATTTGATAAAAACAACCCGGATGAACCGGAAGAAATAATTCATTCTCTCATTGAGATGGGGTTCAAAATACTTGAGTGGTGCAGTGGCCTCCAAGGCAAGTCTATTATTTATCAAAAATTTGCTCCCGGTAAAGACGATTGCGAAAAAGTTTTTAAGCGTTTGCTTTGACAAATATAAATGAGCCAGCTATTTTACCCCTAAACCTTCCAACCTACTAGACACTAATGAAATCCGTTCTGACATTTTTCTCACTCATCGGCATCATTTTCCTATCTGGATGCGCTTCTAAACCGCAAAATGGCTGCCCTTCTAATAAAATATGGTATCAGCCCGGAGTAAGCGCAGAGCAAACAAGGCGTGACTTAGCGGACTGCCAATACCAAGCATTGCTCCATGAACGATCCACATCCATTCAAGCGGATACTGTCGGACAAGCGATTCTTTTGGGGATGGTGGCTTCGTCGGCGGAAAATAATAGGAAGAACGAGATGATTCAGGCTTGTATGGCGGCAAAAGGGTATTCGCTAGTAAATACAAATTCGCCTTTGTTGAATTTGGTCCCCGTTGCAAACATGACAGCGGAGCAGAAAAAAAGTGCAATTGAAAAGAGTTACAAGGCGAAAGCAGAAAGTGGGGATGCAGATGCTCAATACCAACTGGGAAGCTGTTACTACACTGGCGACTTTGGTTTTACGAAGGATTTCACAGAGGCAATAAAGTGGTATCAGAAAGCCGCCGACCAAAATTATCCTAACATTCAATTTCCGTTAGCTTCTGCTTTCGCCCAGCGTGGTAGGCTGGAACAACAAAACGGCGACTTGGACGGGGCATTAGCTGACTTCAATAAAGCCATTGAAATAAAGCCTGATTTTACCGAAGCATATGCTATTCGCGGCTATGTAAAACAATGCAAAGGTGATTTAGATGGGGCTTTTACCGATTACAATAAGGTTATTGAAATGAATCCGAAATTTGCGCTTGTGTATTCCATGAGGGGTTTGGTCAATTACAATTTACACAAATACACCGATGCTCTGTCTGATTTTCGCAAGTCCTGTGAAATGAATGTAGATGCCAAAAGCCAAGACTATTCCCATTGCTATATATGGTTTATTCGTGCGCGCTTGGGTGAAAAAGATGCTGCAACCAGGGACTTACAAACATATATGGATAATCGTAAAAGTGGAACACTAGATGATTGGCCGACAAAAGTTGTCCGGCTTCTTACAGGACAATTAACGGAACCAGAATTTTTCACAGCGGCCAAAAATACTGATAATCAAAAAGACAAAGAGCAGCTCTGCGAAGCATACTTTTACGCTGGCTCAAAGCGACTTACAGAGGGCGACAAAACTACCGCCACCGATTACTTCGAGAAATGTCTGGCGACGGAATGTAAAGAATCTGATGAATATAACAGCGCAGCAGTAGAGTTAAAGTCTTTGGGAACGCTACAGTAAAATCCCCCATTGCGCTAGATTTCATTCTGCATTTTTGATTTTGCCTTCGCGTCACGGCATGGGCAGTTCATGTGGTTCAGCCGCCATTTGCGTTTCCCCCCAACCGTTCAAGAAGCACCAGCTTGCCGCTCGCTTTTAGCGTGGCAGGCCACCGCGCAACTGGTGCCCCGTGTCCGGTTCCCATTTCAGTCTAACCTTTGGCTGTCCGCGCTCCGCCGTGCGCCTTTGAGCTTGCCCGTTCACCCTGCAAGCCACGGCTCCCCGCTTCGCACCGCCAGCCAAAAGTCAGAATAACGCGCCCCCGCGCCCCGGTTGATGCAGCGGCAGACTGCGACTTTGGCTACGGCTGCCTTCGCTCAAAATTGCAGACTGCCGACGGGAAATTGCCTGACTCCGCCAATTCCCGCCGTTTCCACTCCGCTCCATTGCAGCGCCGCCAGCGATCCGCTCCGCTGGCTCGCGCTTTCATTCCGCTTCATTCCACGTCTGGAATTGTGGAGACAGGCCGGAGGATTCTCACCTGTCATGCCTCATGCGGATGCCATGAGCCACGCCAGTTTCGCCCGCTATGCGGAAATGGTTTGGAAACAATCTCTGCGAGGCTAGAGGATTTTGGTCAGTGTTTTTGACATGGCGCGTTTTTTTAAGGGGGACGCCGCCGAGGTCTCACCGTATGCCGCTTGCTGCTACGCCATCTTTTTCAAACTTCTGATTCCCGCTATCGCGAGGCGTTTTATTTCCGGCGACGAAGAGCATGGGGACACGCCAGCGAACCGGCTATCAGGTAACGCCGAAACTTTCGCTGTCATGCCCCATGCACGCCGGAAATAAAACTGATTTGGTTCAAAAAATGTCTCCGCTGGGGGTGAAGCAAGCGGCATACGGCGAGACACGAGCGGCGATTATCAAAAAAAAGCTTATGAAAAACAAAATTAAGAGTGAAGCAGCAGCACCAGCAAACGCCGATCAGCTATCATCAAATAAACCGGACAGCCGGGCAAACATTGATTTCACCCGCAGAAATGCGAACCGAAATTTGAACACGGAAAAGCTTTTGGCTTTGCTCCGCAGGGAAACGCCGAAGTTTTTTGAACTTGCGGAAGTGGTTGGCAAATGGGTTTGGATTCAGTTTGACGGCAAGCAGCCCGTCACCGTTACCGCTGTTTTGTCAGAGCTTGGCTTTCATTGGAACAACAAACGCCAGTCTTGGCAGCACCCTTGCGGCTTGTTTCGTGACCGTTCAGTGAGCTTTGACCCCCGCAGGAAATACGGCAGCTATTTCGCCGCCGACCAGAAACCCGCTTGAAAGGAAAATTGCCATGAATACCACCGCATTTTTTCCGGGTTTTGAACCGCTGGTGAAACCGTTCAAATTCGCCGCCAGCCCGTATGAATACAAAGTCACCGCATTGCGCGAGTGTCCGACCCCGGACGCCATGCAGCATTGCGAGACACCCGACAAAGCCGCCGATTATTGGCGATTGCACATCGCCACGCACCAGCACTTTAACCCGGATTGTGAATGTTTGGCCGTCTTGCTTTTGAACACGCGCCGCAAAGTCAAAGGGCATCACATTGTTTCAATTGGCACTATGGACACAATTTTGGTGCATCCCCGCGAAGTGTTCCGGCTCGCCGTCGTGACCGCCGCCAGTGCCTTGATTGTCATGCACAACCACCCAAGCGGCGAAAGCACCCCGTCAGAGGCAGACATCAAAGTGACCCGCGATTTAATCCGCGCCGGTCAGCTTTTGAAAATGGAATTGCTTGACCATGTGATTATCGGCAACGGCAATTTTTCATCGCTTCGCGCTCTTGGTTATTTTTACGCCTAATCCCCGATGAACACGAACCAGAACGAATCGCCTTTTGGCGAAGTCATTTACGCCTACACCCGCAAACAAGCCATTGCCGACGGCGTGCAAGTCGAAGTCACGAAAACCGCACAGGAAGCCGGAATCCGCTTTCCGGTTTTTATCACCCGCACCGCGTTTGACGCTTATGTGACCGTGCCCCCGGACGCGACCGGGCAGGATGAAGCCGGACGGCTTTGGGATGTTGTCTGGATGTTGCGCTTTGCCATCCGCAAGGCGCAACCCGGACAGGCTCGCTTGCCGTTTGCGCTCTATGTCCGCAACGACAACCGCGCCCCGCGCCTTGTCAAACTGGTTGCCATGTGCGGCCCCCTCGACATGGACGACCCGCAACCCGCCATAACGGTAATGATGCCGGACGAGGATTGACCGCCCGCACACCACGCGCCCGGCTGAACTGGAAACGGTTCAGTCGGTTTTTGCTATGTTAGGGACTCCGCTGCCGTCCCCAAACCCCGCCGCCAGAGGCACGGCCTCTGGACACGTTCGCACGCTGCGCTGGCTTTAACGCTTCGCGCCCTTTCCGACAGGGCGGAAAGGAGATGGTTTGGTTGATAATTGCCGCCCGTCGCGGCGGCGGAGAGCGACAGAAGAACGGTCCATCATCAAATCGCGCGTTTCGCGCATCCTTGATTGACACCCTAAAAGTCGTCTTAAAATTTCCACTGGAGTTTTCACACCCCTACCGCATTTCCTTTGCCCTTTTTGGATTCCTGTTGGGGCGAATAATCAATTAGCTGCTCGGCGATCAGAGGCCAAACGGATGAAAAAAACGTCAAGGCTTTGACCGTGGAATCATACATATTCTCCGCTTTTTTTCGTTCGGCGACGATTTCGGCGATCCGTGCTTCCGGGGCGTCACTTTCCAAGCAATGAAATTCAAAAATGTCGTTTTGACACGCCTCTTGAATGCTGGCGAGGGCGGTTGACAAGTCTTGCGCCACATCCAGCAGCCGAACGTGCATGGCAGGAATTTTACCCTGCTTGATTTGTTCCAATGCTCCTTTGATGGCGCTCCAGTTCGTTAAAACTGAATGCGCTGTTGATCCCATTGCGCCGGCAAGCGGCGTCCAGTCAACTGCGCCAATTTTCTCCAAAATCTCCCCGGCCACAACCCTTGGATTTCTCCTGATGTCAAATGCCATGCGGTCTCCGGTGTTCCAATTAAAATGAAGCCCAGGAATCAAAATAGCAGAAATCCGTTAACGAATGGTTAACGTCCACTGTCAGTCGGACTGTCAGTGAAAATGCCAGCGCAAGGGCTGAAAAGTAGTGAAAAATAGTGGCGAGGAATGACGAATTTACCTTGATTTTACAGGGGTTTCTGCTATTTTATTGAGGTTCTGAACGGTGTTTACAGACTGTGTCCATCTGTGGTTAATTAGATTTTCGTCATTAGGATTTCGTCATTCGTCATTGGCCACCCATGCGAACGTCACCGGCCCCCCAAAATACCCTATTGCCTTTTCGCCCAATCAGGACGACAGATGGGGGTGACCTTTGCTAATCGCCAGGATGCCGGACGCAGACTGGCCTGCCGCCTGCGGGAATTGGCGGTGGAGGTCGATCTGGTGGCCGGCCTGCCGCGCGGCGGAGTCGTCGTGGCGGCGGAAGTGGCGGCGGCGCTGCGGTGCCCGCTGGCAGTGATTGTTGTGCGCAAAATCGGCCACCCCTGGTACCGGGAATACGCCGTGGGCGCGCTGGCGGAGGCGGACGTCGTGATCCTGGACCGCGATCTCATTGCGGCCGCCGAACCCACCGCCGCCGAATTTGGCCAAGTGATCACCGAGGAAAAACAGCGGCTGCGCGACTATTGCCAGATCTTCACACCCTTCACCCACCAGAACTTTGCCGGCCTCAGGGTGCTCGTGGTGGATGACGGGCTGGCCACCGGGGCCACCGCCGAAGCCGCCGTTTGCGCCGCCCGCAGGAAACGCGCGCGCCAGATCACGCTGGCCGTCCCCGTGGCCTCCACCAGCGCCTGCGAACGCCTGGAGCGGGTGACCGACCGCGTCATCACCCTCCTGACCGATCCCGACTTCGCCACCGTCGGCCAATACTATGAACACTTTGATCAGACCGGGGACGCGGAAGTGCTCGCCCTGCTGCACCCGCCCGCCGGGCATCCGCAACCCGTGGGAGCAGCAAGCCAGCAACCCAAGTGCGGTTAACCCGAAATCGGAAGTGGGCAATGAGATCGAACGGACCTGCCGCGCGCCCAGCGCGGTAGGGCGCGTCACTCCGTGCGCGCCGCGCCTGCCACCAGCGCGTGCAAATTTGTCCCGAGGTTGTATTGCCAAACCATTGCCGATCAGGGTATGCCTCAAATTTTCCGCCCGGACTTCGACGTTCGGGGTTAATTGAGTAATCGATCTTTCGGTTAACCTGGAATCACCTTTATTCCCCGGCTCCCAGCTTCTACCCTTGCGCGGGGTTCGGAACCAACGACACCCCTTGAAAACGTCATGCCCGAACTGCCTGAAGTCGAAATTCTCGTGCGCCATCTGCGACCACTGCTCGCGGGCCGGACCATCCGGGAAGTCCATGTCCAGCGTCCCGCCGTGCTGGACCCCACCACCGCGCCCCGCTTCAAAAAGGCGCTGCGCGGAGCCACCTTCCTCGGCGTGACCCGGCGCGGAAAATACCTGCTGTTTGAAATGCGCGCTCCCGGCTCACCCCGCCGGTTCATGCTCCTGGGGCATCTGGGCATGACCGGCCGGATGTACCTGGCGCGAAAATCCGAACCCTGGCCCAAACACGCCGCCGTGGTCTTGGAACTGGGGGCGAACCAATTCATTTACGACGACCCGCGCTATTTCGGCCGCCTCACCCTGGACGCCAGCCCCGTGGCTAAACTCGGCCCCGAGCCGCTGACCGCGCAATTCACGCCCGGCCTGCTGGCGCGGGAATTAAAGCGCTCGCGCCAGCCCGTCAAAGTGAAACTGCTCGACCAGTCGCTCGTGGCGGGCATCGGCAACATTTACGCGAGCGAAGCCCTGTTTCGCGCGGGCCTTTCCCCCCGCCGGGCCGCCAACCGCCTGTCGGCCCCCCAGGTGGAAAAACTGTGGCAGGCCATTCGCAAGGTGTTGACGGAGGCCATTGACTGCGGCAGCACGATCCCCCTGAACTTTCAGCCGCATCGATCCAACGGCCTGTTTTATTATGGCAGCACCCAGGGCGGATTCTACACGGAACGCCTGCGGGTGTATGACCGGGCGGCCCAGCCTTGCGGGCGATGCCAGACCCCGCTCAAACGCATGATTCAAGCGGCGCGCAGCACTTTTTATTGTCCGCATTGCCAAAAAAAGTGACAATTGGATTTGACGAATCCCGCAAAGGTTTGTAGATTGCGCGCCCATTTGCGATCCAGAGTAGCTCAATGGTAGAGCACGCGGCTGTTAACCGTGTGGTTGTAGGTTCGAGCCCTACCTCTGGAGCCAATGTTGAAACCTTTGGTTTTCAAGGTTTTTTCAAGGCGGGTAGGCAGATTGAAGGCGAATGTCAGCAGAATGTTCAGCAAAAACGGGTTTTTGCGCTTACACCGCAACAATTCAATCTGACGGTCTTTGACTCGCCTCCTGCTTTTTAACGGGAATTCGCAAGTTTTTCGTATGCTGATTTACATGACACAATACATGAAAAAGGCATATCGGATGTTCAAGCGGAAAAATCGCCCAAACTACTTCATTCAAAACAACGCGACACGCGAACAGCGGTGTCTCGGCACCAGTGACCAAGACGAAGCCCAAAGGGTTCTGGACGCGGCAAATCAGGCACGGCAAGCCCCTGCCCTCAATACGTCCGGACCCAAACATGGCAAGGCGAAAATGGCAGGATGCCATGACGGAATTGTGCTCGCACGGAAAAGAAGTCAGTCAAAATCGTTGTGCGAGGGAATTGGTTTGGCCGTTGGTGCCAGAGGCGATGGTGGACCAGGGATAATTGGCGTTGCCCAAAACGGGGGTTGATTGCAAATAGTACAACCCTTGGGTTGTGTCGTTGTCCACGGTAATCAAAAACTGGTTGGTCACCGTGGCGATGGTCAGATATGGCACCCCGCTTTGCTGCTGCTGGCCATCGGGGGAAACCCTGCCACCGGAGATCGCCGGCTTAGCGGGGGTTGCACTGCTGGCCAGTGCCACGGTGGGTGTGATTGTCTGCGTCGAGGACGTTTGTACCTGGCTGATCAGATTCGCCACTTTGGTGGCCTCCGCAGCGCTGACGGCAGTCAACGCGGCGGTAGGCGACAGGCCGGCGGATTGCCGAGGATGCAACAGAATTTCACCAAACGTGGAATCGACGACGAATACGGTCGGAGTGATTGCGTAAATCGGCAGCGAGGGATCAAAGATCGGCCCCGGCAAAGGGGCTTCCAGCCCCCCCCCCGGCAGAATTTCCCAGTACGTTGCCCCATGCCCCGGCAAATTCGCATAGGGGACGGCCGGCAAATTGTCACCCTGAGCCACTACCGCACCCTGGAAGGGTGCCAGCACACTCATTCCAAAAACCGTGCATCGTATTTCACCCCCGATTTTTCCAGAAATCCCACCAACAAGATGGATATGATCGGCCACCCCGCCAATTCCTTGTGATGTGCCGTGCCGCCCAAATATTCGTGCAATCTGGCCCGCCATGAATCCGCGATCCATGGTTTTCGTTCCTTGGTGGCGAAAATGATGTAACGTTCAAATTTTCGCATCAGCCTGTGCTCTGCAGCCATGTAATGCCCTCATTTCCTCCGCAAAAGATGCGACGTCTTTATTGAGGTTGGGTTTCCAAGATTTTGCTTCTACATAGGAATCCCGGTGGCCGAGAACATCAAGAAGGTGGAAAGCCGGGAGAAAAAACGGCTCAAGTCGGAGCAAAAGAAATTGGCGGAAGGTTCGCCGGAAGCAGCAGCCTAGCCCGGATATTTCATAGTGAAACCGGCAAACCATGGCAAACCCTTGTAGCGCAGGCTTCCCAGCCTGCCGTATCGCAGGTTTCCAAACCTGCGTGCCGTGTCTTTTCAACCACGCATTCGAACGTGTTTGCGCCCCTCTTTTCATAGGGTTTTTCGCGACTTTTTCCCAAATGGCTATGAAATATCCGGGCTAGGGGCATGAATGCGGCCCCAAAACTTTTCCGTAAAAATATTTCATTGCGCCAGAACAGGTTGCAAAAAATGCGTTAGCCGCTAACAACCCGGTTTTCTGGAAACCTGCCATACTCGTTCTGTTTTATGGGCTGCCACCCAAAAATCACAGCCCGGGCAGGACCCAACGCTCCGCCCCCGCAACGTCAGCCTGGCCATTCGCCACCCGCGAGCGTTCCCTCGTGCTTGAAAATCATCCTCATCGGGCAGATCGATAAATGTTTATATGACTACAAACGCCAGATTTCCGCCGTCCCGTCAGGACGGATTCGGTTTTAAACCAACCTCCCGGCACGTCGTGCCGGGCTAATTTCCCGTGTCGCTTCGCGACCGCCGAAATGCGGTGCGACTCCCCCACCCACCACCACCGTCACGAAACCATTTTCCACCCTTGCCCTCAAAAAACATAAAAAAGCCCCGTAATATCACTTTTATCACCATGAAACACAAGCCGCTATCAACGGTTTCCCGGGGAGAACACACGCCCTCGCTCGCATGTTTCCGCACGCGCCTCGCGGTCGGAACCGATGCGTGCCATCGCGCATCGATACCGGGAACACCCGACATCGTCGGCGGCCTCAAAAACGCTCGTAATAACACATTTTACACCTCTTAAGAAACAAATTATGCAAGTGCCTTTATTGGAGTCAGTTCCATCCCTGCGGCTTTGGCCATTTTCTTCAATGCGTTCAGCTTGTTCTCCTGGAATTTCTTCTCGGCGGCTTCCTGGCCTTCG